>Ga0302325_10000477_pt1 | contig 112274 bp, 106 predicted proteins | sample Palsa_T0_2_FD_201948 | JGI IMG/M metagenome (GOLD analysis project Ga0302325, IMG submission 201948) | Peat permafrost microbial communities from Stordalen Mire near Abisko, Sweden - Palsa_T0_2 | ecosystem: Environmental > Terrestrial > Soil > Palsa > Peat permafrost | place: Sweden: Abisko...
ACGAGTTCAAAGCCAACGTGATCGTCAAGCGACCCGACTACTACGTCTTCGGCATGTACGAATCCGTGCAAAATCTGTCCGTCGCGCTCGAGGACGTACGCGACCAACTCTCGGCATCCTCCTCGCCGGAGATGCTTGCACAAGTCCCGTTTCTCTAAGGGCAGCAGCGCCCTTCTGAGCATCCGTCGTGGCCACGATGCGACTGCGACGCCAATGACCCCTTCGGAATTGCGATCTATCGAGCAAGCATCTCCGCCATCCTCAGCAGCACTTCCGAATCACAGCCGGAAAAGACCGCTAAATAAAATCGTTAGTGGCTTCAGGCCTACGAATGGTTGATTTAATAATAGGAAACGTCCATGGATTTCACTAACAAACCCATACGCGGCGCACCACCGCACAACTTTATCGATACTGAATGGCTCGCTTTACAAACCGAGGAGGTGCTCGAACCTGACACGCCAATTGTAGATTCACACCACCACCTATGGGATCGTCGCCCCAACAGCATCTATATGCTGCCCGAACTGCTCGCAGATATTGACGGTGGCGGGCATAACGTGCGTGCCACGGTATTCGTGGAGTGCGCGTCAATGTATCGAGTCGATGGGGATCCACGGTATGCATGCGTTGGGCAGGTTGAGTTCGTCAACGGGGTCGGAGCAGTCTGTGCGAGCGGCGTGCATGGTCACGTCCGTGCGTGCGCGGGGATTGTTGGTAAAGTCGATTTGACCGAAGGAGCCTCCGCGGCCCAGGTGCTACACGCCTGCGTGGCGCGTGCGCCAGACCGCTTACGGGGTATCAGGCATATGGCCGCGTGGGACTCCAGCCGCGAAGTTAGCAGCCTACTGCGCCCGCCCCCACCCGATCTGCTAGAATCCCGCGAGTTCCGCAGTGGATTCTCATTGCTCGCGCCGCTAGGTTTGAGTTTCGATGCTTGGGTTTACCATCCGCAATTGCACCAAGTGATTGCCCTTGCCGACGCATTTCCCAACACATCCATCGTTTTGAACCACATGGGCGGGCGAGTTGCAATTGGACCATACGCCGACCGGCGAAAAGAAGTCTTCAAAGAGTGGAGCGCGCAGGTTCGTGAGCTCGCGCGTCGAGCCAATGTCGTCGTCAAAATCGGAGGTATCGGCATGCGGCTTGGAGGGTTTGACTTTCATGATCGCGAATTGCCGCCGACTTCCGTCAATCTGGCTGAAGCGTGGCGGTCGGACTTCGATGTCTGCATCGATGCATTCGGACCAACGCGGGCGATGTTCGAGAGTAATTTCCCCGTCGACAAGTCAGCCTGCACATACCGCGTGATTTGGAATACGTTCAAGCGACTCGCCGAAAAATTCTCAGCTAGTGAGAAGGCCGCTCTATTCGCTGAAACTGCCGTGCGCGTGTATCGATTGCCGGCAACCCTCGCAATGTCAGTCGACTCCAGACAACTATGATCGATTGCAAAATTGTTCCGCCTTGAGGTCTTGTTCGTCCCTTTGATTTCGCCGGGTGGTGTGTTCCACACATACTCCTCATTCTCCCGAGACCCACCTAGACGCTTCGGTCGCCATCATGCGGCGAAGCCAAGCGTGCGCTGGATCAGCCGAACATCGTGGGTGCCAATGCATGGTTTCGTTGATCGGCGGTCTGGAATAAGGTGGTGGATAAGACCTGATATCGTACGTTCGAGCGGCAATCCGGGCGAGTCGTTTTTGTACGACGCCAACCAACGTGGATGCTGCAACTAATCCCGGCACTAGCCAAAAATCTTCGACGACATAGGCGGGTTTGTACGAGGGTTCAAGATTGCGCATCGACACCGTATCGACACTATCGATAGTGCCCCCAACCTTCACCCCTACATGAGGATAGCGCAGGTGATCCGCAAGTGTTGCGTGTTCATCCAGTGGGTGTTCACTTGCAACAATGCACACAAACTCGTCGGAAAATAACGGTGCGCTCTCAAGGAAAACGTCGGGGTGACCACCAAGCAGCAGGCTGCGATCGTGGACACTAATGCACAGGTCGACCTCGCCCGATACTAGTCTGTCAACGGGTGCATCGAGGCTGTGAAATTCCAGCCGGATGCCCGGCGCCACAGAGACCAGTCGCGCGACGACGTGCGGCATGAAAACCATAACGCAATAGTCCGACGTCATTATCGAAAACGTTCGACGACTGGTGGCATGGTCAAACGTAGCCTCCACCCTAGAGAGCGCTTCGACTCGGTTTAGCGCTTCGCGCACTGGATCTACAAGACTGGCGCCCAATGGCGTCAATTCCATCGCACGCCCGTTACGTACCAATATTTGATCGTCGAACTGAGTACGCAGCCGCTGCAACATACCGCTCATCGTTGGCTGAGTCACGTGCAGGCGTTCTGCGGCGCGCGTGACGTTGCACTCGGTGAGAAGCGCGTCGAGTGCACTCAAAAGGTTGAGATCGAAACTTGGCATCGGCTATGCAATGCACCTACTTAGAATCGCCCACTTTCATTTTCGAGGATCTCCGCTGTTCTAGCACAAATATATACGGGAAATGCAATCTTGCGGGGGCTCTGAAGATAACTTCCGAGTGCCTGCCCTGGTTCACCGCAGGTGGAACTCCAGCCTGAACACGTTCGGTGATCCCAGTCATGGCCTTGAGCGGAGAGATCAGCGTAGTAACACCCCTTTCGTGAGGACCCCCCCCCCTCAAGCGCCGCGATTGACTGCGACAAACGCCTCGATGGCTCCCAGCCAGCGGCGCTTGTCGGCGGGCGCGAGAAACGAAGCCTCAATGGAGTTTCGGGCGAGGAGCGTTAATTGCTCCCGCGTCAGCGCCAGCGCCTCCTGGACTGCGAGATAATTCTCGAGCAAATAACCGCCGAAATACGCGGGATCGTCGGAGTTCACCGTGACGCACAAGCCGCGGTCGAGCAGACGCTTCAGATTGTGCGATTCGAGCCTATCGAACACACGCAGCATGACGTTCGATAGCGGACACATCGTCAGGGGGATTCGCTCGCGGGCGAGGCGCTCCATCAACTCCTCGTCCTCCTCGCAGCGCACGCCGTGATCGATACGCAGCACCTCGAGAACATCCAGCGCCTCACGAATGTAGGCGGGTGGTCCTTCCTCGCCGGCATGCGCGACGGCCGGCAAACCCTCGCGTCGCGCGCGAGCGAATACCTCGCGGAATTTCGTCGGCGGGTGTCCCGATTCCGAGGAATCGAGGCCGACCGCGTCGATTGCGTCCCGGTGAGGCAGAGCCTGCTCCAGCGTGCTCATCGCCTCGGACGCGCTCAGGTGGCGTAGAAAGCACGGAATCAGCCGAAACGTTATTCCCGCCTCTCGTTCGGCCTCGAGCAATGCGCGGCGCATCCCGGTGAGCACGGTGTGGAAGGCGACGCCGTGCGCGGCGTGAGTCTGCGGGTCAAAGAATATCTCGACGTGCACTACCCCCTGCGAGCGGGCCCTGCCGACATACGCTTGGGTCAACAGGTAAAAATCGTCCTCGTCCCGCAAGACGTCGGCCGCGGCATAGTAGATGTCGAGAAAGGACTGCAGATTCGAGAACTGATACGCACGCTTGAGATCATCGACGGTCGCGTACGGCAATCGCATCCCATGCTTGGCGGCCAATTGGAAGGCCAGCTCGGGTTCGAGCGTTCCCTCGATGTGCACGTGGAGCTCGGCTTTCGGCAATCCCCGGATGAACTCTGCGATTGCCGTCTTCACGGAGGACTGGGCTGCGCGTGACTCCCGAGAAAAGAAGGGTTCCATGCGCTTGGACATTAGCACGCCGCGATCTTGGACCCGGCACATAACAACTGAAGATTATTCCGTTGACAGCGTTTCCCACGGCTGACATATTCTTTAGTCTGTTGAGCCCGTGCCGCCACCCCTCTATCCCGAGCTGAAAACGTGAGCTCAATCCGCATCACCGCCGGCAACTATCGGTTCCTCGCCCTCCCCCACCCGGCGGCGCCACGCACCGTCGCCGCGTTCACCGCGCTCCTGCCCTACAGGCAGAAAATAATCCATGTGCGCTGGAGCGGTGAGGCCTGCTGGATCCCGCTCGGGGATTTCGACCTGAAAACCGGCTTCGAGAATCACACCAGCCACCCGTCGGCGGGCGATATCCTGTTCTATCCGGGGGGCTTCAGCGAGACCGAGGTTTTGATTGCCTACGGCAGCTGCTGCTTCTCGAGCAAGGTGGGGCAGCTCGCCGGCAACCATTTCCTCACCATCGTGGAGGGCCAGGAAAATCTGCGGCCGCTCGGCGTCGAGGTGCTCTGGGGCGGCGCGAAAGACATTCTTTTCGAACGGAACTGATTTCCATGAGCCGCAAAAACGGCCTCGCGCGAATTCTGATCATATTGGGCGCCGGTGTGCTTTTCTTGAGCGCTGCGCTTCACACCTTCGCGGCCTATCCTAGAGTCGCTGCCGCAGTCAGCGGCTCAAACCTGAGTCCGGCACTCAAGGCTGCTCTTCGTACGGTGTTTCTTCTGGTCGGCTGGAACTGGTTGGTGATCGGGCTCCTCGCGTTGATCACAGCGCTTCGCGCCGGCACGTCACGCAAGCTGCTGGTAGTATTCCTCGGCGCGTCAATCCTGGTGGAGACCGGCTTGAGCCTGGCCATGATGGGGGTCTTTCTCGGCAACGAGCTTCTCGCTGCCGCCGCTGCTCTGCTGCTTGCCGGAGGCTTATTGCTCGGGGAGTCCGGACCTATGGCGCGAACAATCCCTCCCGCTCGATGAACTCGATTACCTGCGGGAGACCCTGCCCGGATTTCAGATTCGTGAACACGAACGGCCGATCGCCCCGCATCTTTCTTGCGTCCCGATCCATCACCTCGAGCGATGCGCCGACCATTGGCGCGAGATCGATCTTGTTGATGATCAATAGGTCGGATTTGGTGATGCCCGGGCCGCCCTTGCGCGGGATCTTATCGCCGGCCGCCACATCGATCACGTAGAGCGTCAGATCGGAAAGCTCGGGACTGAATGTCGCGGCCAGATTATCGCCGCCGCTCTCGACGAAGATCAGATCCAGCGCGGGAAAACGCAGCGACAGACGCGATACCGCCTCGAGATTGATCGAGGCGTCTTCGCGAATGGCCGTGTGCGGACACCCGCCGGTTTCCACGCCCAGGATTCGATCGGCCGACAAGGCTTCGTTTCGAACCAGAAACTGCGCGTCCTCCTCGGTGTAGATATCGTTGGTGACCACGGCGATTTCATGCCGGTCGCGCATCGCGCGGCACAACGCCAGCGTCAAGGCCGTTTTGCCGGAGCCCACCGGGCCGCCTATGCCGACTCTCAACGGAGATATCTGCATCACGTCACGACCGGAAAAGCCGGGAATATTGGGTCTCGTGTCGCGAGGATAAAATCGCGAGGCCCGGACTGAAATTGGAGTACTCGCTCGATATCTCGCCCATACCGTCCATGCCGGCTCCGCCCAAGTCCACATCGGCTGCCGCCTCGGCGATTTTGGACCCGATGGCGAGCAGGACGCGTTGTCCTAAAGATTGACCGAGCGGCACCGCCTTCATCGCAACCAGCACCTGGTTCTCGGCCCACGCCCACAGATAACCCATGACGGACTCCGGCGCCGGGACGCCCCAGGCGACAGCCGCCGCGCTCCAGACGCAGGGCAAACTTGGCTCCGGAATCGAGCGCAGCGCAGCGACCGTATCTTTCGGAACATCCGGCAGGACACAAAGGAGCGCCCGCAGCGAGAAACCCATCTGCATAGCGGCCGCGCGAAGCTCGGCGGACTCCCTTGTCGATAGATACTCCTCGTTCAATACCGCCGCGGCCGCCGGGTCGCTTCGCGCCCAAGCCGCCGCCATTGACAGCATGCAGGGAATCTCGAAGGGTTTCATCGAGAACTCGAGGACATCCGAGATCCAACGCCGCAACGAACCCTCGTCCCTCACCACTTCGCCCTCGATGGCCGCCTCCAGTCCTTGAGAATGGCTGTAGCCGCCGATGGGCAGAGCCTGACTCGAGAGTTGTAAGAGCCGCGCGAGTGCAATGAGTCTCATCGCGAGGGAAACTCGTGAATCTTGGGTTGGATCAACGGCATTTGACTGCCCTGGGCATGATGATGACCGTACGCTCCGGCTTCCGGCTCGAACGGCGCGCGCACGGCGGTGACCTGCAGCCCCAACCCCTTGACCATCTCGGCGAGGACGTGATCGTCGAAAAAGCGCAGGCGGTTCGCCATGACCTCTACCGCCACGTGGCGATTGCCGAGATGGAATGCGGCCCTTGCGATCGCTTTCGGGTCCTCGCTGGAGGCTTCGAGGAGCGACTCTTCGGCGGCAACGATCACGACCTCGCGGCCGTCCTGGGTTCGCACCCGATCCCCGCCGCGCAGCAGCCGGCCGCGCTCGACGATCAGCGCCGCTTGCTCGCCGCTGTCGAGCCGCAGCAGCAGGCGGCTCTTGCTGCGTGCATCGAAAGTCAAGTGAACGGTATCGGGCTTGGCTGTCATCGGCGCTAGAACAGAAAATAGCGCTGTGTCATCGGCAAGCTCGTTGCCGGCTGGCAAGTCAAGAGCTCGCCGTCCGCGCGGACCTCGTAGGTCTCGCTGTCGACTTCGATGTGCGGCTGCGCCGCGTTGTGGACCATGTCGGACTTTCTCAAGGCCCGCGTCGCCCGCACGGCTTCGACCCGCTTACGCAGACCGAGCGCTTGCAACTCCGGACTCTCGAGAGCCGCGCTCGAGACGAAGGTCAGCGATTTCTCGAGCGCCCCGCCGAACGACCCGAACATGGGCCGATAGTGCGAGGGCTGGGGCGTCGGGATGGACGCATTGGGGTCGCCCATGGGTGCCATGGCAATCATGCCGCTCTTGATGACGAGACTCGGTTTGACCCCGAAAAACGCGGGCTTCCAGAGCACGAGGTCCGCCAGCTTCCCCACCTCGACGGAGCCGACCAGATGCGCAACGCCGTGGGTGATCGCGGGGTTGATGGTGTATTTGGCGATGTATCGCTTGATGCGTGAATTGTCGTTGCCGGGCGAGTCACCGCGGAGGCTCCCGCGCTGCTCGCGCATTTTGTGCGCGGTCTGCCAGGTTCGGATGATCACCTCCCCCACGCGGCCCATGGCCTGAGAGTCCGAGGACATCATCGAAAAGGCGCCGATGTCGTGCAGAATGTCCTCGGCGGCGATGGTCTCGCGGCGGATGCGGGATTCGGCGAACGCGATATCCTCGGCAATCGCCGGATCCAGGTGATGACACACCATGAGCATGTCCAGATGCTCATCGATGGTATTGATGGTGTAGGGACGCGTGGGATTGGTCGAGCTCGGCAGCACATTGCCGTGCGATGCGGCCTTGATGATGTCGGGCGCGTGGCCGCCCCCCGCCCCTTCGGTATGAAACGTGTGAATCGTGCGCCCGGCAATGGCCGCGAGCGTGGCTTCCAGGTATCCGGATTCATTCAGCGTATCGGTGTGAATCGCGACCTGCACGTCCATCTCATCGGCGACTCGCAGACAGTTATCGATTGCCGCCGGAGTCGTGCCCCAATCCTCATGAAGCTTCAGGCCGACGGCGCCGGCGCGAATCTGCTCGCGAGCGGGCTCCGGCACGCTCACGTTGCCCTTGCCGAGGAAGCCCAAGTTCATCGGAAAGGCTTCGGCCGCCTTCAGCATGCTGCGAATGTGCCACGGACCCGGTGTGCAGGTGGTCGCACTCGTCCCGGCAGCCGGCCCCGTGCCGCCGCCGATCATCGTCGTCACGCCGGAGGTCAACGCCTCCTCGATTTGCTGCGGACAGATGAAATGGATGTGGGTATCGATACCGCCGGCGGTCAAAATCATTCCCTCGCCGGCGATGATTTCGGTCCCCGCGCCGATGGGAATGGTCACTCGAGGCTGGATATCGGGATTTCCCGCCTTGCCGATTCCCCAGATGGCGCCCATCTTGAGGCCGACGTCGGCCTTGCAAATGCCCCAGTGATCGACGATGAGCGCATTGGTGATGACGGTATCGGCAACGGCGTCGCTCGTTCCCTGTCCCTGCCCCATGCCATCGCGGATGACCTTGCCGCCGCCGAATTTCACTTCCTCCCCGTACACCGTGAAGTCTTTCTCCACCTCGATGAACAACGCGGTATCGGCGAGTCGCACCCGATCCCCCACGGTCGGGCCGAACATCTCGGCGTAAGCCTGACGGGATAGCTTCAAGGCCATCTAAAGATTTCCCATGACTTTGCCTTGAAAGCCGACGACACGGCCGAGTCCCGCATAGCGGACCAGGCGCACGCTGCGCCCCTGGCCCGGCTCGAAGCGCACCGCCGTACCGGCGGCAATATCCAATCGATAACCGCGGGTCGATTCGCGATCGAATCGCAGGCTCGAATTCGTTTCAAAAAAATGGTAGTGCGAGCCGATCTGAATGGGCCGGTCGCCGGTGTTCTCGACGTGCACCTCGAGCGTGGCGCGATCCGTGTTGATCTCGATGTCTCCGGGTGCCACGAGGATTTCGCCTGGAATCATGGCCCTCTCAGATGATGGGTTGATGCACGGTGACGAGCTTGGTTCCGTCGGGGAACGTCGCCTCGACTTGAATCTCGGGAATCATCTCGGCGATGCCCTCCATGACCTCGGCCCGCGTGATGATGGTACTCCCGTAACTCATGAGCTCCGCAACGGTCTTGCCGTCGCGCGCACCCTCCAGAATGGCGCTGGTGATCAAGGCGACGGTCTCTGGATAGTTCAGCTTCAGGCCGCGCGCTCGACGACGCTCCGCGAGCAATGCGGCGGTGAAGATGAGCAGCTTGTCTTTTTCCCGCGGCGTCAATTCCATGCGTCACTCGGCGATCAGCAGGCCCAAAGTCGCGGCGCCACTGCCGGCTGACGGAGAAGCGCCGGACGCAGTACCGTCCAAAGAGATGTGAACCAACCAAAAGCGTCCTGCGATGAGTGACCCAAATAACGCGCGAGGAGGACGCTCGGCAGAGTGGTCACTCCGGCCTGTGAGTCGCCGCCGCTCGGCACCGTGGTACGGCAAGCGGCCAGGAGCTCGGCACTGACGCCTGAGCCTGCCGCGACGAACGTGCCGCTCACGCTGTATCCGCCGAGCCCCACGGGCGATGATTCGAACCCGCTGCCGGCCAGGATATTCGCACTCTCGCACCAAAGCGGGCGTCCCGCTTGCAGAATCCGGGTCCGCAGGCGCAGGCCGCCGGTGTGCCACGCTTCCCCGGAGGCTCGCCGTCCGAAGCACAGAATCTCCCAGCCGAGAAACTGCGCGGCAGGCGCCAATTCCACATCGAGCTGCATCCGCGGCTTCGAGCCATCGAAGAGAATGCTCTCTCGGGGCAGCCATTCCAGAGCGGCGCCCGCCTCGACCGAGAAATGCAATTGCTGCTCTGACTCGGCTCGCGGGCAGCGATACCACTTCGTTGCGCCGCAGGTGGTCAAACAGACCCTCGACCCGGAATCCAATCGGGCGGCGATGGCGAGTGCATCCCCGCCCGCCACTCCTCCCGGGGGGTGCAGCACGGTCACGTGGCAAATCCCAGGCCCGTCCGGATAGAGCGCTTTCTGCACCTGCAGCGGTCCGCGATGCGACTTGGCCGCCAGCAGCGTGCGATTTTCGCGGCGGACAAAAGATAGGTCCAAATTGGCTCGCCAGCGCACGTCCGCCGCCCCAATTTGGGGCAATGACGGGGTCAATTTCAAGGAATCGCACCCGTGATTTCGTTCGTAGGAAGCCGAGTATGCCAGCGTTCGGAAAGTACCGCTTCGCGAAATCACCGTCCCGTGCGCAGCTCGTGCCGCGGTAGAATTCGTCCATGGGGATGGTGCCATTCGTGACTCCGGCATGAGCAGCTCGGCGAGCACGTCGCGGGCTGCGGAGGCGCGGCGGCTGATCTCTTTGACCGACTTGACCAGCCTGAATGACTCGGATGATGCGGCGTCGGTGCAGGTGCTGTCAGAACTCGCCCGCGCGGCTCCGGTAAAGCCCGCTGCCGTTTGCATCTGGGCGCGGTGGATTCCCGCGGCCCTGGAAGCCCTGCAAGGCACCGGCATTGCTCTGTGCGCGGTCGCGAATTTCCCGAGCGGCGCCGCGGCACCCGACGTCGCGGCGGCGGAGACCGCCGCAGCGGTCGCGGCAGGGGCAGCCGAGGTGGATGTCGTATTTCCGTACCGGGCGATGCTTGCCGGAGATTCGCGCGTAGGTCTGACCCTGGTGCGCGGCTGCCGCGAGGCGTGCGGAGAACGTGCACTCTTGAAGGTCATCTTGGAAACCGGTCAGCTCGAGAGCGCCGATAACATCCGTCATGCCGCTGAAATTGCGATCGAGGGCGGGGCGCAATTTCTCAAGACCTCCACGGGCAAGACTCAACCGGCGGCAACGCCCGCAGCAGCTACTATCCTGCTCGAGGTGATCGCGGCGGCAGCCCGACGTGGCGGGTCCATCGGCTTCAAGGCCTCCGGCGGCATCCGCACCATCGATGGCGCCTCGGTTTATCTCACCCTGTTCGAGCAGCGATTTGGCCCGGGCAGCGCCTCGGCGGGTAATTTCCGCATCGGGGCATCGGGATTGTTCAAGGAATTGATGACCGCGGCCGGCGCTTGAGCCTTGAGTCCGCCTGGGAGGAATTGCGTGCCAAGCTCACCTCGCATTGCCGTCATCGGCAGCGCCAACACGGACCTCACGACGTTCACCGATGTTTTCCCGCGCCCGGGCGAGACCTTGTTCGGCAAGGACTTTGCAATGGGCTTCGGCGGCAAGGGGGCGAATCAAGCCGTCGCATCACGGCTTTGCGGCGCGCAGGTGTTGATGGTGGCCAAGGTCGGCGGCGACTTGTTTGGGCGGGCGACCATCGACAACTTCACCTCGTTCGGCATCGACACGACGCACGTGCAAATCGTTGCTGACGCTCCGACGGGAGTGGCACCGATCTTCGTCGAGCCCAACGGCCAGAATCGAATCATCGTGGTCAAGGGCGCCAACGACCGGCTGATGCCGGCCGACGTCGATGCGGCGGCTGCGGATTTACGCAACGTAGATGCGATCATCTTGCAATTCGAGATTCCGCTCGAAACGGTGTACCACAGCATCCGCTTTGCACGCGCTCACGATATCCGCTGCATCGTGAATCCCGCGCCGGCCGTCCCGGCAGAGCTCTCGGCGCTGACCGGTGCGGACCTTTTCATCCCGAACGAGAGCGAAGCTGAGCAGCTCACCGGACTGCCCGTGCGCTCGGAAGCGGAGGCCGCCGCCTGCGCCGCCGCCCTGCTCGCAAGGGGGTTTCGGCGCGTCGTGGTGACCTTGGGTGCGCGTGGGTCGCTCGTGGCCGATGTCGCGGGGCACAGGCACGTGCCGGCCTTTACGGTCGGCTGCGTCGACACTTCCGGTGCGGGGGATGCATTCATCGGCAGCCTGGCGGTGTTTCTTGCCGAAGGCGTCCCGGAGCAGGAGGCCCTGTCGCGTGCGAATCTCTACGCCGCCTTGTCGACGACCCGAGTTGGAACGCAGAAGTCATTCCCCCGGCGGGCTGACTTCGAGACGGAATGGGACCGGCGCAACGGCGCGTCGTTGCGGTCGAGTGCTTAAGTCGCGTAGCGAAAGGATTCAAGACCATGTTTGTCGTACACAGTTATCCGTTGGCCGTACTGTTTTGCGTGCTCACGATGTTTTGTTGGGGGTCGTGGGCAACGACCCGAAAGCTGGCCCGCCCCGACTGGCGTTTCGAGCTGTTTTACTGGGACTACACGCTCGGCGTGTTGCTGATCACGCTCGCTTTCGGGCTCACGCTCGGCAGCGGCGGCACGGAAGGTCGTGGGTTTTTTCTGGACTTATCGCAAGCCTCCACCGCCTCCGTGATATCGGCGCTCTTGGGCGGCGCCATATTCAATCTCGCGAACATTCTTCTCGTCGCCGCGATCGAGATTGCCGGCATGGCGGTGGCATTCCCGGTGGGCATCGGACTCGCGCTGATCATCGGCGTGATCATGAACTACCTCGCCGCACCCATCGGCAATGTCGCCCTCCTCTCCGCGGGCGTTTTCCTGGTCATCCTGGCAATCATTCTGGATGCCCTGGCCTACCGGCGATTGGCTGGCGGGTCGTCCGGCACGGGCGCCAAGGGCCTGGCGCTATCCGTGGCGTGCGGTGTGTTCATGGGAGTTTTCTATCGCTTCGTCGCGGCGGCGATGTACGCCGATCCGGCTCATGCAACGAGCGGCAAGATGGGCTCCTACGCGGCGGCTTTCGTATTTGCCGTCGGCATCGTGCTTTCGAGCTTCGTCTGGAATACCCTCGCCATGAAGCGGCCTTTGATCGGTGCCCCCGTAGGCTTTCGCGACTACCGTGCGGGGAGCCTCCGGACGCACATGATCGGGATATTGGGCGGCCTGATCTGGGGAGCGGGCACGTCCTTCAACCTCATCGCCGCGGGGCGTGCCGGCTTCGCCATCTCCTACGGGCTCGGCCAGGGTGCCACGATGATCGCCGCATTCTGGGGCGTATTCGTTTGGAAGGAGTTTCGCACCGCACCCGCCGGCACCTCCACGCTGCTCGCGGCCATGTTCGGGAGTTTTCTGGTCGGACTTGCGCTCATCGTGCTCGCGCGCACGATGTGACCTCAGCAAAGTGCGGCGGCACGCAGGGCATCCGCCGCCCGCTTCAGGTAATCGAGGTGTTGATCGACACCCGTGAAATTTTGGCCCATGGTCACCACAGACGCGTGGGTGCCGCCGATATCGCGCCAGCGCGATGCGGTGTCGACGACGTCCTTGAGGCTCTTCGCCCGCAGCATGTTACAGTGCAATCCGAAACCATCGACGGGCCGAGCCGCGTCCTTCAAGTACTGCCGCAATTTCGACGCCTGCTCGAAGGCGTCGGCGGCGCCATCGGCGAAGATGAACCCGTCCGCAAGCGCGGCGGCGCGCTGCAGCGCCACATCCGCGAATCCACTCAGCCAAATTGGAATTGAACGCCGCGGCCGGGGGTTCAAAGCGGCCCGATCGACCCGGTCGAACACACCGGCGAAATTGACCAAGGGTTCCGACCAGAGACGGCGCAACAGCTCGATCTGCTCGGCGACCCGTTTACCGCGCACATGAAAGTCCTGGCCCAAGGCGTCATATTCCACGTAGTTCCAGCCGAGGCCGACGCCCAGTCGAAAGCGCTCGCCCGAGAGCAGATCGAGATCGGCCGCCTGGCGCGCAACGAGCACGGTCTGACGTTGGGGCAGTATCAGGATGCCCGTCACCAGCTCGAGCCGTTTGGTGATTCCGGCGAGATAGGCAAACATGACGAACGGGTCGTGAAATGGGTCCCTCTCGGTGTAAGGGCCGGAGAGCTTCGGCGTGCGGTCATGAGTTGCACCGAGCACATGGTCGTACGTCAACAGATGGTGGTATCCCAGCTCCTCCGCCGCCAACCCTATGCGGTGTACAGCGGCCGGCTCGCCCTTCAGCTCGGTCTGCGGATAGATAACGCCAATCTTCATAATTACTTTCCTTGATTGCCCTCAGGGCGAGCCAATCCCGAGATCGCGGTAGATCGGTCGGGTGCCGCGCAGCGGCTAAGGATCGATGCGTATGCCGGGCATGGCGAACGCCTCCTCACCCGATTGTCGGTCGAATCCAACGGACCCGCAAGTTCGCGGGCCCTCGTGCCGACTCTAGTCCGCCGCGTGTTCCAGCGGAGCGGCGCGCGGGTGAGTCACCGCATGCTCGTGCATCTTTGAGCGCTTATCCGTCATTACCCCCAGCGAGGGGACGAGCAGGGCGGCGCCGGCGAGCACGAATAAAATACCCAGACCTCGCAGGCCGAACGTTTTGATGACTTCGATGCTCATGATGCGGCATTCCCGAGTGAGAATGCTACATCGACGTGGCAGCCGGGGGGATGTCAAAACGTGTTAATAAATGCTCCTCCTCGAGCCTCGACGCGCTTCACGAATGCTGCAGGGCGGATCGTCATCCTGGGCGAGTCCGAGCCGGATGCACAGGTGCCCCGATTGGCGCCTGCCGCCGTGCACCCGAATGGCGACCGAGAGCAATTCGGAGCTGATCTTGATTCCCGCACGATCCGCCGCAGTGAGCGAGACCTCGAAGCGGACACGCTTATCGACGGTCACGAAGTTCAGCGCGCTGCCCACATCGAGACCCTGGGCTTCGTTGGTGACCATGAGCACGTGTCGATTGGCGTCGGAGGCCACTTCGCGCAGAAAATCCGCATGCGCCTCGCCGACATACAACATCTGCGGCTCGCCGAGATCGCGTGCCGATCTGACTTCCCGGACCTCGGCGATCTCGTTGTGGATCGGATGCTCGGGCAGCAGGCGGCGCAGCGCTCGTGCGACGCCGGGGTCCGCGTACACGTCGATGACGAAGCCGCCGTGTGCCTGTTGCGGCCAATCGATGTAGTTCGTAAACCGATAAAGATAAGCGGCAATGACTTCGTCCCGCGAATACGACTCGTCCGCCTGAGCGGGAAACATGAAGGAGCCGCCCAGCAGCGTCCCGAGTCCCGCCGCCGCCAGCAAGCGCATCGCACGCGATCCTCGGATCATCAGAAACTCAACCGAGCTTCGGCCATGACGCTGCGGTAGATTCCCGCGCCTGCTTGCGAGCTCGGGTACTCATAATGATGAGCGTGGAGCAGATTGAGTCCATTGATGGACAGCTCCAGCGCCTCGTTTGCCCGCCAACCGACCCGGCCGTTCAATTCGTAATAATGGGGAAAGGCCGGATCAGGCAGCGCCCCCACGTAGCGAAACGTCGCCTCCAGGGCGACGTGATGGCCCAGGTCCATCGAGGACGCCAGGTCGGCATGCGAGCTCGGGTCATCGCCGGCTTCGGTGGTGCCTAACAGGCCGATCGAGCCGGGTTTGAACCGCAGCTGCTCGCGCAGGGCCGTGAACCCCGGCGACAACCGCCACCACGGAGTCACCTGCCAGTTGGCCCAGCCTTCGACGCCGTAGGTGTCGCCGCGCATGAGATTACCCCAGTACAAGGGGATAAAACTGGAGGGGGTGATCTCGATGGTCCGCAAGTCATCATAGTCGTTGTAGAAGACTGTCAGCGAGAACGACAGTGTGCCGGCAGCCTCGATCCGAGTTCCTGCCTGGTAGGCCTTCACTTGTTCGGGGCGAAAGTCTCGATTGCCGACGAGGAAAATGCTGCCGCCGGCGGACTTTTCGATCACGTCATCGTCGAAGGGAGTCGGCGAGCGTATCGCTTTCGATGCGGCCGCCCAGACTGCCACTCGATCGCCGAGGGCCCAGCTCGCACGCAGGTCAGGCAAAGGCGTCCAACCCCAGTAGGGATCGTCTTCCATCTTGAAGCCGGCCGTGAAGTCGAAGAGGCGGCCGATCGATATCGTATCCTGGATGAATACATCCCCGATGGTGAGATTGCGGCTGGGCGGCTCGAACAGCAGATTTCCGATGTTGCCGATCGAATAGCTGTTGACCCGCTCGCCCGCGCCCCAGATGACGCGTTGATGTGCCCACGCTTCGATGCCCTGCTGCATCTCGAGATCGTAGGTGTGCAGCACGTAACCGTCGCCGCCGGCGGGCGCAAACCGCTCGGTCTGGTCGAAGTAGGCTTGAACTTGCAAGTCCGTTTGCTCGGTACGATGCTGATAGCGGGTGAGAATATCTGCTCCGACGATGGAGCCGTCGGTCTCCATGGGCTGCTGCTCGCTGCCGCGATAGACGTCGCCCTGCACCGTCGCCGAATCCGTGTCGGTCGACCAATCGCTGCGAAAGCCGCCCTGTCCTTTATTCCAGCCGTCGTGCGCCGATCCCGCCGGCGTCCATTCGGCGTCGCGACGATATTCCCCACCGTAGACGCGATAAGTCAACTCGCCGTTCACCCGACCGCCGTAGCGCACACTCAAATCTAGGTCCTGATTTCCCGCGGCGGCGTCGACGAACGTTCCTTGCGTGAGGTAGGACGCCCGGGTGATGACGTTGATGACGCCGTTCATCGCGTTGGCGCCCCACAAGGTCGCGCCGGGGCCGCTGATGACCTCGATCCGGTCGACGTCCTCGAGCATCACATCCTGTGCGTCGCTGTAGATGCCGGAGTAGAGCGGCGTGTAAACGCTGCGCCCGTCGATCAGCATCAAGAGCTTGTTGGAAAAGTTCTGCGCCATCGGGTTGCCGCCGAATCCACGCGCGGAAATCACATAGTTCGTAGCACTGGTCTGAGTGATGAGCAAGTTGGGAGCCAAGCGCAGCGCATCCATGAGACGCGTCGCTCCCGAGCGTACGATCTGATCGTGCGTGATCAAATAAACGGAGGCGGCCGCCCGATGAAGCTCCTCAGGCGCCTTCGATACCGAGGTGACCTCGACGTTCGCGAGATCTTGCAATGATAATCGCGTCAAGTCCTCTTCGTGTCCGGCGGATGACTCATCGAGAGCCCATGCCGCCGTTGCGGACAAGCTTGCCCACAGCCCGACACAGCCCGTCATGATCCTGATCCAGCGAATAGGCGCCGTGCAGCGTGCCCGACTCAATCCCATGATTCATTCATTTTGAAGACTCCCCGCTTCGCGACGTGCCGGTTGCTGTCTTGCTCGAGGCTGCGTCCTTTTGGAGTCTATAAGAATCTCGGCCGGTGCACTCCTTTCGATGCGATCCGGCGCCCGAATCCTCGGTCGCCCTTTGTAATTTCTACATGCTCGCTCACGCGCTCGGTACGAAGATCCACAAGAGAACATAAGCGAGCAAGCCGGCTCCCGCGAAAATGAACAGGACGGCGAACAGCAGCCGCCACACCCAGGACTCCACGCCCGTTGCTCGAGCCAACCCTCCGCACACGCCCCCGAGCATCCGATCGGTACGGCTGCGTCGAAACGCGTTGACGGCCGACACCGCCGGCTCTTCGGGCCGCGCGCCCGCGGTGTTCAACAGCCGCTCCTTGGCACGCGTGAATTCCTCCTCCGTCAGGGTGCCGCTTGCGCGGAGCTCTGCAAGCTTGTCCAGTTCCTCACTCAGGGTCATGAAGGTCTCCTTTTTGGTAGCGCGACGGCCGAAGAACACACTTCGGCGTCCAAAGTTGCAAGTGGGCTATGATGGGATGTGACCAGCACGCCAGATCGCGGCACGCCGAGGATGGATGACCAGCCCTCCGCCGAGGCCACGCGCCGCCGATTTCTGCTGGGGATATTCGTCGTATCCGGTTTCACCGGGCTGATTTACGAATCGATCTGGTCGCACTATCTTAAGCTCTTCCTGGGGCATGCGGCCTACGCACAATCTCTGGTGCTCGCCATTTTCATGGGCGGGATGGCGGTCGGCTCGTGGGTGGTTGCGCACTACTCCATCCGGATCAGGCGGCTGTTGCTGGCCTATGCCCTGGTCGAGGGACTGATCGGCGTGCTCGGCCTCGTGTTTCACCCCTTGTTCATCGCCGCCTCCGATTTCTCATTCGCCGCAGCGATACCCGCGCTGCCATCGGCCGCTTGGATTCAGGTCTACAAGTGGTCCCTGGCGGCTGCGCTGATCCTTCCGCAATCGGTGCTGCTTGGTATGACGTTTCCGCTGATCAGCGGGAGCCTCATCCGCCGCTGGCCCGACCGGCCCGGGGAGACACTGGCTGCCCTGTATTTCACCAATAGCCTGGGCGCGGCGGTCGGTGTTCTCATCAGCGGTTTCGTGCTGATTGATGCAGTCGGGCTGCCGGGCACCATCCGCGTGGCCGGAATTCTCAATGTGGCACTCTCACTGTTGATCTGTGCGCTGCTACGCGGGGAGACTGAGCCCGGCGCCCGAACGGTCGAGGCTGCGGTGCGCCCGAGCCGCGACCCTTGGGCACGCTGGCTCGTGCTCGCGGCCTGCCTCACGGGTGCAGCTTCGTTCATGTACGAGCTCGGTTGGATCCGGATGCTGAGCTTGGTGCTCGGCAGCTCGACCCACTCGTTCGAGCTCATGCTGAGCGCGTTCATCCTGGGTCTCGCCCTGGGCGGACTCTACGTGCGGCGGCGCATCGAGCGCATCGTCGACCCGTTGGCTTTTCTTGCCCGCGTGATGGTGCTCATGGGCGTCTTCGCCGCACTCACCTTGCCGGCATACGGCCTCACGTTCGATTTCATGGCCTGGTTCTTGCGCACCTTTGCCCGCACCGCGGGCAGCTATGTCGGATTCAACGTGATCAGCCAGCTGATCGCGGCGCTCATCATGATTCCTGCGAGCTTCTGTGCGGGGATGACTCTTCCGTTGCTCACGCGCGAGCTCCTGCGTCGGGACGTCGGTGAGCGCGCCATCGGCTTCGTCTACTCGGCCAACACTTTCGGCGCCATCGTGGGTGTAGTGCTCACGATCCACGTGCTCATGCCGCGCATCGGAATCAAGGGAGTGATTCTCACCGGTGCCGCGATTCATATGGCGCTGGGCTTCTCCCGATTTCTCAGCCCCCCGTATCCAAAACGCGCCACCAGGATGGTAATGGGGGCCGGCTTTGGAGTCTTCCTGCTGATCCTGTTCGCCGTTCATCTGGATCCGTTGCGCATGACTTCCGGAGTTTATCGCACGGGTTCGGCGACTTTGACCGAAGGGGCGGTCGTCAGGTACCTGCGAGACGGCAAGACCGCGACTATCAGCCTGGTGGAGAAGGACGGCTTGGTGACCATCGCCACCAACGGCAAGCCCGACGCGGCCGTCCAAATGGGGCGTGGAGAGGCGTCGGTCGACGAGAGCACCATGGTACTCGCCGCTGCCATCCCGCTCAGCATGCTGCCGCATCCGCGGCGCGTCGCCAACATCGGGTTCGGCTCCGGCTTGACCACGCACACCTTGCTCGGCAGCGCGCTCGTCGACCGCCTCGACTCGATCGAGATCGAGCCGGTCATGGTGGAGGCTGCCCGCCGGGGATTCGGGCCGCGCATAGAAAACGTCTTTGAGGATCCGCGCAGTCACGTGGTGTACGAGGACGCTAAGACCTTTTTCGCGACTGCGCGAGAGCCCTACGATCTCATCGTATCCGAGCCCTCGAACCCCTGGGTGAGCGGCGTCTCCACATTGTTCTCGGATGAATTCTACGATCGGATCACGCATTACATCACACCCGACGGATACTTCGCCCAGTGGGTGCAGGTGTACGAGACGAACATCGGCGTCCTCGCCTCGATCATCAAGGCGCTCGCCCCCCACTTCGGCGCCTACACTCTCTACAACGTCGACGATCTCGACGTGTTGATCGTTGCGACCCGCGGCACCGCGATGGGAACACCGGACGAGCAGTCGCTCCGCTCCGCGCTGCTTCGCTCCGAGCTCGAGCGAGTCGGCATCCGCTCCGTCGCGGATTTTCAGTCGCGCAGGCTCGGGGACAACCGCACGCTCGGTCCTGCGCTCGAGGCCGTGCCTGTTCCCGCCAACTCCGATTTTTATCCATTCGTCGATCTGCATGCGCCGCGCTCGCGCTACCTCAAGGAAAACGCGATGGAGCTGCCCGCGCTCACGCTGCTGCCCTTCCCATTCCTCGAGCTCATCAACGAGTCCAAACCGCGCGCCGCAACCCTCGAGCCTTCGCCGAGCAGTGTCGTGGTACGGGATCGCTACGTTTTGAGAGCACTCGAGATTCGCCGTGCGGTGAGCAGCGGCAGCCTCGCCGATCTGGATCCCGTCACCGCGCGATATCTGTGGCTGGTCGGCACGGGCCGGGAGGCCTGCGTCGCGGCTCCCGCGCGGGCGGCATGGGCCGACGCCGTCAGAAACTTGAGCGACGAGACCGCCGCCTACCTCAATTCCGCGGAGCTCGAGCCGCTGTGGACTTCCATTTTGTCGAGCTCCTGCTATGGCGAGGTAGGCGGTGAGCAGGAAGCCTGGGTGAACTTGTTCGCGGCAATCGCCCATCGGGATGCGCCCGGCATGGTACGGCTCGGCACCGGTTTGCTCGCGCTCGAATCGGCGCATTCTGACACCGATTTGGCGTATCTGACTGCAGTCACCGCCGCCGCTTATGTCAATCTGGGAGAGAACGTCCAAGCCCATGCTTTGTTGGCAGCGCAATACTCGAGCCTCCGTCACGCGGGTCACTTCGATCTCGCACTACGTGAGCTTCGCGCGCTGACGAATCCTGCAGCCGTGCGGTGACACTCTTATGCGCGTAAGCCCTGTCGAAGTAGTATTCCCGCCCGCCCTCGTAAGCGGCCCGGGCGATCATTCGGTCCAGCTCGCGCGGCTCGCGGCCATCGTGCAATCGAGCGACGATGCCATCGTGAGCAAGACGCTCGACGGCCTCATCGTCTCGTGGAATGCGGGGGCGGTGCGGATCTTCGGCTATCAGCCGGAGGAGATCATCGGAAAGTCCATTACCACCGTCATTCCGCCCGAGTTGCATGCCGAAGAGCGGGACATCCTTGATCGGCTGAGACGCGGCGAGCGCATCGATCACTTCGAGACCGTTCGAATCCGCAAGGACGGCCGTCGGGTGCAGCTCTCGATCACGGTCTCACCCATTCGCGATGCGAGCGGCACCATCGTCGGCGCGTCGAAGATCGCTCGAGACATCGGCCTGCAAAAGGATGCAGAACGGACCGCTGCCCAGCTCGCCGCGATCGTGGAGTCGTCCGACGACGCCATCGTCAGCAAGAGCCTTGACGGTCAGATCCAGTCCTGGAATGCGGGCGCGACGCGGCTTTTCGGATACACGGCCGAGGAAGCGATCGGTCAGTCGATCACGTTGATCATTCCGCAGGAGCGGTATGCCGAGGAACGCGGCATACTCGAGCGGGTGCGCGGCGGCGAGCGGGTCGAGCATTTCGACACCATGCGCGTGACCAAGGGCGGGCAGCGGATTCCCGTCTCGCTCACCGTCTCTCCGGTGCGCGACCCGCGCGGTACCATCATCGGCGCCTCGAAGATCGCCCGCGACATCTCCGGGCGGAAACAGGCCGAGGAGGCTCTGCAGAAGAGTCAACAAGCATTGCGCGAGGCGGATCGTCGCAAGGACGAGTTCATGGCACTGCTCGCCCACGAGCTGCGCAATCCGCTGGCGCCCATCCGCTACGCCCTCGCGACGGCCCGGAAGTGCGATCGCACCGCCGAGCAACAAAGACGCGCGGAAGAGATCATCGAGCGGCAGGTCGCTCATATGAGCCGCCTGCTGGACGATCTGCTCGACGTGTCGCGCATCACCCGCGGCACGCTCGAGCTCAAACTCGCGAACACCGAATTGACCGTCGTGCTGGGAACCGCGATCGAGGCGGCGCGCCCGTTCCTGGATGCCAAGCGTCACAATCTGTCTCTCGACCTGCCCAAGCAGGCCGTACGGCTCGTTGCCGACTCCGTTCGTCTCGCGCAGGTGTTCTCCAATCTACTCATCAATGCGGCCAAGTACACCGACCCCGGCGGCCGTATCGAGCTGCACGCCGCGCAAGTCGACAACCAAGTCGTCGTGTCGGTGCGCGATAACGGCATGGGCATCTCGACAGAGATGATGCCGCGGTTGTTCACGATGTTTGCTCAGGACTCGACGGTAGTGGAGCACTCCGAAGGCGGGCTCGGGATCGGCCTCGCGCTGACGCGCGGCGTGGTGGATTTGCACGGCGGCCGGGTCGAGGCACGCAGCGACGGCCCGGGATGCGGCAGCGAGTTCAGCGTGACGATCCCGGCGGGCGCCGGCAAACTCGCGCAAACCGACGCGGACGTGGATCCGGATGTGCCCATGCCCGGGGGCGGTATGCGGGTGCTGGTCGTCGACGACAACCGCGATGCCGCCGATTCTTGCTCGACCCTGCTGGAGCTCTCGGGGCACTCCGTACAAGCAGCCTATAGCGGCCGTGAAGCACTCGCCATTGCCGCGAAGGCCCGCCCCCATGTGGTGGTGACGGATATAGGATTGCCCGACATCGACGGTTATGAGGTGGCCGCCAAAATTAGGGCCGCGCCGTGGGGGCGCAACATCGTGCTCGTCGCAGTGACCGGTTGGGGCCAGGAATCGGATAAGCAACGGGCGTTTTCCGCGGGATTCAGCCACCATCTGACCAAGCCCATCGATCCCGACACCCTCGAGTCCCTCCTGCAATCCGTGGGCGCGCAGTTGCGCACCGGCTGACTCCGCCTTCCTCCAGTGCGCCGGGGCCCTGCGCTTGCGCGCAGGACCCTCGCCGCATCTATCCGTCGAGCCCACTGGTTAATTGTTTTGCGCGCCGGCGGCGATCCACGATTCGATCTGATCCATGGTCGCGGTCGAAAGATACGGTCCGCCGAACGGCATGCGCGCACCCGTGATGCCCGCGAGGCCCTCGAGCTTGTGAATGACATAGCTGTCGGTGGGGTCGCCGGGCTTGACGCGCTCGAGGTTGGGCTGCTCGATACTCGCCACGTTCACCAAGGAGGCATACGTCGCCGCTGCCGAAGTCAGGTTCTGCACGCCGGGTAGACTCGTACCCACGCCGTTGTGGCACCCGGAACAGATGGGACCGAAGACCTGCGCTTGCAGCTCCGTCAGCGTCGCTGCGGGGGCGGCATTATTGACCGTGACGGTCACCGGCGCCGAATTTGCAACCTTGCCATAGCCTTCCGTCGCGGTCGCCGTCAGGGTTACGGTCCCATTGGCGCTGGTCGTTGTATTCCACTGCACCGTGAAGGGCGACGCGTCAGCCGTCCCGATGGCTTTGCCGTTGACGAAGAACTCCACCTGCGCGACGCTGACACTGGTGCCTACCTGGGCGGTCAGGGTGACCGTCCCGCCCACGGTTGCGCTCGGGGCGACCACCGTCACCGCCGCCGTACCGTCGAGAGTCGGCGGTGTAGCGCCCGGATCGATGCGGCCGTATTCGCCGCTGCTGCCGTCATTCGTGCCTGCCGCGAAGAAGAGTGTGTTGTGCGGCTGGGTCGCGCTGTCGTTGCCGAATGAAATGCCCCAGAGGCCCGGCACGGCGATCGGGTTGGAATGAGAATCGCTGATCGGCCCGATCAGTTTACCGGTCGCCGCGGCGAACGCGTTGATTTTTCCGTCGCCCAGATTTCCGACCAGGAGATCATTGCTGAGCGGACCGAAGTCCGAAGGTGCAAGCGCGATTCCCCAGGGGGCGTTCAGCGCGCCGCCCGTGGCAATCAAGCGCGTCATGAACGTTCCGTTCGCGTCGAAGACATCCACGAGACCCAGTCCCACCCCGGTGTTGGCAAACGAGTTGTCCGGCGCCTTCTGCTGCGCATACGTCACGTAAATCTGCGTCGCCCCACCGCTGCCGTTGGGAATCGCCTGAATGCCGAACGGCGCGTATCCCGCGGGCAGGGTCGGATCGGTGAATGCGAAACTGCTCGTCGAGGGCGGCTGTTTGACGAACGTCGCGTTGAACACGTCGATCTTGTTGTTGTGGAAATCGGCCGCGTACAAGTAGTTTTGACCGCCGTTCGCTGCGAGCGTCGCTCCCGTGTACTGCGCACCGCCTGTATCGGTGTACACCGTCAGCGCCGCGGTGGGGCTGACCGCGGACGACCAGCCGGCGATCGTTCCGGCCTCACCCACATAGATGAAGCTCGCGGCGCCCGATTTGCCCCCCGAGCTCACGACGAAATCGGTCGTCGTATTGGCGACGATGCCGGTCGGCGCGAAGGGATGGCCGGCGTTGGCGGCGAACGTCACCACCAAGGGAGACGCGGCGGGTTGCGGGTTGCCGCTGCCGTCGTACAGCGTCGAAGTACTCTTGCCGTTATTGGCCACCCAGACCGGTGCGTTGGGGGCGAAGGCGATGCCCCAGGGGTTGACCAGATTGGGATCTGCCGTCAGTGCCGATGTTCCCGCCGCATTCGCCACCAGACTGGTCGCGGTGTACGGTCCGTTGCTCGCCGCGGCCTCGCCCACCGTCAGCGTGGTCGAGTTGGTCGCCGACGCACCGCTGCCAGTACACATGAGCGTGTAGATAAAAGTGCCCGCCGCGGTCGGCGACAGCGTCTTCGACCCGGTTACGGGTTCCGAGCCGCTCCAGGCTCCGCTCGCCGTGCACGCGGTGGCATTGGTCACCGACCAGGTGAGGGTCGTGCTCTGCCCGACCTGAATGTTCGCGCTGGCGAGCGAGAGGGTGATCGCCGCGGCTGCAGCGCCGCCGCCGCCATAAGGACCGCCGCCGGCGCTACCACTGCCGCCGGCCGTGGAGCCCGAGCCCGAGCTTCCTCCGTCACCGCCGCACGCCGCGAGCAGCAAGAGCATCAGCGCCAGCGGCGCGAACTGTAGAACCGGTCTCGTCGATCTTGATGTGTACGTCATACCTCGTGTCCTCGACGCCGCAGCGTCCTGTGCGATTGCAACGATCCGCGCCATGCGGTCTTCGATAACTGAGTAACGAACCGAGGGTGTTGGGTTTTTGAATTAAAAATTTCGTCTCGCCCGAGAACCCGAGCGGGATATCAGATTACTCACGACGGCGCGGCCCGCGTGTGAGCCGCCTTGCATCGCAAGTTGCGTCGGCTACGGGGTCGCGCAGCGCTTGCCGTGCACGAGCGACTCGAGCGCCGCACAGGCGTTGGGCGGCGAGGCCCCCGCCTCCGTCCCTGACTCGCTCTCGAGCAGGAGTAGGCGCGCATCCTGCGCCGTCAAGTGCGGCCGTTGCGCGCGCAAGAGTGCGACCAGGCCGGAAACCTCCGCCGTCGCGAGGGAGCTTCCTGAGTAGAAATCGTAATGCGCGTGCGGCGCGAGCGACACCACGTCGCGGCCGGGAGCTCGTAGGACGCCGGGGCTGGTGTGCCCGCTCTCCAGCGCGTCGACCGCGATGACGGAGGCGATGTTGGTGGGAAAGGAGTCGCGCAGTCCGTCCGGCGGAACGGCGCCCACCACGATGATGCCGGCCGCCGCGGCACGATCGATCAGGCGCGTGAGCAGCGGATCGCGCGGGCCCGCGAGGCTCAGGTTGATGATGTCGGCGTGCGCTTCGATCGCGGCCGACAGGGCTTGGGCCAGTGTGAAGGAGTTGCACGCCGCCTTGGTGCCCGTCGCGGCTGCGCGCCAGCAAGCCTTGTACAGGAACAAGCGTACGTCCGGCGCGATTCCCGCGATGCCCACGGCATTGTTGGGAATCGCCGCAATCACACCCGCCACCGCCGTCCCATGAGCATCCCCTTGAAATGCCTCCGAGTCGTTGTCGACGAAATTTCGCACCACGACGTTGGCCGGCAAGTCCGGATGACGCACGTCGACACCCGTGTCGACGACCGCGACCCGCACGCTGGCGCCGCGACTCAAGGCCTGAGCTTCGAGTACGGCCATTTGCTGCATATTGTTCTGCAGATCGGCATAGGGGTCGTTATAGCTGCTGGATGCCGTCTCGAACGTGAGCAGCGGTTGTGCGGACTCGACGCGGGAATCGCGCGCGAGGACGGCGAGCAGTCGCGCACGATCCGCCCCGCTCGGCAGCGCGTAAGTCAGGCAATGTACGCCGAGCAATGCGATCGGCCAGCTCGACACTTCGCGCAGATGGTAATCGACGGCGAGCGCCCGGCTGGTCTCGTGGGCAACGATGCCCGCCGTGTACGCGCCCATCCCGTCATAGCCGCGCGCCGTGGATGAGGCGTGCGAACCGGGCCAGATCACCGGATTTCTCACGGTGACGACGACGTAGCCCTGGGCGTCCGCGCGGGCCGCCGCCGGAAGTTGCGCTCGCGTCGGCTGTTGCGCGGCGCAGCCGGCGAGCGCAGCGACGGCGAGCAGCACGCCGAGCGGCGGAATTTTCACCGCACCGCCGGCGCGTCGTTGATGGCGGCTTCGACGAACAGTACGCGCGCGTCGGTGCGCAGGGCCGCGACGACGGGCTCGAGCCGTGCAGGCATCGCACGCGTCGATGCCAGCGTGTAAGCGCCCGCGTCGCTCGGACCCCGGACGATGGTGAGGCCGTTCGACGAGAGGAGGGCCTTCAACTCGGCAAGCGTCATGGCCGGTGCGAACACCGCTCGGATGTGCGGCCCGGGAGCGGGGGCTACGGGATCCGCGGACAGCGTCTCGTACGGTGCCGCCAGCATGGCGGTCTGCGGCCGATATCGCGACGACGCACCGAGCCATCCGAGGGCGACGGCCTGCACCAGTACCGCGGCGGTCAGCCATTGCACGGGACCCAATCGGCGCCGGGCCCCTCGGGAGACAGCAGGCTCGTTCGCGGCCGGAACGTCTCGACCCAACTCGTCGATGCGCGAGAGCACCTTGGCAAGGCCCGCCTGCGGCGCGTACTCGATCCGGTTATCCGTCTTCAACAGACCCAAAAGCGCACGCTCGTGCGCCAGGTCGTTGCGGCAGACTGCGCAACGCTGCAGGTGGCTCGATACGCGCTCGAGATCCGCGGCCGATAGTCGTCCGGTGACGTACCACGGCAGTAGCCGTGCCGCCTCCTCCTCGCAACGGGCGCCTTCCAGGTCGACGGTCATGGGGCGGCCCCCCACTCCGCGCCGTGCTCGGCCAGCATCGCTCGCAGCTTACGTCGCGCGTTGAACATGCGCGTTTTTACCGTATTCACGGGACACTCCATGATCTCGGCGACTTCCTCGCAAGAATGATCCAGGTAATAAGTGAGCTCGAGGACGAGGCGCTGCTCCACGGGCAACCGGGCAAGCGCATGGTTGAGGAGCTGCCGATTCTCGGTCGCTTGTCCCGGATCAACCGCCTCTCCCTCGGTACTCTCGAGCGCCATGACCCGCTCATGGGTCGCCGCGCGCCGGATCATGTTGAGCGCGCGCCGATAGGCAATGCCCATGATCCAAGTGGACACCTGCGAGGCATCGCGGAATTCCGCGGCACGCTGCCAGACGATCCACAACGTATCGTTGATGATCTCCTCCGCGTCCTCCTGACGGCGGGTCAGCCGAGTCAAGAATCGCGCCAGGCGCCTGTGATAATGCACGTAGAGTTCGCGGAACGCATCCCGGTCGCCGCGGCCGACCTTGAAGATCAACTCACGTTCATGCTCGTTCGCGCTGCGCGCCGCCGGCATTTGATTGGATCGCAACTCGGGGGCTTCCAAAAAACACTCCATTCACCACGCCGTCGACGTACCACGGGTAAGTGACTCGCCTCCCCCGATCGGTTCATCCCTAGTCCAAAAAATTCTCGCCCGCCTCTAAAAACGCCAGGACGCCGAAAACGCCCACGCACCATTGGCGCTCGCGCCATCGTAGAGTGTGTCCGCGGTCGCGTCCGCAAAGAACCGGCTGGCGCCCAAGGTGAGGTGCCGATAGACATATGCCAGTCCCACGTCTCCGGCCCAGTAACCGACCCCAAAGAGATGATGCAAATCGTAATATCCCGCCCCAGCCGTCGCCGCGAACCCGAAGCGCAGCGGCCAGCGGCCGGTGAGCTCGTAGGCAGCGGCCGGACGCCGGTCCGCAAAGCCGAGATCGGAATAAGACGTGTAGTTCGGTTGATAGGATACGGTCGCCGCGACCAGATCCAAGTAGGCGACGCTCACGGCGATCTCATCGTAGTCGTAGTGTGCGCGTCGCGGATCCTGCACATAGGCATAGTGGGTGTAAGTGCCCTTCACGGTGAAGTCGCCCACGGGCCGAATCAGCCCGCCATAGAAGTCGATCTCCTCGAACCTCATACCGCCCGGATAGGGATCCACGTTCGAGCCCCACGCCCCCGCAAACCAGCCGAGTGCGCTTTGATAGCTGCCGCCGAGCTGCAGCGCGGCGCCGTTATAAGTCTGCGAAATGCCGCGGTAGATGTAATTGCTGGTGCCGCCGATGGAGCCGCTCCATGTGCTTTGCGCGCGGCAGACAACAGGCAGCATCATGCAGCCCAACAGCGCCGTGAGCACGGCGCCGCGACCAACAGTACCCAGCCTCGCAACGGGCGCGATCCATTTGGCTGAAATGACCACCTGTGCGTCCATTGACGCCGCATTATAGGGCTCGAGGGCCTCGGTACGGCCGGCCCATTCGAGTAAATATTGAGCCGGCATTGAAACCCTTCCCCGTTGTCTCGGTACATACCGGCAGGAGTACCGTGATCGATCGTTTGGTCAACAGGGAAAGGGGATATCCATGAAAGCGAACATGAAGTCTCGTTTGAGCATCACCCTTGCGGCGGGATTGGCCTTGATAGCCGGAATCACCGGCGCGAAGAACACGTTCGCGCAGGACGCATTCCTACCGGCTGCGCTGAACTCATCGACGATCCCAGCGAACGGCGACGTCAATCCTTACGGAGTCGCATTCGTGCCCGATGGGTTCCCGAGCGGCGGCAGCATTGCCGCCGGCGACGTCCTGGTCGCGAACTTCAACGATAGCGGCAATGTCCAGGGAACCGGGACCACCATCGTCCGCCTGCCGGCGCATGGTCCAATAGCCCCTCCAGGTACGGCCGTCGCATTCTTCACCAGCAAGCGTCCCGGACTCTCCACGGCGCTCGGTGTACTGCGCGGCGGATTTGTGGTCGTGGGCAATGTACCGACGAAAGACGGTACATTCGCCACGATCGGTCGCGGTGCACTGCAAGTGATCGATCGACACGGCAAGCTGATCGAGACATGGACCGATTCTGTATTTCTCGATGGACCGTGGGATCTCACCATTGATGACACCGGAAGCTATGCTCATATCTTCGTCTCCAACGTATTGAGCGGTACGGTCTCCCGCCTCGACGTATCGGTCGGGTCGAGCAGCGTGACCCTCGAGAAGATCACGACGGTTGCCCAGGGCTATTCGCACGTTCCCAATGCCGGGGCCGTGGTTTTGGGGCCGACGGGGCTTGCCTACGACGCGGGTAGCGATTCGCTGTACGTGGCCTCGACCAACGACAACGTGGTCTATTCCGTGCCTAACGCCAAACACAGATCGAGTGCGGCGGACAGGGGAATGGTGGTATTCGCCGATGAGCATCTGCGCGGCCCCCTCGCCCTGCGCTTCGCGCCGAGTGGGCATCTGCTGACGGCCAATGGAGACGCGGTCAATGCCGATCCGCTGCATCCGAGCGAGATCGTCGAATTCACCCGGTGGGGCGACTTCGTGCGGGAATACAACGTAGATTCCGGCGAGGGCGGCGCATTCGGGATCGATACGCGGGCGGATGACGACGGCGGCTTCGACTTCGCTGTCATCGACGATGTGACCAGCAATTTACTGCTGACCCGGCTGCCGTCTCGCCACTGAGCGCGGCCCGCGTGGTCCTCCCCCGGGTGCCACCCGCGCCGCAAATGGCTTAGACTCTCCCCGTTCCGCCTGACCTCGACAGGCCGGACGCTCGGCTCATCGTCCAACTCGGCTCACTGCTCGAAGGGGGTTGCATATGATTCTGGGGATGTCGGTGCCGGCCTTTACGGACTTTCACGTCGCGCTCAGCTTGATCGGCCTTCTGAGCGGGGCGATCGTCCTGCTCGGCATGTTGAAGGACAGGAGATTGCCGGGCTGGACGGCGGTATTCCTGGTGACCACCATCGCGACGAGCGCCACCGGATTTCTGTTTCACTTTACGAGCTTCGGCCCGCCCGAGATCGTGGGAGTCATCTCCTTGGTCGTGCTCGCCGCAGCCGTTGCTGCACTCTATGGTTATCATCTCTCAGGCGCATGGCGCTCCGTCTACGTCGTGAGCGCCCTATTCGCGCTATACCTCAATGCCTTCGTGGGCGTCGTGCAGGCATTTCAAAAGATTCCCACTCTGCATGCGCTCGCACCGCTCGGCAACGAGCCGCCGTTCCTCGTGGCGCAGTCGATCCTGCTGGTGCTGTTCGTGCTCGCCGGGATTCTCAGCTTGAGGCGGTTTCATCCCATGCCGGTTGCGGCGACATAAAGCCGCCGCCTGCTGGCCCACTGGCTCGTCTGGGTGATCGCCGCCGCGTCCGTCGTCGGCGTGATCGCGCGTCCGAAAGGGACACCCGAAGCGCTATGGGCGGGCCTCGGCGCGCTGGCGCTGGTCGTGTGCTCGTTGTTGCCTCCCTCGGAGGCGCTCGCCGCCGTGCTCTCCGGCACCGATGTGTACCTGTTCCTGATCGGCATGATGCTGCTCGCCGAGCTCGCCCGGGAAGAGGGACTGTTCGATTGGCTTGCGGCGTATGCGGTACGCCACGCGCGCGGGTCGGCGAGCCGCTTGTTCTTGCTCATCTATGGGGTGGGCACCCTCGTCACGATATTCCTCTCCAACGACGCCACCGCCGTCGTCCTCACCCCGGCGGTCTACGCCGCCGCAAAGCGCGCCAATGTCGCGCCGCTTCCCTACTTGTTCGCCTGCGCCTTCATCGCCAACGCGGCCAGCTTCGTGCTGCCGATCTCGAACCCGGCAAATCTGGTGGTCTTCGGCGATCGCATGCCGGCGTTGCCGGCCTGGCTCGGTCAATTCGGCGCGAGCGCCGTGGCATCCATCTTATTGACCTATGTGGCATTGCGCGTGGCGCAGCGCGGCGAGTTGAGGGAGCCAGTTTGCGAGACTGTCGCCCCAGCTTCCCTCGGCAAGGAAGGGCGCATTGCGGCATGGGCCGTCGCGCTCACCGGGATGGTGCTTTTGATCTGCTCGGGCGTGCACTTGCGGCTCGGCCTGCCCACCTTTATCGCCGGCTGCTGCGCCTGTTCTCTGATCGCCTCGATCAAGCGCTCTGCGCCCTGGCCCCTGCTAGGGCACATTTCCTGGAGCATCCTGCCGCTGGTTGCCGGACTTTTCGTCCTGGTACGGGGCGTGGAAGATACCGGCGCGCTCTCCGCCCTTGCCGGTCTCGTTTCCGCAAAGGCCTCCACCGCGCCGCTGTCTACGGCCTTCGCTACCGGCACTCTCGTGGCTCTGGGCGGCAATCTCGTCAATAACTTGCCGATGGGCCTCTTTGCCGGCGCCGCCGGCGCGGGAGCTCACTGGCCGGCTGCGGTGAACGCGGCGGTGCTGATCGGCGTGGACCTCGGCCCCAATTTGTCCGTGACCGGCTCGCTCGCGACACTTCTTTGGCTGATGGCGATTCGCCGGGAGGGCGAGAACGTGAGCGGATGGCGATTTCTCGCGCTAGGAGTCCTCGTGATGCCCCCGGCGCTGCTCGGCTCGCTGGCGCTCGTGGTGCATTGATCTGGCGCAATCGCTGCTGTAGATATGCAGCATAGCCGCGGAGAGACCGAACATGCCCTTACGCCATCCGTTCCGATGATCGAGACCGGACACAATCTCGTGTTCCAGGAGGCAAGCCTCTCCGATTCGGCGAACAGTGCGGAACGCCTCAGTTTTCTCAAGCGCGTGCCGAACCAGCCGAAGATCGACGCCTTCCTCCGGGCGCAGCAGGGCGATAATCCTTCGCCGCGTTTTGCGGAGTTCTTCGATCTTCAGATTGCGGTGTTCGTCGCCGCGGTGCCGGCGTCACTCGGCCTGCGCGTGGTCGTGGCGGGCGTCACCAACATAAACAAGAGCCAATTCGACCGGGTCGCGGCTCTCATCGGCCGCGGCACCGCGCGATGGAATCGGGCCGAATTCAAGCGCTGCGTCGAATCGATTCTCGGCATTTCGATTCAGGATTTCGCTCGCTGACCTGGAGGCGGTTGCGTTGCAGCACCACATGAGGTGCGCGCTTGGCTCCCGCGCTATCCGACCGCCACCTGCAGCGCGGGCGCCGGAGCCCCGCGCTTGCTGTGCAGCTTGATGTTGAGGCGCAGCTCGTTGGCGGAATCCGCGTTGCGGATCGCCTCGTCGTAGGAAATCGCCCCCTCGTCGTAGAGCTCGAACAGAGACACATCGAAGGTCATCATCCCGAGCTCACGCGATTTCTGCATGATGCTCTTGAGCTCGTGAAACTCTCCCTTGAGCAGCTTGTCCGCGACGATGGGCGTGTTGATCAGGATTTCCACGGCGGCACGCCGCCCCTTGCCGTCCTCGGTACGGATGAGCCGCTGCGAGATGATGGCCTTGAGATTGCTGGAGAGATCCATGAGCAGCTGCTTGCGCCGCTCCTCGCTGAAGAAATTGATGATGCGATCGATGGTCTGATTGGCGCTGTTCGAGTGCAGGGTACCGAGGCACAGATGCCCGGTCTCGGCGAAAGCGATCGCGTGCTCCATGGTCTCGGTATCGCGGACCTCGCCGATGAGAATCACGTCCGGCGCCTGGCGCAGCGTGTTCTTGAGGGCGTTGTGCCAGGAGTGGGTATCGATGCCGACCTCGCGGTGAGTAACGAGCGATTGCTGCGACTGATGCACGAACTCCACCGGATCCTCGACCGTGACGATGTGACCGGCCGAGGAGCAATTTCGATGATGGATCATGGCGGCGAGCGACGTCGACTTGCCCGAGCCGGTGGCCCCGACCACGAGCACCAGGCCGCGCTTGGTCATCACGATCTCCTCGAGGATCGGAGGCAATGCGAGCTGCTGGAGAGTCGGGATGTCGTTGACGATGGTGCGGGCCACCAAGCCCACGTTCTGCTGCTGCATGAACACGTTGATCCGGAAGCGCGACACGCCCGGAACGGAAATGGCGAAGTTCGCCTCCAGCTCCCGGGCGAATTCCTCCCGTTGCCGGTCGTTCATGATTGCCTGCGCGAGATCGCGGGCCACGTCCCCGGAGAGCTTCTGATTGATCAGGGGCTTCATGACGCCCTGCAATTTCATGCTGGGCGGGAAGTCCTTGGCGATGAACAGATCCGAGCCGCCTGCGGCGCTCATTGCCGTCAGCAGCTTGACGATATAGGTCTTTGCTTGATCCTCGCTGAGTGCCATCGGCGCCCCGGAGCTTGAATAATTAAAACGAAAACGCAAGGGTACCAACGAGCCGGGAGCGAGATCGGTATTACCTCTCAGACGCGCGAATGGCCATCTTAAGTTCAATCGCCAAGGGCCGTTGAGGCACAATGCCCGCATGGCCAGGGCCCGGGGCTTCATTCTTCAGGCTACTTACCGCGTCACATCGGCGGCGGACGGGCGGCGCCTATCCGTCGTCCATTTGTATGGCCGGCTGGAGGATGGCGCCGCGTTTCTGGTGCGGGACAATCGGCAGCGCCCGCATTTCTATGTGCGTGCGGCGGATGTCTCCCGTGCGAGCGCCCTCGAGGCCTTGCCGGCGCCGCAGCCCGTCGACAAGCGCACCTTCGCCGGCGATGCCGTGTGCCGTGTCGATGTCGACGTTCCGTCGGACGTGCCGCCGGTGCGCGACAAGCTCCACGCCGCGCACATCGATACTTTCGAGGCCGACGTGCGCTTCGCCTCGCGGTACTTGATCGAGCGGGGCATCAAGGGGGGTTGCGAGATCGAGGGGGAGTCAAGTCCCGGCGCCGGCGGCGTGGTGTTCGACAACCCGCAGCTCTATCCGGCCGACGTCCAGATCGCGCCGCGCGTGCTGTCCTTCGACATCGAGACGGACGCGAAGGGCGAACGGCTGCTCGCGATATCGCTGTTCGGTCTGGGAACCGATGTGGTACTCATCATCGACGGGAGCGAGCGGCCGATGCCCGAGCGAGCCGAGCGCTGCGCGACCGAGGCCGCCGCGCTGCAGGCGTTCGCGGCACGAGTTCGCTCGCTCGATCCAGACGTGCTCACCGGCTGGAATCTCATCGATTTCGATCTCACGGTGCTCGAGCGCATCGCCGCGCGCGTGGGCTACACGCTCGAGCTCGGGAGAGATCGGGGCGCCATGCGCATCCGCAAGGCTGAAGGCTACTTCGGCAGCGGTCAAGCAAGCATCCCGGGGCGCATCGTGCTCGACGGCATCGACTTGCTGCGCGGCGCATTCATCCGCATGGACGATTATTCGCTCGATGCCGTGGCACGCGAGGTGCTCGGCGAGGGCAAAGCCGTGGCCGGACCCGCGCGCGACCGCCTCGCGGAAATTTTGCACAACTATCAGCACGCCCTTCCGGAATTCGCGCTTTATGCCCGCACGGATGCGCGGCTCGCGCTGGGTGTGGTCGAGAAGCTGCGCCTCATCGAGCTGGCCTTTGCCCGCAGCCAGCTCACGGGAATGACGCCCGATCGGGTTGCGGCCAGCATTGCCTCCTTCGACTTTCTCTATCTCTCCGAGCTCGAGCGCGCACGCATCGTCGCCCCGAGCGTGCGCGGCGGCGACTCGCGCGTGCACGTCGCGCAACAGGGCGGCCACGTGCTCGAGCCCGAAACGGGTCTGCATGCGAACGTATGGGTCTTCGATTTCAAGAGCCTGTACCCGAGCATCATCCGCACCTTCAACATCGATCCCGTGAGCTACGTACCGCCTCCGGCGCCCGATGCGGATCTGATCCGCACGACCGAAGGGGCTTTTCGCCGCGAACCCGCCATCCTGCCGCGGCTCTTAGATGAGCTGTTTCCGCGGCGCGAGGCGGCCAAGCGCCGCGGCGACGATGTGGCCGCGCATGCCATCAAGATTCTGATGAACTCGTTTTACGGCGTACTCGGGACCTCCGCCTGCCGCTTCTTCAATCCCGCGCTCGCCAACTCCATCACGGGTATGGGCAAGCATCTCTTGCTCTGGTCGAAGCAGTGGTTCGAGGCCGCGGGATTCACCGTGCTATACGGCGACACGGACAGCTTGTTCGTGCGTTCCGCCGAGAGCGACCCCCGGCTGGCGAGCGTCGAGGCGGTACGACTGGTGGCCGACCTCGGGCGCGATCTCGAGCAATACGTCGAGGAGCACTGGCGCGTGCGCAGCCGTCTCGAGCTCGAGTTCGAAAAGCTGTATCTGAAGCTGTTCCTGCCGCGCGCCCGTCACAGCACCCGCGGCGCGAGCAAGCGCTACGCAGGTCTCGTCTATTCGGCCGCGGGCGCCGGAGCAGTCGAGTTCGTCGGCATGGAGGCCATCCGCCGCGACGCGACGCTACTCGCGAAACGCGTGCAGCGAGAGCTCTACGAGCGCTTGTTTTCGAATCGACCGGTGGACGCCTACCTGGGTGAGATCGTCGCCCGCGTGCGCCGCGGCGAGCTCGACGAGGAGCTCGTCTATCACAAGAACTTGCGCAAGGGGACCGGGGAGTACACCGCCACGACGCCGCCGCACGTCGCCGCGGCGCGCAAGTCCCTGCAGGCGATCGGAAGATCCATCCGCTATGTCGTGACCACGGCGGGCGCCGAGCCGCTCGACAATCTGCGCCATCCGCTCGACCGCGAGCACTATGTCGAGAAGCAGATCAAGCCGGTCGCGGAACCCGTACTGGATAGGCTCGGGCTGAATTTCGAGCGCGTGATCGGCGATGCGCGCCAGTTCGAGCTCGACTGGTCCTGAAACGGGCCGCCCATCGCGGCCGCTGCGCACGTCATTGCCGTCCCGCGCGTCACGGCCGCGGCGTGCTCACACCGCCGCGATGCGCTCGAACTCTCCCCCGTCGAATCGCAGGCGCCGCGGGGTGCCGTCCACGAACGCGACGAACTCCGCCACCTCGGGACTCGTCGGCTTCGCGCCGACGCGAAACAACCGGTCACCGATGGGACTGAGCGGAGCCGTACCGCCGATCCATAAGCGTCCTTGACGCTGCACCACCCGCACCCAGCCGGCCCACGGATCGGGGGAATAGTAGGCGCCCTCGTAGGGAGCCAGCTCGGGCGAGGGCGCGATCGGCCGCGCGTGCTCTTCGGGGCGCGCATACCAATCGCGCCCGTGAGCGAGCGCGATGACTGGACGGCTCGCGGCGGTATCCGCGTGGCTCGCGGCGGCGTCCGATGGGCTCGGGGTGTCCGCGTCGCGCTCGAATACCAACGGGTACAGAGCGAAATCGGCATGATCGGCGATGAAGGTATCCTCCTCGGTATGCTGGAGGGCGATCCGCTCGTGGCCCTGCTCGAGCACCAGCCGCCCACCCGCCGCGACGACCTCGAGACGGCGCCCGTCGGGAGAAAGATAGCTTCCCTGATAGCTCGCCGCCTCGGGAACTTCGGCCGACTCGTCGAAAGGCGGCATCGGGGGCGCGGCACTGTTGTCCTGAGCCGAACGCAGCACACGCAGCGCGAGCTCGACCACCGGGTTCGGCCGATAGCCGAGCTGTGCATTGATCGAGGCGAAGGCGCCGAGTCCCGCATCGAGATCGAGGTGCACGGCCGACATGAACGACACCATACCGCCCGTATGCCGCAATCGGCGATGCCCATCGAGGTCGTCGACCGCGATGCCATAGCCATAGGAAGCCGTCGGGCCGAAATCGGGCGCGGCGATGTACGCCGTCGAAAAGAGCGTGAAGCCTTCCGCCGAGACGATGCGTCCGCCGGCGTGAGCGCCGCCATTGAGGATCATGCACATGTAGGCCGCCATGTCCGCCGGACAGGACGCGATCGAACCCGAGGCATCGTCGAAGTCGAGATTGCCGGCGACTGCCAGCGGTCCGTGGCGCGGATACGGTCGATCATCGTGGAGCGGCATATAACTGCGGGCGATTCGGGCACGCGAGTCGCTCGTGACCGCCGCGACAGTATTACGCATCCCCAAGGGTCGCAAGATGCGCGCAGTGACGGCCATCGGCCAGGGCCGCCCGTCGAGCGACTCGACCAGGTAGCCGAGCACGCCAAATCCCCAATTACTGTAGTGAAACTGCGAGCCTGGCACATACGCCTGGCGCGGACGGAGCTCCGGTTCTCTCGGAAATACCGGCGCATCCTCCGGCATGCCGCTCGAGTGCGTCAGCAGGTGATGCACGAGTATCTCGCCGTAGTCGCTTTCCATCGCGAGCCATGGCAAGTAGTGCCGGATGGGCGCCCGCAGATCGAGCTTGCCCTCGTCGTGCAGCTGCAGCAGCGTGAGCGCGACGAAGGACTTGCTGATGGATCCGATCTCGAACAAATCCGAGATCGACACGGGCACGCGCGTCTCGAGTTGACTGTAGCCGTACGCGGAGACGCGGATCGGCCCGCTCCGATCGGCAAGGCCCAAGGTCAGTCCCGGCGCATTCATGGCCTCGCAGTAGCCGGCAATGAAACGATCGAGGACCGCAAGCCCCGCCGTGCGAGTGCCGCGGCCGCGCGATGTGACCGTGGCGGGAGCCGCCGACGACTGCCCGAACGGCAAGATACCGGCCGCTGCCGACCCCAGGCCGAGCGCGAGCGCTTCGCGCCGGGTGATGAGTGGGGCGAAACCGCCGCGCGGCAACGAGTTCTTGTTTTGAGTCATGCGTCGAGCTCCGGATAGTGGCGGAAAATGCCCTCCTCGTTGAAGGCAATACGGCGCGGCGAGGCGAGATAAGCCGCGATGCGCGGGCGCTCCCGCACGCGCTCGTGCAGCGCGAACAAGCGTCGGTATTTGCGGGCGAACTTGGCGCTCGCGTCCGGAAATGCATAGCTCAAGCCGGCGATCAGCTGGAACACCGACAGGTCCGCATAGCTCAGCCTCGCGCCCAGGAGAAAGCGCGCCTGCCGGCCGTTGCGCGCCATGACATCCTCGAAATAGCCTAGGAACTTCGGCGCACGGCTCTTCAGAAAATCGGCGCTCCGGCGCCGCGCCTCCTTGCGCTGCTCCTTGAAATAGAGGTTTCCGGATATCGGGTGGTGTGTGTCGTGGATCTCGGCCACGAAGTCCGTCACCGTGAGCTGCAGCTGATGCACCCAGAGCCGACCGCCCTCCTCGCGCGGAGCGAGCCCATGCCGTGGTCCCAAAAACTGCAGGATGTTGGCGGTCTGTCCGATGACGAGCCGCCCCGCCTTGAGGAAGGGCGGCGCGAACGGCGGCCGCGCGAGGCGCCGCCCCGTCATGAGCGCGAGCAGCGCAGGCACGCCGGCTCCGCGGCCCGACTCGCGCGCGACATCGCGATAGCGCGCGCCCGCCTCCTCGAGCGTCAGCCGAACGAACTCGCCGCGGCCTTGAATGGTGGGCCAGTAATAGAGCTGGTAGATCATCTCATCTCCGGCACGGAGACCCCGGCGCCTGCGCCGGGGAGGAAGTGCCTCTCCTGAGGTGGGGATTTGCTGTTCCTAAAACTGGACGTTTTGGCCAACGCCTTCGCGGGAGACGCGTTGCCTTGCCTGAAATCGTAACGAATTTCGCCGCCCAATGGGGCCTCGACCCCGCCGGCGACTATCTTGCCCGCCTTGTATATCGCCAGCCTCCTGGCCGTGGCCGCGCGCGCATTCTCGGTGGCTCCGGGCATCGGGCTCGCGGGCACTGCGATCCTGCTCACCGGCTGGCCGCTGTTCCGCCTCGGCCGCAGGGCATTCGCAGCGCCACCTGCGATTCGGCACCCTTAGCTGCCGGCGGGGCTCGCCGCGGCATCGCTGCCGTCCCAATAATTGGTGTGCACCAAGCTCTCGAGGCTGCAACCGTGGGTCCATTCGATCATCTCGAGCATCGGACGAGGGTAGAACTCCGGCACACGGCCGAGACACAGCACCGCCACCGGCTTGGCCCCGGCGGGCATGCGCAGGAGCTCGCGCAGCGCTTCCGGCTCGAACAGCGACACCCATCCCATGCCGACGCCTTCCGCGCGGGCGGCGAGCCATAGGTTCTGGATCGCGCAGGCAACCGACGCAAGATCCATCTCGGGCATGGTGCGCCGACCGAACACGTGCTTGTCGCGGTCCGGTCCGAGCGCCGTCACCAAGAGCTCGCCGCAATCGAGGATACCCTCGACCTTGAGGCGCATGAATTCCTCTTCGCGCTCGCCTAGCGCCGCGGCGGTTCTCGCGCGCTCCTCATCCACCAGGGCGTGGATCTGCTCGCGTAAGCGCCGATCGCGCACGCGAATGAAGCGCCACGGCTGCATCAAGCCCACGCTCGGCGCGAGGTGGGCGGCAGCCAGAAGTCGCCCCAGCAATTCGGGAGGGAGCGGCTCGCTCGAGAAATGACGCATGTCCCGCCGCGCGGCCATCACCTTGTAAAGAGCATCGATCTCTGCGCGCGTAAAATCGGCCATGGATGTTCCAGTGTAATGCGCTCGACCACCGCCCCGTTTGACGGAACATACCGTTCGCGAGCAGACTTGCGCTGCGTGCAGGAGTCCGTTCGCCAAGCGGCGACGGGTGAAACGGGAAGCCGGTGACTCTATGTTAACAGAGGAATCCGGCGCTGCCCCCGCAACGGTGAGTGAATAAGGCGAGTCTTGGTGCCACTGCGCTTACGCGTGGGAAGGCGACTCGGCCGGTACTTGAGTTCACGAGCCCGTAGACCGACCTGCGACGCGACGGCACGAGTTGCGGTGGGCGACTGCGGAGTGAGCGGCGTCGAGCCGCGGTTCCCGCGCGATTCCACCTCAGTCGAATTCCAACACGCGCACGGCGGGTGCGTACGAGGTGGCATGGTGGTGGCAATTGCGAAGGCGGACGCGGCGGTTCTCGCCGCGGCGTATCGTCGTCTCGATACGCTCACGAAACCGCTGGGCGCGCTCGGCCGGCTCGAAGCGCTCGCGGCACAGATCTGTGCCGCGCAAAGAACGCTGACGCCATCCGTATCCCGACCGGTCGCCGTGGTGTTCGCCGCCGACCACGGCGTCGCAGACCGCGGCGTGAGCGCCTATCCGCGCGCCGTCACCGCAGAGATGGTAAGGAATTTCCTCGGCGGGGGCGCCGCCATCAACGTGCTCGCGCGCCTGCAGGGCATGGAGCTCTGGATCGTCGACGCCGGCATCGACGCCGACTGCGAAGCGCATCCGCGTCTCATCCAGGCGAAGGTTCGCCGCGGCACGCGCGATTTCACCGTCGAGGCCGCGTTGAGCGAGATCGAGTGCCGGGCGGCGCTCGATCAGGGCCGCCGGATCGTGGAGCGCATCGTGCCGCCGGACGGCAATACGCTCGTGCTCGGCGAGATGGGTATCGGCAACACGGCGGCCGCGGCGCTGCTGATGCATGGGCTCACCGGTCTTCCGCTGGCCGAGTGCGTCGGGCGCGGCACCGGGCTCGACGACGCCGGCCTCGAGCGCAAGCGCGGCATTCTGCGCGCGGCCCGCGAACGGCGCGCCCCGCCCGCGGACCCCATCGAGTTGCTCGCCGAGTTCGGCGGCTGCGAGATCGCCATGCTCGTCGGTGCGGTGCTCGGCGCGGCGGCGCGGCGGCACCTCGTGATCGTCGATGGCTTCACCGTGACGGTAGCCGCGGCGCTTGCGGGGCGCGTCGCGCCCGCCGTGCTCGATTACTGCGTGTTCGGCCACTGCTCGCAGGAGCAGGCGCACAGGACGTTGCTCGCTCATCTCGGCGTCAAGCCCCTGCTCGATCTCGACATGCGGCTCGGCGAGGGCAGCGGCGCCGCGCTCGCCCTCTCCGTGGTGCGCGCGGCCGTCGCGCTCTTCAACGAGATGGCGACGTTCGAGGGTGCGGGAGTGAGCGAAAAAATCGAATGAGCCGTCAATTGCGGTTGTTGTGTGTGGCGACCCAATTTCTCACACGTCTGCCGACGCCGCGCCTGCGCGAGTTCGATCCGAGCTGGCTTTCGCAGTCGACGCGCTATTTCCCGTTGATCGGCGTGCTGATCGGGCTGGTGAACCTCCTCGTCTGGTGGATCGCGAGCCGCCGGCTGCCCGCGAGCGTGGCGATCGGCCTGATGATGGCGGTCTCGATGCTGCTCACCGGCGCGTTTCACGAGGACGGCTTCGCCGACGCCTGCGACGGCTTGGGCGGGGGCGGCTCCAAGGAGCGGGTGCTCGCCATCATGAAGGACTCGCGCATCGGCGCCTTCGGCGCCATCGGATTGTTTCTCATGCTGGGCCTGAAGTGGACGACGCTCGCAGCCCTGCCGAGCGCCGTGTTCGTAGCGAGCGTCGTGGCGTCGCACATGCTGAGCCGCTGGTATGCCATCGGTCTCATCGCCTTTCTGCCGTACGTGCGCGAAGAAGCGGACGCCAAGTCGAAACCCTTCGCGGGGACTTTGAGCGGCGGCAACTGGCTCTTGAGCGGTGTCCTCGGACTTCTGGGGCTCGTTCCGCTCGCGTGGGCCTACAGGCGGAACGGCGCCCCGCTCGATTGGGCGGCCCTCGGCGCGGGCGCTTGCGCCGCTGCGGCGGTCGCGCTCGCGACCGGCCTCTGTCTGCGCCGCCGGATTGGCGGTTACACGGGCGATTGCCTCGGCGCCGTTCAGCAGCTCGCGGAGCTTGGGTTCTTGCTGGGCGGTCTTGCCGCCGTCGACTCGGCGCACGGCCTCACCTGAGCAATCCTCATGGAGATCCATCTGGTCCGTCATCCCCGACCCGCGCGCTCCGAGGACCGCTCGCTCATTCCCGCCCGCGTGCTGCGCACGTCATGACGACGGAGATCGGCAAGCTGCTCGTTCTCGGCGGCGTGCGCTCGGGCAAGAGCCGCTACGCGGACGAGCTCGCGCGCTCTCGAGCGGGAGCGGTCACGGTGATCGCGACCGGCGAGGCGCGGGATGAGGAGATGGCGGCACGCATCGAATCGCATCGACGCCAGCGGGATGCGCGCTGGCGGGTGATCGAGGAACCCGTTCGGCTCGCCGCGGCGCTGCATGCGGCGGACTCGACCGCAGGCCTCGTCATCGTCGATTGCCTCACGTTGTGGCTCAGCAATCTCCTGGGCGCGAGCGATGCGGAAACTGCGCAGCGCGAAACTCGAGCGCTGGTCGCCGCGCTCCCCGCGCTGTCGGGAGATTGCATCTTGATATCGAACGAGGTGGGCTTCGGCATCATTCCCGCGAACGCGCTCGCCAGGCGCTTCGGCGACGAGTCGGGACTGTTGCACCAGCGCGTCGCTGCACTGTGCGATCGCGTGATCCTCATGGTGGCCGGCTTGCCCCTGACGGTGAAGGCACCGCGGGCGCCGACGTCCGGGCCCGCATGAGCAAGTCGATCGGCACCCTCCGGGCCAGCGCAGCAGCGCGCATCGTCACGCCCGCGGCGCTGCTCGCCGCACTCTCCGCGACCTTCGCGGCGCTTTGCGCCGCCGCCGCGGCAGCGCCCGATCCTCCCGCCGCGCCGGTTGTCGCCGAGCCGCCGGCAGTCGTGCTGCGCGACGATTCGGGACGCGAGGTGCGCCTCGCTCATCCCGCGCAACGCATCGTGAGCCTGCTCCCCTCGCTCACCGAAACGGTGTGCGCGCTCGGGGCCTGCGGGCGGCTGGTGGCAACCGACCGGTATTCGGACTGGCCGGCCGAGGTCCGCTCGTTGCCCAAGGCCGGCGGCTTGGACGATGCCCAGGTCGAGGAGATCGTGCGCTTGAGGCCCGATGTAGTGCTCTTGAGCCGCACGCAACGAATCGCCGGCCGCTTGCATGAGCTCGGTTTGCAAACGGTGGAGCTGGACACCCAGACCTTCGCCGCCATCGCGCACACGGTCGCCGTGATCGGCCAAGTACTGGGCCTCTCCGATCGAGCAAAGGCGCTCAACCATGAAATCGATCGCAGTGTGCGCAGGCTCAGCGAGACCGCTCAGTCGCACCGTCACAGACCAGGACCGTCCGTCTACGTCGAAGTGGATCGCGCGCCGTATGCGGCGGGGGCCGGCTCCTTCATCGGCGAGATGCTCGCGCGGCTGGGCGCGCGCAATATCGTGACGCCGGACCTCGGCCCCTTCCCCAGGATCAATCCGGAGTATGTCGTGCGTCACGATCCCGATGTGATCGTCGTGACGGAGGAGGAAGTGCCGGATTTTAGCGAACGGCCCGGCTGGGATCGGATCCGCGCGGTGCAGGAGCAACGCGTGTGTACCTTTCCCCCGAAGGTCCGCTACGTGATCGAGCGGCCCGGTCCGAGGGTTGCGGACGGCATGGAGGCGCTCGAGGGGTGCCTCGAGCGAGTCGCGCCATGAGCACGAACCGGCTCATGGCATGGTTGCTCGGCTGTGTCGCGATCACCCTGCTGCTCACCTTCGGCAGTCTCGTCATCGGCACTTCGAGTGTCGAGACCTCCCTCGGCTGGATTCTCTCGCCGGATGCGCAGTCGAGCGTCGTGCTCTGGCAAATCCGCTTGCCGCGAAGCGTGGGTGCCTGGTTTGCCGGCGCGCTGCTCGGGCTCGCGGGCGCTATCGCGCAAGGCGTGTTCCGCAATCCCCTCGCCGAGCCATACCTGCTCGGTACGGCTTCCGGTGCCGCGCTCGGCGTGACCATCATTTTGGTCGCCGCGGATGCCTCGATCGGCGGCCTCACGTGGGCAAGCAAGCTCGGCGTCACCGGCGCAGCGTGCCTGGGCGCGGGGGGAGCGACGCTCCTCACGATCAGTCTTTCGCGCGGTGTCCTGCAGACTCGCAGTCTCTTGCTTTCGGGCGTCGTGGTCGCCTTTCTCTTGAGCGCCATCACGCAGCTGTTGCTGCTCGCCAAGCCCGAGATCTGGCGCAGCATGCAAAGCTTTCTATTCGGCAGTACGGGCTTCATCAGCTGGTCGTCGGCCGGCTTGCTCGGCGCGGTCTTTTGCCTCTGCGTCGTTCCGGCGGCGCTGCTGTCGCGCGGACTCGATGCCCTCACGCTGGGAGAGGACACGGCGCAGTCCCTGGGCCTGTCGCTGCCCGCGCTGCGGCTCACCCTGCTCGGTATCGTGTCGCTCGCGACCGCGGCCGCCGTCGGCGAAGTGGGGGTCGTGGGTTTCGTCGGTCTGGTCGCACCGCATCTGGTGCGCGAGACGCTCAATGTGAATCATCGCCAGTTGCTCATCGGCGCCCCGCTCTGCGGCGGCGCGCTGCTGCAAGCCGCCGACCTCGCCAGCCGCTGGCTCATCCGGCCGGCCGAGCTGCCGGTGGGCGCCATCACCGCGTGTCTCGGCGGTTCCTATCTCGTCTATCTGCTCTGGCGCAGGAGCCGTAATGCGTGAGGCGTTGACTTCCGGCGTCGCGGCGGCCACCTCCCCCGCACTGTCCTGCGAGGGCCTCTGTGTGGGTTACGGCTCGCGCGTCGTGCTCGAGGGCATCTCGCTTGCGATCCCGCCGGCGAGCTGGACCAGCGTGATCGGGCCGAACGGCTGCGGCAAGTCCACCCTCCTGCGAGCTCTCGCGGGGCTCGAGCCGGCGCGGGCCGGAGCCATTTTCCTTCAGGCCCGGCGGCTGAACGCTTGGCCGCGGCGCGAGCGGGCGCGCCGGCTTGCGTGGCTGTCGCAAACCGCGCCGGTTACCGATCTCACCGCCTCCGAAGTGGTCAGCCTCGGCAGGTTCGCGCACAGCGGTTGGCTCGCGCATCGTCAAGCCGACGACGATGCCGCCATGCACCGCGCCATGACGGCGACGGGCTCGCTCGCCTGGGCGTCGCGGCGTCTGTCCACATTGTCCGGCGGCGAGCGCCAGCGGGTGCATCTCGCTCGCGTACTCGCAGTCGAGGCGTCCGTGCTCCTGCTCGACGAGCCGACCACGCACTTGGATCCCCCGCATCAAGAGGATGTCGCCCGCTTGCTGCGCGACCAAGCGCTGCGCTGTGGCGTCAGCGTGGTGAGCGCCATCCACGATCTGTCGCTCGCGTTGACGGCCGACCGGGTGATCGTCCTCGGCCACTCCGGGGTCGTAGGCCACGGCACGGTGCGTGAAGCGCTCGCCGGGGATTGGCTCTCCGCGGCGTTCGAGACTCGCGTGAACATCGTGGAACATCAAGGCGTGCATCTATGGCGCCCGGCGCTCGAGGCGCCGGCGCGGCTGAGTATCGAGCCTTGAATACCGTGTGGTCGCCGGGGCCCAGCGGCGCGCTCGCCGTTGCCGCGGCGCTCGTGCAACTCGCATGAGCCACCCGTGAACGCGCCGGCCTTCCTCGTGTCCGCCATCGCCTCCGGACAAGGCAAAACCACGGCGACGGCGGCGCTTGCGCGCCATCACCGGTTAAAGGGCCGGCGTGTGCGCGTGTTCAAGACGGGCGCCGATTTTCTCGATGCACTCGTCCTGGAGCGCGCCGCCGGACATGCGGTGCACGTGCTCGACCTGTGGATGGTCGGCGAAGAGGAGTGCCGGCGGCTCCTTCGCGCGGCGCGCAGCGCCGCCGACCTCGTTCTCATCGAGGGGGTTATGGGACTCTATGACGGCACGCCCTCCTCCGCGGATCTCGCCCGGGCATTCGATCTGCCCGTGCTGGCCGTCATCGACGTGAGCGCCATGGCGCAAACCATCGGCGCCGTCGCGATGGGGCTGCGCGACTTCGGCCCCGTGCGTCTGGCCGGCGTCATCGCCAACGGCGTCGCGAGTGCGGGCCACGCGGCCATGGTGTCGGCGGCGCTGCGCGAAGTGCCGCTCGTCGCAACCTTGCCGTGGCTCCCGTCATCGCTCCCCGAGCGTCATCTGGGTCTCGTGCCGCCCGCGGACAGTGCGGACATCGAGGCGCAGCTCGAGTCCCTGGGGCGGTCGATCAGAATCGATGAGCGCGCATGGGACGCAGCGACCCGGGCAGCGGCGCCCGACCCTTCTCCGTCCCCGACGCCGATGGCCGCGCACGAGTTCCCGCTCGCCGGTCGGCTCGTGGGCATCGCGCGCGATGCAGCCTTTGCCTTTCTCTATCCCGCCAACGTGGACTGCCTCGAAGCGCTCGGTGCGCGCGTGTGTTTCTTCTCGCCGCTCGCCGATGAGCCCGTGCCGTCCGGAGCAGACGCGGTATTTCTGCCGGGCGGCTATCCGGAGCTGCGCGCCGAGCAGTTGTCCGCGGCACGCAACTTCCACCACTCGATTCGCGCTGCGCACGAGAGAGGGGTTCCGATCCTCGCCGAATGCGGCGGCATGATGGCGCTCGGCCAATCGCTCGGCGACACGCAAGGGCGGCAGTGGCCCATGGCCGGCGTCCTTCCGGGGTACACCCGGATGCAGCCGCGCCTCGCGGCCCTCGGACTGCAAGCGTGGAGTACCGCCTTCGGCGAGCTGCGCGGCCACACGTTCCACTACTCGATCTTCGATACGCCCCTCGAGGGCTTGACCCGAACCCGGGCGTATCCCAAGGACGCATCTGGCGAGACCATCTACCGCTGCGGCTCGCTCACGGCTTCGTATTTCCACGCTTACTTCCCCTCCTGCCCGCCGGCCATCGCAGCATTGTTCAGCGGTCTGATGCCATGACGGCGCGCGCCGTCATGGTCTGCGGTACGACCAGCGGTGCGGGGAAGAGCTTCCTCGCGACCGCTCTTGCGCGCTGGTATGCCCGGCGAGGCCTCAAGGTGGCGCCGTTCAAGGCGCAGAACATGAGCAACAACGCGCGCGTCGCGGCGGGCGGAGAGATGGGCAGCGCACAGTATTTCCAGGCACTCGCGGCCCGCGCCGTACCCGACGTGCGCATGAACCCGGTCTTGCTCAAGCCCGAAGCAGACACACAATCGCAAGTGATCGTGCTCGGCGAGCGCCGCGACGATCTATCGCGCATGGAATGGCACGCGCGCGCCCGAGAGGTGTGGCCGATCATCCGTGCCTCGCTCGATGAGCTCATGGGACAGCACGATGTGCTGGTCATCGAAGGTGCCGGATCTCCCGCGGAGATCAACCTCAAGGACAGCGACGTCGTGAATATGCGCATCGCCGAGGCTGCGGGCGCCGCAACACTCCTGATATGCGACATCGACCGCGGCGGAGCGTTCGCGCATCTGTACGGCACGATGCAACTCCTGCCGCCGCAGCATCGTGCCCTGATCCGCGGATTCGTGCTCAACAAATTCCGCGGCGATGAGCGCCTGCTCGCACCCGCCCCACAGACGCTCGAGGAATTGACGGGGGTACCGACGCTCGCGGTGCTGCCGTTTTGGCGCGACCATGGGCTGCCTGAGGAAGACGGGGTGTTCGACGCGCGGCCGACGGGCGCGGGGCTGTCGGTAGTCGTGGTGGCATACCCCTACATCAGCAACCTCGACGAGTTCGCCCCCTTGCGGCGCGTGCCCGGCCTCTCGCTCAGCTGGGCGCGGCGGCCCGAGACCGTCGCCGCCGCGGATCTTCTGGTGTTGCCGGGGTCGAAGCACGTGGCCGCCTATCTCGCCTGGCTGCGGGAGCGCCGCCTCGATGCCGCGATCGCCGCCCACATTTCGGCCGACAAGCCGACGCTCGCGATTTGCGGCGGTCTGCAGATGCTCGGCCGCGCAATCGAGGATACTTACGGCGTCGAGGGCTCGGCGCAGGGATTGGGACTTCTTCCCTGCTCGACCGAATTCTCGAAGGCGAAGCGCTATCGCCACGGCAGCTACACCTTCGACGACTCGAGCGGCTTCTGGGAGCCCCTCAAGGGACTCGAGTTCACGGGTTATGAGATTCACCACGGTGCGACCCGTCTCGACGCGAACGTACAGTCAGGGCCTGCGCCGCGCGCGGTGCTTCCGCACGGCGGCGGCTGGCAGAGCGGGCGGCTGCTCGCACTCTATCCGCACGGGTTATTTGAGAGCGCCCGGGTGATCCGCGCGCTCTTCGGTGCCGAGGCACCGACGCTCGAAGACACGCTCGACGGACTGGCGGATTTCGTCGACACGCGTTTTCCCCCGGGGGTGCTCGCCTCGCTGCTAGACTGAGAGGCGTGTGGCATCCCATGGACCCGCCCGCGGCGCGGCGCATCCTCTGTGTGGTCGACGTGCCTTGGTGGATCGCGGGCGGCTGGGCGCTCGATTTATTCATCGGGACACAAACCCGGGCGCACAAGGACTTGGATGTCGGGGCGCGACGCCGGGACGCGGCGCGCATTCTCGCGGCGTTGCCGGGCTGGGAATTCTTCGAGGCGCACGAAGGCTCGCTCCCTTGCACGGCACCGCCGAGGGCACGCGCTATCTCGCTTCCGAGATTCAGCTCCTCTACCAGGCGCGAGACGTGCGTCCGGAGGACCAGGCCGACTTCGAGCGCATCGCCCCGCGGCTCGACGCCGCTCAGATAGAATGGCTCCGGGAGGCTCTTTCGCGCCTGTATCCGCAGCATTCATGGCTGCCAGCGCTCGCCCCGAATGCCGCCGGGCGAAATGGCGCGTCGGGACAAGTTCATGACGCATTTGATGAGCCGCCCGCCGAGCGCTGTGACCATACTGGGCAATTGAACCACGCCGCGTCAGGGACGCCCCCGTCAGGTCGAACGATCCGGAGCGATGATGGACGAGCAACAAACGCCAACCCCTCACGCGCGCCGCCCGAGCGGCCGCGACGCGAAGCGCGCTTCCCGGGCCGCGCGGGCCGCCGCCTCCATTCCCTACATCACGCGCAAGATCCCCTACTACGAGGTCCTCGGCGAGGAAGGACTCTCGCTCATGGAGAAAAACGCCGATACCATTCTCGAGGAAATCGGCATCGATTTTCGCGACGATCCCGAGGCGCTCGAGATCTGGAAGGCGGCGGGCGCCGACGTGCAGGGCGAGCGCGTCCACTTCCCGCGAGGCATGTGCCGGGCCCTCGTGCAAAAGACCGCGCCACGAGAATTCACGCAGCATGCCCGCAATCCCGCACGCAGCGTCGTGATCGGCGGTCAGAACACCGTGTTTGCTCCGGCCTACGGCTCGCCTTTCGTGCGCAGTCTCGACGAAGGCCGCCGCTACGCGCGCATCGAGGACTTTCGCAACTTCGTGAAGCTCGCCTACGTCTCCACCTCGCTGCACCATTCGGGAGGCACCATCTGCGAGCCGGTCGATCTGCCGGTGAACAAGCGCCACCTGGATATGGTGTACAGCCATCTGAAGTACAGCGACAAGGCGTTCATGGGATCGGTGACCGCACCCGAGCGGGCGGCCGATTCGGTAGCCATGGCGAACATCGTGTTCGGAGCGGATCTCGAGGATCCGGCCACCGGGCGGCCCAAAACGACCATCATCAATCTCATCAACGTCAATTCGCCCATGACCTATGACGCGACCATGCTCGGCGCCGCCAAGGTGTATGCGCGTGCCAATCAGGCGCTCATCATCACGCCGTTCATTCTGGCGGGGGCCATGTCGCCGGTCACCGTGGCGGGCACCGTCGCGCAGACCCTGGCCGAGGCGCTCGCGGGTCTTGCCTTCGTGCAGCTGGTGAATCCCGGTGCGCCCGTGGTGCTCGGCAGCTTCGCCTCCTCCATCTCCATGCAATCCGGGGCGCCCACCTTCGGAACGCCCGAGCCGGCGCTCGTGCTCTATACCATGGCGGCGCTCGCCCGCCGCCTGGGAATTCCATTCCGCTCCGGCGGCAGTCTCTGCGCCTCGAAGATCCCGGACGCCCAGGCGGCATTCGAATCTGCCAACACTCTCGTGCCCACCTGCCTCGCCGGGGTCAATTTCGTGCTCCACACGACCGGGTGGCTGGAGGGCGGCTTGACCATGGGCTACGAGAAGTTCGTGATGGATGCGGATCAGGCCGGCATGATGCACACGCTCCTGGCAGGCATCGATCTATCGCCCAACGGCCAGGCGATCGACGCCATGCGCGAGGTGGGCCCCGGGAAGCATTTTCTCGGATGCGCGCACACCCAGGCGAATTTCGAGAATGCGTTTTATCGATCGCCCTTGGCCGACAACAACAGCTACGAGCAATGGGAAGCGGAAGGCGCGACCAACATGGCGAAACGCGCCAATGGGCTGTGGAAGAAGCTGCTGGCTGAATACGTGCCCCCGCCCATGGATCCCGCCGTCGACGAGGCGCTGCTCGAGTACATCGCGAAGCGCAAGGCTGCGTTCCCGGACTCGAATGTCTAGACCCTTCAGGAGCGCGTGAGCGCGGCCAGCCGCGCCGCAACGACGGAGGCGTCTTGCGTGCGGCCGAGCCGCTGGTCGGCTGCCCGCAGCACCAGCAAAAGATCCGGCTCATAGGTCTCGATCGGCTTGGAGAGACTTTGCACGATGGCGCTCCATTCATCGATCGCCTCCTGCGGCCGCCCGGAGGCCGCGAGGTCATCTCCGGTCTGCAGGCGTGCACGCTCGAGGAGCCACAGTCGATAGGGCGCGTAGTCGGCGCTCTTATCGTCCTCCAGCCTGCCGAGAACCGCCTGGTCCGATCGTAGGGATTGCGCCGTTTGGCCGCTCTGGGTTGCGATGGCGGCCTCGAGCAATGCGCCGTGGTCGCGGTGGTTGCGCCAGCTCTGCACCGCGCCGTCGTGGGCGAGCGCCGTTGCAATCAGGGCGCCGCCGCGTTGCTGCGCGGCTCTTGCGGCATCCCGGCGGCCCGCCGCGAGCAGCGCTTCGCCGAGATCGAACTGCACGCTCGCGACCAGAGCGGTCAGGTCCATGTTTTCGCGATCGGTCTCGAGGAGCGCCTCCGCGCGCGACGCGCAATCGTTCAAGGTCGCGAGCGCGCCATCCGAGTCGCCGCGAAGCGATGCGAGATGCCCCAGAGTCTGCAACGAGACGATGCTCGAGTACTTGGCTTGCCGCAGATTCGGATCTTTGACGAGCGCGGCCTGATAGATCGCGAGCTCCGACTCGCGGTGCCGCCGCGCGTCGGCGAGGCGTCCTTGCGCCTTGAGCGCGTCCGCCAGCCAAGCGTGACCTTGGCCCAGCTCGATCTGACGGTTCAACTCGTCGGGGTGCCGCCCGGCGAGTGTCTGCTCGACGTCCAGCGTTTTTTGGAAAGCCGCACTCGCCTCGGCGGCACGATTTTCCGAAAGGAGCAACACGCCGAGTGCGCTGTCCGCATAGCCCACCTCGGCGCGCCAGTCGTCGTTTACGGGGTCGAGGGCGGTGAGCCGGTCGGCGAGCGCCCGGTACTGTTTGAATGATGCCTCGGCATCGGCGAGACCGCCCCGCTCACGGGCGATCTCGCCCACCCAGAACACGTTCTGAGCATGATTGAAAATAGTCGGCCCGTCTTTCGGCGCCCTGTTGACCAGCTCGCGCGTGGTGGCGGAGGCCTGCTGAAAGCTCGCGAGCGCCGCCGCCAGATCGCCACGCTGGACGCTGATCTCGCCCATCAGCCGCAGGGCGCGCGCGCGCCGCGACAAGGAAAGCGCATCGAGGCTGCTCGGCAGCTGTGCCTCGTAGTACTTCAGCGCCTCGCGCCCCACGCCGTCCATCAGATTCAACCGGCCGCTCGGCTCGAGCTTCTTGCGCAGATCCGTGAGCATGAACTCGATGAGGCCTTCGGCATGCGCGCGCTGCTTCTGCGCCTCGTTGCGCGCGATGAAAGCCTCCGCCGCAAGCACACCCATGACAGCCATGGCCGCGAGCGAGGCGGCCGTCACGGCGACGAGACGCCGCTGGCGACGCTGCTGATCGCGGCGAACCAGCTCGTCGAGTCCGATCCCGAGCATGCCGGCGACGATCTTCAGGAGCGCCATGCGCCGGCCGTCGCAACCGGGCCGCAGATCCGCCGCGATGGGCTCCGACGGCCGCGCATCGTCGCCGGCGCGACGCCGCAGGGCCGGCGGAAAGCAGTCCTCTGCACCGCCCGTCGGATCGCCCGAGACGATCAGTGCGAGAATCCGGGAGCGGTCATGGGTGTTTCGAAAGTGCTCGATTTCCCGCTCGATCCAGATCGAGCGCGCGGCCTCGGGCGAGCACAGCACGATGAGGTAGGCGGACCTGTCGAGCGCCCAACCGATGCGCTCGGAGAGATCCGCATGTGCGGCCATGTCCGTGCGGTCGCGGAACACCGGCCGCAACCGCTTCGGCGCCGGGCCGGCGGGCGTCGGCCGCCCGACCAGCCGTCGCGGCACTACATACGTCTCGACGGAGCGCTGCAGCCAGCGCGCGGTAGCCTGGTCGCTACTGCAATAACTGACAAAGGCCCAGTAGGAGACCATCGCCAGGTCGCGTCCGGACTATGACTCCCGGGCTCCGGGCTTGTTGATGATCTGCGGATCGAGGGGAATGTCCTTGCAGTCATTGCCCCGGCATTGCTCCACGTGCAGCTCGTAGGTGTGATACCTGCTCCTTGGGCACTGGCTGAAATCGAAGGAAATGTCTGTTTCCGCGGCGGCGGCGCGCCCGGCACAAGACGGCCAGTCGGTGGGGTTCGACGGATGTTTCGTGTTCGGGCCATCCGGCTCCTCAACCATTCTGATCCCTCCCTGATCACCCTCGCCTCTCGAATGTCTCCAGCGAGTGATCTTGAGATCACGCCCGAGACGGAAAGCCAGGGTGACCGTCTTCGCGTCGAATTCCATGTCGCCGAGCTCATTCGCGTGCCGGTTCACGTACACTTTTCTCCCGAAGCAAATGGTCGAGATCTGTGCCTCCTCGGCGCCGTCGACACGCTTGCGATGAATGACGATGAGTATCGGCAGCCTGGAATAGCTCCCATCCGCGCTCTGAGTCGCCGGCTGGTTCTCGGCACACACATCGGCGGGAGCTGCCTGCGGCGCGGACCACGGCAACAGGACTCCGCCGAATGCCAACACACCGAGGATCGATGCGAGTCTCATCTTCATGTTATTGCTTCCCTTTGAACTATCTGCCATTGAGAAGCAAAACATCAGGAGTGTCAACGCTCTGCGCCGGGCGGCGGATCGTTCATGTGATCGAACAGATCGCCGTTCGCGGGCCGTTTGCCGGGTCTACAGAAAACGAACGGCAGCGGCGCCATCACCAACACGCAGTTGTCGTTGAGGTGCACCAACAGCGCTCCGGGTACGGATTCCACACGATGGGTATGATTTCGATCCCATGCGAACTCCGGCGCTCTGGCCGCGGGAGGGAAGCGGCGCGGAAAATCGAATTCCCTGAATCGATGATCCGACTTTGCGGACGCCGCGGCTGCGGCCTCGCGTGCAAGCTCCGCCTGCCAATCGATGGGTGGCGTGAGGACAGGGCTCTGCGAAGCCGCCGGATTCTCCTCCGGGGCAGCCCAGGCGCGCTCAGCGCGCGCCCGCTTTGAAGGCTTCGAGGCTTTCGAGGCCGCCTTCCCGGGCTCTTCCACGGGAGGAACCGGCGGCGGCGAGGGCGGGATCCAGAGGAGCTCGAGACTCTGCGCGACCTCGGGCAGCGCGAGCATGCGCACCTTGTAAAGAAGCAGCCAGCAAATCACCGCATGCAGGGCGAGGACTGCCGCGCCGATCAGCAGGTATTGAGTACGCGGACGTTGCAAGCTATCAGCTGAGAGCCGCGCTCGCAGGCAAAGTTCCAGTGCTCGGGCGCCCGCTCGCGAAGTCCGGCTCCGCTATCGGCCCGTCAGGTTTTGGCCGGATCCGTCCGTCGCGGCCGCCGGCCGCGGGTCTCGCTCTGGCTGGTCGATTCCTTCGGCTGCGGCAGCTCGACCACCGTGCGCAGGTTCGTGTAGGGCGCGGTCTTGTGCGGAATGGCCATCGCCTCGACGAAGTGCTGCTGAAAGCGCGGCTCGATGGCGGTCTCGACCTTCTCGATGCGCCTTACCAGATCCTCGATCACCCCGCGCGAGGTCGCGTCCAGCAGCGCGATGCGGGCGCCCGTTCCGGCGGCATTGCCCGCCGAGCGCACGTGATTGAGGTCGCAGTCGGGCAGCATGCCGAGAATCGTCGCGTACTTGACGTCGATGTGGCTGCCGAACGCGCCCGCGAGACGGATGCGGTCGACGTGATCGATGCCGAGCCGATCCATGAGCAGTGCGATGCCCGCATACAGCGCCGCCTTCGCGAGCTGAATCGCGCGCACGTCGTTTTGTGTGATCTTCATCTCCACCGTATTCGTTCCGGCGACGCCTCGGTGCAGGAGATAGGCGAAGGTGCGGCCGTTCTCGACGATGCGCGAAGAGCGCGTGCTCAATCGTCCGTCGAGCACCCCGTCCTGATTGATGATCCCGGCTAGATACATCTCGGCGATCACTTCGATGATACCGGACCCGCACACGCCCGTGATGCCGACGGAAGCAATGGATTTCTCGAACTCCGGATCGTCCGACCACAAGTCCGAGCCGATGACCTTGAAGCGCGGCTCGAGCGTGTCGCGGTCGATGCGCACCCGCTCGATCGCACCCGGCGCGGCGCGCTGGCCGCAGCTGATCTGCGCGCCCTCGAAGGCGGGACCGGTGGGACTCGAGCAAGCGACGAGCCGATCCTTGTTGCCGAGCACGATCTCGGCGTTGGTGCCCACGTCGACCAGCAGCGTCATCTCCGAGCCCAGGTCGGGGCGCTCGGAGAGAACCATCCCGGCGGCGTCCGCACCCACGTGGCCGGCGATGCAGGGCAGCACATAGACTCGTGCGTTGCGGTGAAAGCTCAACTCGATGGCGTTCGCGCGCAGCGTCAGCGACGTGTCGGTCGCGAGCGCGAATGGCGCGCCGCCGAGCTCCACCGGATCAATCCCGAGCAGCAAGTGATGCATGATCGGGTTGCCCACGAGCGTCGCCTCGAGAATGTCCTCGTGGGTCACTCCGGCCGCGCGCGCCACGTCCAGCGCGAGGCCATTGAGCGCTTCGCGCACCGCCGCGGTCATGAGCACCGCGCCGCCCGGATTCATCATCGAATAGGACACGCGGCTCATCAGATCCTCGCCGAATCGGATCTGGGGATTCATCGTGCCCGCGGAGGCAACGACCTCGCCGCTCGTCAGGTCACAGAGATGTGCGGCAATGGTGGTCGAGCCGATATCGACTGCGAGACCGAATACCGCCTCGTGCAGCCCCGGCCAGACGCCGATGATTTGCTTCTCGGCGTGCACGGCAACCGTGACCCCCCAGGAAGCTGCGCGCAACGCGCCCTGCAGGATCTGCAGCACCGACAAATCGCACGCGAGGCCGGAAAGGCCCCACTCCCGCTCGAGCGCCTCGAACAGGCGCCGCAGATCGCCGGAGGGATCGTGCATGTCGGGCTCTTTAACTTGCACGTAGTGCAAGCGCACCACGGGGTTGAGCTCGATGGCCCGTGCATCGGCCTCCTTGCGCACCACCTGGCGATGCACCTGGCTGCTCGCGGGAACGTCGATGACCACGTCGGCGAGCACCCGGGTCGAGCACGACAGGCGCCGCCCGGCGGCGAGCGGGGCGCGCTTCGAGAAGCGCTTCTCGGACTCGCTCAGCTCGGTGAGGCTCGCCGCTGAGGAGGAAACGCCAAGTTTCGCGAACTCGCCTTCCGCGACCAGCACCTGGCAGCGCCCGCAGAGCGCGCGACCGCCGCAGACCGAATCGATGTCCACACCCAGGCTGCGCGCCGCCTGCAGGAGCGGGGTGCCCTGCGGGAAGTGGCCGCGCTTGCCCGAAGGCATGAAAACAACGAGAGGATCGCGGGAGGCCATGCGTACCCGTCAGCCCGTCGGGCGGCGCCGATGACCGCCTTCGCGGCGACCGCGCGACGCCTCCGCCGAGGCGGGCGCGCCGGCGGCGGCGGGCGGCGGCGGCGCATCGCGAAAGCGGCGGATCCAGCGGGCACAGTCGGGGTCGTGGCCGAGCATCACATCGGCGCCCATGACGGCCTTGACCACCTCGATATGTAGGGGATTGGTGATGGCGGAGGTCATGCCGGCGGCCATCGCCATGGTCAAGAACGCGCTGTTGATGCCGTCGCGATTCGGCAGACCGAAGCTCACGTTCGATGCTCCACAGGAGGTGTTGACCTTGAGCTCATCACGCAGGCGGCGCACGAGGCGCATGACTTGGACGCCCGCCTGATTGATCGCTCCGATCGGCATCACCAAAGGATCGACCACGACGTCGCACGCCGGAATGCCGTAGTCCATCGCGCGCTCCACGATCTTCTTGGCGACGGCGAAGCGCACGTCGGGATCCTCGGAGATGCCGGTCTCGTCGTTCGAGATGGCGATCACCGCCGCGCCGTGCTTCTTCACCAGGGGCAATACCACCTCCAGGCGCTCCTCTTCCCCGGTCACCGAGTTGACCAGCGCCTTGCCCTTGTAGACGGCGAGCCCCGCCTCGAGCGCCGCGACGATCGAGGAATCGATGGAGAGCGGCACGTCGCTGATCGACTGCACCAGCTGGATTGCCTTGGCGAGAATCGCCGGCTCGTCCGCGAGCGGGATGCCCGCGTTCACATCGAGCATATGCGCGCCGGCTTCCACCTGCGCGCGCGCGTCCGCCTCGACGCGGCTGAAGTCCCCGCTCGCCATCTCCGCCGCGAGTATCTTTCGCCCCGTCGGATTGATACGCTCGCCGATGATGACGAAGGGCCGGTCGAAACCGATGACGACCTCCCGGGTGGCTGAGCTGATAACGGTATCGGTCATGATGCATTCCTCTGAGAGGCGATGAGGGCGTCGTCGCGCCCGGGATACCACGGAGATCGGCCCGCGAGAATACCGGAACGCTCGACGATTTCGGCGACCGACTCTTCCTGCCGGTAGGCCATGATGTGCACGCCGCTGATGCCGTGCATTGCGCGAATCTCTTGGATCAGCTCGACGCAGATGTTGCGTCCCTCACGAGCCTGGTCCTGCGCGCCCGCCAGGCGCGCGATGAGGGCGTCGGGCACATGCATGCCGGGTACGTTCTTGCGCATCCACTCGGCGGTTTTCGCCGAACGCAGCGGGCCCACGCCTGCGAGAATGAACACCTTGTCCAAAAGACCGAGCGACTCGACCTGTGCCATGAAGGCGGCGAGTAGGTGCAAGTCGTAGCAGTATTGAGTCTGGACGAACTGTGCGCCCGCCTCGACTTTCTTCGCGAGGCGCTGTGCGCGCCAGGCCTGCGGCAATGCCGCCGGGTTCTCGGCGGCGCCGAAGAATACGCGCGGCGCGAAGGTGATCTTGCGGCCGCTCTGAAAATGATGCTCATCGCGCAGGGTGCTTGCGATGTCGAGCAGCGACACACAATCGAGATCGAACACGGGCTTCGCCTGTGGATGATCGCCGGCTTGCACGCCGTCGCCGGTGAGGCACAGCATGTTGCACACCCCCATCGCGGCGCCGCCCAGAATGTCGCCCTGAATGGCGATGCGGTTCTTGTCGCGGCAGGAGATCTGCATGATGGGCGCATACCCAACCCGCGTGAGCAACGCGCACACCGCGATGCTCGACATGTGACAGTTCGCCCCGCTCCCGTCGGTGGCGTTGATCGCATCGACGTAGCCGTCGAAAACCCGCGCCCGCTTGTAGACGTCTTCCGGATCCGCCGAATCGGGCGGCGCGAGCTCGGTGGTGATCGCAAACCCGCCCGCCCGCAGCACGCGCTCGAATCGGCCGGGCGAGGTATGACCGGGCAGGATCGGCAGCGGATAACCGGGAACCGGCTCGTCCTCGAATTTCATGACGCGCCGATCTTGCGCGGAGCGCCGCCGCTCTTTGCCGAAGGCGCCGCGGCCGGCGGCGCTGGGAACTCGGGATTTTGCTCTCTAACCACGCGCAGCCACGATGAGCGGCCGGCGAGGCGTTGATCGACCGCGAACTGCACCTTGCTCATCGCGGCGATGCCTCCGGGAATGCGCTCGCTGCCGCGATAGGCCTCGACCCAGACGCATTTCATATCGGGCTTCACCTCGCAGTTGCCGTTGTCGCGAACGCCGCCGCAAGGTCCGTTGCGCAGCGTTTTGGGGCAATTCATTGGGCACGACATGCCGGTCGAGCTCAACACGCACTGCCCGCACATGCGGCAATCGAACAGAGCACCCTTGACCGCCCGCTCCATCGCGGCGACCGGCCGCTCGATGCGCTCGTAGCCCGCCGCCTTGAAGAGCGGGTGCATGCGCTTGAGCATGCGCTCGAAGCCGCGGTAGAACGCGTTCAAGCCGCGCGCATGCCGCACGGACCAGAGTCTGACGGCGTACATCAGGACGACTCGGCCGGCGGCAAGGCGCAACCCTTGGCGCGAATCAACCGCTCGAGATCCTCGTCGCTGAACTGCGCCTCGAGACGCGCCGCCTCCGCATCGGCCTCGGCCCGCAAATCATCGCCGCACGGCCGCGGCGCACTGCGCTGCCAGTCCGCGAGATACGCATCCGAGCTGCCCTTGCCGGCGCGCATGGCGGCACGGTCGACGGCCTCCTGAAAGCGCTGCGAGAGTTGCACCTTGGCGGTCTCGCGGCCGCGCTTGACGATGACCTGAGCCGGGATGTCCCGCCAGGAAATGATGATCAGCGAGGCCACGGCAACGCCTCCGCACTGCTCTGCAGCTCTGCGCGCAGGCCCGCATCGCGCGTCACTGCCGAGGTGAGCGCCGTTTCGAGCGTGCCGTAGCCCGTGGCGCGCGACTCGAAGCTCAAGCCCATGCGCACAGCTATGGCACGCGCGTCCCTGATCGCATCCGCGCTCGGCCGCTGCGCCAGGTACACGAGCTTGCGATAGTTGCCGAAGTAGGTCGCGAACAGCTCGGGATGCTTGTCGAGACCGAGCCCCTGGATCACCAGCCGCTCGAAATGCCGCAGCAGAAAGTCGGTGAGATAGAACGTGCCGATCTCGGCTTCCGCGAGCGCCGTGAACACCGCGCTGGTCGCGAAGAACTCGTAGCAATGTGCGCCGGGAATGCGCTCGACACCCTCTTCTGCGAGCACCGCATCGAGCAATCCGCCCGTGCCGCAATCGGCATAGGCCACGAAGATCGAGCGGTAATGAGCGCGCGAGGAGCGGATGAGGGCGCGCACCGCGGCGGGGATGCGCTCCGGGCGGTTGTGCAACTCCGCCGGCAAGCAGCGAACGTCGATCCTGTCCCAGGCGTTCGCCCGCTTGAGCGCGATGATCTCGTGAGCCAGAGCGCCGCACGCGATGATCAGCAGGCCCTGGCCGTTTTGCGCCACGGCTGACCCCGTGCTCAGTGCGCCGCCGCGGCGGCGCGTCTTTTGGCCAACAAGCCCTTCGCCGTCTCCACCGCAACAGCAGCGTCGCGGCAATAGGCATCCGCGCCGACTGCCTTGCCGAACTCCTCGTTGAGCGGCGCGCCGCCCACCAGCACGATGTAGTCGTTGCGCATGCCGCGCTCCTTCAAGGTGTCGATGACCACCTTCATGTAGGGCATCGTCGTGGTGAGGAGCGCCGACATGCCGAGGATATCGGGCTTGTGCTGCTCGAGCGCCGCGAGATACTTGTCGACCGGATTGTTGATGCCGAGATCGATGACCTCGAAGCCGGCCCCCTCCAGCATCATGGACACCAGATTCTTGCCGATGTCGTGGATGTCGCCTTTGACCGTGCCGATGACGATCTTGCCGATGGGCTCGACGCCGGTCTCCGCGAGCAGCGGCCGCAGGATCTCCATTCCGCCCTTCATGGAGTTCGCCGCGAGCAATACCTCGGGCACGAACAGGATGCCGTCGCGGAAGTCGATGCCGACGATACGCATGCCTTCCACCAGTGCGTCGTTGAGCACGCGCTCCGCAGACCAGCCGCGCTTCAAGAAAATTCGCGTCGCCTGTTCGACCTCGGGTTTCAGGCCGTTGTAGAGATCGTCATGAACCTGCTCGACGAGTTCCTCATCGTTGAGCGAGTTCAGGTCGAATTCGCCTTCGGTCGGCTCAGCCATCTAGGTCTCCACAGTTTTTTGTGAGCAGCAGCGGCAGCTTACGCTGCATTGGCAGCATGCCATGGTAAGTCGCCCGTCCACCCCGGACTTGCGAAATCGCGACGGCGGCGTGCCAGCCCGCGACATGATCCCCGCGCACCGCGCGCCGGCATCGGTCGGCATCACGATACGGGCGGTGCGCCGCCTTGTTCCGTGCGGCGCGCCACATAGGCATCGAGCGCCTCCACCACCGCCGGATCCCGCGCCGGTGCGACATAACGCTCCAGCGTCGACTGCCAGATACCGGTGGCGCGCTCGGTGGCCGTCTTGCCGCCATCTTCCGCCCAGCTGCCGTAATTGCGCCAGTCGGAAACCAAGGGCGCATAGAAGGCGCTGCGATAGCGCTCCATCGTGTGGGCACAACCGAAGAAATGGCCGCCCGCCCCGACCTCCGCGACGGCCTCGAGCGCGAGGTCCGCGGGCGTTGCGCCGACGGGCTGAAACACCTCGGCGAACATCTGCAGCATCTCGATGTCGAGAATGAACTTCTCGTAGGACGTGGTGAGTCCGCTCTCGAGCCACCCCGCGGCGTGCAGCACGAAGTTGCAGCCGCCGAAAAGCGCGCCCCACAAGCTCATCTGTGACTCGTATACCGACTGCGCGTCGGGCGTATTCGAGGCGGTCGCATTGGAGGAGCGCCACGGCAGTCCCAGAAACCGCGCGAGCTGCCCCGCACCGAACGCCGCCTTCACGTATTCGGGGGTGCCGAACGCCGGTGATCCGGACTTCATGTCGACGTTCGAGGTGAAGCTGCCGTAGGCGACCGGCGCGCCCGGCCTGACGATTTGGGCGAGCGCGAGGCTCGCCAGAAATTCGGCGTGAGCGAGCGTCAGTGCACCCGCCACCGTGACCGGCGCCATCGCGCCCGCCAGGGTGAACGGGGTGACGATGAGCAGCTGGCCGCTGAGCGCGAAATCGATGATCCCGTCCGCCATCGGAATGTCGAGCTGCAGGGGCGAATTGGTGTTGATGATGGTGTAGACGTAGGGCCGCGAGCGAAACTCCTCCGGCGAGATGCGGTGCGCGAGGCGGATGAGCTCGAAATTGTCCGCGACCTGCCCGTGGCCCCGGGAGAAGATGAACGGAATCTTGTCGGTGAGCATGAGCTGCGCGCGGGTCACATGCAGATGCCGCACCGGCACGGCCACATCCTGCGGCTCGGTCGCTCCGCCGAGCACATGCATCACCTCGAAGCTCTGGCAGAGCTTCATGAGGTTGCAGAAATCCTCGAACGTGCCCGCGCGCCGGCCGCCGGCAGTGTCCATGATATTCGGCGGCCCCGACGTCGGGCAAAAGACGACGCATCCCGGGCTGAGCGGCATGTGCCGTTCGGGATCAACGGCGTGCAGCGTGATGTCGTGCGGGGCACTCGCGAGCGCCGCGCCGACGAGCCCGCGGTCGAGCCGCACTATTTGAGAGGCCTCGTCGACCTCGGCGCCGGCATCGCGATAACGCACGCGCGCGTCCTCCGACAGCACCTTCATGCCCTGCGTCTCGAGAATGACGAGCGCCGCCTCGTGCATGGCGGCGACTTGGTCGTCCGAGAACACCCTCATCGGCTCGAAGGGATTGTGCAGATGCCGATACGCCCGCGTACGATCGACGACGGCGTGGCTCACATCGCTCGCTCCGCCCCGGCGTCTGCGCCGTCCCTGCGTCTCGTCGGGCTGCTTCATCCCCCGATTATAGGGAAGACGCGGGAGCGATGTTCCTCGAGCGGCGCCATTTCGCAGCCGAGCCGATAGATTTTTTCGATACGCCGGCGAGGGCGATGCAATTATCCGATATGCGCGGTCCGCTCGTGGCCCACGAATGGCCGACCGACTGCCGTCGAACAGACGATCGCTTCGGCCAGGTAGTCCGTGCCAGGTCCCACCTGGGCGCGCCGCTCGGTCACCGTCGTGTCGACGTGCGGATCGGCCGCGCCCGCGCGCCGCGCCGCCCCGAGCGCGAGTGTGCGCGAGATGCGCTCGGCGTGGTCGAGGGCCGGCTTCGCGTCGGGGTAATCCTGGCTGCCCGCCGGATCGTGCACGCGGAACACATTGAAGCTGGGTTGATTGACCAGGATCTCGACGCTTTGCGAGACCACGCCCGCTACTGCGCCCACGGCGTTGCAGACCGAGGCATGCTCCGGAATGGACAGCGCGGCGCCGAGGCGCCGCGCCACCTCAGGGTAGTACGCCTCCACCGGGGCCCCGATCGCGACCACCGGCCGTGCGAGCCCGAGCGTCGCTTGCAGCCAATGCGACAACGGTTGTCCGGCGACGGCGGCATCCAGCAACCGCTCGCCGAGCAAGCCCCACGTGCCGTTGGGTGCCTCGAGACCCGGATCGTGCGCGAGCGCAGCCTCGAGGAGCGCCCGCGCGCTGCGGCGGACGACGTACTCGTAAGTACGCCTGCAAAACTCTCGCGGCGTTACGGCGGCTGAGGCGGCGCGCGCATTGCGCTCCTCGATGGCAAGAATGCGAGCCCCGCACTCCGCGGCCTCCCGGCACCACCCGCGCTGCACGTCGAGCACGTGCATCGCATCGCTCGGCGTGAAGGCCGCGAGCGTCACGAGCCCGGCATCGGCGAGCCGGCGCAAGGCCTCGAGACCCGAGGCGTTGCGCACCGCGGCCGACACCCGCCGCGGCCTGAGATCGAGTGCGTCCCAGATGCGGCGCTCCAGAGAGGGCAGATGCTCGGGCGCCTCGCGATCCGGATTGCGGCAGGCAAACTGCGTTGCGAACTCGGGCAGGTAGGTAAGATCGGCGAGGGCCCGCAGGTCCTCGAGCGTCTCCGGAAAGGAATGCGCGAGCAAGCAGAGCGGCATCGCCTTGCGAGGACCGACTTTGAGCTTGAGCTGCCGATCGAAACCCACCTCGCTGTCGCCGCCCAAGCCAATGGTGCGCACGTCGACCGCCTGAACCATGGTGCGCCAGCCCCCGACGAGCGCGCCTTCCGCACGGATCACCGGCCGACCGCCCGACACGACGGCGATGTCCGTGGTGGTGCCGCCCATGTCCGAGACCACGAAATCGCTCTGTCCGGTGAGAAATCCCGCGCCGACCACGCTCGCGGCCGGTCCGGACAGCACGGTCTCGACCGGATATTCGAGCGCGACGTCCGCGCGCATCAGCGAGCCGTCGCCCTTCACGATCATGAGCGGTGCGTCGATCGATTCCTCGGCGAGCACCTGGCTCAGCGCCTCGATCAGGTGCCGGATGCGGGCCGTGAGGCGTGCGTTCAACACCGCGGTGAGCGCGCGGCGCGGCGCATCGAGCTTCGAGCTCAGCTCGTGCGCGCACGTCACCGGCCGTTGCGAGAGTGCGCGGATGAGCTGGCGGGCGCGCGACTCGTGCGCGGGATTGCGCACCGAGAAGCTCGCCGCGACCGCATAGGCCTCGACCCGCGCGTCGAACTCCTTCACCGCGGCCTTCACCGCGTTCTCATCGAGCGGCGCCCACTCCTCTCCCGTCGCGCCGTGCCCGCCGTTCACGCACACGAGCGCGCCGCCGTGGCGCTTGATGCCGGAGCGTTCGACCATCGCCTGGTCGAAGCCGATCAGCAGAGTGCAGACGGGACTGAAGCGATTCTCGACCACCGCATTGGTCGCAAGCGTGGTCGATACCGACACCAGCGTAACGTTCGCGCGCTCTGCGCCCGCGGGCAAATCGGCGAGCACCGCGCGAATGGCACGGCCGATGCCGATCGCGAGGTCCCACGGAGTGGTGAGCGACTTCGCGCTTGCCACGACGCGCCGGCCGTCGGCCAAGAGCACCGCGTCGGTGAAGGTGCCGCCGGTATCGAGGCCGAGCCAATAGCCCGTCTCGGCGGCGTTCGGATTTGCGCTCATCGATCTCCCTAAGCCTCCTCTATCACTCGAGCGCATGATTCAGCATCGAGGCGAGACGCACGCCCGCCTTGCTGAGCTGCGCCGCCGTCACCTGGGTCGCATCGTCCACGTATGCCTGCGAGAGCTCGTAACGCGAGCCGTCGCTCGGCGCGGGCAGCATGCCGTAGGCATGCTGTTTCGACACGGCATAGGTCTCGAGCGCCCAATCGAGAGGCGTCCCGCTCGACCAGCGGACACGCTCGGCCGCGGTGATGCGGGCAACGAGTTTGTGCGCGATGTCGGCGTCACTCGCACCCAGACGCATCACGAACTCGACGTCCCAGTCGTGATGCAGATTGTTGAGCCCCATCCCTGCGCCGCTCACCAGCTTGCGATTCCCGCCCTGATCGTGATCGTCGCTCGCGTGCAGCGGCTGGTGCATATCGCCAATCAAGTGCAGCAGGAACTGGAGCGCGACGCGCCGTTCCGCTGCCGGCGTCGCGGGATTCTCGAGCTCGGCGTAGAACTGATCGATCTTGTCGATGATGCAATCCTCGGCAGGCCCCGCCGAGGCCGGCACTCCCGCGGCAAGCGGGCGCGCGGCAAGCGGCCGCCTGCCGTAACAGGCACGGCTCACGTCCATGCCGGTGATTTCGAGATCGACGAAGTGCCAATCCCGGGTGCCGAGATACCGGCGCTTGTCCCCGTCGCGGTCCGAGTCGCGATATTTGTCCGCCCAGGTGGATTCGTGCGCCATGTCGCGCTCGACCAGGCCGCTATCGTCCTCACCGAGCAACTCGAGCACCCGTGCCCGCACCCCGGGCTCGAGGTAGTACTCCGCAATGAGCCCGATGACCTCGTGGCCTTCATCCCCCCACGCCCGCGCCGGTCGAGTCGTCAAGCACAGAAGAGCTGCGCAGGCGCCCGCGAGCAGCGCGGTGGCCGCGCGGCGCAGGGCCCCGCGGCGCAGGATCGCGCGGCGCACGATCGCGGCGACATGGCTCACCGCTTCATGCCCCGGTATCCGTCGAGAAACAGCTGCACCACTTTTCCGGCCCAGGTGTCGAGCTCGGCCGCGGTCATCGGGATGCCGTAGCCGATGGCCCGGCGCCGAGGAATCGTCATGACCATGAAGATGAACTGGGCCGCGGCAAACTCACGATCCTCGGCGCCGAGCCTCAAGTCGGGGAGCTCGTGGGCCAGCAGGTTCCCGATGAGCGTGACAGCTTCGCGGTTGCCTGCGTCGCCCTCCACGGCGCGCGCGAGCTGCGGGAAGCGCGCCGCCTCCGCGTGCACGAGCCGGTATAAGGCGAGAGCCTGGGGCGCGAGTGCCGCGTGCAGAATGAACTGCGCGAGACGGCGCAACATGTCGGGCAACGCCGCGCCCTCGATCAGCGGCACCTCGGGTGGCGGACGGATGCGCGCGATGACCTCGTGCACGGCCGCGGTGAACAGGGCGGCCTTGTCCTCGAAACGGTCGTACAGCGTGCGCTTGGAGATGCGCGCGCGCGCCGCGACGGCCTCGATGGAAGTCGAACCGTAGCCTTCGGCCAGAAACAATTCCGTAGCGGCGGAGAGAATGCGCTCCCGAAGCCGCAACGCATCGGCTTTCGAAGGCCGGCCGCTCCGTACGGCTCCGCGCGTGCGCGCGTTGGCAGGCCTTCGCCGCATCCTTACCTATCGTTGTTGATAACCATAGCGTCCGGAGTAAGTGTAACCGCGGCCGTATGCGCGCGGTGCCGCGTAATAGGGGTAAGCGCGCGGGTAGGCATACACCGGCGCCGGCGCATAGTAAGCACGCGGCGCGTAGCTCGGATAGTAGACGGGCGCCGGTGCCCGGTAGACGGCGGGCGGCGCGTAGTAAGCCGGCGGCGGCGCGGGATAGCTCGCCGGTGGTGCGTAGCCATAGGACGGCGCGTAACCGTAGGACGGCGCGTAACCGTAGGACGGCGCGGACTCGGGCGCCGCCGATGCAGCGGCCGCCGTCACGGCGACCGCCGCCAGAGTGAGCGGCAGGCTCACGAGCGCGGCGGCGGCTCCGAACAGGCCTCGGCCGAGCCCCCAGCCCAGATGGGCGTGACCAAATCCAGGACCGTGCACGGCGGCGGCGGCCGGTAGAACGGGAGCGCATGCGAGTGCGGTTGCGGCAAGGGCGGCGAGCACCCTCTGCTTGATGGCCATGGGATCACTCCTTTGGTGGCTCGATGAGTAGTTGAGGATAGCCCTGCCATAAATGATACGCAACGGTACCGTACCATTAATGAAAGCCGTACCCCGCGCGGTAGTAAAACGGCCGGATGAGCTGCCGGTCCCGCATCAAGACCCCCTGTTGAATCGGGTCGAGCCGGTCGACATGCTGACCCACCGCTCCGTCCGACAGGTCCGCGGGGTTCCAGGCGATGAGCAGCAACTGCCGCCCGCGCTGCCCCGCAGCTGGAAACCAGCGCTCGTACATGAGCCCGACTTGACCGAACAAGTGTGCGCTCGAGGTTTCACTGACCGCCTTGGCTCGATCGGGCCGGTAGAAGGCGAGCTCGCTCGCGATCGCGTAGCGATCCATGCCGACGACGAGCGGATCGCTACCGGTGCGCCGTGCGATGTCGCCGGCGATCGCACCGACGTCACCTCCGAGCTCGCGCCAGCCGACGGGCACGAGCTCGGCATGCCGGCCGTATCCCACGCCCGGAATGCCGCGCATCAGGTAAAAAAGGCCCGCCCCGTACAGCAACAACATCACGGTCACCGTGGGCACCCAGGCTCGACGAATCGCCTTGCCCGTGCTGCGCAGCGAATACGTGATGCCGGCCGCAAGCGCCGGCAGCGACGCGATCCAGGGAGCACCCGTCCAGTCGAGCTTGACCTCGTGACGCAGGCTGAAGAGCGCGAACACCGCGAGCGGCGTCAACACCGCGACCTGCAGGAAGCGCCAACCGCGCTGCCGCTCGGCGGCACCGGCCGCCTCAACACCGTGGAACGCCTCGGCGGCGTGCGCGTTTGGCATATTTCCTCGTAGCAATTCCCAAACCGCCGCGACCGCCCCCGTCGGAGTCAGCAGCAGCAGAATCGAGCCGATGAGCTTGGGCAGCGCAAACTGCGGGCGATCGGCAAGTCGCCGCGAGGTCTGAAACGCGAATGACGCGAAATCGTTGTGCGCATTCCACGCGATTACCGGAGAGAAAATGATCGCCGCGAGCAAAGCCGCGGCCCAGGGCTCGAAGCGTTTCAGCCAGTGGCGCGAACGCGCATCGATGATCATGAACACCAGGGTCGAGAATCCCAACAGCGCGATCGTGTACTTGGACAGAAGGCCGAGGCCGAGGCACAGGCCCACTCCCCACCAGGCCCGCGCCTGTTCCTTGATCAAGGCCCGGTAAAGAAAATAGAGCGCACCCGCCCAGGCGGCTGTCAGCGGTGCATCCGGGGTCATCAAAATGCCGGTCAAGAAAAAGAACGGCAGCGTCTGGGCAAGAACCACGGCCACCCAGCCGCTCGCCTCGCCGAACATCTCGCGCGTCAGCCGATAGATGAAAACACTCGCGATCGCCCCGCAAAGGAGTGCCCCGATGCGGACACCGAACTCCATATCGCCGAATACGGCAGTACCCGCCGCTATCAGCCATCCGACCATGGGCGGATGATCCAGATATCCGATGTCCAGATGCTCGGCGTAGTTCCAGTAGTACGCCTCCTCCGGCATCAGCTCCACGCCTCCCACGTAGATGACCCGGAGAACCACCGCCAGTGCCGCCACACCGATCGCTGCGGCGCGCCAATCGCTCGCCGCGGCAGGGCGCCTTTGTTGGGGTGTCGTGCTCACCGGTAGAGGAAAGTCGCCGGCAGGCCCAGGCGCGTGCAGGACTGGGCCGGCGCGCCGCCGGGCAGCACGATGCGGTCCGCGAGCCCGGCGATCGATTTCACCATGCCCCGCTCGAGCCTCTGCAAGCCCCGGCGCGCATCGAGACCCAGGCGATCGCGCGCCCATCCCGGGACGATGTCCACGGCCGCGCGAATCAGCATGCCTTGCATCCACGCGAGCGGACGCGGCAGCACGGGGGCCGCGCGCAGCACCTCGAGAAACTCGAACAGAATCGACGAGCCCTGGAGCCGACCTTGCATGGAGGCGAACAGGCACTCGAGCTCACGCATCGATCGCGGCGCGTCGACGGCACCGTAGAGATGCGCTGCCGCCAGACTCTCCTCGAAGAACGTGTCCATCTCGAGCTCGCCGAGCGGGCGCGCGTACTCGCCGTAAGCGGCAACGAACCCATAGGAAGCCGTGGCCTGCACCCAGGTCAGCAACGCAGGATCCGCCGCCGTGAACGCGACGCCGCAGGGAGTGACGCCCGAAATGGCCGCGTGTATTCGAGCCACGCGCTCGATCATGGGCATCGCGATGCTGCGCGCCCCGTACACGGTGAGCATCGCCGCTGCCCCGGTGCGCTTGAGCCGCCCCACGGGATCCGTGCGAAATCGCGAGTGCTCCCACACGCCCGTACGCACGCGAGGCTCGGCGAGTTCGAGAATTACGGCGGCGACTCCGCCGATGAACACCGTGACCGGATTCTTGAATACCCGCCACGACACGGACTGCGCAGGCACCAACGCCGCCTCCCCGAGCGGGGTCGAAAAATCAACATCCCCCCCCTCAACCGTGTCCGGCAACCCGCGCCACAGCATTTCGAGCTTTCGCTCGATGCCGGTCGGGAGGCGCAGGACGAGACTCACGGTGCTTCAGGCCCGGTGTAGCCGGCGTCCCTCGACCCACTGCCAGCCGATGAGCGTCGGCACACGCCAGGCGAGCTCGCGGCTGGCTCCGGCGACGGCACCCGAGATGCGCGCCACTGCAGGATGCGCACGCCGACCACACTCCCGCCCACGCTCGCCACAGGCAGCAGCCGGTCGACGGCGTCGCGTACCGTGGTCGGCCAGAACACGTATCCCAAGCCAACGTGGGCCGCCGGGCCGCCCGAGCTCAGGGTTCGCAGCATGGCGGGAAAATCCGCGTGAACTGCGACGATGATCAGCGCCACCACGCCCAGCACCGCGCCGATGTAGGCCGGCGTTTTCATGGAGTATTCACTCGCCCCGTGGATCAGGTCAGGCGGCGCATCACGCCGTCGGCATCGACGTCGAACTCGTTGCCGCGCCAATTGACCCGAGAGGAAAAGAAGCTGCGGCACCAGATCCAGCATATCAGCAGATCACGCACGGGCAGCAGCCAGAAATCGGACAGCATCGAGCGCTGTCCGCGAATGCGATGCGCGAAATGCAGCGTCATCCGCGAGACCAGGATCAGGGCGAATAAACTCCACGCGACGAGCGAGACGCCCGCGGTGCTCGAGGCGAAGAGGATGCCGATGAGCGCGAGCGGCAGGCTGAACGTCACGAAGATCCCGAAGAAGCTGCGCGGCCGCAGCACCCGGATGGTGCGCATCCATCGCAGCTCGTGGCGAGTCATGGAAGACATGTCCGGCTCGTGATGCTCGCCGCTCAGCAAGTACGGCGACAGCACGATTCGCAGACTCAATCCGCGCACCAGCTCGCCCAGGCGGTAATCCTCGGCAAGCTGATCTGCCAGCACCTGCAACCCGCCGATCGCCTGCAAGGTGGTGCGCCGCAAGCACAGCGTTTGTCCCGAGACGTAGCCTTGGTAGCCGAACAGCCACGTGAGGAGCACCGAGGGTATGTACCACTCGTTGATGTACATCGCGCCCAGCCGCGACCATATGCCCGGCGTGGGCACGCCGCAGTACAGACACGTGACCAGTCCCACTGCACTGTCGCGCAGCGGCGCCGTCACGGCGCCGAGATAATCGCGGCCGACGAACGCGTCGCTGTCCGCCATCACCAGCAGTTCGTGATGTGCATAAGACAGCATGTTGATCAGGTTGCTGACCTTGCGGTTGCTGCCGTGGAGCGCCGGATCGACGACGAGCTTCATGGGCACCGCCGGAAATTCGGCGATCAGCCGCTCGACCACCGCACACGCCGGATCGTCGGCCTCGCGCACGCCGTACACGATCTCGAATTGCGGATAATCCTGTTCGCAGAACGAGCGCAGATGCGCATACAGACCGGGCTCTGCGCCGCACAGCGGTTTGAGCACGGTCACCGGCGGGGGCGAGACCGCTGCGCCGGAGCTCCGGCGCAGCCGCCACGCGAGTACCGCGACCACGGCGAGCACCACATAGCCTGCGGCCGCAACCAGGCTGGCGTATCCGAGCATGACGATGAAGGGGTGCAATTCGGGCATGGTAGCTTACCGCGTACGACGCGGACTCCGCCGCGCATCGATTATATCTCTCCCGCGCGGCTCACGCCGCCGTGATCGATAAATCACTCCGATGCGAGTGAGCGGCCGTAGTCTTTCAGCAGAATCTGGATGCCGAAGTAGCCGTTGAACGTGGGCCCTCCGCCCCCGGTGCCGCTCACGCTGCGGCCCGCCATGAACAGCGCAATGAAGCCGGGGGTCAGCCTGTATCGGCCCCCGAGATCGAGGAGTGTGTAGCGCGGCGCGCCGCCGATCGCGCGATCGTCATACAGCTCGCCATCGAGCTCGAGCCGATCGCCGTACGAATGACCCGCGACCAGGCCGATGATGCGCTCCCGCAAACCCTGCCTCGGAAAGTAATATCCGGCCTCGACGTCGAGATCGACCGGCCCGACTCTCCTCGCCGCTTCGAACGGCAAGAGAAAACGCGCCCCGGGCGATGCAATCCCGCGCTGTTGCGCGGACACTGCGGCGCCGGTCTCGACTTGCGGAAACGCCGACACCTGCCAACCGTCTTCGCCCTGATCGACGAACCGCCATTTCACGCCGGGATAAGCGTTGCTCCATCCGCCGTGATGGGGCTGACCCGGCATCGTATCGATCACGTACGGGACCTCGTAGGTGAGCTGGACCCGCTCTCCCACGCCGTAGTTGAGATCGAATTGCGGTACCTGGTACGAATCGATGCCGCGCGCCAGGGTTTGCGCCGCAGCCACGTTGATTTCCCAATGGCCATCGCCCGGCGTTCCCGGATCGTTGGTCAGGAACGGCGGACCGCCTTGCGCGTAAGCGGCGCAAGGACAGAGAAGGAGCACGAGCAGAACGATCCGCAATCGGCGGAATCTCAAACGGCCATGATGACGGCGCCGGCGGTGATCAGCAGCGCGCCGAGAACGACCTTTAGGTCCAAGCGCTCATGCAAGAACAGCGTTGCAAGTATTACCACGAACACCACGCTCAGCTTGTCCACGGGCGCGACCCGCGAGGCGGGCGCCAGTTGCAGCGCGCGATAGTAGCAAAGCCATGACAGGCCCGTCGCGACGCCGGACAAGGCGAGGAATGCCGCGCCGAGCGCGGAGATTTCGCCCGGCCGCTGCCATTCTCCGCGCACGCTCACGACGAAAGCGCTCACCAGTACGATCACCAGGGTCCGCAGGAACGTCGCCAGATCGGAGCTCATCGAGCCCACGCCGATCTTGCCGAAGATAGCGGTAAGCGCCGCAAAGAGCGCGGAACCCACGGCGAAGACTTTCCAATTCGCCTCCATGCCTTTAGGATACTTGGTATCGTAAAGTAAACGCACGTGGAACCCGCCGCCGTGAGCGAATTGCACCGGGCCTTGGCCGAGATCAAGCACATCCGCTGCCAGGTTGCGCGCGATACCCAGTTCCGCGGCTACGGCCCGGCCTCCGTCGCCGCCAGCGGCGTTCTCGCCTTGCTCGTTGCCGCGGCACAGTGTCACTGGATGAGAAACGAGATCGACTTCCACAGCTTCGCCGCAGTGTGGATCGCGACCGCATTTGTGTCCTTGACGATGGTGGCCGTCCAGATGATGTTTCGCGCGCCTCGCGTGCACGACGGGCTCGCGACCGAGATGGTGCTGGCCGCCGCCGAACAGTTCCTGCCGGCCCTCGTGATCGGGACTTTGCTGACTGCCGTCGTGCTGCGCGCCGCCCCGAAGGAGGCCTGGATGCTGCCGGGTTTGTGGCAGCTGCTATTCAGCCTCGGCGTATTCGCCTCATGCCGCTTCTTGCCGCGCCTCACTTTTGCAGTCGGGATCTGGTACCTGATCGCAGGATTGACGACCTTGATCGTGCAGGGCGAATCTCAGACGCTGCTGCCGTGGACGATGGGCATCTCTTTCGGAATCGGCCAATTGCTGGTCGCCGCCGTCTTCCAATACGGCTATGAGAGCAGCGATGAACAGACGTAAGTCGAGGTCCGCGTCGGGACCGCGCTTTGCCTATGACGGCCTGGATCGGGTCATCCACGAGCGCGCTCGCTTGAGCTTGCTAACCTCGCTCATCACTCACGCGAAGGGTCTCTCGTTCAGCGAGCTCAAGGAATATTGCGCCCTGACGGACGGCAACTTGAATCGCCACTTGCTGGTGCTGGAAGAGGCGCGTCTCGTGACCGTCGCCAAACGGCACGATAACCAGCGTCCGCAAACGGTCTGCAAGCTCACGCCGCTCGGGCGCCGCAAATACCTGGAGTATCTGGAGGTGCTCGAGCAAGTCATCCTCGATGGATCGCGGGCATCGGGCGAGCCGGAGTCGGGCAGCCGCCGGCAGGCGAACAGCTAAGCGGGCGCATCCTCCCAACCTCCGCCGAGCGCCTTGTAAAGCTTCACGAGATCCGTGCTCTGCGTCAGCATGGCTTCCGCCAATTGTTGACGCGCCTGGATGGCCTGAAGCTGCGCAGTCAGGACAGTGATATAGGAAATCACGCCGTGGCGGTACGCGTCGAATTCGACGTCGACGGCGCGCTGATCGGCGCCCACCGTCTGCTCGAGCGCGGCAATGCGCTGCGCATCCTCGTCCAGTGCACTCAGTCCGTCTTCGACCTCTTGGAGAGCGCCCAGGACGGTCTTGCGGTAGACCAACGCCGCATCCGCGGCTTGTGCACGAGACAATCGTACGTTTGCGATCAGCGCGCCGCCCTGAAAAATCGGCAGCGATACGTTCGGGCCGAACGTGTAGAAGTGGCTCGACCAATCGAATAGATAACGCGTGCCGAGATTGCGCAATCCGTAGCTGCCCGCGAGCGATACATCGGGAAACAGCCCGGCGATGGATACACCGATCTCGGCCGTGGCGACATGCAGTGCGGCCTCGGAATTTCGGATGTCGGGCCGTCGCCGCGCTAGGATCGAGGGCACGCCGACGGGGACGCTTGCGGGCAATGCCGGCAGTTCGCCGTGATCCCCGAATCGCGCATCGAGCGACTCGGGGGTTTGTCCGATGAGCACGGCGAGCGCGTGCCGGGAGGCCGCGACCGTCTGCTCGTAGGGGGGTAGCTGCGCCTCCAGGCTCGCCAGCTGCCCACGCGCTGAATCCACATCGGGCTCACCGGCGAGGCCGTGCTCGTGCCGATTTTGAGTGAGATCGGCAATCTCGCGTTGCGCCGCGATTTCATCCCGCGTGATCTGCGTAAGGGCCTGGCTTGATCGCAACTGGAAATAATTCTGCGCGACCTCGGCCTCGAGAGACACCAGCAGGTCGTCGCGCGAGGCGACGGCCGCGGCGCTCTGCGCGTTCGCGGCTTCCACCGCGCGGCGCACCTTGCCGAATAGGTCGATCTCCCAAGAAGCGTCGAATCCCAGCTGGTAGAGATTCACCGGCTTCTCGAACGACGAAATGAGCTCCTGCGCCGCGGGGGAGGACGTCGGCCCGGAGCCGGTGCCGATGCCCTTGGATTTCAATATGCCGGCAAGGCCTAACTGCTCGCGCGTGTAGGAGGCCGAGGCATCGAGCCTCGGCAAACCTTGGGCGCGGGCCGATTGCACCTGGATGCGCGCCTCGACGATGCGAAGATACGCGCTCTTGAGGTCGAGGTTTCCTTGCCGCGCCGCATCGACGAGGTTGTCGAGCTCGGGATCGTGAAACTCGCGCCACCAGAAGGACGGCGCCTCGGAGCCGGCCGAAGGCTGGGGTGCGGGTGCGGGGGGCGCAGCTTTGACGCCCGCATATTGGTCGGGCACGGGTTCCTTAGGGGGCGTGAAATTCGGGCCGACCTTGCACGCCGGCAAGATCGCCACGATCAGCAACAAAGCCGCGCGGTTGGCGCGCATCAATGCGCTCCGGGGGCCGCGCCCGCTTTCTTGACGCCCGAGAAAAAGAAAGTCATGGGAGTGAACGCAAAGGCGAGCAGCGCACAGTAGAGAAACACATCCTTGTAAGCCAGAAATCCCGCCTGAGCGATGAGAGTCTGGTATGCCTGGCCGAACGCCTTCTGCGCGGCCACCGAGCCCGTGGAGCCGAGGGCCTCGATTGCCCGGGTGAGCTGGGACAGCGCGGCCTGAAAATTCGGATTTGCGTGCGAGGAGTGGTAGCCGAGATAGGCCATGTGGGCCTGCGTACGCGAGGTCACCATTGCCGTGGACACCGAAATGCCCACCGACCCGAACACGTTGCGGAACATGGTGAACAGCGCGGTGGCGTCCCCCTGAAGTTCGCGCGGCAGGGTCCCGTAGGCGAGAATGCTCAGAGGCACGAACAGAAAGCCGATGCCCAAGGATTGGCTGATCCGCATGGACATGAGATGCGTGAAGTCGATGTCGGGCGTGAGCGTGCGCGAGTACAGCATCGAGCTTCCGAGCACCAAGAAGCCGAAGGTCACCACGAAGCGCGTCTGCACCCGCGGCAGCAATAGATTCAGGAGCGGAATGAGAAAGATCACACACAGCGCTCCGGGGCTCAACAGGAGTCCCGCGAGCAAGGCGGTGTACCCGAGGTGCTGTTGCGCCAGCTGCGGGACCAACACGGCGCTGCCATAGAGGAGCACGGCAAAGCAGCCGATCGCGATACAGCCGAGGGCGAAGTTTCGATCCTTGAAAACCCGCAGGTCGACGACTGGCTTGCGCGTATATAGGAGCCACGCGACCGCGGTCGCTGCCGCGACGGCGGCGATGACCGCCAATGAGCCAATGAAGGGGGATGAGAACCAGTCATCGTCCTCGCCGCGGTCGAGCATGATCTGAAACGCGGCAAATGTGAGCGCGATCAGTCCGATGCCGACGTAATCGGTCGATACCCGGCTTTGCGCTTTCGCCCACGGCGGATCCTTGACCAGCGAGAGTACCGCGAAGGTCGCGATCACGCCGATCGGAATGTTGATGAAGAAAACCCAGCGCCAGCTGTAGTTGTCAGTGATCCAGCCCCCGACCGTGGGCCCGAGCACTGGTGCGACCACAGTCGCAACGGCCGTCAGGGCAAATGCCCGCCCCCGCTGCGAGGGTGGGAAAGTGTCGAGAATGATCGACTGCTGATTCGGTTGCAGTCCACCGCCGAAAAATCCCTGCAGCACCCGAAACACCACCAGCTCGCCGAGGTTGGTCGCTATTCCGCAGAGGAACGAGCAAATCGTGAAGGCCATGATGCAGATGACGAAGTAGCGCTTGCGCCCGATCAGCCGCCCGAAGAACGCCGAAATCGGCAGCACGATGCTGTTCGCCACGAGATAAGAGGTGAGCGTCCAGGTTGCCTCGTCATAGCTTGCGGACAGGTTGCCCGCAATGTGCGGGAGTGACACGTTGACGATGGTCGTGTCCAGGAGCTCCATGAAAGCCGCCAGGGTCACGACGACCGCGATCAGCCATGGGTTGGCAGAGGGCCGACCCTTGCCGGCGTGGCCATTGCCGGCGCGGCCGTTGCCGTCGTCGTCGGAGCTATCCTTTTCCGAGCTGCCGTCAGTCACGCAGGTGCACCACCGGATCCGCGGATAACCCCAGAGGCAGCGGGCGAGCCGGATCGAGTCCGCGGTCGATCACGATCTTGACGGGGACGCGTTGCACGATCTTCACGAAGTTGCCCGTCGCATTCTCCGCCGGGAAGGCCGAGAAGCGCGCGCCGCTGCCGTACTGGATGCTCTGCACATGGCCGGAAAGACCGTAGCCCGAGTAGGCATCGATCTTGATGTCGACCGCGTCCCCGGGGCGCATACGCCCGAGCTGCGACTCCTTGAAGTTGGCCGTGATCCATACCTCGGGGGTTACGATGAGGAACATGGTCGAACCGGTCGTCGCGTAGTCGCCGAGCTGCACGCTGCGCTGCGTGATGAAACCGTCGCTCGGCGCACGCACCTCGGTATAGCCCACGTCGAGATCGGCCTGCGCGAGCTGCGCCTGCGCCTGGCCGACCTGGGCCACGCGCTCTTCCACGGCGGAAACGGCTTGGCGGATTTGTTCGGGCACCAGCTCGGCGACGGCGACCTGCGCTTTGGCGCTTTTCACGTTCGCGTCCGCGCTCCGCTGCGCGCTGGTGGATGAGTCGATGTTTTCTTCGGTTGTGGCGCGCCGATCCACCTGGTGCTGGCGCAGGTACTGACGCTGAGCCTGATCGAGCGAGGCCAGGGCGGCCTGCTGCTGAGCACGCGCGGAGACGAGCTGAGCCGGGTACTGCACGCGCGCGATGCGCAGCGCATCCTGGGCGGACTTGAGCTGCGCCTGCGCCAACTCCAGGGCCGCCTGCGCCTGTCGCTGGGCAGCCAGATAATCTCGTGGATCAATGCGCAGCAGCAAATCGCCCTTGTGTACGTGCACGTTGTCATCGATGGTTAGCGCGACGACGTAGCCCGATACCTTGGGAGCCATTGTGACCACGTTGCCGTCGGTATAGGCGTCATCGGTACGCACCTCATTGCGTCGCGCGAACCAGAATATGAATCCGACGATGGCGCCCACCAGAACGATCGCCGCGACGATCAACAGAGGTTTCTTACTGCGCGGCTTTTCCGTTTCGCCGTCCTTGTCTTGTTTTTTATCCCCTTCCTGGTCCTTGTCCCCTTCCTTGTCCTTGTCCCCCTCCTCGTTCTTGTCGCCTTCCTTGTCCTTGGACTCTCGCCGATCGCTCGTGTCCGACGCCTCATCCGCTGATGCCATAACACCCCTTGAACCTTTAGCGCGCAGACAACCCCGCCACGCTTTTGGCGATTAATCGACTTTTACTCCCGGCCGGGTGCCCGGGCTGTAGCCCGAACGCCACGGGCCGTGCCGGAAATAGCCTACAAAGCCACGCGCCCGCGGGGCAAACGCGGACGTCAGTGCAGACGCACGAAACCGTAGGCCTTGAAGGTCACGTCCGAGGCGGGACTCGTGATGTAGGCCACGAACTTCGCGGCGTCCGCTTTGGCATTCACCGTCAGCGCGATCGGATAGACGATGGGGGCATGAGAGGTCGCGGGAAAGACATCCACCACGCGCACATTCTTGTCGATCATCGCGTCCGTCTCATACACGATGCCGAGCGGCGCCTCGCCTCGATCGACGAACGCCAGCGCGGACCGGACGCTGTCCGCGCGGATGATCCGGTCCGCGACCTCGTCCCACACCCCGAGAGTGGTGAGTGCGGCTTGCGCATAGCGACCCACCGGGACCGCAGCGGGATCTCCGGTCGCCAGACGCTTATTGCCCAACGCCGTCGCCAACGGGAAGTGAGGCTTGATCTTGAGCTCGATGGCGCTGTCGCTCGGTGCGATCAACACCAAGCGGTTGCCGACGACGTCGCGCCGTGAGGCAGCCTGAATGAGATTGCGCTTCTGCAGATAGTCCATCCAGTCGAGGTCGGCCGAGAAAAACACGTCGGCCGGCGCACCGCTTTCGATTTGCCGTGCGAGGGCCGAGCTCGCGGCGAACGAGAACTTCACCGGAATGGAGGTCTGCTTGGTGAAAGCGTCGCCGAGATCCTGCAGCGCGTTGGTCAAGGAAGCCGCACCGAAAACGACGATGGCGGGCCTGTCCGCCTCACCGGCGTGCCCCGCGCCCGCGAGCAGCGTCCCCCACAACAGTGCCGCGACGGCAAGCTTGTGTATTCGACTCATTGACGCGCATCCTCCATTCCCATGGTTGCTGCAGCAGGATACCCCCGAATTCGACGGCATCGGCCATGAATTCGGGGGCTGGCCTCCCGCCGGGCGTTTACGACTGGGGGATGAGCCTCCCTGCGCGCAGCGCGGCGGGGCTCGTGCATTTCATCGTCGATACACCGAAAGGCAGCGGCAACAAGTACAAGTACGACCCCGAGCTGCGGCTGTTCAAGCTCAGCCGCGTCCTGCCGCTGGGCATGCATTTTCCCTGTGATTTCGGCGCCATTCCGAGCACCGCCGCGGCGGACGGCGACGCCCTCGATGTCGCGCTTTTTACCGCCCATCCGAGCTTTCCCGGCTGCCTCATGACCGTGCGCCTGATCGGGGTCCTCGAGGCGGAACAGACGGAAAAAGGCCGCACCATCCGCAACGATCGGCTGGTGGCGGTGCCCGTCACCCCGGTGAACAAGCCCGACATGCGGCAGTTGCGCGATTTGCCGAAGGGATTTATGGACGAGCTGGAGCACTTCTTCGTGGGATACAATCGCGCGCACGGCAGGCAATTCAAGCCGCTGGCACGGCGCGGCCCACGCCGCGCACAGCAGCTGCTGAACGCCGCCATGCGCCTCCATGAGCAAACTCCCTTCCACTGACACCCCAGCGCACATTGCCCGCCGAGCGCTGCTCGGGCAGCTCGACAAGACCATCCAGGAGCTGCGCAAACGTCGCCGCTCCGATGCGAGCATCCACAACGTTCGCAAGGAGCTCAAGCGTGCGCGCGCCGCGCTCAGAATGCTCCGCGAATGCATCGGCGTCACGGGGTACCGGCGCGACAACGCCCTGCTGCGGGATGCCGCGCGCCCCCTGACACCCGTTCGCGACGCAAGAGTGTTGCTGCAGACGCTCGAGCAGCTGGACTCAAAGAAGGGGGCCGGCCGCAGAGGATTCCTTGTCCGGTTCCGCAAGCTCCTGAAGGCCAAGCGCCGGCTCGCCCGCCGACAACTGCGCCCTGCCGACTTGACTGCCGCGGCGCGCGTGCTGCGCGGGATTCGCCGCCGAGCGGCCGCCCTGCCGGAGAGCCGTCTCGCGAACCCCCGCGCACGGGGCCTCGAGCACGCTTTCAGTAAGGCGCGTAAAGCCTTCGCCGTGTCGAGGCAACGAGGCACCGACGAAAGCCTGCATGAGTGGCGCAAACAAACCAAGTATTTCGCCAATCAGCTGGAGATGGTTTTGCCGTTCGGCTCGAAGCTGTTCGAAAAAAGCCACGCGCACGCGAAGCAGCTGGCGGATTGCCTGGGCGATGATCACGATCTCGCGATTCTGACGGGGCAGATCCACGAGCACGCCAAGGCCGAGGACGCTCCGTCCGTCAATAAGGACGTGCGCCAGCTCATCGGCGGCGTGGCGCACAGGCGCAAGAAGCTCCAGCGCCGCGCACTGCACCTCGGTCGCCGCTTGTTTTCCGGCAGGGCCGCACGCTACCGCCCCCAATAACCGGCCCCCGGCCGCAGCGCCGCAGCGCCGCACCCGGGCTTGGGCATTCCTCCGAGCTCCCGTCAGGACTCTCCCACGACAAAGGCCGCCCGAACGCACCCGACGTCTCTGCCCACGTCCGACAGGTGAGCTGATGCAGGTCGGTAATGCTGGCGCCCGAGTCGAAACATTCACTCGAGGAGCAATCATGCAAACGAACTACGTCTCACGAGATACCTACGGTATGTACAAGGATTACGGAAGCAGCGGCCCCGGGCCCGCGCTCATGGGTGCGGACACTTTGCTGGGTAACGACGTTTACAACGAGCGGGGGGAGAATCTAGGCGCCATCAAAGAATTCATGATCGACATGGCGAGCGGCAGAATTGCCTACGCCGTTCTGTCCTTCGGCGGGTTCTTGGGCATGGGCGATCGGCTGTTTGCCGTTCCCTGGCAAGCGCTCAAGCTCGATACCGCCAACAAGCGCTTCACGCTGAACGTCGTCAAGGAAAAGCTCAAGACTGCGCCGGGATTCGACAAGGATCACTGGCCCAGCATGGCGGATCCCACATGGGCGACCAGCGTGCACAGTTTCTATGGAGTATCCAGGGTCTACGACACGCCGCCCTCGCGCACGATGTGATCTTCGGCTCGCGCCCTAGCGCAAGCCGCATCCCGGTCTGGCTGCGAGCCGACCGGGATTTTTTTGCTCGCGGCGAGCGGACCCTTAGACGCCCAGCCGATCGAGCACCCGATTGGCCCAGACGGCCGGGGCGAGAAACCAAGGCGTGCCGAAATAATAGGGCCGTGTGGGAAACACCAATCCGTCGAGGGCGGTGTCCGCCTCCCGCGCGCCCGCCATCCGCCGCCCGATCTTCATTCCGAAATAGGGTGCGAGCGGCACGCCCTGGCCGCAGTACCCCATGCAGTAATAAATGCCGTCTCTCGATCCCAGATGCGGCAACGCATCGAATGTATACGCGACCCAGCCCACCCAGGCGTAATGCAGCTCGACCTTGCGCAGGTCGGGAAATATCTGCGCGAGCATCGCGCGCAGGCGCGGCACGCACGCGAGCGGATCGCGCTCGCCCAGCGCCGCCCGACCGCCGAAAATGATGCGCTCACCGTCCAAGGAGGGCCGGAAGTACACCACCACGCGCCGCGAATCGACGATGTTGCGGCCGCGCGGGATCAACGCCTGCACGCGCTCCCTGCCGAGCGGCTCGGTGGCGATCTGATAGCTGCCGATGGGAATCACCCGGCGGCGATGCCAGGCCGACAACGGGCCGGAATAGCCGTTCGTCGCGATCAGAATCTTGCGCGCCTCGACCGTGCCCCGCGAAGTCGACACCTCGAATCCCGCGCGCGTGCGCCGGATGGCCTGTACCGCGCATCCGTCGATGACCGCCGCCCCGGCACGGCGGGCGCGATCCAGGAGACCGAGCAACAGCTTCATCGGATCGACCGATGCGTCGTCGTGGTACACGCAACCGCCGTGATAGAACTCGCTGTCGATCTCCTCGCGCTGCTCGGCCTTCGGCACCACGGAGATGCGCTGCTCGAGACCGGCGGGTTGGTGCCGCGCCTCGTGGGCCATGCGCTCGAAATGCCGCGGGGTGTGTGCGCCGAAGAAGCACCCGGATTCGCGCCAATCACAGTCGATCTCGCGACAGAGCGCCCGCAGATAGTCGAGTGAGTCGAATCCTTCGCGACAGATGGCAAAGGCGCGCTCGGCGCCGTACACGGACCGAAGCTTCGCGAACGACGGCTTGAGGCTATAGGCGACCTGGCCGCCGTTGCGGCCCGAGCAGCCTGTACCGATGGAACCTGCCTCCAGCACCCAGGTGCTGAGCCCTGCCGCCGCCGCCTCCCGGGCCGCCGACAAGCCGGTGTAACCGGCCCCGATGACGAGCACGTCCGTATGGGCGGGCAGGCGTTGCTGCGGCAGTATCACGGGGGCGGCACCAGCCTGCCACCAGGGAAGCACCCGCGGTATCGTCGTGGGTTGGAAGCCCGCCGCCGTCAAGTGCCGCAAAATGTCTGCAGCACGCGCTCCGAGGGCAACGGCGGCGCGAGGTAGGACTCGCGACCCGGCTGCTCCTCGTAGGGTCGCGACAACACCTGCAGCATCTCCTCGAACGGTCCGAAGTCCGCCCGCTCCGTCGCGGCGGCGAGCACCGCCTCGACGCGATGATTGCGCGGGATATAAGCCGGATTGGCCATGCGCATTGCGCGCGCACGATCGCCGGGCGCCTGCGGGTCGCGCTCGAGGCGCGCGCGCCACGCGCCGATCCACTGCGCAAGCTCGAGCGGGGGCGAGGCGCCCAGGATCTCCTCGGCAGCGGCCGCGCCGGGGGCAACACCGCTGGCGCTGATGGTCGCAGCCGCCTCGCAAAGCCGCCTGAAAGTCACCGTGTAATCGGCGCCCGTTCGCAGCATCAGATCGAGCAACTCACCGGCCAATGCAGGGTCGCCCTGCTCGCTCGTGACGAGACCCAGCTTGCGCCGCAGCCCGGCGATCCGGCATTCCTCGAAACGCTCGCGGAACGAGTCGACCACCGGGCTTGCGATGTCCACCGCACGCTGCGTGTCATCGGGATCGATCAGCGTCAAGAGCGTTTCGGCAAAGCGCGCCATGTTCCACTGCGCCATCGCGGGCTGATTGCCATATGCGTAGCGGCCGTAGCTGTCGATGGAGCTGAACACCGTGGCCGGATCGTAGCCGTCCATGAATGCGCATGGACCGAAGTCGATGGTCTCTCCGGAAATCGCCGTGTTATCCGTATTCATGACTCCGTGAATGAATCCGACGCTCATCCACCCGGCAATCAGCGCCGCCTGGCGGCGCACCACCGCGGCCAGCAGGTCGACATAGGGTCGATCGGCGGACTTGAGCTCTGGATAGTGGCGATCGATCACGTAATCGGCGAGGCGTCGGACCGCCTCCGCATCACCGCGCGCGGCGAAATATTCGAACGTCCCCACCCGCACGTGGCTCGCGGCGACGCGCGTCACGACGGCGCCCGGCAATCGAGCGCCGCGGAACACGGGCTCGCCCGTCGTTACCGCTGCCAGGGACCGCGTGCTCGCAATCCCGAGCGAGTGCATGGATTCGCTCACCAGATATTCACGCAGCACCGGGCCGAGCGCGGCGCGGCCGTCGCCGCCGCGCGAGAAGGGCGTCCGCCCGCTGCCCTTCAGCTGTATGTCGCGGCGCCTGCCATCGCGGCCGACCACCTCGCCGAGGAGAAGCGCCCGGCCGTCGCCGAGCTGCGGAACGAACTGTCCGAACTGGTGCCCCGCGTAGGCGGTCGCGATGGGATCCGCCCCCACGGGAACCACGTTGCCAGCGAAAATCGCGGCGAGGGTCGCCTCATCGAGCGATTGCCATTCGAGACCGAGCTCGGTTGCCAATGCCCCGTTGAACTTGATGAGCCGCGGGTCGGCTACGGCGACCGGATCGACGCGCGCGAAGAATCTTGCAGGGAGCTCAGCGTAGCTATTGGAGAACCCCCATCCCGGCATCCGCAGGCGCGGCCGCGACGGCGTGGTCTCGTTGAGCGGGGATGGCAGCATGAGCCGATGTTACCAGCGAATGGGCGAGGAATTTGTCCTGCCTCGGGGCGGTCGCCTCCGCGGCAACCGCCGGCCGATGCGCTTTCATGAGACGCGAGTAGACCGCAAGATAATTCTGCGCCATCCGCCGGGCGGTGAAACGGCGCTCGAATTCGGCGCGGATGCGATTGCGATCGAGCGCCAGGGCCTGCGGGACCGCATCGATCGCCTGCCGCTCGTCGTGCACGATGAACCCCGTGACCCCGTTCTCAAGGACCTCGGGCACCGACCCGTTCTCGAATGCGATCACCGGGGTGCCGCAGGCCATGGATTCGATCATCACCAAACCGAAAGGCTCCCGCCAGGCAATGGGGAAGAGCAGCGCCGCGGCATTGCCCAGGAACTCGGCTTTCTGGTCCTCGCGGATCTCGCCGATGAACTCGACGTCGCCCAAGCGCAGCAGCGGCTCGATCTTCGTTTTGAAGTATTCCTCGTCCACGCGATCGACCTTCGCTGCGATCTTCAAGGGCATGCCGGACTGCGCCGCAATACGGATCGCGGCGTCCGGCGCTTTTTCCGGAGAAATGCGGCCGAGGAATGCGAGGTAGCCGCCTCGTCCCCCGCCCTGGGCAAGCGCATCCTTCGGCAACCCGTGCAGCACGGTTGCCACGTAGTTCGCTTGCGGCAAGGGACCGCGTTGCGAGTTCGAGATGGACACGACCGGGACGTCGCCGAATAGCCCGTAGAGCGCCGGCAATTCCGGCAAGTCGAGGCGCCCGTGCAGCGTCGTGAGGCTCGGAGTGCCGAGCCGCTGCAGCAGCGGATATCCGAAGTAATCGATATGGGAATGGATCACATCGAACTCGTGTGCACGGCGCGCGACCGTCTCGAGCTGCATGAACGCGGGGACGAACTGATCCAGCACGCCCGGATCCAAGCGCAGCGACTGTGGCCAGATGGGTGCGAGCTTCGCCTGGGTGAGGCTGTCGCCCGAGGCGAATAGCGTGACCTCGTGGCCCAGCTCCACCAGCGCGTCGGTGAGATACGCGACGACCCGTTCCGTGCCGCCGTACAGCTTGGGCGGCACCGCCTCGATCAGCGGCGCTAATTGGGCAATCTTCATTCAGTGCTCCCACTGGTAACAGGACAAACCTTATCCTAAACCGGCGCCGGGCGCGGTGTCGGCTGCAATTTGGAACCGAACCTTGTCAGAGGACTCTTATAGGGAACCCCCTCTCGGGGCGAGAGCTGAAATATTTACAAGCGCTCCTCTTTGACTCCGAGATCCGCGCACGTGAACATATCGATACCTTCGATCCAACCGTCCAGAATCCCATGAAGCGAACTCAAACCAACGAAGTGGATCAAAATCCCCGCTCGCAGACCGTTGACGAGATGCCGACGATGCAGTATGCGATCGCAGTCAGCGACACTCTGCAGCAGCGGCGCACCCGCACGCTCAAGCACGGCGACATGTTCGCGGTGTTCGATCATCGCGGCGACATGGGCGGCGAGCCCGGTAATCCGGAGGGCCTGTACTATCGCGACACCCGAATGTTGTCGCAATTTCAGCTGCTGCTCGAGGAGGCGCGGCCGCTCCTCTTGAGCTCGACGACGCAGGACGACAATGCGGTGTTCACCGCCGACCTCAGCAATCCGGACCTGATGGTCGAGGGCAAAATCGCGCTCAGGCGCGAGAACGTCCACGTCAACCGCGTCCGCTTCGTCTGGAGCGGCGCGTGCTACGAGCGGGTGCTGGTGCGCAATTTCAGCGATCGCCCTCTGCAGCTGCGCCTGACGTATCGCTTCGCCTCCGACTTTGCGGATCTGTTCGAAGTGCGGGGCGAGCACCGCGCGGCGCGCGGCGAGGCGCGTGCCGCGCTCGAAAGCGATCACGGCGTAACACTCACCTATGCGGGCCTGGATCGGGTGGAGCGCAGCACGCATGTCGCCTTCGCTCCTTCGCCCAAGACCTTGACCACGGCGCGCGCGGTATACGAGCTTTTGCTCAAGCCGCGAGCGACGCGCCGCATTTTCGTTCGTTGCGCGGTAGACCACGCGGAAAGCGATTGGGGTGGGCGCCTTTTCTACCGGCGCATGCGCGACGCGCGTCAGGCATTGCGCGACTCGAGCCAGCGAGCCGCGAGCATCGAGGGATCGAATTCCGTTTTCAACGAGATCGTGCGCCGCTCCGTCTCGGACCTTTACATGCTGATCACGGACACGCCGCAGGGTCCCTATCCGTACGCGGGAATCCCCTGGTTCTCGACCCCGTTCGGACGCGACGCCATCATCACCGCCCTCATGACTCTGTGGGCCGACCCCGCAATCGCCAAAGGGGTGCTCAAGTTCCTCGCCTACACGCAGGCCACGACGGTCGAGCCCGACCGCGACGCGGAGCCCGGCAAGATATTGCACGAGATGCGCCACGGTGAGATGGCCAACCTGCGCGAGGTGCCGTTCGGCCGCTATTACGGCAGCGTCGATGCAACCCCGCTGTTCGTTCTGCTGCTGGGCGAGTACTTCCGGCGCACCGGGGACCTCGAGACCGTCAGGTCCCTGTGGCCGAACGCGCAGGCGGCGCTCGAATGGATCGACCGCTACGGCGACCGCGACGGCGATGGCTTCCTCGAGTATCACCGGCAAACCAAAGAGGGCCTCGCCAATCAGGGATGGAAGGATTCATACGACGCCATCTTTCACCACGACGGCCGCATGGCGCAGGGTCCGATCGCGCTGTGCGAAGTCCAAGCCTACGTCTACGGTGCCAAGCGCCACGCGGCCACCATTGCCGAGGCGCTCGGCCTGCCCGAGCGTGCCGCCGCGCTGGCGGCGCAGGCGGAGAAGCTGCGCCAGGATTTCGAGGCGCGCTTCTGGTGCGAGGAGCTCTCGGTTTACGCGCTCGCGCTCGACGGCAGCAAAGAGCCTTGCCGCGTCGTTTCGTCGAACTCGGGCCAGGTGTTGCTCACCGGCATCGCATCCGCCGAGCGTGCGCAGCGCGTGGCGCATACGCTTTTGGAGCCGTCGATGTTCAGCGGCTGGGGTATCCGCACGGTCGCCACCTCGGAGGCGCGCTACAACCCCATGTCCTATCACAACGGCTCGGTGTGGCCGCACGACAACGGCCTGATCGCGATGGGTTTTGCCCGCTACGGCCTGAAGCACGCGGCCTCTAAAGTGTTCAATGCGCTGTTCCATGCGGCAACCTACATGGATCTACGCCGCTTGCCCGAGCTTTACTGCGGCTTCGCGCGGCTCGCGCGCAATGCGCCCACGCAATATCCGGTCGCCTGCTCGCCTCAGGCGTGGGCGAGCGCCGCACCGCTGTGCCTGTTACAAGCCTCGCTCGGACTCGAGCTCCTCGACCGCACCGGGGAGATCAAATTCTACCGCCCGACTTTGCCCGAGTTCCTCGATTCCGTGCACTTGCGCAACTTGCGCCTGAGCTCGGGCTCGGCGGACGTGTTGCTGCACCGTCACGGCGAGCACATCGCGGTGACCGTCACGCGCCGCGAGGGGGACGTGGTCGCGGTGGTGCGGTACTAGAGGCGCCCCCGTCCTCGTCCCGCTCGGGGCGAGTCTCCGGCATGGCGAAGAGCGCCAGCAGCACCGCCGCGAGTCCCACGCACGCGAGGAAGTAAAAGGCGCTGCGCATGCCGAACTGGTCGGCCACCCAGCCGGCCGCCGAGGTGCTCACCGTGCTGCCGATGCCGATGGCGAATCCGACGGCCCCGAGCGACAGATTGAAATGTCCGGACCGCGCGGCCACGTCGCTCACCACGAGCGGCACCAAGATGCCGAATCCGGCCCCGGCGATGCCGTCGAGCACTTGCACCCCGATCACCAGCGCCGCGTTCGAGGTCGTCGAGAAGACCAGCGCCCGGAGCGGCAGCATGAGAAATCCGATGATGAGCACCAGCCGGCGGCCGTGACGATCGGCGAACCTTCCGACCGCCGGCGAGGCGAGCGCCACGATCACCTGCGGCAACACGATGCAGGCGCCGATCAGCAGGCTCGGATTGCTGCCGTGCTTCGCGATCGTGCCGCTGATCAGCATGAGCAGCGGCGCGTTCGCGAAGGTGAACAGCATCGCGCAGCCGCAAAAGACCAGCAGCCGCCGATCCGCCAGAACCTTGAGCACCCGCGCCTTCGTCTCTTGGGGTGCCCCCGCTTGCGCGCTCCCGCGCGCCATCGAGTAGCGCCGCAGCGGCATCAGCGCCAGGAGAGCCGGAAGCGTCAGCACCGCCGTCAGATAAAACACGCCGCGCTCGGACAGGTATTGCCCGCACGCCCCCATCAGCGCCGCGCCGACACCGTTGCCCACCGCCGCGTAGCGGGCGTTGCGTCCGAGGCGCACCGCCATGCCGAAACGTCCCGCCAGCGCAAGACTCATGGCCGCGATCGCCGGCCCGAGAGTGCAGCTCGATAGTCCGTGCAGTATTTCCGCAAGGTACACGAACAACGGGATGGGATAGATGGCGAACATGAGCGCGCTCGCCGTGAACACGAGCACGCTGAACGCGGCCACGCGGGTCTTGTTGCGGATGGCATCGACCAGAGCACCGGCGGGTACCTGGCTTGCCATGGAGCTCACCGTACCTACGGAAAGCGCGACCCCGATGGCGGTCTGCGTCCAGCCTTGCCCGCTGAGATAGACCGCGATGAAGGGCCCGAACCCGGTCTGAATGTTCGCGACGAACAAGTTGAACCAGTCGAGTCCGCGGCTGGCCCCTGCCTCGGAAGCGCTCGCCGGCCCCGCCGACTCGGCGGGCGCAGGGGTCTGCGCACCGCCCGCGGGCGGCGGCTCACTTTTTTGTTTGGCCGGCGTCTGCAGCATCGGGCGCGGCCGGCGGCATGAGCACGCGCGGCATCTTCGAGTTGTATTCGGGCGCCGATTGCAGCTTCTGTCGATCCACGCTCAGGATGAGCGGCTTGTCGTGGGAGTCCGGATCAAAATGCAGCAGCGGCCAATCGACGGCGATGCGCCTCGTTCCCACCCCGAGAAATCCGCCGAAATCGATGATCGCGACGCGCACGTGACCGCGCGCGTCCGCCAACACGTCGATCACGCGTCCAAGATCCTCTCCCTTCGGGCTCTTGACATCCTTGCCGAGGATCGAGCTGAGCGAGGTGTCCTCCTCGCCCACCTGAGCATCGACCACCGCATCCGCAGGCGCCGGGGGCGGTGGCCCGGTGGGTGCGGGACTCTGCGGTGCGGGCGGGTGCTTCGGCTTGTGGTGCTTGATACGCGTGCGGTGAACCGGAACGCACGGGGGCAGCATTTTCTCGGCGCCGGCATCGCTCGCGCGCGCCGCGCTCGAAGGCGCCGGCTCCAGCGGCGCTGCCGCTGCCGGAGACGGCTCTTGCGCCGGGGCCGCTACGGGCGCGTCGGGGGGAGCGGCCGCGCTCGGCGGCCGCTCCCCGCCGGGCGGGGTCGCCGCGCCCTGTCGCTGCTGCGCCGAGCCGGTGGCACACGCCGACAGGGCGAGAAGCGCCATCCCGCCTGCGCATGCGAGCCGCAGCAATCGTTTCAGCGCGCACGCATCGAGTCGAGTGCTCATGGCACTTGCTCCACCTCGGCCCTGCGCAGCTGCCGCCCGTACATGCGGCTGTAGATGCCGCCCTTCATCTGCAGCAGCCGGCGCGGGGGGCCGTCCTCGACGATGTGCCCGCGATCCATCACCACGATGCGATCGAACGCATCGAGCGTCGACAGACGATGGGCGATCGCGATCACCGTGCGTCCGCGAAACAATCTCGCCAGGCCCTCCTGGATGGACTGCTCGGATTCGGTGTCGAGCGCCGAGGTCGCTTCGTCGAGCAGCACGATCGGGGCGTTCATCAGGAAGGCGCGCGCGATCGCCAGTCGCTGGCGCTGACCGCCGGAGAGCTTCATGCCGCGCTCTCCGACGATCGTGTCGTAGCCTTCCGGCAGGCGCTGAATGAATTCACTGCAGCGCGCGGCTTCGACGGCGCGATAGACCTCCGCGTCGCTCGCATCCGGCCGGCCGTACCTCAAGTTTTCGAGCAGCGAGCGATGAAACAGCGAGATATCCTGCTGGACCACCGCGATGGAGCCGCGCAGGCTCGCTTGCGTGACGTGCGCGATCACCTGACCGTCGATGAGCACTTCGCCCGCGTCGGGGTCGTAGAGCCGCTGCAGCAGCGCGACGATGGTGGACTTGCCCGCGCCCGAGCGGCCGACCAAACCGACTTTCTGTCCGCCGGGCACGTGCAGGACGAAATTCTTGAGCACCGTCTGCCCGCTCGGATAGGCAAAGCTCAGGTCGCGAAAGCTGATCGCCCCCTCGCTCACGACCAGCGCCTGCGCATTGGGGGCGTCTTGCATCTCGTGCGGCAAGCCGAGCACCTGCACTGCCTCGCGCAGCTTGGCGACCTGCTGGATCATGTCGACCATCGCCATGGCGAAGTCGCGCGAGGCGTGCAGCACCGTGAACCCCAGTGTGGTCGTGAGCACGACGTCGCCCGTCGATATCAGCCCTCGGCGCCAGAGCTCCACCGACCACACCAGGACACCGGCGGTGACGAAGAACACCGAGAGGGCGTGGAACTGGCGCAACCGCTCGAGCGAGCGCAGGCTCTGCCGCTGCGCTTCCATCTCGTTCTCGATCTTCGCGCTGAGGCGCTGCTGCTCGCGCTGCGTGGCGCCGAATGCGCGCACCAGGCCCATGTTGCTCACGACGTCGGTGAGATCGCCGCTCACGTGCGCGGCCTGGCCTGCGAAGTTTCGATGCAGCTCGCGCCCGCGCGAAGCCCACCACGCGATGAGCGCTCCGAGAACGCTCACCACGGCGAGCAGCACCGCCGTCAAATGCCAGTTGATCGTGCCGAGCACCAGGATGCTGGCGATCACCGCGACGCCCGGCGGAATTGTGTTCCAGGTGAGCGAGCTCTCGATGAGCCAGGCCGCGTTGGCTGCGGCCGTGATGCGGCCCGCGAGCGCCCCGGGGAATTGTTCCACGAAGTAGCGTGTGCCCTGTCCCGACAAATGATCGAACAGGTCCATGCGGATGTCCCCGCCGACGGCGACGAAAGCGTGAGTGGACGCCCAGCCGGCGACTCGCCACAGGATGTTGTCGCCGGCGACCAGCCCCAGCAAAATGCCGACGGCGCCCCATAGCACGGGGGGCAGCGGTACATGCGTGCTCAGGACGTCGACCAGATGCTTGACCGCGTACTGGGACCCGACGCTGCACAGCACCGCGGCCAGCACCGCGGCGAGCACGATGAAGTGGCTGAAGAAGCGCCTGCGCACGTAGCGTCCCAGAAATCGGAAGGCCCCTTTGGACGCGTAGCGTGACAATGGCATCGGAGTTGGCGCACCTTCGAGATGGGGAGTCCGCAGTGGCGCTATTCTTGGTCAACTCCGCGCCGTGACGGGCCGGATAAAGGATGCGAACGGATGTCAGTATTCGCTGACAGCGGCGAGAGGCCCCCTGCGGCATATCATCAAGATTTCGTCGACGGCGCGCGTGGCGATGAGCCCCGTCCCGAACTCGAGCTTTTTCTGGAACTTGAGACCCATCGGCATGAACACGCGGTTGTACCACCAGAGCGCGCGCTCGCGCTGGTGGATGAGAAACCACATCCCGGCATCGAGCAACCTCGAGGAACGCGGCTGCATGCCGTACGCGGCGCTGTGCTCGATCGTGAGGCCGTGGCGGCTCAAGGTGTCGGCCAGGAATTCGGGGCGGTAACGGCGCCGGTGCCCGACGAAATCGTCGAATGCGTTCCAGAGCTCGGGATGCAGAGGCACGGACAACAGCACGGCGGCGCCCGGCCGCGCGACCCGCGACAGTTCCCTCAGCGCCGCAGCGTCATCGTCCACGTGCTCGACGATATCGAGCGCGCAAACCAGATCGAACGACGCATCGGCGAAAGGCAGCGAGGTGATCAGGGCGGCGACCACCGAAGCTCCGCGCTGCGCGAGCTTGGCGAGCGCGGGACCGCTCACGTCGACGAACTGAGTGTCCTCGAGCGGCAGCCGCGGACGCAGTCCCGGCGCCACTTCGAGGCGCCGGCCGCCGGAAGCGAGCAGCGTTTGTACCAGCGGCCAGGTGTTGAAGCGATCGGGGTCGACCAGCTGCGCGCCGGACCACAGCGAGTCGTAATAGAGGCGATTGGCATCGAGGAGCTTGCGCGCGCTGAGCGCCCGAGTGCCGGTTTGCTGCATGCGCTCACTCTAGCATCCGCTGCGCCCGCGTGGAGTGCCGCGCGGGCGCGGCGCGAAGCCGATCCTTAGGCGCGGCCGGAGGCGAACGCCGCGAGCATGTCCTCCTCCTCGCCCGGGCCCTGGGCGTTGTTTCCGAGCAGCGCCAGACACTGTTCCGCCGGCATCGGCCGGGCAAACAGAAATCCCTGGCCGATCGTACAGCCCAATTTTCTCAGTATCTCGGCCTGCTGATAGCCTTCGATGCCCTCGGCGATCACCTGGATGCGCAAGTGCCGGGCGATGGCGATGATCGCGCTGACGATCGCGAGGTCACTCGAGTCCGTCACCAGGTCGCGCACGAAGCTGCGGTCGATCTTCAGGGCATCCACGCGCCAGTTCTTGAGGTAGCTGAGACTCGAGTAGCCGGTGCCGAAGTCATCGATCGCGATCTTGATGCCGAGATCGCGCAGGCGGACCATCGTGTCCTGCCGGGTCTCGCCCGATTTCGCCTGGTTCGCATCGAACACAGCGCGCTCGGTCATTTCGAGCTGCAGGAGCTCCGCTCGCAGCCCGTGGGTCGCGAGCAGGGTCGATATGGTCGCCTGCAAGTCGCCGCGCTGCAGCTGAGCGGGGGCGACGTTGAGGGAGACCGGCACGAGCTTCACGCCCTGGCGCTGCCAGGCGCTCATGGTCTGGAACGTCCGATGCAGCACGAAGTTGCCCATCGGCACGATGAGCCCGGTCTCTTCGGCGATGGGAATGAACTGGTCGGCCGGAATCATGCCGTGCACCGGATGACGCCAGCGGATGAGCGCTTCGAGTCCGACCACCTTGCGCGTCAGCAGATTGACGAACGGCTGGTAATGCACGTCGAGTTGCTTCAGGCGCAAGGCGTCGCGCAGCGACGCCTCCATGGCGACGCGGAGCTTCAGCTTGCGGTTCATGATCTGGCTGAACATTTGCACGTTGTTGCGGCCGCGGTCCTTCGCCTGGTACATGGCGGTATCGGAATGCTTGAGCAGCTCGCCCATGTCCGCACCGTCCCGCGGAAACAGGCTCACACCGACGCTGCCCGTGGTTTGCAGCGGATGCTGATCGATGACGATCGACTTGTTCAGACAATCGTTGATGCGTTTGGCGCCCTGCGTCACTTCGTCGTACGACTTGACGTTGCGGAAGACGACCACGAATTCATCGCCGCCCATGCGGATGACCACGTCGCTGTCGCGCACGCAGGCCTTCAAGCGCTGCGCCACCTCCTGCAGGAGCTTGTCGCCGGTTTCGTGTCCGCGGGTGTCGTTGATGTGCTTGAAGCGGTCGAGATCGAGAAAGACGACTCCGAGCATCTGATTCGCGGCGCGGGCCTCGTTGATGGCCTCCGGCAGGAACGTGGCGAGATAGTGGCGGTTCGGCAAGCCGGTCAACTGATCGTGGTGCGCCATGCGATCGAGGCGCTGCTGGTTGTCGATCAGCTGCTGCTCGGCCTTGCGGCGGACGGAGACGTCGTGCGTGACGTAGGCGAAGCCCTCGCGGCCGTCGGTCTCCAATCGGTTGCAGCGCACTTCCACGTCGATCTGCACGCCGCTCTTGCAACGCAGCTGCAGGTTGAGGGCGGGCTGCGCATCGGCTTTCTGCAGCCGCGCGAGAACGCTGTCCGGCGATGCATCGCCGTCGCCAAAAATGTCCGTGAGCGCGAGCTCGGCGGCCTCGGTGCTCGTGTACCCCAACTTGTTCAGGAAGGCCGGGTTGCAGTACTGAATCCGATAACCGTCCGCACCGACGATGACGATGCCGTCGTTGGTCTGATCGATGAGAGCCTTGTAGCGCGAATCGACGGTCTGACGATGGCGAAAGTAGTGGCGCAACGCGAGGATCACGCCGGCGCCGACGAGCAGCGCGAGGAGCGCGAGGAATAGCTCGTAGGGTTGCCCGAGGACGCCCTTGCTCGGCGCAGCGGGGACGCCCGCAACGGCCGGGGCTGCGCCTGGATCGATGCGAAATACCCACGCGGCGCCCCCCCACGCATCGCGCAGCACGGCGTAGCCGGACAGATCGGCGAAGACCGCCGTGCTCAACCCGAACGAATCTCCGAGGTGAGAAGCAAGCCAGGAGCGCATGTCCGGCGGCAGCCGGGCCGGGTCGATTTGTCGGATGGGATGACCGCTCAAGGAGCCGCCCGCCGCTTCGCGCAGCCGGGCCAAGAGCGCGGGAGAGAGGCGGCGCGTCACTGCGATCCAGCCCGCCGGCACGCTCGATCCGCGCAGCATGACAGGCTGAACCGCGATGAACTCATCGTCGGCGAATCCGCTGCGCGCCTGGCCAGCGCCGCCGGATGCGGCCGCGATGACGGAATCGAGGTACTTGACGGCACCGGGCTCGGGGGCACGCTCGACCAGTCGGCCGTCTTCGATCACCCCGCCGTAGCGCACGACTTGCGTCGGGGTTGCGACCAACACGCCGTCGATGCCCCATTGCTCGGCATTCTTGACGTCGAAGCGCGGCGGAGCAAGCGGCGGATCCTTCGCGCTGTCCTTCGCAAGCTCCTTACCGTTCGGGCGCCCCGATTCTCTCACGCCGTCCTTCGAGCTCTCCTGCACCCATTCGGCGAAGCCGTCGGTGTCGGCGAGCGCGCGCACCCCCGCCTCGAGCTCGGTCGATTGCCGGTCGATGGCGGAAGAAAGCTGCTTCATCTCGAGGCCGAGATTCTCACGGCGCAGCGCGGCCGCCTCGCTCTGCCAATCGTGGCGGCTCATCAGGTCGACGATCAACAGGGCTGCGCAGGGCAGCGCGCAGCAGGCGAGTAACACCGATCGTCGAGCGAGCGCGGCAGCGATACGATTGAGCGGAGTCACGAGAGCTGTGCTCCCCGCGCCAACCAGATGCTATGGGCCATCCTCGAGCAATGCGACATAATCAGTAGTCGGTAAACCCTCAAGGCCCGCAGTATGTTTCATGCCTCGTCAGACCACTGGTATGCGCAGCACAATCCGATGTAGGACATTGAGCGGTGGGGAACACAAAAGGTGACCGCTTTCATATCGCGCAATCGAAGCATCGTGCGGCTTGATACGAGTCTCGAGCTGCTTCTGGAATACGGCTGGAAGAATCGCCTCGCCGGCGCGCTTGCCACCGTCGTCTCGACCGCCGGCTCGACGTATCGCAAGCCCGGCGCACGCATGCTGATATTCGCCGATGGAAGCTACCTCGGATTGCTGAGCGGCGGCTGCCTCGAGGCCGATCTCAAGCTGCACGCGCAAGAGGTGATCGAGTGCGCGCGCACCCGCGCCGTCGAGTACGACATGCGCGGCCCCGACGATATCCTCTTCGGAATAGGCACCGGCTGCGAGGGCGCGATGCGCGTGCTCATCGAGCCGGCCCGCGCTGGCAGCGCCGCGGCCGAAGCGCTCGACACCGCGGGCCGCATCCTGCGCGCGGGGGAGCCGACGTGCCTCATCGCCGTCCATGAAGCGACGGAGCTGCCTCTCGGCACCTACAGCATCGCATCCCTCCCTGCGTTCCTCGAGGATGCCGCACGCGAGGTGCTCGCCGAGCGAGCCTCGCGCGAGCTCGACTTCGAGCGCGGCGGCGCGCGTGCGCGCGCCTTCGCGCAGTTCCTCGCACCGCCGCCGCATTTGCTCGTGTGCGGAGCCGGACCCGACGCGCGCCCGGTCGTATCGGCGGCCCGCGCGATGGGCTGGCGCGTGACCGTGACGGACCACCGTCCCGCTTATGCCGACGCGGAGCAATTTCCGGGCGCCCTGGTCGTGCGCGCCGATGCGCGCGCACTGCTCGATGCGGTCGACGTGGATCGATGTCACGCGGCCGTCGTGATGAGCCATCACCTGGCATCGGACGTCGAGTATTTGCGTGCCCTCGCCCGCGCGGGCCGACCAGACTACATCGGGCTGCTCGGGCCGGCGGCGCGGCGGCGGCGCATCGCCGAGGAGCTAGGGTCCCTCGCGCAGGAATTGCAGCCGCGACTGCGAGGGCCCGTCGGCATCGACATCGGAGCGGTCATTCCCGAGGCCATCGCCCTTGCGATCGTCTCCGAGGTGCATGCATGGTTGGCCGGGCGCCTCCGTAGCACGGGCGCAACAAATCAGCCTTGAGGCCAGCGGCATCGCGCGAGCGTGGACGTTTTGTAGGACTAGCGTAGAATCATTCGAACACTGGGCTGGTATCTTCAATACAACAACAGGCTGAGCGCTGGCGGACACCTGCGACAGCATGGAGATGGGAATGTTCAAACTTGTCAAGGCCTCCGTCCCGGCTATCGCCGTGGCGGTCTTATGTGCATGCGGTGGGTCGAGCTCGCAGACCGGCAGCACGAGCACCTCGACGGCGCACGGTACGCTCGCGCTGGACCCGCCGTTTCGCATCGCGTCCGTGAATGCCGCAGCGCTCGGCGCCCAGCTCGGGGCGAGCGCCTCCGGCGCGCAGCTGCTCGAGCTCACCGGCGCGCCCGCGTGCGGCGTCGACTTCTACTACATCAAATTCTGGACCATCGGCGGTGCCGGCGAGACCACCGAGTCCTCGGGTGCGCTCATGGTGCCAACCGGTGCACCGCCCGCCTGCTCGGGCCCGCGCCCCATCGTCGAGTATGCGCACGCGACCAACGCAAACAAGGCGCTGAACATTGCCGACATCACCAACACCTCGAACACGGAGGGCGCGTTGATCGCTGCCATGTTCGCCGCTCAGGGCTATATCGTGGTGGCGCCCAACTATGCGGGCTACGACATATCCACCCTCGGATATCACCCGTTCGTGAACGCCGTTCAGCAGTCCGGCGAAATGATGGACATCCTCGCCGCGGCGCGCACGGCGCTGCCGAACACCCTGGCCTCCGCAACCAGCGACAACGGTCAATTGTTCCTCACCGGCTACTCGGAGGGCGGTCACGTCGCCATGGCCACGCTGCGCGCGATGCAGGCGGCGGGGATGAAGGTAACCGCGACGGCAGGGATGTCCGGCCCCTATGCCCTCGAAGCCCTCGGCGACACGATATTCTTCGGTGGCGTCGATCTGGGATCGACCGAGTTCGCCCCGCTCTTGGTCAACAGCTACCAACACGCCTACGGCAACGTCGACAGCAGCACGAACCCGGTCTTCTCCTCGGCCTTTCCGGACGCCGAAACTTTGCTGCCGAGCGACACCCCGCTCTCGACGATTTACCAGGAGGGTCTCCTGCCGGAGACGGCGCTGTTCAGCAGCACCACCCCGGTCGTGGCGGGATCCGCAGAGCTCACCGCGCTCCTCGGCGTACCGCCGACGCCTGCACTGCCGGCGAGCCCCCAGACTCCCATTTTTGACCTGGGCTTCGGCAATCCTTACCTCATCAACAATAATTTTCGCGTGGCCTGGGCGGAGGATGCACTCGCGGATCCTGACGGTGCGGTGCCAACTCCAACGCTGGGAGTGCCGCGCGCCGCGGTCAAGCCGACTTTCGGATTGCGGCAGGATTTCTGGCTGAACGACATGCGCACGGCGTGGGCGCCGGAATCGCCCACCCTGCTGTGCGGCGGCGATGAGGATCCGACCGTGTACTTCAGCGTCAATACCGAAACCATGGCCGCGTACTGGAGCGCATTGCCCGCCGGTGCCGTCACGGTGCTCGACGTCAATGCGACGCCCTCAGGTTCATTCGCGGAGCTGCAGGGCGCGTTCCAAGCGAGCGAAGCGGCGCTGCTTGCCTACTACCAGACCGCGGCCGGCGGCGGCCTGTCACCCTTGGCCGCGGAAGAAACCGTCCTCGAGAATTATCACGTCGACGTCGCGCCGTTCTGCACAGCAGCCGCCCGCGCGTTCTTCAGTCAGTTTTAAAAGGGCCAACAATGAAAATAAGCAAACTCGGCGTATTGCAAATCATCACCCTCCTGTCGGTTGCGGGCTTTTCCACGGCATTCGCGGACGAGCCGCCGAACGACGTGCGCATCGGCTTGTATTCGGTCTTCTATCACACGAGCGCGGACGACATTACCGGGCCGTATGTCCCCGCGGGGGTCAACCTCAACGCGCAAAACCTCGAGACCCTGTATGTCGGTCTCGTCCGTCATCTGCCCGCCAATTTTGCCATCGAGCTCGCGTTGGGCTATCCGCCCCAAGCCAAGATCAAGGGCTCCGGTCCCGCGACGGTAGGCTCGGTGCCCTATGACGGCGTAGTGATCTCGAGCGCGCGCTGGATCTCGCCGACGCTGCTCTTTGAGTACAACTTCCTACCCGACAGCGCGCCGCTGCGCCCGTATTTCGGAGTCGGCGTCAATTACACGACGTTCTACGACCGCGATCCGACCGCGGCCGGCAATGCGGCGAGCGGCGGCCCGACGCGGATCTCCTTGACCTCCTCGGTGGGGCCGGCGGTGACCGCGGGAGTGACCTACCGGATCACCGATCGCTGGCACCTGCACGCCTCGTACGGCTGGTCGCAGGTGAAGACTCACTTCACCGGCGACACCGACGGCTTCGAGCGCACCTCACACATCAGCTTCAGTCCGGCAGCGCTCATCGTTTCCGGGGGGTTTTCTTTTTGACGCCGCCCGACTGGCGCACCGCCGGGGTTCGAGTCATCAAGAGCGACCGGCTCGACTCCAACACGCCGCAGACCCCGGGGATGCTGCGGGCGGCGGCCATCGATTTCCGGCGCGTAGGCTCGAAGAAGCTGTGGGCGGGCACGGTGCTCATCCACCCGAACGCCAAGACCGGTGCGCATCATCACGGGGCGCTGGAAAGCGTGATCTACGTGGTGCGCGGCGCGGCGCGCATGCGCTGGGGCGAGCGCCTCGAGTTCGTCGCGGAAGCGCAGGCGGGCGACTTCATTTTCGTGCCGCCCTACGTCCCCCACCAGGAAATCAACGCGCTCAAGGACTCGCCGCTCGAGTGCGTGCTCGTGCGCAGCGACAACGAATCGGTGGTGGTGAACCTCAACATCGAGGCGGCGGAACGCGTCGAGGAAGTGTACTGGATCGACCCCGTCCACCCGCCGGCTTAGCCGCCCGCCACACTCTTGATCAGCACGGACCAGTAAATCAACGCATCGTAGAAGGCGCCGACGCGGATGCGCTCGTTCAAGCCGTGCGCGAATTCCTCGCTGTCCATGATGAACACGCCCCCGCACCCGTAGGTCGGAATTCCCGCGCTCCGATACACCGCTCCGTCCGTTGCGTACGCGGCCTGCGTGGGCACCACGCGAGCGCCCGGATCCGCGGCCTCGACTGCGCGCGCCACGGCGGCGACGATGTCCGGACGCAGCGGCGATGCATCCGAGACGATCGCCTCTTCCGCCTGCCGGACCTCGACGTCCGCACCGACCGCTTCCTGCAAAACCGCCCGCACGTCCCCAGCCGATGTGCCGGGAAAGATCCGGCAGTTGACGGTCGCAACCGCCGATTGCGGGAGCGCGTTGTCGGCGTGACCGCCCAACAGCCGGGTCGCGACGCAGGTGGTGCGCAGCCGTCCGACAAAGGCCGGATTTTTGGAAATCTCCCCCGCGGCGTCCTCGTCCTTCGGGTTCGCCGCGAACCGCATCATCGACTCGCCCAAGGGACCTGGGGTGAGCGCACCGGCCGCCTTGAAATCGCCGAGCGTCCAGTCGTTCCACAGCACCGGGAACTTCAGCCGCTGCACGGCCTTCAGCGCATCGGCCAGCTCATAGATGGCGTTGTCGGGCCGGGGCATGGAGCTGTGCCCGCCGGAGTTTCGCGTCGTCAGCGTATAGCTCACGGAGCTTTTCTCCGCGCCCTGCAGGTAGAAGAGCTCCGGCTTGCCGGTGGCCTCCGCCAGCACGCCGCCGCCGCCATCGGCGTTCAGCGCGAACTCCGCATCGACGAGATCGCGGTGATTCGTGACGAGATCGCGCGCAGTCGCCTGTTCGGTCTCTTCATCGCCGCTGAACGCAATGATGAGATCGCGGCTAGGCACGTAGCCGCGTGCCTTGAGCTCGAGAAACGTCGTGGTGAGGAGCGCCACCTCTTGCTTGACGTCGGAGGTGCCGCGCCCGAAAAAGTAGCCATTCTCCTCGATGAGCCGAAAGGGATCACGTTGCCAGTCCGCGCGGTTCGCCGTCACCACGTCCATGTGCGCGATGAGATCGATGGGGCGGCCCCCGCGGCCGTCGCCGCGGTAGCGGACCACCAGCGAAGCCGTCTCGCCCAGCGGCAGAATGCGCACGTCGGCCGCGGGAAAGCCGCCGGCGAGGAAGCGCTGCGCCAGATACTGCGCGACCGCCGGGACGTTGCCCTTGCCCACCGAGCTCTCGATGCCCACGATGTGCTCGAAAATCTCCCGCGCCTCGGCACGCTCGGCCGCCGGCGCGCCCGCTCGCCCGGACGTAGGCGCCTTTGCAAACGCCAATCCCGCACCGAGCGCGATCCCCGCGGCCATGATCGCCAGCTGTCTCATCATCATCCCCTTCCGCGTATTCCCGATCACATCATACCGCCGCGGCGGATGCGATCGTTTGAGCTCGGCCGCCTCGCGCGGCGTTGTGCTACTCTAAATCAGGGTTTTGGGTCACGGTTAGGGAGCGGGCGGCAGACCTTGCGCGCAACCAGCATCGCCTGAGGTGAATGGATGAGACGATTCCTGCTCACTTGGATCGGCCTCGCGCTTGCCTGCGCGTTCGGCCAAGCCCAGGCAGAACCCCAGAAGTTACGGATCCTCACGTGGGCGGATTACGTGCCGGCGGATCTCGTCGCCGCCTTCACCAAGGAGACCGGCATCGAGGTCGAGGTGACCCTCTCCAATAACGAGGAGATGATCTCGAAGCTCCGCGCGACCGGCGGAGCCGGCTACGACCTCGTCCAGCCTTCCCAGGACCGCATCAGCTCGGTGCAGCGTGATTTCGAGATCTATAAGCCGATCGACTTGAAGAGGGTCAAGCTCGAGGAATTTCAGCCGGCCTTGCTCGAGATCGTCAAACGCAACGCCACCATCGACGGCAAGCTCTACGCCCTGCCTTATCTTTGGGGGACAGACGGTCTGGTGGTAAACGTCAAGCACACCACCGTCAGTGATTACACCGACCTCTGCAGGCCCGATCTCAAGGGCAGGACGTCCATCCGGCTGCGCCGTCCCATCCTGATGGCGTTCGCGTTCGCGATGGGCAAGGATCCGTTCGCCCTCTATGGCGACCCCAAGGCTTACACGGCGCTCATGGAGCAGGTGACCGCGGCACTGATCGCCTGCAAGCCCAACTTCAAGTTCTTCTACGACAACAAGGATCAGCTCCTGAACGGCATCCGCTCCGGCGAGCTGTGGGCAGCGGCGATGTGGGACACGGGCGGATGGACGCTCAATCGCGAGAACCCCGACATTCAGTACGTAGTGCCGCGCTCGGGCGCGCTCGGCTGGCTCGATACATTCGCCTTGCCGGCGCGCGCCCGCAACCTGGACGCCGCCTACGCCTGGATCAACTTCACCATGCGTCCCGAGAATGCCGCACGCGTCATCAAGTCGGTCGGCAACTTTTCGGCTGCCCAGGGCACGGCGCCGTACGTGGACCCGCACTTGAAGGAGCAGTTTCGTCTAGCCTTCCCCGAGGCGCAGTTGAAGAACGTGCATTGGTACCCTGCCATACCGCCCGGGATCGAGGAGATCGAGGGGCGCCTCCTCGACCGCATCAAGGCTGCCGATTGAGCACGCCGGATCTGGTCGCAGACGCGGTCTGCAAGCGCTTCGCGGATCACACGGCGGTCGACTCGCTGTCGTTCAGTGTGGCGCGCGGCAGTTTTTTCTCGATTCTCGGCCCGTCGGGCTGCGGCAAGACGACGCTCCTGCGAATGATTGCGGGCTTCATCGCCCCCGACAGCGGCGATATCTCCATCGGCGGCGCGAGCATGCGCGATGTCGCGCCGAACCGCCGGCCGGTCAACATGGTCTTTCAGCAGCTCGCCCTCTTTCCCATGATGTCGGTGGGAGAGAACGTGGCGTTCGGACTCGCCCGCCGCGGCATGGCGCGCGCCGAGCGCGTTCGCCGCAGCAACGACATGCTCGAGCGCGTAGGCCTCGGCGGCGCGGCGGCCAAGCGCGTCGACGAGCTCTCGGGCGGCCAGCGTCAGCGCGTCGCCATCGCGCGCAGCCTCGTGCTCGAGCCGACGCTCTTGCTGCTCGACGAGCCTCTCGGCGCCCTCGACTTGAAGCTCCGCGAGCACATGAAAATCGAGCTCAAGCAGTTGCAGGCCGCCTTCGGTACGACGTTCGTGTACATCACCCATGATCAGTCCGAGGCCCTCGTGCTGTCCGATCACGTCGGCGTCATGAGCCGCGGGCGCTTCGAGCAGCTCGGCACGCCGCAGGATCTGTACTACCGCCCGCAAACGCCCTTCGTCGCGAGCTTCGTGGGCGCGAACAATCGCATCGTCGGACGCATCACGGCGGCAGATCCCGCCGTGGTCGAATTGACCACGCCCGACGGCTGGGCGGTGCGCGCCGCGCCCCAGGGCAGCTTGCACCTGGGCGATATCGTCGAGGGCTTCGTGCGACCGGAGGTGGTGAGTCTCGGGCGCACGCCTGCGGAGTTGCCGGCCGGGCAGCCTGCGCATACGGGCGAGGTGGAGAGCTTGCTGTTCGACGGTGCGAACTCCGCGGTGCTCCTGAAGGAAGCTCGCACGCGGCGCGAGTTTCGCATTGCGCTCCCCCAAACGGGGCGCTTCTCGGACCTGAAGCCTTCCGAAAAGGTGCTCTTCAGCTTCGCGCCCGAACGCGCCGTATGCTTTCCCGCGCGCCCCGAGGCGGCGGCGGCGAGCGCTTGACATGAGCGCGGCGGCGCTCGAGCCCCGATGGCGCGGCCGGCTGAGCGTGGGCCTCTTACTCGCGCCCGCGCTCCTCTGGCTCGGTGCGCTCATCGTTCTGCCGCACGTCGATCTGGCGGTGCTCTCGTTCCGCGAGCGCATCGGCCCGCGCCATTACGTCCCGAGCCTCGCCCAGTATCGGACTTTCTTCACCGAGCCCTTGTACTGGCACGTGTTCGTGCGCACCGCGGTCATGTCGGTCATCGCCACGTTTCTCACGCTCCTGCTGGCATTCCCCATCGCCTGGGTCATCGCGAAGCTCGCCCGCGGACGTGCGAGCTCGCTCCTGTTCATGTTGTGCCTCATCCCGTTCTGGGTGAGCGAGACCGTGCGCACCCTGGGCTGGATGATTCTGCTGCGGGAGTCCGGCGTGCTGCCCTCCCTGCTGGTGAAGCTCGGCATCACCAGGACCCCCGTCGAGCTTCTCTACCACGACGCGACCATCATGGTGGGACTGGTGTACACCTCGCTCCTGTTCATGGTGATCCCGCTCGTGTCCAGCCTGGAAAGCCTGGACAACGCCCTCATCGAGGCGGCGTACGATCTCGGCGCCGGCGGCTTGACGGTCCTGCGCACCATCGTGATCCCGCACGCAGCGCCCGGTATCACGGCCGGCTGCGTCGTCGTGTTCATGCTGACTCTCGGCAATTACTTGACACCGGTACTCCTCGGCGGCAAGAGCTCGCAATGGTTTACCGAGCAGATCTATAACCAATTCATCACGCGCTTCAACTGGGAACAGGGCGCGGCGCTCGGCTTCCTGCTGCTCGCACTGTCGACTGCGCTGGTGATCCTCGGCCTCAAGCTCGCCGGTCAGCGATTCGGCGACGTGATGCGCCGGACATGATCCCCTCGCTCCCGCGGCCTCCCTGGATGCGCGCCGCGACGGCGTTCTATGTCGTCGCGTTCTTCGCATTTCTGTTTTTGCCCCTGATCGTCGTCGCCGTATTCGCGTTCAATGACGCGCCCTACCCCGCGCCTCCCTGGCACGGCTTCACGCTCGACTGGTTCCTCGGCAATTCCGCTAAGGGCCGCGTCGGATTGTTCGGCGACAGCGAGATCCTCGGCAGCATCTGGACGAGCTGCGTGGTGGCAGGCTGGGTGACGCTGCTCGCAGTGCTCATCGGCACCTCGAACGCCTTTCTCATCGAGCGCGGCCGCTTCTTCGGCAAGCAGGTGCTGTCCATTCTCATGCTCGCCCCCCTGGTCATTCCCGGAGTCATCCTCGGCATCTCCATCCTCGCCTTCGCGAGCCGCGTCGCGCAGTTCGCCGAGGACGTTTTCGGACTCGATTGGGACATCCTGCGCCCGGGCCTGCCGCTCGTCGTGTGCGGTCAGTTCTCGTATGTCGCGACCATCGCCACGCTCACCATCAGCGCGCGCTTGCGCCGCTTCGACCGCACGCTCGAGGAAGCCGCGTTGAACTTGGGTGCGAGCAAGCCGGCCGTACTCCGCACCATCATGCTGCCCTATCTGCGGCCCGCCCTGATAGGCTCCGCCGCGATCTCCTTTCTGATGTCGTTCGCCGATTTCAACACCACCCTCATGCTGGTGGGAGCGGACGCGCCGTTGACGGTCACGATGTACGGCCGCATGCGCGAGGGCGCAAGCCCGGTGTTGAATGCCGTGAGCCTGTTCCTGATGCTGGGCTCGGCGCTGCTCGCCCTCGGCCTCATGCGCCGCGGCGCGCGCGCCCGGGCGAGCTAGCGCGCGCGCCAGCCCCGGAATTTCAGGGCGGCTTCCCGCCCATGAGCAAGCCGGGGAGGTCGGCGAGACTCTCGACGAAGGCGTCGCACGGGAGCTGCCGCGGATCCCGGCCCTCGTTGTAGCCGTAGGGCACGCAGATCACCGGGATGCCCGCGCCGCGCGCCGCCTGCACGTCGTTGGTGGAGTCGCCGACCATGAGGGCGCGCGCCGGGGCCACGCCGAGCTGCTCGCAGGCGAACAATAGAGGCGCAGGATCCGGCTTGCGCAGCGGGCAGCTATCGCCGCCCACGACGCGATCCACCCAGCCGCGCAGGCCCAGCGCCTTCAACAGCCCGGTCGCGAACCGCTCGTGCTTGTTGGTGACCACGGCAGTGCGCAATCCCGCCTCGTGCAGCGCGCGCAAGCACTCGGCCGCACCTGCGTAGGGCTCCGCCTTGAATTCGCCGGATTCCTCGAGATATCCGTAGTGATGAAAGAATCGCTCCAGCATCGCGTCTTTCGCGGCCGCGTCGAGCACGCGGCCGAAGGAAGCCGAGGCGCGCTCGATCAGCATGGGCGAGCCGCGGCCGATCATCCTTCTGACTTCGCTCGGCGCAATCGGCGGAAAGCCTTGCTCGGCGAGCGTCCGATTGAGCGCCTCGGCAATGTCCGCCGCCGTGTCGAGCAGCGTGCCGTCGAGATCGAACAGCACCGCCTCGAGCAGTCTATCGTGCCACCGCATCAGGCCAGCCGCAGGCTGACCGGACAATGATCGCTGCCCATCACCTCCGGATGGATATCGGCGGCGGCCACCTTGCCGCGCAGCGCCGAGGATACGAGAAAGTAGTCGATCCGCCACCCGACGTTGCGCGCTCGGGCGTTGGAAAAATTGCTCCACCAGGAGTAGTGGCCATTGCCCTGTTTGAACAAGCGGAAGGTATCGACGAATCCGGCGTCGATGAAATTCTGAAAGCCGCTACGCTCCTCGGTCGTGAATCCTTTCTTGCCGCGATTCGGCTTCGGGTTGGCGAGATCCAGCTCGGTGTGTGCGACGTTCAAGTCGCCGCAGAAAATCACCGGCTTCTCGCGCTCCAGCCGCCGGCAGTAGTCCAGGAAAGCCGGATCCCAATGCTTGTGGCGCAGGCGCAAGCGGCTGAGATCGTCCTTCGCGTTGGGGGTGTACACCGTGACCACGTAGAAATCGTCGAACTCGGCCGTGATCAGCCGCCCTTCGACCGCACTGTCGCGCTTGAGCTCGTCCGCGAATTTGTAGCGCCGCGCGAAGCCCCGCGGAAACCCGTTGATCACCGAGAGCGGCTCGTGCTTGGAGAATATGGCCGTGCCGGAGTACCCCTTCTTGACGGCCGAGTGCCAGTATTCTCGATAGTGCGGCAGCTCAAGCTCGATCTGTCCGCGCTCGGCCTTGGTCTCCTGCAAGCACAGGATATCCGGCTGGTGCTCGTCCAAAAACGACCGCAAATGCCCCTTCTTGTGCACGGCGCGAATGCCGTTGACGTTCCACGAATACAGCTTCATACGTGTAGAATACCAACAAAATTAACGACTTGCCGTTCCCAAGTTAGCTCTTTCCCAGCGCTCCGCTCAAGTCAACGGTATTGACAATCATTCGCATTCGCGTTATCGTATACCCCATGATCATTTGCGTCTGCAAAGCCGTCTCGGACCGCCACATCCGTTCCGCCGTTAACGGCGGTGTCAGCTGCGTGAGGGAGCTGAGCCGCCAGACTGGGCTAGGGACCTGCTGCGGCAAGTGCGTCCCCGAGGCGCGCTCTACGCTCAAAGACTGCCTCGCGGAGCGCGACGAGACGAGCTGCATGTCCGCCGGCTTCGCCGCCGCCTGAAGGCCGTCCTCGGCTCGATCCCTCGCGGCCTCGATCCCGGCACAGCGCCAAACTGCCCGACCGCGGCCCGTTTAGGGCATACAATCCGTCGATTGCAAACCGGTACGAGGATCCGCCGTGAAAGGTGATGCCAAGGTCTTGGAATTCCTCAATCAGGCGCTGAAGAACGAGCTCACGTCGATCAATCAGTATTTCCTGCACGCACGCATGCTCGACAACTGGGGCATGAAGCGTCTCGGCAAGATCGAGTACGACGAGTCCATCGACGAGATGCGCCACGCCGACCGCCTCATCAAGCGCATTCTATTTCTCGAGGGCCTGCCGAATCTGCAGGATCTCGGCAAGCTGTTCATCGGGGAAGACGTCCGCGAGATTCTCGAATGCGACTTGAAGCGGGAGATGGCGGCGCATCCGCTCTATCAGACCGCGATCGCGCATTGCGAGTCGGTCAAGGACTTCGTCACTCGCGAGATTCTCGTGCACATCCAGAAGAGCGAGGAAGAACACATCGATTTCATCGAGGAGCAGCTCGGGCTCATCGACAAGATGGGTCTTGCGAATTATGTGCAGAGCGCCACCGGAGAGCTGAAGGACGGCGACTCGGCTTCGGGCTCGGATTAAGCTCCGCAGGCCGCGCGGATCGTCTTCTCCGCCACACTCGGCGGATAGGCATCGAGCCGCTCGATGAGCGCTCGGACCCCCGCCTCGCTCACCACCTGATACGCATCGTCCGGGTTGCGGATTTTGTTGTGCGCGGCGTAGCAAAGGCTCGCGGCCAGCCGCACGCGCACCAGCGCAGGCAGCGCCGCCTGCTCGGCAACCGTGAGCGGGTTGTGCCGGTGGTAGCCGCGAATCACCACACCGGCCGCCGCCAAGGGATCACGCTCGCCGAGCATGGCATATGCGAGAGCCACGGCCAGCTCGCACACGACCGCCGTATGCACCGTGTCGCCGAAATCGAGCAAGCCCGTCATCCGCTCGCGCTCCGCCAGCACGTTGTGATCGTTGGCATCACCGTGAATCACGCCATGACGCAGGCTCGTCCAGTCGAGCGTTTCCCAGCGCTCGAACGCCGTCTCCACGCGCTCGCGCCACAGGCCGGGCAAGAGCGTTGCGTGGGCGCGCGCGATCCCGGCGTGGCGCAAATCCCACTGCAGCACCCGGTGCATGGCGGGATGCGCGAATTGCGCAAGAGCCAGGTCCACTCGCGCCATCGATGCGCCGATCGATTCGAGGAGCGCCTCGCCGCGCGGCGTGCACTCAGCGAGCACGGTGCCGTCGATCCAGGTGAGTACGCGCAGGCGGTGCTCCACTCCCGTGCAGCTCCCGAGGATCTCGACTTCGGCTCCTGCGAGCGAAGGCACCACCTGCGGCACAAGGATGCCGCACCGGCCGGACGCGACCCGCCGCATCGCTTCGTGCTGAAAGTCGAGCAGCTCCGCGGAGTCTTCGCGATTCGCGATCTTGAGCACGAACTTCCCGCGGCGCGGATCCGCGATCAGAAAATTCTGGTCGCGCTCGCTCGGCAACGGAGCGGCACTGCCCGCAAGACCGTATTGCTCGAGCGCCGCCTCGAGCGCGTCGTTGACGGTGAAGCGCGGAATGGTTGCGGAGGAGATCGCCACCTCTGCGGCAGGCTTACCGGCCCGCCGTGCGATCGGGGGCCGCGGCCGTCGCGAACAGCTGTCGTTGATCGCGAAATGCCTTGAACTCGAGGGCATTACCGCTCGGATCGCGGAAGAACATGGTTGACTGCTCGCCCACCTGGCCGGCAAAGCGCGTGCTGGGCTCGATGATGAAGGCGACTGCGAGACCTCGGAGCCTATCGGCGAGTGCAGCCCATTGAGCGGGCCGCAGCACGACACCGCAATGGGGCACCGGGACGCCGTGGCCGTCGACCAGGTTGAAATGATTCGCGAGCGACCCTTGCGACCCAAGCGCGGGATTCAGGTGACAGACGAGCTGATGGCCGTACAGATTGAAATCCACCCACGCGATATCGCTGCGGCCCTCGGCGCATCCTAGGATATCCTTGTAGAAGGCGCGGGCCTCGGCGATGTCCCTCACCTGCAGGGCGATGTGGAACGGCGTCAGAGGCTCGGCCGCCGCAGCATCGGCTGCCGCAGCATCGGCTGCCGCCGACTCGTTCGAATTCACAGGACTCCGCATGTTTCTACTCCGCCACGGACAAAGCTATTTCAACCTGCACTTCAACCGCACGCGCACCGATCCGGGAATCGAGGACCCGGAGTTGACGCCCACCGGCATCGGGCAGGCGCGCGCCGCGGCATCCGCTCTGACCGACACCCCGCTCACCCGCATCATCGTCTCGCCCTACACCCGCGCGCTGCAAACGGCGCAGCCGTTCTTGCGCACCCACGATGCGAGCATCGTCATTATGCACGAGGTGCGCGAGCGCGCTGCCTACACCTGCGACGTGGGCAGCTCGCCCGACCTCTTGGCCGAGAGATTCCCGCATCACGACTTCGACCACCTGCCGCGCCAGTGGTGGCATCACGGGCTCGAGCCCGTGGAGTCGACGGTCGCGCGCGCCGATGCCTTCCGCTCGGCGATGGCGGCGCGCGATGACAGTGCGACCACCTTGCTCGTGAGCCACTGGGCATTCATCCTGGCGCTTACCGGGCGCTCCCTCGCAAACGGCGAGGTCTTGCAATACGATCCCGCCGCCCGCGCTCCGTCCGAGATCGATTGGGAATCGTGAGGCTATTGCGCTTACCGCTGTTTCAGGGATTACGGCCGCTACGCCGTGACCAGAGCCTGCGCGACGCGCTGGCCGGACTGAACCTCGCCTGCATCAACGTCGCGCAAGTGCTCGGCTATGCGCGCATCGCGGGTATGCCCGTCGTGACCGGGCTCTATACGCTGCTGCTGCCTCCCGTGGCGTTCGCCCTCTTTGGAGCCTCGCGTCACCTGGTGGTGGCAGCCGATTCGGCCACGGCCGCGATCCTCGCAAGCTCGCTTTCTCTCATTGCCGTGCCCTCGAGCGCGCACTACATCTCGCTGGTGGGAGCACTCGCGTTACTCACCGCGGCGATGCTGCTGCTGGCGCGCCTTTTCAAGCTGGGATTCCTCGCTGATTTTCTGTCGCGCACGGTGCTCAGCGGTTTTCTCGCGGGCGTGGGCGTCCAGGTCGCGATCGCCATGCTGGGAGACATGCTGGGTGTCGCGCAGACCTCCAGAAACTCTCTGATTCGCGTCTGGCAGCTGCTCGGCGGCTTGGCGACCGCCGGCACGGCGACGCTCGCGCTCTCGGCGGCCGTGACCGTCGCAATCCTGCTCGGAAAGCGCGTTGCGCCGCGCTGGCCGGTACCGCTTGCCGCCATCATCGTTGCCATCGCAGCGAGCCAGGCCTATGACTGGGCGGCGCACGGCATCTCGGTCATCGGTCCCCTGGCCGGCGGCCTACCGGCGATCGGTTTGCCGCAGGTGACCTGGAACGAGCTCCTCGCCCTCGGGCCCGTGGCGGGATCGTGCTTCGTGACCATCATGGCGCAGAGCGCGGCCACCTCGCGCAGCTTCGCCGTGCGCTACGGCGAGGCCGACGACATCGATGCCGACATTCTCGGGCTCGCCGCCGCCAACGCCGCCGCCGCGGTGAGCGGGACCTTCCTGGTCAACGGCAGCCCGACGCAAACCGCGGTGGCCGAACGCGCGGGCGCGCGCAGTCAAATGGCCCAACTCGTCCTGTCGGGCGCGACACTCGTGGTGCTGATGCTGGGGAGCGCCCAGCTCGAATATTTGCCGCGTTGCGTCCTCGCGGCAGTCGTGTTCACCATCGCGATCGGCATGATCGACCTCTCCACCTTGCGCGACATCCGGCGCGAGTCGCCCGGCGAGTTCTACCTGGCCGTCACCACCGGGGCCACGGTGGTCGCGATCGGTGTCGAGCAAGGAATCTTGCTGGCCATCGCGCTGTCGCTGTTCCGTCACGTGCGGCATAGCTATCGGCCGCACACCTTCATGTACAAGCCCGACGCCACCGGCCGCTGGCTGCCGGAGCCCGTGATGCCGGGCGCGGTCACCGAGCCCGGACTCATCGTCTATCGGTTCGGCGCCGATCTGTTCTATGCCAACCAACAACGCTTTTGCAACGAGGTTCGCGAGCTGGTGGCGCAGGCGCCCGCACCGCTGCGCTGCTTCGTGGTCGACGCGTCCGCGATCACCGATATCGACTATTCGGCCGCGCGCTCCTTGCGCGACTTCATCGCGGACCTGCAGAGCAAAAGGGTGCGCATGATCTTCGGCCGGGTGAGTCCCTATCTGCGCGCGGACATGGACCGACATCGCATCACCGCGGTGATCGGGCCGCAGAATCTGTGCGCGACGCTGCACGAGGCGCTGCAAATCGCGGGTGCCGAAAGACCGCCCTCGACGGCCTAGTTCGCCTGGCGGGCCTCCGCCTGGCGGGCCTAATCCGCCTGGAGCACCTCTTTGCGATGCCGCGCCGTGTGGGCACTCAGGGTTTCGAGGATGTCCTCGGCAAAGGACTTGGTATCTATGGGCTTGATGAAGTAGCGCTCGCATCCCGCCAGCTGGGCACGCTCCTCGTCGCCGCGCTTGGCGAATGCGGTAAGCGCGACCACCGGCACATGCGCGAGACGGGGATCGCTCTTGACGAGGCGCGTCAAGGTGAGCCCGTCCATGCCCGGCAGGGCGATGTCGACCACCATCAAGTCCGGCACCATCCGCCGCAGCAGTAATTGCGCTTGCTCGGCGTCGACCGCCGTCTCCACCTCGAAGCCCTTCACGCCGAGGAGCGCGGAGGAGAGCTTCAAGTCGATGGGATTGTCATCGACGATGAGTATGTGAGCGCGCATGTGGGTTAGTTTATCTACCCCCTGGATCGGGGAAAGCCTCAAAAGCGCGCGAAAAGACCGCCAAAACAGTGAACGCGTTCCCGGTTCAGGCAACTGCCCCCCGGGCTGCGCGCCCCGGGCTATGCGCCCCGATCGATCAGTGCGCCTGCACGCTGCATCGAGGCTGCCGGGGACATGCCCCGCTACGCGGGCAGATCACGCTCGCCGGGTAATCGAGCGCGTCCGCGATCCAGGCGATGTTGAGCACTTGCGAAGCGGCGCGGATGCGCGCCGCCGCCTCCGCGGGAATCTTGCCGTCGCCGCCTTGCTTGCAGGCTTAGCCCACTTGCGCGACCACGCTCTCTCCGTCGAAACCTTGGGCATCGAGCGCCGGCAGGAGATCGACGCCGACGGACAGCACGTGCAGCTCGTCGAGTGCATCGCGCGTCAGCAACGAATGGCAGCAGTACAAGTGAGCGCGCTGGCCGTCCTGCATGAAGGAGATCTGCGACTTCGGCTTCGCCGACTGCGGACCCGCGGTCTGATGCAGCAGCCGAAACACCGCCCAGCTCGGACAGGGATCGGACACCAGGCTCATGTTCCCCCAGGGCAATGGAATACCGTTGGCGCGGTACACGGCGCGCAGATACCCGGGTGCGTAGGCGTCGAAGAAATGCCAGTGGCGATACGGGGACACCGCGGTCATGCGCCGCATCACGAGGGCCGGCGTCACGCCGAGTTTGTGGCACGCCGAGACGCTGTGCGCCTCGCGCACCAGAAACCGGCGGAAGGGAACGCGCGGACAGAGCAGCGCGCCGGCGAAGAAGCTGCACTCGAAGTCGCGCCACGCGAACAGCACATCTTGCGCGCCCATCCCGGCGAGCGAGGCGCCATTGTCCACCTCGCCCGTGTGCACGGTGGTGTGCGGCGAGATCACGCCGTCGCCGTTGTGCAGGATCTTGTGGCCGACGAAGAACGCGAGCTCGTACTTGAGCCGCTCCTCCTGGTTGCGCAAGCGCTCGTTGACGAACACCGTGCCGGGCGCTTCGAAGCGCGAGCGCACCAGGGCGCCGTCGGGCTTGCGGTCGTCGCCGTCGAACCAGCGGATCTCGAGGCCGTGGTGCTTGCACAGACCGATCACTGCGTCGAGCGTGAGCGGCATCTGGCGCTTGCCGCCTTGCTCCGCCGCGCGCTCGATGTCCGGAAAATTATTGTGCCGTGTCTCTTGCCACACGCGGATGAGGAGCTGTGCGAACTGCCGCCCGGTCGTGCCGGTCTGCGAGAGCAGCTCCGGCAACGCGTTCTGCAGCAGCTCGTGCGAGAACAGGAACGCGGGCTCGAGCGGCATCGCCCGAAGACCGCCGCGGTCGCGCCGCGGCGGCGCGGCCTCGACGTCGGTGTTCTCATCGAGAAACCAGCGGGCATCCTTGCTGAAAATTCCCGCGAGCATTTCCAGCGTCGCGGCCGACGGAGTGCGCTTGCCGGTCTCCACCATGCTCAGATAGGAAACGGACGGCGCACTCGCCGCATCGATCTGCACGCACCGCGCCGACAGCTCATCGAGCGTGAGCCCGTTGCGCTTGCGCAGCGTGCGCAGCTTCGCGCCTAGAAAGTGGCCTTGCCGGATCAGTCCGGCCATGGCGCCCCCCGCTTATGTAACATTGTAAGAATGACTCTTGTGAACTTCACATTGTGAAATTTCTGTTGTGTAAATCTGCAATAGGCGCAATCTAAACTGTCGATCAGCCGGGGGCAAGCCCGATGAATCCATCGAGACAGGAGACTTTTGCATGAGCGATCAGAAGACCACGAATTCCGGGGGCACCATTGCCCGCGGACGGGCCATCGAGCGCCCCTACAGCGCCGCCGACGTGGCGAAGCTGCGCGGGACGGTTCGAATCGAATACTCCCTGGCTCGGCAGGGCGCGGATAAGTTCCGGCAGCTGCTCGAGAAGGAGTCCGTGGTCGGCGCTCTCGGCTGCATGACCGGCAATCAGGCCGTGCAGGCCGTGCAGGCGGGGCTCAAGGCGATCTATCTGTCCGGCTGGCAAGTCGCGGGCGATGCGAATACGGCCGGCGAGATGTATCCCGATCAGAGTCTCTATCCCGTCGACTCCGTGCCGAAAGTGGTCGAGCGTATCAATAACGCATTGCTGCGGACCGACCAGATCTACCACATGGAAGGCAAGTCCGGCATCGACTGGATGGCGCCCATCATCGCCGACGCCGAGGCCGGCTTCGGCGGCAATCTCAATGCCTTCGAGCTCACCAAGGCCCTGATCAAGGCCGGCGCTGCGGCCGTGCACTTCGAGGATCAACTCTCCTCGGCCAAGAAATGCGGCCACCTGGGAGGCAAGGTGCTGGTGTCCACCACCGAGGCGATCAACAAGTTGGTCGCCGCGCGGCTCGCCGCCGACGTGATGGACGTGCCCACCGTCATCATCGCCCGTACCGACGCCGACGCTGCGAACCTGCTGCTCACCGATCATGACCCGCGCGATAAGCAGTTCCTCACCGGCGAGCGCTCGAGCGAGGGGTTCTTTCACGTGCGCAACGGCATCGAGCAGGCGATCGCGCGCGGTCTTGCCTACGCGCCCTATTCCGATCTGCTCTGGTGCGAGACTTCGAAGCCCGACCTCGCCGAGGCGCGCGAGTTTGCCGCCGCCATCCACGAGAAGTATCCGGGAAAGCTCCTCGCCTACAACTGCTCGCCGAGCTTCAACTGGCAGGCCAAGTTGAACCAGTCGACGATGAAGAGCTGGCGCGAGCAGCTGGCGGCGATGGGCTATCGCTTCCAATTCATCACGCTCGCCGGCTGGCATGCGCTCAACCTCTCCATGTTCGAGCTGGCCAGCGCTTATCGCGAGGACGGCATGCTCGGCTACTCGCAGATGCAGCAGCGCGAGTTCGGACAGGAGCAGGCGGGCTACCGCGCGACCAAGCACCAGGCCTTCGTCGGCACGGGCTATTTCGACGCCGTGCAGACCGCCATTACAGCGGGGCAAACCTCCGTGGGCGCAATGGCCGGAAGCACCGAGGCGGAGCAGTTCCACGGGGCTGGGGAAGCTCCCGAGCCGAAACGTGTGGTCGCCTAAAGACCACGCCACCGCGATCGCCGAGCATTTCCGCGCCTACAACGACGAGTTCGGGCGGATCACTCGGCGCGCGGCGCTAAATTTTCTCGCCGAGGACTGGCACTCCGGGCAGCAAGACGCCGTCGCGCGCATCGAGCTCTACGAGCAGCGGGTCACGCGCTGCGTCGAGGCCCTCGCCGAGCAACTGAAGCCGCTCGCGACCGACAGCGCTCTTTGGATCGACATCAAGCGCGCTTATGAGACGGTGGTCGCACGCCGTCCGGACAGCGATTTCTACCGCACGTTCTTCAACTCGGTGT
>Ga0302325_10000478_pt1 | contig 112206 bp, 107 predicted proteins | sample Palsa_T0_2_FD_201948 | JGI IMG/M metagenome (GOLD analysis project Ga0302325, IMG submission 201948) | Peat permafrost microbial communities from Stordalen Mire near Abisko, Sweden - Palsa_T0_2 | ecosystem: Environmental > Terrestrial > Soil > Palsa > Peat permafrost | place: Sweden: Abisko...
CGCGCCGCGACAACCGCCGCGACCAGCCCCAGAACACGGGCGACGGCCCGCAGATGATCGAGAAGGTCGTCTTCATCAACCGCTGCGCCAAGGTGGTCAAGGGCGGGCGCCGGTTCAGCTTCGCCGCGCTCACCGTCGTGGGCGACCAGAAGGGCAACATCGGCGTCGGCTACGGCAAGGCGAACGAGGTTCCCGACGCGATCAAGAAGAGCACCGAGCACGCGAAGAAGAAGCTCATGCACGTGAAGCTCAAGGGCGACACGATCCCGCACGACGTCACGGGCCACTTTGACGGGGGCGTCGTCCTCCTAAAGCCGGCGTCGCCCGGCACGGGGCTGATCGCCGGTGGCGGCGTCCGCGCCGTCCTCGAGGCCGCGGGCATCAAGAACGTCCTCACGAAGTCGATGGGTTCGAAGAACCACATCGCCGTCGTCAACGCCACGGTCAACGCGCTGCTCCAGCTGCGGCTCGCCGAGGACTTCGCGAAGCTGCGCCGGGCCTAAGGCATCCCTCTCACCAAATCCGAGTTCCATCCCGCCAGGCGCGGGGTGGGGCGCCTCCTAGGAAAATCCCATGAAACTCCACGAACTCAAGAACGTACCCGGTGCGATCCACCGCAAGAAGCGCGTTGGCTGCGGCGAAGGCGGCGGCCACGGCAAGACCAGCGGGCGGGGAGGGAAGGGCCAGTCGGCCCGTTCCGGCTCCAGCATCCGCCCGGGGTTCGAGGGCGGCCAGATGCCCCTCTACCGCAAGCTGCCGCACCGCGGCTTCAACAACTACGAGTTCCGCACGGAGATCGCCGTTGTCAACCTGCGCGACCTCGGCGGGCTCGACGCGTCCGTTAAGGAGATCGACGCAGCGGGCCTCGCCAAGGCGGGCCTCATCCGCTCCGGCGAGACCGCGGTCAAGGTGCTAGGGGACGGCGAGATCACGCGCGCCCTCAAGATCACCGCGGCAAGGTTCTCCGGGTCGGCCAAGGCCAAGATCGAGAAGGCCGGCGGCCAGGCGATCGTCGGGTAACGCGGCCCAAGCATGTTTTCCGCCTTCACCAACTCGTTGAAGATCCCGGAGCTCCGCTCCAGGATCTTCTACACGCTCGCGCTCCTCTTCGTGGCCCGCGTCGGGTGCGCCATCCCCCTTCCCGGCATAGACCCGCACCCGCTGCAGGAATTCTTCAAGCAGCAGTCGGGCGGGACCAGCGGGGCCATGATCGGCCTCTACAACATGTTCACCGGGGGGGCGCTCCTGAAGGGGGCCGTCTGCTCGCTGGGCATCATGCCGTACATCAGCGCCTCGATCATCTTCCAGCTGATGACGGCGATCGTACCCTCCCTCGTGCGCCTGCAGCAGGAGGGCGACGTGGGCCGCCAGAAGATCACGCAGTACACGCGCTACGCGACGGTCGTCATCTGCATCGTCCAGGGCGCGCTGACGATCCTCGCGCTCGAGAATCCCGCCAAGCTCTTCCCGGGATACGACATAGGCACCTACGGCAACATCGTCATAGTCGGGCGGATGGGATTCCTCGTCCAGTCGGTCATCCTGCTCACCGCGGGCACGATGCTCATGATGTGGCTGGGTGAGCAGATCACGCAGCGCGGCATCGGCAACGGCGTCTCGCTCCTCATAACGGTCGGCATCCTCGCGACCATGCCAGGGGCTGCGGCGCAGACCTACCAGTTCTTCTTCGGGCCCATCGGCACCACCGCCGGCCACGGCACGCCGCTCGCGGTGATAATGATCCTCCTCTTCTTCGCCGTCACCATGGGGATCATCATGGTCGTCCAGGGCCAGAGGAAGATCCCCGTCCAGTACGCGAAGCGCGTTGTGGGCAACAAGGTCATGGGCGGCCAGAGCTCGTTCCTTCCGCTCAAGGTCAACTACTCGGGCGTCATGCCTGTCATCTTCGCGCAGGCGATCCTGCTCTTCCCCCAGCAGATCATGTCGCAGCTCGGCGCCGCCTTCAACCTGCGCTTCCTGAGCGAGTTCTCCGTGAACCTGCTACGCGGCCACTGGACTTACTACACGGGCAACGCCCTCCTCATCCTCTTCTTCAGCTATTTCTGGGTGTCGGTCATGTTCAAGCCGATACAGATCGCCGACGACCTGAAGAAGTACGGCGGCTACATACCGGGCGTGCGACCGGGCGAGCCGACGGCGCAGTTCCTGGACTTCATAATGACCCGGCTCACCCTGGCCGGGGCGATCTTCCTCACCATCATCGCGGTCATGCCGGACATCCTGCTCTTCGAGCTCAACGTCCCGCCCCGCGTCGCCTACTTCTTCGGCGGCACCGGGATGCTGATCACGGTGGGCGTCATCCTCGACACGATGCGCCAGATCGAGACCTTCCTCCTCCAGCGCCACTATGACGGATTCCTGAAAAAGGGCCGCATTCGGGCGAGGAGCACGAACGCCCAAGCCGGCGCCCTCGGGGACGCCCTGGACCTCAAGGCTGTCGGAAAGCTTTGCCTGGCCGTTGGTTCGATATTCCTGTTCGGGCTCGTCATTTGGGCCGCCCGCCGCCAGTGGTGAAATGACCCCCTTTGGCCTTTACAAGTGCCGGAATGCCAGCGATATTTGACCTCTTTTCCCTTTCGGGCGCTCCCGCCCAAACGAAACTCCTTCTCCTCGGTTCGATGGATGTTCGCACGGAAGAAATGATGAACCGGGCCCGTTCTTTGCAGATTGAGCACGTCTCTCCCGCCGGCCTTATGCGGCGGGGGATTTCGCGGTCCCGCGGCCCAGCCGACGGGAACGAAGACACCGTCCTGGCGCTCCTGCGCCGCTGGTTCTTCGCGCGCAAACCTGATGCGGGATTCGTCCTCACGGACTTCCCGGCTACGCTGCTCCAAGCCAAAGTGTTCGACGAATGGCTCGACGCCCGCGACGAGGAAATCGACGCGGCGTTCGCCGGTCCCGGCGCAGCCGGGGCAGTCGCCGGACACTACCGCACAATCGGCCTCCTCGTGGAGGAGGCCGTCGCCGCCAGATGATCCCGGTAAAGGACAAGGAGGGGATCGTCCGGATGCGCGAGGCGTGCGCCATGGCCGCCACGGTGCTTGAGCTTCTCAAGCCCATCGTGCGGCCTGGAATTTCCACGATGGACTTGGAAGAGGCAGGCCGCGCGGAAATCGCGCGCCTCGGAGCGCGCAGCGCCTGTTTCGGTTACCAGCACGGTTCGCGCCGCTACCCGGCGCACACCTGCATCTCGGTGAACGAGGAGGTGGTCCACGGAATCCCCTCCTATAAGCGCATCCTGCGCGAGGGTGACATCGTATCGCTCGACATCGTCCTCGAATACAACGGCTACATAGGCGACAACGCCTTCACGGTTCCCGTCTCGCCGGTATCGCAAAGGGTGGAGCACCTCCTGCGCGTCACGCGGGAGGCCCTGGACCTCGGAATACGCGCCGCCCAGGTCGGAAACAGGATAGGGGACATCTCGAGCACGATCCAGAGCCACGTCGAGAGGCACGGCCTCAGCGTCGTCAGGGACATGGTCGGCCACGGGGTCGGCGTCGAGATGCACGAGCCCCCCGAGATCCCGAACTTCGGACGGCGCGGCACCGGCGACCGGATCAAGGCCGGGATGACCTTCGCGATCGAGCCCATGGTCAACCTCGGCGGCTACGCCACAAGGATTCTCCCGGACGGCTGGACGGTCGTCTCGGCCGACGGGTCGCCCTCGGCGCATTTCGAACACACGGTGCTCACGACAGAAAAAGGCCCGGAAATCCTCACGATTCCCGGGCTCGTTCCGGCCAGGTCGGCCTGAGCGCCTCAAATTTCAGCGGAAACTTTCAACCACAACTCTCCATAAACCACACACAATGCCTCGTCTCCTCGGAGTAGAAATCCCGGCGAAGAAGAAAGTCGCGTACTCGCTGCGCTACATTTACGGCGTGGGCCCGGCGCGCGCCGACCAGGTCGTCAAGGAAGCCGGCCTGAAGCCCGACATGCGGGCCCAGGACCTCACCGAGGAGCAGCTGAACAAGATCCTGCACGTCATCACCGAGCACAAGTGGGTGGTGGAGGGCGACCTGCGCCGCGACATCGCGGGCAACCTGAAGCGCCTGCAGGCCATCAATTGCTACCGTGGCGTCCGCCACCGCCGCAGCCTCCCCGTCAGGGGCCAGCGCACCAGCACGAACGCCCGCACCCGCAAGGGCCCGCGCAAGACAATCGGCGTCACCAAAGTCAAAGAATAACCCATTTAAGCCATGGCCGAAGAAAAGTCCGCACCCAAGAAGGAAAAGGCGCCCAAAGCCCCCAAGGCCGCCAAGCCAGCCGATGCGCCCGAGGGCGCGGGCCCGGCTCCGGCTGCGGCACCCGCCGCGGCCCCTGCCGCCGACTCGAAGCCGGTCGAGATGGTCGGAGGCGTCGCGAGGCAGCCCACGGCCGAGGACCTCCTCAAGGAGGAGCTGGGCTCGGTCAAGGTGCGCAAGGCCAAGGGCTCGAAGAACGTCACCTCCGGGTTCGCCAATGTCCTCGCCTCCTTCAACAACACGATCGTCTCGATCACGGACCCCAAGGGCCAGGTGATCGCCTGGTCGAGCGCCGGCAAGTGCAACTTCCGCGGGTCGCGCAAGTCCACGGCCTACGCCGCGCAGATCGTCGCGCAGGACGCCGCCCGCAACGCGATGTCGCACGGCCTCAAGGACGTCGTCATCCGCGTCTCCGGCCCCGGCCTCGGCCGCGACAGCGCCATCCGCGCGCTCCAGGCCATCGGGCTCGAGATCACGTCCATCGTCGACGTGACCCCCATCCCGCACAACGGATGCAGGCCGCGCAAGCGCCGCCGCGTCTAAGGCACACCGCTTCCCCTCAACCCTCTTCACCTAAAGACAATGGCTCGTTACACAGGTCCCTCGACCCGCATCAGCAGGCGCTTCGGCCACCTCATCATTGGCTCCGGCAAGGCGCTCGAGCGCCGCAATTACCCCCCGGGCCAGCACGGCCCGAAGTCGCGCCGCAAGAATTCCGAGTACTCGGTCGGCCTGAACGAGAAGCAGAAGCTTCGCTACACGTACGGCCTGCTCGAGCGGCAGTTCCGCCGCATGTTCGAGACCGCCAAGCGCGAGCGCGGCGTCACCGGCGAGCGCTTCCTGCAGCTCCTCGAGACCCGCCTTGACAGCGTCATCTACCTCCTCGGCCTCGCGAAGAGCCGCGCTGCGGCCCGCCAGTTCGTCAACCACGGGCACATCCGCGTGAACGGGCGCAAGGTGGACATCGCCTCCTACAACGTCCGCAGCGGCGACGAGATCGACGTGCGCAACGCGCCCGCGTCCCGCCAGATGGCGACCCGCAACCTCGAGGAGAACAGAATCCGCACCGTGCCGGGCTGGCTCTCGCTCAACGCCGAGCAGTTCAAGGCCGGCGTCGTCCGCCTCCCCAAGCGGGACGAGATGGACCAGAACATCAACGAGCAGCTGATCGTCGAGTTCTACTCGCGCTTCTAATCCGCATTTAACAACACAAACTCCCTCAAACTCAACAAGAGTTCACGCCATGCCAAAACGCCTCGGAAAATTCGAACTCCCCTCCAAACTGACCAAGGTTGAGGACGGCGCCACGCCGACCTACGCCAAGTTCATCGCCGAGCCCTTTGAAGCGGGCTACGGCCACACCGTCGGCAACTCGCTCCGAAGGGTCCTCCTGAGCTCCATCGAGGGCGCTGCCATCTCGTCTATAAAGATCGACGGGGTGAACCACGAGTTCCAGAGCATCGACGGCGTCGTCGAGGACGTCACGGAGATCGTGCTCAACCTCAAGAAGGTCCTCATCGTGTCCCACAAGCGCGAGACCATCTCGCTCAGCGTCAAGGCAACCAAGGCCGGCGCCATCACGGCCGGCGACATCCAGGCCGACGCGAACATCCAGATCGTCAATCCCGACCAGGTCATCTGCACGCTCGACAGCAAGCGCACGTTCGAGGCCGAGATCGAGATCAAGACCGGCCGTGGCTACTGCCCGGGCGAGCAGAACAAGAAGGAGGAGCAGCCGATCGGCGTCATCCCGATCGACTCCCTCTTCTCCCCCGTGAGGCTCGTCAAGTACGCCGTCGAGAACACCCGCGTCGGGCAGATCACGGACTACGACAAGCTGATCCTCGAGATCTGGACGGACGGCCGCATCACGCCGGACGACGCGCTGAAGCAGGCCGCGTCGATCCTGAACCACCACCTTGACGTGTTCGACCGCGTCAGCGAGGAGGCCTACGAGTTCGAGAGCCAGCAGAGCGAGGTCAGCGAGGAGCAGAACAAGCTCCGCAAGCTCCTCAACATGTCTGTTAACGAGATCGAGCTGTCGGTGCGCGCCGCCAACTGCCTCAACAACGCGAACATCACCACGGTCGGCGAGCTGGCCATGAAGACCGAGCAGGAGATGCTCAAGTACCGAAACTTCGGCAAGAAGTCGCTCAACGAGATCAAGGAGAAGCTTGAGGCCCTGGGCCTCTCGCTCGGCATGAAGTTCGACGAGCGCCTTCTCGACGCGAAGAAGGAAGCCTGATCCATGCGCCATCAAAAACACCACGCCTCGCTGGGCGTAACCCGCGAGCACCGCGCGGCAATGCTGTCCAACCTTGCCGCCGCGCTCATCACGCACGGCAGGATCCAGACCACGCTGACAAAGGCGAGGGTCCTGCGCCCCTTCATCGAAAAGGCGATCACCAAGGCCAAGCATGCCGCGGGGAAGTCCGAGAAGAAGGACGCCGTGCACCTGCGCCGCCTGGTCCTGAGCGACATTCGCGACGAGGACGCCGTGACCCTTCTCTTCAACGAGAAGTACAAGGAGTTCTCGAACCGCGCCGGCGGCTACACCCGCATCTACAAGCTCGGGCCGCAGCGGCTCGGCGACGCCGCCGAGATGGCGCTGATCGAGTTCGTCAAGGCGGACGACACGGGCTACAAGAAGTCCAAGGGAAAGAGGTCCTCGTCAAAGAAGGGCCCAAAGGCGAAGGCCGCGGCGCCCGAGGCCGCCCCCGCAGAGAAGCCGGACGAGCCAGAGGCCAAGGGCTAGGCCCGCCTCCGGCGCCCCCAATCACGCGAACGCGTCGAGGTTTACCCACGACGCGTTTTTTGCTTTGGTAACGGCCCAATGTTCGAGTTCACCGCCGCCGCCGCCGTCTACTGCGTGCTCGTAGCGGCGGTCTTCCTCGGGCTCTGGCTGTTCTACGACCGGCGGGACCACATGCTCTTCGACCGGGAGCGGCGCCGGACGACGTTCCACTGCATCCGGTGTGACCGGCTTTTCACGGCGCCCGAGGGGACGGAGCTCTGCAAGTGCCCGAGGTGCGGCCACGAGAACGCAAGGCTGAGGTTCTGAACGATGACACCCCTCCCATGAGGACCACCGCCGCGCTCCTCCTCGCATTCGCCGCCGCGCTTCCGCTGGGCGCGGCGGACGGGGGCCCGTCGGGCGGCGCCCCGGATCAGGCCGCCCGCGTCGGCGACACCTATCAGCAGGTGCTCTCCGAGAGGGGCCGCCCCTCGAGCGAGATGGCCGGCGGAGCGGTCCGCGTGCTCTACTACCCCGACTGCAGCATCAAGCTGAGGAACGACGTCGTGGTCGAGGTGAGGGCCGTCGCGGGGCCCCAGGCCAGGCCGGCCGAACCCCCGGGCGCGGCCTCCGCGTCAACCGGGGAGCCGCCGGCCGGGATGGTGTTCAGCGAGGATGCGGTCGAGCAGGCGATCGACGGATTCAAGAAGATCGTCCTGGGGAGGTTCGAGGGCGCGCGGTTCGACGAGCTGGAGGTATTGTCGGCGCACATCATCAGGGAGAAGGCCCTGTTTGGGGACGGGTCGTGGAAGATCCTGCGCTTCCACGAGGCGCTGGAGCTTCCCGCAGCGGCGACCGAGGAGATTTGGAGGGCGCGCGACGGCGACTTCGCCAAGTGGGAGGCGCGATTCCCCGGCTCCATCACGGCGCGCACCGCGCACATCGGGTTCCTCGTCTCCTACGCCCGGCGCGCCCGGGATCCGGTATCGGCGCTTTCCGCGAGGGACATCGCTGGATCGCCCCTGGCCATGCGGCTCGCCCAGGCCTCCGACCTGTTCCAGTCGGCGGGCAGGCTCGACGAGAAGTCCCCCATGCTCTGGTTCGAGGGACAGAGGGTGGCCCTCCTTCAGGGATGGCCCGCCAAGGACGTCCTCAGGCAATTCTACGAGGCCAAGCGCGCCGAGCCCGGATTCTGGCACTACGACGGCCAGGTCGCCGAATTCCTGCTGCCGAAGTGGTACGGGAAGGACGGCGACTGGGAGAGGCTCGCCGAGGCCGAGATCCAGAGGGGAGACGGACTGGGCGTCGAGGGGTACGCGAGGACCGTCTACGAGATGTCGGCCCACTACCAGGACGTCTTCAAGGAATCCCACGCCGGCTGGGCGCTGGTTAAGGAGGGCTACGGCGCCATGGTGCAGAAGTACCCGGACTCGAGGATGCTCCTGAACCAGTTCGCCCTCCTGGCCGTCCTCGCCGACGACGTGCCCGAGGCCCACGAGGCCTTCGCGGCGATGGGCGGACAGGCGGACCCGTTTGTCTGGTCGGGGAGAAACATCTCGGACTTCCTCGGGCGGGCCCGCTGGCAGCGCTGACTCCGGCGAAATCCGCTCCGGGCCGGAAAAAGCCCAACAATCTCTCTTGCGGTCGGCGGCCCGGCCGCCTTCTTCTTTCCCTTTTCCCATCCCGCACATGCCGCAGACGATTGCCGTACTCGATTTCGGGTCCCAATACACGCAGATCATCGCGCGCCGGATCCGGGAGTTCCAGGTGTTCTCCAAGATATACCATTTCTCGACGCCGCCGGAGCAGCTGCGGGCGGACGGGGTGATCGGGATAATTCTCTCGGGCGGCCCTAACTCGGTCTTCGAGCCCAGGGCGCCGATCCCGGACCGCGGGATCTTCGAGCTCGGCGTGCCGGTCCTCGGCATCTGCTACGGGCTTCACCTGATGGGACACATGCTCGGCGGCAAGGTGGTCAAGGGGTCCCGCAGGGAATACGGGCACGGGACGCTCCAGGTGAGGCGCCGCGGCCGGCTCTTCGCCCGCCTGCCCAAGAAGCTGCGCGTTTGGAATTCGCACGGCGACAAGCTCGTAAGGATCCCGCCGGGGTTTCTGGCGATCGCCAGGACCGAGAATTCCCCCTACGCCGTCCTCGAGGACCTGAAGAGGGACTTCTACGCGATCCAGTTCCATCCCGAGGTCTTCCACACCGAGCGTGGGGTGGACATCATCCGCAATTTCCTGATCGGGGTCTGCGGGGCGCGCCAGGACTGGACGATGAAGGACTTCATCAAGCACTCCGTCGAGGGCATCCGCGCGGCCGTGGGCAAGTCCCGCGTCCTGCTGGGGCTCTCGGGCGGGGTTGACTCTTCGGTGGCGGCCGCCCTCATCCACAAGGCGATCGGCAGGCAGCTGACCTGCGTGTTCGTCGACAACGGTCTTCTGCGGAAGGGCGAGCGAAAGGCGGTTGAGTCGCTCTACAAGCGCAACTTCAAGATCGACCTGAGGGTGGTTGATGCCTCGGGGATGTTCCTCAGGCACCTGAAGGGGGTCGACGAGCCGGAGAAGAAGCGCAAGATCATCGGCAACACCTTCATCGAGGTGTTCGAGCAGTCGCTCAAGAAGATCGGCCACGCCGACTTCCTGGCCCAGGGTACGCTTTATCCGGACGTGATCGAAAGCGTCGCGATCGGCGACAATCCGGCGGCGCTCATCAAGAGCCACCACAATGTCGGCGGCCTGCCCGCCAGGATGAAGCTCAAGCTGCTTGAGCCGCTGAGGGAGCTCTTCAAGGACGAGGTCCGCCGCGTGGGCGCGGCCCTGGGCCTTCCCCGCGAGGTCGTCTGGCGCCAGCCGTTCCCGGGCCCCGGCCTCGGAGTCCGGGTCATCGGGCCCGTGGGGCCCGCGAACCTCGAGATCCTTCGCGCCGCTGACGCCATCCTGCAGGAGGAGATGATGGAAAGCGGGTGGTATTGGAAGGTCTGGCAGTCGTTCTGCGTCTTTCTCCCCGTGAAGTCGGTCGGCGTGGTCGGGGACGAGCGCAATTACGCCTTTGTGATCTGCCTGCGTATCGTCGAGAGCATAGACGCGATGACCGCCGACTGGACCCGGCTTCCCTACGACCTGATCCAGAAGATCTCGGGGCGGATCACAAACGAGGTCCGGGGCGTTTCGAGGGTCGTCTATGACGTAAGTTCCAAGCCCCCAGCCACGATAGAGTGGGAGTGAATTTTCTTCGACCTTGCGCCGGATTTGGCTGTCATTGGGGGCATGTCGAAGGCACCCGCCAGCGTCCTGCTCTGCGCAATCGCTCTCATGGCCCCGGCCGCCGCCCGGGCGGAGCCCGCCGTGCTCGGTCTGGCGAGGGCCTACATAGGCCCCGAGTCGACGATCGACGGGATCAAGTCGATTCACTTTGTCGGCTCGGTCCAGCGGGTTGACCCGGACCAGGCCGCCGAGTCCGCCGTCGTCGACGGGCTCGACATGACCTTCGCGAAGCCGCTCCGGCAGCGGCTGGTCGTGCGCGGGCCGAAGGCGAGCCGGACGACGGTGCTCGACGGCTACGACGCCTGGGACTGGGTCCAGGAGAACCTTGACCCCACGAAATTCCGGCTGACGTGGCTGAACGCGGCGGACATCAGGACGCTTCGGGCCAACACGTGGGAGAACCTGTACTATTACCGCGGCCCCGAGGGAGGCTCGGTAGAGGACAAGGGGCCGGCGACGATCGACGGCGTCGCGTGCGAGCGTGTCGACTTCACGCACGGGCCGGGCATCGTCTACGAGCGCTATTTTGACCGGGACACCGGGCGCCTGGTGCTGACCGTCAAGGGCGCCGAGCTGATCCGCGAGAGCGGCGAGATCCGGGCCGACGGCATACGGTTTGCCAAGACGATCGTGAGCACGACGAAGAACGCCTCGGGCAAGGACGTCACCACGACGGTCACCTTCGACAGCGTCGTCCTCAACGAGCCGCTGCGCGCCGATTTCTTCGCGGTCCCGAGCGTACCGACCGCTAAGGCCCCGGCCCTGCCGGCGTCCGGCGCCTTGGTGAGGTAGCCCGTGCGCACGATCTCATTCGCGTCGAAGCAATTCGACTCCGACTTGGCCGTGTTCTGCCGCGGCGCGGCCGTCGGCCCCGAGATAGCCGACTCGGTGGAGGCGATCCTTTCCGACATCCGCGCGCGGGGCGACGCCGCCGTCGCCCACTACGCGCTGCGGTTTGACGGGGCCGCCCTCAAGCCCCGCGATTTCAGGGTGGGGGCCCGCGAGCTGAAGGCGGCCGCAAGGAGCCTGCCGGCCGCGCGCCGCAAGGCCCTGGTCGCGGTTCAGGCCGCGGTCACGGACTTCAACAGGAGGACGCTTCCCGCGAACTGGTCGGCGAGGAACCGGCACGGCGCCGAGGTCGGGGAGAAATTCGACCCCATTTCCCGCGTCGGGATCTACGTGCCCGGGGGCCAGGTGCCCCTCGTCTCGACCGTGCTCATGACCGTGACCCTCGCTTCGATCGCGAGCTGCCCGGAGATCGCCGTCTTCACGCCGAGCGGCGCCGGCGGCAGGATCGCGCCGGACCTGCTGGCGGCGCTCGACCTCGCCGGCGTCGGGGAGGTCTACCGGATCGGCGGCGTCCAAGCCATCGGCGCCATGGCCTACGGGACGGCGAGCATTCCCGCGGTGGACAAGATCTTCGGCCCGGGCAACGCCTACGTCTGCGAGGCGAAGCGCCAGGTCTTTGGCCGGGTGGGCGTCGACCTGCTTCCCGGGCCGAGCGAGGTGATGGTCATAGCCGACGGGAGCGCCCGCCTGGACTATGCCGCCGCCGACCTCCTGGCGCAGGCGGAGCACGGCTCGGGCAGGGAGAAGATCTACCTTGTCGCGACGTCCGCGAAGATCATCGCCGGCATCGCCTACGAGATCACGCAACAGCTTGGGGCGCTCGCCCGCTCAGAAAAGTCGCAGAGGGTCCTCGATAATGGGTTCCTGGCGATCGAGGTGCCCGGCCTCGCCGAGGCGGCGCAGGTGGCCAACCGGGTGGCGCCCGAGCACCTTGAACTCCTGGTCAATCCCGCTGCGGCCGCGAGACTCGTCAAGGCCGTGACCACGGCCGGGGCCATCATGATCGGAAACTCGACGCCGACTGCGCTGGGCGACTTCGCGGCCGGCCCGAGCCATGTCCTTCCGACCGGGGGCGCGGGCCGTTTCTCGAGCGGCCTGCGGGTCGCGGACTTCCTGCGCCGTACCAGCATCCTTCGCTACGACCCCGAGAGCGTCCGCAGGGCCGAGCCCACCGTCGCGGCGCTCTCGGCCATGGAGAAGCTGGACGCCCACGGCCGCTCCGTGGCGATGCGCGTTTCGCGCCCGGGCTCCAAATGACGGGGGAGGGTCCCGGGCGGCTCGCGCTCGCCCATGTTCCCGGGCTCCACGCCTACACCCCCGGCCTCCAGCCGACCGGACCGGGCTGGGTCAAGCTGAACACCAACGAGTGCCCGTACCCGCCTAGCCCGAGGGTCGCGGAGGCTATCCGGCGCGAGGTGGGGGATGACGGCGCGTCGCTCCGCCTCTACCCGGATCCGACGAGCGCGCCGCTGAGATCCGCAGTGGCGCGGATGCACGGGCTCGCTCCCGAGAACGTATGCATCGGCAACGGCTCCGACGACCTCCTGAACCTCCTCGTCCGCTGCTTCTGCGGTCCGGCGGCGGCCGCCGCCTTCACGACGCCGAGCTACTCGCTCTACCCGGTGCTGGTCGGGATCCAGGACGGCGCAATCACGAGGATCCCCATGGACCGCGGCATGCGCCTGCCGGTGGCCGCCATCGCAGCCTCGGGCGCCCGCATATTTTTCCTGACGTCGCCCAACGCGCCGACGGGCGTCGGCTTCCCGAATGCCGAGATCGGGGCCGTCCTCGAATCCTTCGGCGGCATCGTGGTCGTCGACGAGGCCTACGCGCCTTTCGCGCGCGAGAACTGCGCGGGCCTCCTCGCCGGCCATCCGAACCTCGTCGTCGTCAGGACGCTCTCGAAGGCGTTCGCGCTCGCGGGCATCCGCGTGGGCTACGCGCTCGCCGATGCGGAGGTGATCGGGCTCATCGACAGGGTGAGGGACAGCTACAACGTGAGCCGCCTCTCGCAGGTCGCCGCGCTCGCGGCCCTCGGCGACCCCGGCTATTATGAGGGCGTGGTCGCCAAAATCAGGGCCACAAGGGACTATTATGCAGACAGTTGGAAAACGAAGCGGGGATGGTTCACCTATCCCCCCGAGGCGAACTTCATCTTCACCGAGCCCCGCGACGCAAGCGGCCGGGCGGGGCCGGACGTCGCGAGGGCGGCTTACGACTTCCTGTTCTCCCGCAAGGTGTTGGTGCGCCACTTCCCGAGCGACGCCTTGACCGCCCCGTTCCTGCGGATCAGCGTCGGCACCGATGACGAGATGCTCGTCCTCGATAAAACCCTCGACGCATGGCTAAAGGCACCTCCAAACGCGTAGCGGCCGTCACCCGAAAGACAGCCGAGACGGACATCTCGATCGCGCTGGCGATCGACGGCACCGGCGTCTCGAAGATCGCGACGGGGGTCGCCTTTTTTGACCACATGCTGACGCTGTTCGCCAAGCACGGCCTCTTCGACCTGACGATCAAGGCCAAGGGCGACGTCGACGTCGACTACCACCACACCGTCGAGGACGTCGGCCTCGTGCTCGGCCAGGCGTTCAAGAAGGCTCTGGGCGACAAGATGGGCATCCGCAGGTACGGGTTCTTCATCCTCCCCATGGACGAGTCGCTCGCTCGCGTCGTCGTCGACGTGGGCGGCCGCCCGCACCTGGAGTATCGGGTGGAGGCCCAGTCCATGTTCGTCCGGGACTTCAACCTGGTCCTCGTTAAGGAATTCTGCCGGGCGTTCAGCAACGCGCTGGGCGCGAACCTCCACGTCGAGCTGGTCTACGGCGAGGAGCCGCACCACATCGCCGAGGCGGTCTTCAAGGCCCTGGGCAGGGCGGTCGACGCGGCGACGCAGATCGAGCCGCGGGCCGCGAACCTCCTTCCGACCACCAAGGGCAGCCTGTAGCCCCCGAAGCGATGCGCGCGCCCACAGCCGTCATCGACACCGGCATCTGCAACCTGCGCAGCGTCACGAAGGCGCTGGAGGCGGTGGGCGCGGCCCCCGTCGTGGTGCGCACGCCGGCCGAGCTTGGCGCGTCCGGGGCGGACGCCCTCGTCCTTCCCGGCGTTGGCGCGCTGCGCGACTGCGTGCTCTCCCTGCGCTCGTCCGGCCTCGACGAGACGGTCCGGGAGTGGATAGCCGGGGACCGGCCGTTCCTAGGAGTCTGCCTCGGGATGCAGGCGCTCTTCGACCAGTCCGAGGAGGGCGGCGTGAAGGGCCTCGGGATCATCCCCGGCCGCGTGGTCCGGTTCAGCGTGCCCCCTCCGCTAAAGGTGCCACACATGGGCTGGAACACCATCCGCTTCACGCAGGACGGCAGCCCGCTGCAGGACGGTCTGGCCGCCGATGGCGAGTCGTTCTATTTCGTCCACAGCTATCACTGCGTCCCAAGGGACCGGGGCCTCGTCCTCGCCGAGTGCGACTACGGCACGCCCTTTGTCGCGGCGATCGGGCGCGGCCGGATGTTCGCGACGCAGTTTCACCCGGAAAAGAGCCAGACAAAAGGGTTACGGATCTATCGCAATTTCGCGGCATCAGTCGCAGCACCTCTAATCCCTCGATAAGGGGGGCCATTTTCGTCCGCGGGTCCCGATCTTTTCTTTGCAAGCGGCCCGTTTCTAGCTTGGGCTGGCGTAGCCATGCCCCACAGCGCCTCACTCAAGCTGGACGACAGGGAATACCCCCTTTCCGTGCTTGTGGGCACCGAGGGTGAGAAGGCCCTGGACACCCGAAAACTGAGGGCGGACACGGGGTACATCTGCTACGACCAGGGCTACGGGAACACGGGGTCCTGCGAGAGCGCGATCACCTTCCTGGACGGGGAGAACGGCGTCCTCAGGCACCGCGGGATTCCCATCGAGCAGCTGGCCCACGAGAGCGATTTCGTCGAGACGGCCTACCTGGTGATCTACGGGGACCTGCCGAACCAGGCGAGGCGAAGGGAGTTCGGCCTTCTCCTCAGGCAGCACGCGGCGGTCGAGACGCAGATGCAGAGGATTTTCGAGGGGTTCCCGAAGGACGCGCCGCCGATGGCGATGCTTTCCTCAATCGTGGCCTCCCTCGCCGCGCACTACCCGCAGCTGGCGACCAACAACTTCGAGAAGGACCTGGCCAACTTCGACCTGGCCGCGGCGATCGCGATCTCGAAGGTCCGCACGATCGGGGCGATGATCTACAGATACCAGAGGGGCCTTCCCTATGTCTTCCCGAAGCAGGAGCTCCCGTTCTGCGACAACTTCCTGCACATGGTGTTCTCCGAGCCGTACAAGGACTACGTCGCGGAGCCAGAGGTGGCGCGGGCGCTCAACCTGCTGCTCCTGCTCCACACGGACCACGAGCAGAACTGCTCCACCTCGACCGTCCGGACCGTGGGCTCGAGCGCGGCGAACCTCTTCACGTCCCTCTCCGCGGGCATCTGCGCCCTGTCCGGGCCGCTCCACGGCGGCGCGAACGTCGCGGTCGTCCAGATGCTCCAGGCCATCCACGACGAGGGCGACGACGGCACGCGCTTCATCGCCTCGGCGAAGGGCGGCTCGAAGGCGAACCGGCTCATGGGGTTCGGGCACGCGGTGTACAAGAATTTCGACCCGCGGGCGAAGATCATCGGAAAGGCCTGCGAGGACGTCCTGAAAAAGCTCGGGATCAAGGACCCGCTCCTCGACATCGCGAGGAAGCTCGAGGAGGCGGCGCTCAAGGACGACTATTTCCTCTCGCGCAAGCTCTACCCGAACGTCGACTTCTACAGCGGGATCATCATGCGCGCGCTGGGGATCCCCACCAGCATGTTCACGGTCATCTTCGCGATCGGGCGGACCCCCGGCTGGATCGCGAACTGGCACGAGGTGGCGTCGAACCCCAAGGGCCGCATCTACCGGCCGAGGCAGGTCTACATTGGCCCCGTGAAGAGGGACTACGTCCCGATGGCCCAGCGCGCCTGAGATGGAATTCAAGATTCGCGCCGCGAGGCCGGAGGACGCGCGGTCGATCACCCTCCTCTCGAGGGAGCTTGGCTATCCCGCGGATGTGAAGTCGACGCGGGAGAGGCTCCGGCGGATCCTGGGGCGCGACGACCAGCGGGTCGTGGTCGCCGTGGCCCACGGCGGCGCGGTTTGCGGATGGCTCCAGGCACAGTGCAACGTCGTCATCGAGTCCGGCCTCCGGGTCGAGATCACGGGGCTGGTCGTCGCGGACGGCATGCGCCGCAGGGGCGTCGGCCGAAGCCTGGTCGCGCAGGCCGAGACCTGGGCCAGCGAGATCTCGGCCGAGACGATCGTCGTCCGCAGCAACACGAAGCGGGTCGACAGCCACGCGTTTTACCCCTCTCTGGGCTACCTCCCCTCAAAGACCCAGGTCGTCTACCGGAAGCGGCCGGAGATATAGCCCCTTTTTGAAGGTTGGCCGGGGGGCCTAACTTTGCTTCGATGGGGGGATGATTCTCCTCGGGGTGAACATCGACCACTGCGCGACCCTGCGCCAGGCCCGCTACAAGGACGCGGGCGGCGTCCCCGGTGGTTCCGTCGAGCCCGATCCCGTCGCCCTCGCCGCCCGGGCCGAGCGGGCGGGCGCCGACGGGATCACGGCTCACCTGAGGGAGGACAGGAGGCACATTCAGGACCGGGACATCTGGCGCCTCAGGGAGTCCGTAGCGACGAGGCTCAACTTCGAGATGGCCTGCACCCGGGAGATGATCGACCTCGCCCTCAGGCTGAAGCCAGCCTCGGTCTGCGTCGTCCCGGAGAAGAGGACCGAGGTCACGACGGAGGGGGGCCTCGATGTCCTGGGCGGCAGGGACGCTGTCAAGGCCTGCATCGACGCCATGGGCGCGGCGGGCATCGAGACCAGCCTATTCATCGGCCCCGACGAGGCCCAGATCGAGCTCTCCGCCGCGCTCGGCGCGCCGACGATCGAGCTCCACACGGGCGCCTACGCCGGGGCCTACCACACGCCCCGCCGTTCCGCCGAATTCGAGAGGCTGCGCGCCGGCGCGGTCCAGGCCCACGGCCTCGGGCTCAGGGTGAATGCGGGCCACGGCATAAACTACGTGAACATCGCCGAGGTGCGGACCCTCCCGCACCTGCACGAGCTGAACATCGGCCACAGCATCCTGAGCCGCGCGCTGTTCACTGGCATCGAGGAGGCCGTCCGCGAGATGAGGGCGCGCATGAACCCGTGAACCTCGATCTTCCACCGGGAGGGGTCCTTGTCGGCCTCGGCGCGGACGTCATCGAGGTTGGCCGTATTCGCGGGGTCCTCGAGCGCCAGGGGGAGCGCTTCCTCGCGCGCGTATTCACGGCCGAGGAGCGGGAGTACTGCGCGAGGATGTCCCAGCCCCACAAGCACCTCGCGGCCCGGTTCGCGGCGAAGGAGGCCGTGTCCAAGGCGTTCACGACCGGGATCGGCGCCGAGCTCGGCTGGCGGTCCGTCTCGGTTTACCACGGCCCAAGGAACCAGCCCCTCGTCAGGCTGGACGACAAGGGGCTGGCGCTCCTCAGGGACGCCGGCGCCACGCATGTCCTGCTCACCCTTTCCCACACGGACACGGTCGCGATGGCCGTCGCCGCGCTCGTTCGGGCCTGAGGCCCCCGCGCCCGCCATGGACGAAGACGCTCCATCGAAGCCGCCCGGCGAGAAGCCCTCGCAGATCCCGTCCTGGGTGACGCTCGGCTTTGTGGTTGGCGCCCTCTTTGTCCTGGCGCTGCCGCGGCGCGCGCCGATCGCGCCTCCCGCGACGCCGACGGTCGAGGAGGCCCCAGCCCCTGCAAAACCCCCCGCAGCGCCGCAGGTGACGACGATCGAGGCCGTCTTCGCGGCCTGGGACCAGTACGCCGTCTGGAGCAACGACATGACCGAGGTGGCCCTCTGGAACGCGGGGACGAAGAGCTTCTCGGACTACTACGAGGTGCTGAAGACGGCCAACGGATACTACTTCCGGTCGATCCCGGGATTCACGCGCCCGATCCTCACCCACGGGGTCGCGGACAACTCGCCGCTCCAGTTCACGGAGACGTCCCGTCAGAGGCAACAGTGGCTGGACGACATCAACAAGGAGAACTGGAGGGCGCTCGCCCAGGGGGCCCACGACGCCCTGGCGCCCCTGCAGGCGCCGCCGGCCAAGCCCGACGACGGAAAATAAGGACCCGCCATGCCAAACGCAGCCATACCCAGCCATCCGGTCCTCTCCGCGGAGCAGGTGCGCGTCCTCGAGAACGGCCTCTTCGGCGGCGACGAGAGGAGGGAGTGGAAGGCCATGCTCCTCGCCGGGCGCTCGACCGCCGAGGCGGTCGTGAGGGATTTCGGCGAGATCGGCGGGCTTCCCGCCGCGGCCCGCGTGATCGTCCTCGCGGGCAAGGGCAACAACGCGGGCGACGCGCTCATAGCGGCGCGCGAGATCCTGGAGCGTTTTCCCGGGGCGTCATGCGACGTGCTTTTCGCCTTCGGCCCCAGGCGGCTCAGGCCGCCGGCCGCGCGCGCGTGGAGGGGGCTCTCGGAGTCGTGCCGCGGGAGGGTCCGCTCGGCGGCCGCCGATACTCTCTCGGCCGCGTACGACCTCTGCCTCGACGGCATCTTCGGCTACCAGTTCAGGCCGCCGCTGCCGCCAGAGGCGCTGGCGGCGATCGCCGCGGCCGCCGCGTGCGAGGTTCGGTTCCGGGCGGCGGTGGACCTTCCGAGCGGCCTGTCCGAGAAGGGGGCCTTTGCCGCGGACTTCACCTATGCCACGGGAGCCGTCAAGTCGCCTCTCCTCGGCTGCGCCAACGCCGGGCGCCCGCGCTACCTCGACCTTGGGTTTTTCCAGGGCGAGCAGGGCGGCGCCGCGGCGACCGGGGCGGGGGACCGCGTGGTCCTCTCCTCGATCCTGAGGCCGCTCGCGGGCCTGCGGCCGGCCTCGTCGGACAAGCGGAGCCAGGGCCACCTGGCCGTGGTCGGCGGCTCCGGCGATTTCCCTGGGGCCGTCCTCATGACGACCCTCGCCGCGCTGCGCAGCGGGGTCGGCCTCGTCACGGCCTTCGTGCCCGAGCGGCTGGCCGCTGCCTACGCCGCGCGGGCTCCCGAGGCCATGTGGGTGGGCCTCCCCGAATCAGATGGCGGCGCGCTCGCGGCCGGCAGCCTCCCGAGGGTCCTGAAGGCCGCGGAGCGGGCGACGGCTTTCGCGATTGGCCCCGGGCTTGGCCGGGACCTGGGGGCCCTCGCCCTCGCCATGGGGATCGTCGGGGCCGCCGAGATCCCGGTCGTCATCGACGCGGACGCGCTCCAGCCCGACATAGTCCGGGCGGGGAGGGCGCCGAGGATCCTCACCCCCCACGCGGGCGAGCTCGAGCGCATCTCTCTGGGCGAGGACCTGCGGAAGCTCTGCCTTTCCATCCCGGCTGTCGTGGTCGCCAAGGGTCCCGTCACGAGGATTTGCGCCGGAGGCGCGGAGTACCGCTGCCTCCACGGGGGCCCGGTCCTCTCGAGGGGAGGCAGCGGGGACCTTCTCGCGGGGCTCGCGGGCGGCCTGCTTGCCCAGACCCCCAAGGATCCCCTGTTGGCCGCGTGCCGGGCGGCGGTCTGGCACGCGATGGCCGCGGACCAGCTCGCCCGCGCCCACGGGCAGGCGGCCGTGGAAATCCTGCAGTTGCTCGACTTCCTGGCGCCGGCCCTGCGAGAGTCGGCGTCATGCCCAGCGAGCTGACCGAGAGGCAGGCGTTCCTGGCCCTAAACGCCCTGCCGGGGATCGGCCCCATCGGGCTCAACCGGCTGCTCGAGGCGTTTAGCGGCGACCCGCGCGCGGCGCTCTCGGGCGACAGGAGGGCGCTCGAGGCGGCGCTCGGCCCCCGCCCGGGCGCCGTCGCGGCGGTGCGCGACTGGCGGGCCCATTTCGACCCGGCGAGGGAGGAGGACCGGATGGAGAAGAGCGGCGTCGTCTTCCTCGGGCGCGGGGACGCCGGGTATCCGCCCCTCCTCGGAGAGATCCACGATCCGCCGGTCGTCCTGTATCGGAAAGGCAACTACCTGTTCGACAACCCGTGCGTCGCCGTGGTCGGTAGCCGGCGCGCGACCGCCTACGGCCAGGGCGTGGCGAGGAGGCTGGGCGCCGAGCTCGCGCAACGGGGGTTCTGCGTCGTGAGCGGCCTTGCGCGGGGCGTCGACACGGCGGCGCACGAGGGGGCCCTGTCGGTCGGCGGCAGGACCGCGGCCGTCGTCGGCACCGGGATCGACATCATCTACCCGCCGGAGAACCTCGGGCTGTACCGCCGGATCGCGGCGGCCGGCGCCGTCCTCTCGGAGTTTCCGTTCGGCCGGGCGGCCGACCGGGACAGCTTCCCCATGCGCAGCCGGGTGGTCTCCGGCATCTGCGAGGCCGTGGTGGTCGTCGAGAGCGACATGTGGGGCGGAGCGATGACGACCGCGAAGTTCGCCGGGGAGCAGGGCAGGCTCGTCTTCGCGGTGCCCGGCCGGATCGACCAGTCGACGAGCGGCGGCTCGAACCAGCTGATCAAGGACGGCGCGGCGATGCTGACAAAGGTCGAGGACCTGCTGCAGGAGATCCAGTACCTGGGCGGCCTGAGGCCGGCTCCGCTGGCGGGCGGGGCGCCGGCGGAAGCCCCGGAGAGCCTGGGGCCAGACGAGGCCCGGATCCTCTACCACCTTCGCGGCGGGCTCGCCATGTCCCCCGCAGCGTTGGCGGCCGAGACCGGCCTTGCCGCGGGCGCGGTCGGCGCGGCCGTGGCGCTTCTCGAGGAAAAGGGATTTGTCTCCCGTCGCGCCGACGGATCCTACGGTCCCGCCGTGCCGGATTGAACCTCGCGGGCCTCAGCCCGGGGGCCACGCCATCTGGCGCTTCGCGAGCAGGTGGACGTGGACATGGGGAACGCTCTCGCAGGCGTCCGGCCCGCTGTTGACCACGATGCGGAAGCCATTGTCCAGCTTGAGCTTCTTTGCGAGCTCGCCCGCGACGACAAGGAGGTGGCCGAGCAAGGGCTCGTCGCCGTTCGAGGCCTCCGCCAGCCGCGGGATCGGCCTCTTCGGGATGATCAGCAGATGGACGGGGGCCTGGGGCTGGATGTCGTGGATCACGATGCAGCGATCGTCCTCGAATTCGATCTTCGCGGGGATCTCGCGGTCGATGATTCTCTGGAAGAGGGTCTTGGTCATGGTGCGGCGTTCCCGGCCGCGATCTTGTCCCGCCGGACGCCGGTCACAAGAACAAGAGCGTGAGGTCGCTTCCGGAAGGGGAGCGCGCTGCCGTCAGCTCCCTGAGGAAGCCGAGGAGATCGTCGTATTCGCGGCGGCGGCGCGGCGTCTCCCGCTTCTCAGGGGGCAGCACGGCAGGCCGGAGGTTCGTGATCAGGAGCGTGGACTCACGGAAGGGCGCCAGCTGCTTCAGGCCCGCCATCACCTCGGCCCGCGCGAAAAGCTGGGTCCCGGAGTGTAGGGTGCGCGACGCGTCCCAGTGGAAGAAGCCGTGCCGGGGGAGCCGAGAATGCAGCTTCTCCAGGAGGCGCGCGGCGGCCGAGTTGAACGCCTCCGCGCTGTTCGACGCCAGGGCTGGGTCCGCCAGCGTCCGGGCCTCGAGCTCGTCGAGCGAGAACGTGATCGCCGACTTGATCTGGTTCGCGAGGAACAGGTCCCTTCCGGTCACGTGCCCGAAGAGCGCGTTGATGTAGTGCAGGCGACGCAGCTCGTCGCTGTCCTTCCTCATTTCTTGGGCTTACCCAGCGAGCTTATCTCGCTCATGAACTCGGAGACGTCCCGGAACTCCTTGTAGACGCTCGCGTAGCGGACATAGGCGACCTGGTCGACCGTGCGCAGGCGCTGCATGACGCCCTCGCCGATCGCCTGGGAAGGTATCTCGTTCTCAAACCGCGCCTCGATGGCGTCGATCACGTCCTCGACAAGCATCGTGATCTGCTCGATGTCGACCGGGCGCTTGTGGCAGGCCGCGCGCACCGCGTGGACGAGCTTCTCCCGGTCGAACTCCTCCCTCCTGCCGTCGCGCTTGATGACGACCATGCCGTCGAGGACGAGCGTCTCCGTCGTCGTGAACCTGTGGCCGCACTCGAGGCATTCGCGGCGGCGGCGGATGGTGTTGCCCTCCTTGCTAATGCGGGAGTCGGTCACCTTGTCCTCGATCGATGTGCACTTGGGGCAGCGCATGGTCAGTTGAGCTCCAGGAAATTCTCGAGGATCTTCATCCCGCAGGGGGTCGCTATCGACTCCGGGTGAAACTGGACGCCCCAGATGGGCAGGGTGCGGTGGCGAAGGCCCATGACCTCGCCCTCGGCGGTCTCGGCGGTGATCTCCAGGTCCTTCGGGAAGGTCGAGCGCTCGACCAGTAGCGAGTGGTAGCGCGTCGCTGCGAAACCCTGGGGCAGGCCCTTGAAGAGGTCGGTGTTGCGGTGGTTGATAGGCGAGGTCTTCCCGTGCATCAGCCTGTCCGCGCGAACGACGTTCCCACCGAAATACTGCCCGACGGCCTGGTGGCCGAGGCATACCCCGAAGATCGGCTTTCGCCCGGCGAAGGCCTTGATCATGTCGAGCGTCACGCCGGCCTCGCTCGGCGAGCAGGGGCCGGGCGAGAGGAGGACACGGTCGGGATTCATGGCCAGTGCGTCCTTGGGAGTGATCCCATTGTTCCGGAATACCTTCTGCTCCACGCCCAGCTGCCCGAAGTATTGGACGAGGTTGTAGGTGAACGAGTCGAAGTTATCTATTACGAGGAGCACTGTCTTGTAATTGACCGTCGATTGGCGAGGGGGTCAAGTTTGCGGGTGGGGTCGTTGCCCCAATATGGCAAGTCACTTTCAACTGCTTTGCAGGGACACCTCGACCGGGGCGCGCCGTGGGCGCCTGACGACGCTCCACGGCGCCGTCGAGACACCCATCTTCATGCCGGTCGGGACGCAGGGCACGGTCAAGGCAGTCACCCCGGTCCACCTCCGGGAAATCGGGGCCAAGATCATCCTGGGGAACACGTACCACCTGAACCTCAGGCCGGGGAGCGAGCTCATCCGCGACCTGGGGGGCCTGCACCGCTTCATGGGATGGGACGGGCCGATCCTCACGGACAGCGGCGGCTTCCAGGTCTTCAGCCTCTCCAAGCTCCGGGAGATCAGCGACGATGGGGTCTCGTTCCAGTCCCACCTCGACGGGGCCAGGCTCTTCCTCGGGCCCCGGGAGGTCATGGGCATCCAGGCCAACCTGGGCTCCGACATCGCGATGGTGCTCGACGAGTGTCCGCCGTGGCCGGTGGGACGGGACGCCTGCGCGCTCGCGTGCGCGCGGAGCCTGCGCTGGGCGCGCCGGTGCAGGGAGGTCGCGCTTGAAAGCGGGTTCCTCGCCTCGGGCCGCCACGTCTTCGCGATCGCGCAGGGATCGACCTACGACGACCTCAGGCGGGAGGCGGCCGAGGCGCTGGCCGCTCTCGACTTCCCGGGCTACGCGGTCGGCGGCGTCAGCGTGGGCGAGCCCGAGCCCGAGATGCTGAAGCAGGTGGCGGCGACGACGCCGTACCTGCCCGACGACAAGCCCCGCTACACCATGGGCCTAGGCACTCCGCCGCAGCTGCTAAGGATGGTCGCCCTCGGCGTGGACATGTTCGACTGCGTCCTGCCGAGCCGCGTCGCCCGGAACGGGCTCGCGTTCACCCCCGAGGGGCCGATCAACCTGAGGAACGAGAGGTTCAGGCAGGATGCGCGCCCGGTCGTCGAGGGCCTGGACAACTACACCTGCCGCACTTTTTCCAGGGCCTACTTGAGGCACCTCTTCATGGCCGGCGAGATGCTCGCCGGCACGCTCCTCACGATCCACAACCTGCATTTCTTCCTGAACCTGATGGAGCAGGCCCGCGCGCACATCGAGGCGGGCGACTACAAGCCCTGGCACGAGGCTTGGATCCGCCGCTACGAGGAGCAGGCCTGAGGGGCGCGCCGGGCCCGGACGCCCTTCGGGGGCGACCGGGCTCCACGGGGCGCCGGACTAGGGCAATTCGTAGACCTCGGCCAACGCGACGCCGGTCGTGCCGCCCACGCCGCTGATCTGAATCGTGTAGCTCCCCGCGGTCAGACCGACGATCTGGGCGGAGTCCGCGCTTCCCGTGGCGAATGCAAACGCCCCGACGCTGGCCGCGTCGCTCGCTATCAGGGTGGGGCTTGTGGCGGTGCCCCAGCCCGTGTTCGAGGCGACCACGGTCTGGCCGGAATATATGCCGAGCGCGGGCTGGGCGAGCACTCCCGTGACTCCGTACTGGGTGAGGCTGGGGCCGTCGGCCCTGATGAGCAGCGGTTCGTTGCCCGGCCCGCTTATCGCGAATCCCGGGATGAGGATGTTCGCACCGGTTCCGACCATGGCCCTCGTGGAGATGTTGACCATGCGCGTGCCGGTGGTCGAAACCTCGTAGACCTCGGCAAGCGCCACGCCGGTGGTATTGTTGACCCCGGATACCTGCGCCGTGTAGCTGCCGGCGGGAAGGGAAACGATCAGGGCGCAGTCGGCGCTGCCGGAGGCAAATGCGAACGCCCCGACGGAGGCCGCCGTGCTCGCGATCAGCGCCGGGTTTGAGTTGGTGCCCCATCCCGTGTTTGTGGCGACCACGTGCTGGGAGCTGTCATACACGATCAGGCTCGGCTGCGCCAGGACGCCGGTTACGCCGTATTGGGTCAGGCTGGGGCCGTCCGCGCGGATGAGCAGCGTCTCGGTGCCGCTTCCCGTGATGGCGAAGCCCGGAATCAGGATGTTCGCCCCGGTCCCCACCAGGGCGCGAGTCGAGATATTGATGAGCCGCGTGGTCAATACGCCCGAGTTGATGGTCAGGCTCGCCCCGGCGCTCGTAGCCGAGCCGTCGGCGTTGGTGATCGTGACCGAGTAAGTGCCCGCGTCCGAGGACTGGACGCTCGCGATGGCGTACGAGGAGCCCGTCGCCCCGGGAATCGGCGTGCCATTGAAGTTCCACTGGTAGGAGATAGGGGAGGCACCCGATGCGGCGACCGTGAAGGTTGCGCTTCCGCCGACAACCACGAACGCGCCCGAGGGCTGGGTCTGGATCTGGGGGGCCCCGGCGAAGGCGCCCTTGCGTATCGCGTTGTTGCTGGCGTCCGACACAAAGAGGTTGCCGCTTGCGTCCACGACGACGTCGAAGGGCTGGTTGAACAGGGCGGCGGCGCCCGTCCCGTTGGCGTAGCCGGGACGCGGCGGCGTCTGGCCCGCGGGGGTTATGGGCGGTGGGGTGCCCGCGAGCGTGGTAACGACGCCGGCGGAAGAGACCTCGCGGATCGTGTTGTTCTTCTCGTCCGCCACGAACAGGTTTCCGCTCGAATCCACCGCGACCCCCGAGGGGGCGTCAAATTGGGCGGCGGTTGCGGTCCCGTCGTTGATGCCCTGGTTACCCGCAGACCCGGCAACGGTGGTCACAACGCCCGCCTGGGTTATCTTGCGAATCGTGCTGTTGCCGAAATCGGCCACATACAGGTTGCCGCTCGCGTCGAGCGCGACGCCGGCCGGAAGATCGAACTTCGCAGCGGGTCCCGTGCCGTCGCTGCTGCCGACCGAGCCCGCGGTGCCGGCAAGCGTGGTCACGACCCCCGCCGGCGTGATCTTGCGTATGTCGAAGTTCCTCTCCTCGGAGACGTAAAGGTTCCCGCTCGCGTCCACTGCGATGCCTGAGGGATAATAGAACGACGCGGCGGATCCCGTGCCATTCGCGCTCCCGGCGACCCCTGGCGAGCCAGCGATCGTGCTCACTGTCCCGCCCGGCGTGATCTTGCGGATTGTTTGGTTCCCCGAGTCCGTGACATAGAGGTTTCCGCTCCCATCAAGCGCGATTCCGTAGGGATAGTTGAACGACGCGGCGGATCCCGTCCCGTCCGCGGAGCCGACCTCGCCGGGCGTGCCCGCGATCGTGGTGACGACGCCCGACGGCGTGATCTTTCGGATCGTTTGGTTGGTGTTGTCCACGACAAAGAGGTTTCCGCTGGGGTCCAGGACCAGATCCGTCGGGTAGTCGAACGCCGCTGCGGATCCCGTCCCGTCCGCATACCCGCTCCCCGGGATCCCCGCGAGGGTGCTCACGACATCGCCCGGCGTGATCTTTCGGATCGTGTCCAAATCCACATCGGAGACGTACACGTTGCCGCTTCCGTCCACGGCGATGCCAAAGGGCGCGTAGAACCTAGCGCTTGAGCCCGGGCCGTCCGCGAAGCCATAGGCCAGGGCGAGACCCGCCACCGTCGTCACGACGCCTCCCGAGGTGACCTTGCGGATCGTGCCATTCGCCTCGTCCGCGACGTACACGTTGTCGCTTCCGTCGACCGCGACGCCGATCGGCCCGTAGAACTTAGCGGCGGATCCCGTACCGTCCACGCTTCCGTTCATCTTTACGCCGCCCGCGAGCGTGGTCACCACTCCCGCCGACGTGATTTCGCGAATATCGTCATTGCCCGCATCGGCGATGAACAGATTGCCGCTTGTGTCGACGGTGATGCCGACCGGGGCGTTGAAACGCGCCCCGGTTCCCGTCCCGTTGATGCTGCCGGACACCCCAGCTTCGCCCGCAATCGTGGTCACGACCCCGGCCGGCGTGATCTTGCGGATCGTGTTGTTGCCGTAGTCCGAGACATACACGTTGCCGCCCGAGTCCACAGTCAGGCCGGCCGGCAGGTTGAACGTCGCGGCGGTACCCGTCCCGTCACTGCTTCCGTTGACGCCTGCGGATCCCGCAAGCGTGGTCACGCCCCCGCCTGGCGAGATCTTGCGGATGAGCTCGTTTCCCTGGTCCGCAACGTAGATGTTGCCGGCCGAGTCCACGGCCACGCCCAGCGGGCCGCTGAACGTCGCGGCGGTGCCGGTTCCGTTTGCGAAGCCTGGGACACCCAGGGTGCCCGCAATCGTGGTCACGACTCCGGCTGGCGTGACCATGCGGATCGTGTCGTTCGCCTGATCCGCGACGTACACGTTGCCCGCCGAGTCCGTCGCTATGCCGGAGGGGGCAAAGAAGCGCGCTGCGGCCCCGGTTCCGTCCTGCCCGCCCGGGAGGTTTGGGGCGCCCGCCAGCGTGGTGAAGGCGTAGGGCGTCGCATAGTTGCTCTGGGCATGTGCAACCGACACCGACAGCAGGGCTGCGGCGAAGGTCCCGGCGAGGCAGAGCAGGGAGGGGAGGGCGTTTGCAAGGGGGCGCGATGGGATCATTTTCTTTAGGGTGTTGGGGTGGGCGGGGAAAACGGGGGAGGAACTCACCGTCCGCAGGTGAGACATTGTTTGGAATTATTCGGGCGCTGGAAAGGTCAAAGCCGGAAACCCGGGGTCGCGTGAGCGCGTTACATGGGGCCCGGCGAATCCGCCCAATGACCGGAAATTCCGGATCTGGTGCGGGCGCCGCGTTGCGTTTTCGGTGGCATTTTGCTTCCCGTGGGACTGCTCGCGGTGTGCCAAGTACCGTAATGACGCATTAAGATATTCATATATAGCATGTTATATGTTTTTGTCAACCGGGACCCCCACGTCCCGATGCCGGGTTGGGTGCATGCCCCTAGCTTGTCCGGGAGCTCGAGCACCCCGTTGGGTGTAGGCTCCCAAGAACGCCTCCGCAGGAATTGGAAAATCCGAGGCGTGAAAATCATCCGTGGGGCCCTGGAACCGCGCGATCGCCGGCGTGCGGAGCCGGATTGAGTATTCAGGGGCCAACGACTTGGGCTTTTTCCGCTGCGGCCCGCCCACGCTCGATCTCCCTCGGGGCGCCGTCCGCTGGCGCGTCCTTAACCGCTCGCCAACCCTGCCCAATTAGGGCCTATTTGCGCCTGTATGCGCATTCTTGTCACCGGGGGCGCCGGCTTCCTCGGCTCACATCTCTGCGAGAGGCTCCTCGCGGACGGCAACGAGGTCGTCTGCCTCGACAACTTTTTCACGGGCAGCAAGCAGAACATCGCCTCCTTCGCCGGCAACCCGAGCTTCGAGCTCGTCCGCCACGACGTGATCGACCCGTTCAAGTACGAGGTGGACCAGATCTACAACCTGGCGTGCCCCGCGTCGCCGCCGCACTACCAGTACAACCCGATCAAGACCATCAAGACGTCGGTGATGGGCTCGATCAATTGCCTGGGACTCGCGAAGCGCCTGAAGGCGCGCGTCTTCCAGGCGTCGACCTCCGAGGTCTACGGTGACCCGCAGGTGCACCCTCAGCCCGAGAGCTACTGGGGCAACGTCAACCCGATCGGGAAGCGCTCATGCTATGACGAGGGGAAGCGCTGCGCCGAGACCCTCTTCTTCGACTACCACCGCGAGAACAAGGTCGATATCCGGGTCGTGCGAATTTTCAACACCTACGGGCCGCGAATGCACGAGGCGGACGGGCGCGTGGTTTCGAACTTCATCGTCCAGGCCCTGAAGGGCGAGGACATCACGGTGTACGGCGACGGCAGCCAGACGCGCTCATTCTGCTACGTCGACGACCTGATCGAGGGCTTCGTGCGGGTCATGAAGCAGACAGAGACGCCGGGCCCCATCAACCTCGGCAACCCGGGCGAGTTCACGATGGTCGAGCTCGCAGAGCTGACCTTGAAGCTCGTCGGCGGCCGCTCGAAGATCGTCCACAAGAAGCTCCCCGCGGACGACCCCAGGCAGCGCAAGCCGGACATCTCACTGGCCAAACGCCTCCTCAAGTGGGAGCCCACGGTGCCACTCGAGGACGGCCTGAAGCGCACGATCGCCTACTTCAAGAAGCGGCTCTGACAGGGCCCTGCGGCCCTGGCATTTTGTCGTTTGCCTAACCGGGCCGACGGTCTATTATCTAACCCTTAATGCTGTCAGCTCTGCTCAAGCCCTTCGCCGGGAGGCACTACAAGAAGTTCCTCGAGAAGACCCGCCCTATCGTGGTGCGGATCAACGAGTTCGACAAATCCTACATGTCCCTGTCGGACGGGCAGCTGCGGGCGAAGACCGACGAATTCCGCGAGCGCCTGAAGGCCGGCGAGACGCTTGACCAGATCCTGCCGGAGGCGTTCGCCGTCGTGAAGAACGCCGCCCGGCGCCTGGTCGGCACGAAGGCACTCGTCTGCGAGCACGAGCTCGAGTGGGACATGGTGCATTTCGACGTCCAGCTGATCGGCGGGATCGCGCTGCACGAGGGCAGGATCGCGGAGATGGCGACGGGCGAGGGCAAGACCCTCGTCGCGACGCTGCCGCTCTACCTCAACTCCCTCAACGGGCGCAACGCCCAGCTCGTCACGGTCAACGACTACCTCGCCCGCCGCGACTCGGAGTGGATGGGCCAGCTCTACGGGTTCCTCGGCGTGACGGTCGGCTGCATCCAGCAGCAGATGTCCCCGGACCTGCGCCGCGACATGTACGGGCGCAACATCACCTACGGGACGGCCAGCGAGTACGGCTTCGACTACCTGCGCGACAACGGCATGGCGACGCGCAAGGAGGACCAGGTCCAGCGGGACCACTGGTACTGCATCGTGGACGAGATCGACTCGATCCTTGTCGACGAGGCGCGCACGCCCCTGATCATCTCCGGGCCCGCGCCGATCGAGCGCGAGCAGCCCTTCACCCGCCTGCGGCCCGGCGTAGACCGCCTCGTGAGCGACCAGACCCGCCTCTGCAACCGGTTTGTCGGCGAGGCCAAGGAGCTCCTCGAGAAGCCCGGCCGCACGGTCGAGGAGAGGGACGCGGCGATCCGCAAGCTCGTGCAGGTCAAGATGGGCAACCCGAAGAACAAGCTGCTCCTGCGCCTCATGGAGAACCCCGAGTGGCGCAAGCTCCTCGACAAGGTGGAGACCGAGCTGAACTCGGACCTTAACAAGGACGAGATGTACCACCTCAAGGAGCACCTCCTCTACGTGATCGACGAGCGCCAGCACCAGGCCGACCTTACCGAGATCGGCAGGAAGCACCTGCGCCCGGACAATCCCGACGCGTTCATGATGCCCGACCTTGCGACCGAGTTCTCGGACCTCGAGAGGGACGCCTCGATCCCGCCCGAGAGGCGCGAGGAGCTGAAGCTCGCGGCGCACCAGCACTACGCGACGATCTCAGAGGAGATCCACGCGATCTCGCAGCTCCTGCGGGCCTATTCCCTATACGAGCGCGACGTCGAGTACGTCGTCCAGGAGGGCAAGGTCATGATCGTGGACGAGAACACGGGCCGCGTCATGGCCGGCCGGCGCTGGTCCGACGGCCTCCACCAGGCGGTCGAGGCCAAGGAGGGCGTGACGATCGAGCGCGAGACGCGCACCTACGCGACGATCACGATCCAGAACTATTTCAGGATGTACGAGAAGCTCGCCGGCATGACGGGCACGGCCGAGACCGAGGCGACGGAGTTCAGCGACATCTACCGCCTCACCGTGCAGGTGATCCCGACGAACAAGCCGTGCATCCGCGTGGACAGGAACGACGTGATCTTCAAGGCGCGCCGCGACAAGTACAACGCGGTCATGCGGGAGATCGAGGTGGCGAACAAGCGCGGCCAGCCGGTCCTCGTGGGGACGACGAACGTCGAGGCCTCCGAGGTGCTGTCGCGCATGCTCAAGCGCGCCGGGATCATCCACACCGTCCTGAACGCCAAGTTCCACCAGCAGGAGGCCGAGATCGTCAGCCGGGCCGGCCTAAGGGGCGGCGTCACGATCGCGACCAACATGGCCGGCCGCGGGACCGACATCAAGCTGGGCGAGGGCGTGCGTGAGCTCGGGGGCCTCTACGTGATCGGCACGGAGCGCCACGAGTCCCGAAGGATCGACCGCCAGCTGCGAGGCCGCTGCTCCCGCCAGGGCGACCCCGGCCTGACGAAGTTCTACCTCTCGCTCGAGGACGACCTCATGCGCCTCTTCCTGCAGGGCAACCTCGCCTCGCGCCTCATGGAGGGCTCGATGAAGGAGGGCGAGGAGCTCGAGCACCCGCTGCTCAACCGGTCCATCGAGTCGGCCCAGAAGAAGGTCGAGCAGCAGAACTACGCGATCCGCAAGAGGCTGCTCCAGTACGACGACGTGCTGAACCAGCAGCGCGAGGTCGTCTACGGCATCCGCAACGCAGCCATCCACGCCGAGCGCTCGAAGGACATCATATTCGAGCAGGTCGAGGAGGAGGTCGAGAACCGGCTCACGCTTGCGGGTTTCGGCGAGAAGGGCGGCTCCAACGCGGCGGCCGTCGAGAGCTTCGTCGGCTGGGCCAACACCCATTTCCCGATCGGGCTCCGGGTGGACGAGCTCGCGGGCGACGACATCGTCGCGCTCAAGGCGATGGTCGTGGAGCGGGTCAGGAGGGCCTACGCGATGAAGGAGTCGGCTGAGATCCCCGAGGCGCTCGGCTCGCTGGAGCGCTACGTCGTCATCAACGCGATCGACCACCACTGGCAGGAGCACCTGACCGAGATGGAGGAGCTGAGGCGCTCGATCGGCCTGCGCAGCTATGGCCAGAAGGACCCGCTGGTCGAGTACAAGAGCGAGGCCTACCATTTCTTCGAGGAGCTGATGACGAACGTGCGGATCCAGATCTGCACGGGCCTCTTCCGGAGCGCCTCGAACCTCTCCTCGTTCGAGAACATGCTCTCGATCCTCGCGCGCAGCGCGCGGACGCAGGGTCCCGAGGACGCGCTCCAGGCGCCCATCCCGGAGGCGGCCGCCCCATCCGCGAACGGGCGCGCCTCGCCGGAGTCGCAGCTCGTGCAGCCGGAGATACAGCTTCCCAAGGTGACCATCCGGCGCGACACCCCGAAGGTGGGGCGCAACGATCCCTGCCCCTGCGGCAGCGGCAAGAAGTACAAGCACTGCCACGGAGCCTGAGGGCCCCCCCTTTGACCCCAGATCCGTACGATCCCGTCCCGACGTTCTGGGACAGGCATTCCGAATGGATCGCCCCGGTCGTCGTGGGCGTGCTGACCGTGGTCCTGCTTGTCGCCGCGTTCCCGCCGTTCCATTCGCCGGAGGCCGCCTACGTGTGCCTGGCGCCCGGCATCTACTGGTCCTACCTGCGCCCCAGGCTCAAGGTCTTCGCGTGGACCCTCTTCGCGGCCCAGGCGGTCGCGTGGACCATCAACCTTAGCTGGCTGCACCCGGTCACGTGGGCCGGGCTCTTCCTCCTGGGGCCCATCGTCGGGACGTGGACGGGCGTTTGGTACCTGGCCGCCTGGTGGACGATGCCGAGGATGGCCCGCAGGCCCACCCCGGTGCGCCTCCTGGCGATGCTCGGCCTCGCGGGTGCCTGGGTGCTGGTCGAATGGACGCGGACGTGGCTCTTCGGCGGCTTCCCCTGGATGCCGCTCTCGGCGACCCAGTGGGAGATGAAGAGCGTGCTCCAGGTGGCCGCCTACACGGGGGCCTACGGCGTCTCGTTTGTCCTCGTGTCGTTCAATATAGGCTTCTCGGCCTTCGCCCACCGGCTTTTCCGCGAGGGGGAGCAGGGGATGCGCCGGCGCAGCCAGGAGTTCATGCTCGCGCTCTTTCTCCTGCTCGCCTGCGCCTCGCTCTACATCGGCGACATCACGAACAGCGCCAGGTTCGCGGTGCCGTTCGCCGACGTCGCGTTCGTGCAGCCGGACATCCCGGCGATGGTCAAGTGGGACAATTCCAAGACGCCCGAGATCCTCGAGACCCTCCGCGCGACGACGCTCGCCGCCGGCGGGCTCCATCCCGACCTCATCCTCTGGCCGGAGTCGACGACGCCCTTCCCGCTGAGGGGCGGCGATCCGGGCATGAGGGAGTTCGTCGAGAGGCTCTCATCGCTCACAAAGGCCCCCATGCTCGTCGGGGCCGACGCGATCGAGCGCACGGGCGCGGGGCGCGAGACGTACTACAACGCGGCCTTCGTCGTCGACCCCCAGGTCGGCCTCCAGACGGCGTACTACGCCAAGCGAAGGCTGGTGCAGTTCGGCGAGTACGTCCCCCTGAGGCCCATCCTCGGCTGGATCGGGAAGTTCGCGCCGCTTGGCGACGACGACTTCACGCCGGGGACCGACTCGACGCCGCTCGTCGTGCCCCTTGGGCGGGGGGCCGCCGCCTTCGGCGTGCTGGTGTGCTACGAGGACCTCTTCCCAGCCCTGGCCCGCGAGGAGGTGCGCTCCGGCGCCGACGCCCTCGCGGTCGTCACCAACGACGCGTGGTACGGCGAGGGCGCCGCAGCCTTCCAGCACGCGGCCCATTCCGTCCTGAGGGCCGTCGAGACACGGCGGCCCGTCCTCAGGTGCGGCAACGCGGGCTGGAGCGGATGGATAGACGAGTTCGGGTCCATCAGGATGATCATGAAGAACGGGGACGGAAGCATCTACTACCGCGGGGTCTCGGTGGCCCACGTGACCCGGGACCAGCGCTGGGCCGGGCGCAACAGCTTCTACGTCGAGCACGGCGACTGGTTCGTGGCCGCGTGCGCCGGCCTCGCGGCCGCGGCCTTCGTGCTGCTTTCGGTCTTGAGGATTCCTCCGGCCCCGGTTGAAGAGACGGGCAAATGAGCAGGAGGATTGCCCTGGTCGGCGACCATTCGGAGAGGCACACGGCCCACCGCGCCATCCCGGTGGCCCTCGAGCTGGCGCGCGCCAGCTCGGGCGCCGAGGTCGCCTGGGACTGGGTTGCCACGGGGGACATCGCCGACGCCCCGCGCGACCTTGCCGCATTTTCCGCGGTGTGGGCGGTTCCCGCCAGCCCCTATCAGAACGCCGCCGGTGCGCTGGGGGCCATACGCCATGCCCGGGAGGGCGGCCTGCCGTTCCTCGGGACCTGCGGGGGATTCCAGCACGCGCTCCTTGAGATAGCCCGGGACGTGGCGGGGATAGCCGATGCCGACACTGCCGAGACGAACCCGGGCGGACGCTCGCTCGTCGTGGCGCCGCTCAGCTGCTCGCTTGTCGAGAAGGTCGCGGGCGTCCATTTTGAGCCGGGAAGCCTCCTCGCCTCCGCCTACGGCGGCGGGGGCGCGACCGAGGGCTACAGGTGCAATTACGGGCTCAACCCGGCCTACCGGTCCGCCATGGAGGCGGCCGGCCTCAGGTTCACGGCCTGGGACGACGGGGGCGAGGTGCGGGGGGCCGAGCTTCCTTCCCACAGGTTCTTTGCGGGCGTCCTCTTCCAGCCGGAGCGCGCCGCGCTCCGCGGCGATGTTCCGCCGCTAGTACTCGCGTTCGTGAAGGCGGTCGCAGCAGCAGGCTAGGCCGCTGGTTCTGTGGCCTCCGCAGGCGCCGAGAAGACGACGATCGCGACGCCCGCGACGACGATTGCGCTGGCCAGGTAGAACAGCGCGCTGGGGACTTCCCGGAAGAGCAAATAGCCCATGAGGCCGGCGAATACGAACTGGCTCACGTTGCAGAGGCTGACGATCTGGCCCCGGATCCTGCGCATCGCCGCGTTCAGGAGCGAGTGCCCGCACACCGTGGGGACCGCCCCCAGGCCGATCATGATCGCCCACTCGCGGGGCGACCCCGCGTCAAACGACAGCAACCGGGGAAGCGCGACGAGAAGGCAGACGACGGCCGCCTGGCCGTAGACCGGGATAACGTAGAGCCAGATCGACGGGAAGTCCCTGTTGCGCCTTCCCAGGGCGAGGTAGAGGGCGAACAGGAGCATGGAGGCGAAGCACACGGCGTCCCCGGCCGCGCTTCCGCCGCCCCTGAGCGCGTCCTTCACCGACAGGATCACGAGCCCGATGATCGCCAGCACGGTCCCCGCGACTTCGGCCCGGTTTATCCTCTCCCGCGCGAGCCAGAGGAGGAAGAACGGGAGCGCGACCGGCACGAGGTTCACGATGAGGGTCGACTGGGCGACCACAGTCATCCGGGCCCCGAGGGTCCAGAGAATCAGGTGACAGGCGAGCACGAGGGCGGGCGCGCGCGTGCGGCGAAGATGGTCCCTCGTGAATGCACCGCGGTGCCTGCGCAGCTGGGCGAGGAGGACCGGCATGAGGAGCAGGAACGCGATCACGAGCCGCAGCGCCGTCAGGACGAAGGGGTCCGTCGCGCTCTCCCTGATGAAGATCGCCGAGGTCGAGCACGCCAGAACGCCGAGGAAGAGAAGCAGGTACCTCAGGAACATCCGGGCACACGCTGGCAGACCCCGCGGCGGGAAGGCAACCGATCGTTGGCCGAAAAGGCGGAATGCGGCTTGAGAAGCCCCGGATGTGGAATCTTATTTGGAAACCCCATGAAAAAACTCCTCTGCGCCATCGCGTGCGCCGCGGCCGCCTCGCTTGCCCGCGCCGGCAACTACCAGAACTTCGGCGTCGCCGTCTACATACCGGTCTCGATCGTGAAGACCTTCGCCGACCCGAAGGTGCTCAAGTCCGAGTGGGACCAGATCACGGGCCAGGTGAAGGTCGACAAGGTCTACATCGAGGTCCACCGCGACCGGGTCCTCGCCGACGACAAGCTCCTCGAGGACGTGAAGGCGTTCTTCGTCGCCCACGGCGTCCAGGTGGCCGCGGGCAGCGCCTTCTCCGACCTCGAGGCCGACCAGTTCAAGTCGTACTGCTACACGAGCCCCGCCGACCGCGACTTCGTGAGGAAGGTCTCCGAGCTGGCCGCCCGGCATTTCGACGAGTTCATCCTGGACGACTTCTTCTTCGTCAACACGAAGACCGACTCCGACATCGCCGCGAAGGGCGACCGCTCGTGGACGGACTTCAGGCTGGCCCTGATGGACGACGCCGGCGCCAACCTGATCCTGAAGGCGGCCAAGGACGTGAACCCCAGGATCAAGGTGGTCATCAAGTACCCGAACTGGTACGAGCACTTCCAGGGCCTCGGCTTCGACCTGGACAAGGGGCCCAAGATGTTCGACGGGATCTACACCGGCACCGAGACCCGCGACCCGGTCTACACGGACCAGTTCCTCCAGCAGTACGAGAGCTACCAGATCATCCGCTACTTCGAGAACATCAAGCCGGGCGGAAACGGCGGGGGCTGGGTGGACACCTACGGCTCCCTGTACGTGGACCGCTATGCGGAGCAGCTCTGGGACACTATGTTCGCGAAGGCCCGGGAGATCACGCTCTTCAACTGGCGCCTCATCCTGCAGAAGGCCAACGCCGGGACGCGCAAGGACTGGGAGAACCTGCCGACGAGCCTCAACTTCAACGCGATCGCTGGCGACTACCGCCCAGCGGGGGAGGGGGCCTCCCCGGTCCCGACCTACGGCACCGTCGCAGGGGCCGCCCTCCGGCAGGCCGACGCCGTCGTCGGGAAGCTGGGCAACCCGATAGGCATCGAGAGCTACCGGCCCTACCAGTCCACGGGGGAGGACTTCCTGCACAACTACATCGGCATGATCGGCATCCCGATAGACCTGCACCCGGAGTTCCCCGCGGACGCGAGGCTCGTGCTCCTGACCGAGGACGCGAAGTTCGACCCGGACATCGTCGCGAAGATCAAGGCGCAGCTCGTGGCCGGCAAGTCCGTCGTCATCACGTCCGGCCTGCTGCGGGCCCTGAAGGGCAGGGGGATCGAGAGCATCTGCGAGACCGAGGTCTCGGACAACAAGGTGCTCGCGCGCGACTACTCGACGGGCTTTGGCGCCGGCAACCGGGCGGACCTCGGTGCCGACGAGAAAAAGCCCGGTATCCTCTTCCCGGAGGTCCGCTTCCTGACGAACGACGCCTGGGGCCTCGTGAGCGCGCTCGAGAACGGCAACGGCTACCCGATCCTGCTCATGGACAAGTACAGCAAGGGGGTCCTCTACGTCTGGACCATCCCCGACAACTTCCGCAACCTGTACGCCCTCCCCCCCGACGTCACGAGCGCGATCAAGGACATCGTCATGATGAACTTATTCGTCCGGATCGACGGGCCGAGCCAAGTGTCGCTGTTCGCCTACGACAACGGGGCCTTCGTGGTCGAGTCGTACCTGCCCGGCCAGGCCGAGGTGAAGGTCACAGTCCAGGGCGAGTTCACCAAGCTGCGCAACCTCGTCACGGGCGAGGTCACCCCCTCGTATGTCCCCGAGCCCCCGAAGGGATTCCGCAGGCGCAGGCCGGACACGACCCCGAAGTCGCATTTCCTCGTGCAGATGCTGCCGCACAGCTTTGATGCGTTCGCCCCCGAGAAGTGAGCCGTGCCGCAGCGGGGGCTCCCTCAGCGCCCCCGATGATCAGCGCTGCTTCAGGTCCGCCAATTTCGTGAAGGCCCAGCTTTTCAGCATGGGCTTCTCATCCTGGATTATTTCGGTCGTCAGATCGGTGGTCTCGACGGAGAACCGGTAGTTCCCAAAGTCCGTGTAATGCCTCAGATCACCGGCGCCCTGCCTGACCACCGTTCCGGACGAGTCCGTGACCAGATAGGTGAACGTGAAGGCTGGCGCCCCTGAGGCCGAGGGGATCCTCCTGAGGGATCTGTGGCCAAGGTCTATGTCCGTGAACTTAATCCTGAGCTTGTAGCCATCGGGGAGCAAATGATCCGCCTGCTTCGCGAGGTAACCGCGAATCGCTGTGAAAACGGAGTCTCGGTACCAGTCGCCGCCATCGCTCAATTTCCAATCGGTGTAGTTGTCGGGTGAATCGAATATGACCTCGGTCCGAGGCGCCTGACTTGGGGAATCAGCTGCGATGGCCAAGGTGCACGCGCAGCAAAGCAGAAGAGCGTAGGCTAATGTCCCCCGTGTCGTTGAGAGCGCCTTCATGGGATTCACCTTGAACGAATTGATCCGCGTTTCAACCACGGAAAGACGCTTTCCCGGCGAAAAAGGCGCGCCGGAATGGGCCCGGCGGGCGCGCCTTCCCCGGGGCGGATGAGTTCCCCTCATAGATGCGCCCGAGTGACTCTTAGTCCTTGCGGCAAGGACGCCCTTAGCCATCGATGCAGGCACGGCAATGGGCATGAAATCCGATATCCCCAGCGCCCTTATGCATCCCGGCGCTGCGACTTTGTCCGCACTCGCGGTTTGGCTTGCCGGATGGGCGCCGGCGCCGTGCGCGTTTGCCGGCGAGGTCCTGACGCAGTCGGTCATGAGCGTTGGACATCCGCGCGACGGGCTTCCCAGAAAGGTCCTCCTTGGGACGATCGTCAGCGGCTACGACATCATATTCACGTTGCCCCTTGAGAAACGATTCCAGCGCATGGATGAGTTCGTTGATTCGATGGAAGCCCACGCCAAGGCAAAATATCCTGGCCAGCGGCTGGACCTGGTGGTGCTGACGGAATGGTATTTCTCGCGGCCGGGCGACACGCTGGAGCAGCAGGCGGTGCGCTTCGGGGATGTGAGCCAGCGGATCGAGGCCTGTGCGAAGCGGCACGGATGCTACCTCATCGCGCCCGTGGTCCTGAGGGAGGAGGGCGAACCTGTGCGTTACAGCAACGTAGCCATGCTGTTCGACCGCGAGGGTCGCCTGATGGGGGAATACCGCAAGGTGCACCCGACGACCGACCACCTCGCATATGGGCAGCTGGAAGGCGGCATCACACCGGGCCGGGACTATCCCGTCTTTGACTGCGACTTCGGGCGGATCGGGATACAGATCTGCTACGACGTCCAATACCCGGAGGGATGGGAGATGCTGGCGAAGGAGGGCGCCGAGATCGTCGCGCTTCCCTCCGAGACGTCGGTGACCGCCCGCCCCGCGATGTATGCGCTGCAGCACCGCTACTATGTCGTGAGCGCCACGCCCAAGGACCATGCTGCGGTTTACGACCCGCTCGGCATGATCGATGACGAGGCCACCCGGGAGGGCGTCCTGGTCCACCAGATAGACCTGTCCTACGCCATCACCGGCTGGGCGGCGGGGCTGAACGGCGGCGAATCCCTGAGGAAGAAGTACGGAGACAGGGTGGGATTCACCTATTACGAGGGCGAGGATGCCGGGATATTCTGGTCAAACGATCCTAAGACGCCGATAGCCGAGATGTTCAAGGCATTCGGGTATCAGGAGCCGGACAAGGACGCGGAGCTGTCGCGGCTGGTGCAGGACAAGGTGCGGGGCGGGCCGCCCGTGTTCCCCTGAGGCATCCTCCGGCACGGATGCGGCGCAGCCGCGTGGATCTCCGACAGCTTCGGGAAAGGCCGGCCCTATTTTCCACCCGCCCACCGCGCCCGCCCGCCTGCATCGGCCAGGTACTTCATGGACTCTTGCTGGACAACGAGTTGGGCGTCGAGAAGCAGATCGGCCGTTTGCCGGATCTCGCCGCCTTGCTTATCCTTGCCCGCATATCCGTGCGAGGGCGACTCGACGACAACCGAGAGTGCGCCGCAATGGTAGTCGAGCGCCGTGTCGAGGTTGAACACGCCCTTCGGCGCGTGGGCGGGATCCGATTCTGCCGCAGGATCGCTTGAGTACTGCAATCCCGCCTTGGCGAGGGCCGTGTGAACCGACCTATAGAGCCCGTCGAACGCGGGCGTCAGTGCATCCTCCGCGACCGGCCGAAGCATCCGAGTGTAGTAGTACGGCGAACTGGCGCCCGTGTGCAGGTTGAGGATCAGGTCGGGTCGCTCGCGGGCCGCCAGGTCGAACAGCGCCTGGGTCTCGGGCTGGCGCGCACCGAGGAAGTCGTCGTGCATGAGGTTGACCCCGTTGTCATTCGGATAACCCCCTGGGAACTGCGTCCGGTTGAAATCCAGCGGGATGAACACCTTGCACTCCGGCCAGCCGATCAATTTTCCGTCCAGCCAGCCGCCGGTGTTCATGTACTGGTTGATCGTGCCGTCGAAGCCGTGGAACGCCTCCATCCGCAGCGGCACGCGCGCCCGGCCGTCAATGTTCACGATCGGGATCACAATGAGGCGATCGATGCGCCCGGCCGCCGTGACAATCTCCGGCCAGGGCTTCCCCCGCAGGTCCTTTCCCGTCTCGAGGACGGAGAGCAGGTTCACGAGGCCCACAATGCCCTCAAACTCCCCTCCGTGGATCGAAGCCATCGCCATGTACACCTTCTTGTCAAAATCGGGCCCGAAATACGCGCGCATGGAGCCGGCGCCAATCGCCCCGGAAAACGTCGTCGTGCCCTTCCCCTCGCGGGCGCGGCCATAAAGCACCGCCCGGATAGGCCGGCCCCCGGCGCTCTTGCCGATGACCACGACTTCACCCCGGTGCACGTGATCCTGGAGATAACTCGCCACACCATCGACGGTGCTCACCCAAAAATCGGGCGGATTCTCGGCCTCGAGCAGGTATTCCTTGGGGATATCCGGGTAGGCTCTTGGCGGCGGTCCCGGATCCCCGGCGCGGGCCAGGCGCGCCCCAATCCCTCCGGCGAGGAGGAGCACCGCCAGTCCCCTGCGCCAGGCTCGCAAGTCTGCCAATGTCATTCCGCATACAAGCAATGTGGGCCCGAGGCGGAAGCAATCGAGAAGCCCCTTATTTCGGCGATTAACTGTCATTGCCTGGGGAATATCGGCGGCAAGAACCCGCTTGGAAATTGTCCAAGAATAGGCGCCCGAAGAGGGGCGCCATTGGAAGTCTTTCCAAGGCATGCGTTCAGTGAAGGTCACACGGTTCTCGAAGGTAAAAGTGAACCGCATGGTGGCATCCCAATTCCGGGAATGTCTGGTCCCATTCCTCGAAATTATTCGGCTTCGCGGCCGGCGGCCTAAGGCCGCAATATGTTTGCAGGCAAGCACAAGGGTCACGGAGGCTCTCCTGGCATGGTGACTGCTGATTCGACTGCCGGTATGCTCTCCGACCTGAAATCCGCGTTCAGGCAACTCGCCAAGACGCCTGGATTTTCCGCCGTCGTCATCCTCACGATGGCGCTGGGCATCGGAGCCAACGCCACGACCTTTGGGTGGATCAGGCCTCTGCTCTTCAATCCACTGCCCGGAACAACGGACTCATCGCGGCTGGTGGCCGTGGAAAACTTTGCAAACGAGGGCGCCACGGGCACGGCACCACTTGGCACGTCGTTCCTAGATTTCCGCGACTACCGCGATCACCTGAGGTTGATGGATATCACCGCAATTACGCGCGGAGCGCTGGCGGTGGGCGACGAACGATCGAGCGAGCGAACCTGGTGCGAGCTGGTATCCGGCAATTTCTTTGATGTTCTCGGAGTGAAGGCGGAAGCTGGCCGGCTCTTTTCCCAAGATGAGAAGGGCGACGCGCAGAACGCGCACCCCGTCGCGGTGATAAGCCACACTTTCTGGCTCAAGCGCTACAACGCCAGCATGTCAGCCATAGGCTCGACGCTTCGCATCAACCGCGTGCAGTTCACGATCATTGGCGTGGCCGCCGAAGGGTTCCATGGCACACAGACGGGGCTCGACTATCAAATCTGGGCGCCGCTGGCGATGTACGGCCAGATCACCCACACCGGGACATGGATGTTGGAGGATCGCGGCACCCGCAATTTCACGATGCTGGCGCGCCTCAAGCCGACTGTAACCGTCGAGCAGGCGGGCTATGAGGCGGCGGCGCTCGCAGGTTTCATGGCGAAGGTGAACGGCCCCCAGGACCAAGGCATCCGGGTATCCGTAGTGCCCCTGTGGCAATGGCACTGGGGGCCCCAAGAAACGCTCCTGAAACCCATCGAGATATTGATGGCTGCGTCCTCCGTGCTCTTCCTGATTGTCTGCGCGAATGTGGCAAATTTGCTGCTGGCCCGCGCAACGGGCCGCCAGAGGGAATTCAGCACGCGTTTGGCGTTGGGGGCGAGTCCGCGGCGCCTGGCCCGCCAGCTCCTGATTGAGTCGTTGCTGCTGGCGCTCGTCGGATCGCTTCTTGGCCTCGTGATGGCCGACTGGCTGAGGGGCGCCCTGCGGTGGCTCCTTCCGTCCATTGCCGCGCCTTCGATGATCGAAACGCCGTTGGTCGGCCAGGTGCTCGGGTTCACCATTCTGGTGGCCGTGGCCGCCGCAACGCTTGCCGGTGTTGCGCCGGCCCTTCAGGCCGCGCGGGCCAATGTCAACGATGTGCTGAAAGGAGGCGGACGGAGCGACGTATCTGGCGCGAAATCACATCGCGTGCGCGGCCTTCTGGTCGTCGCCGAAGTGGCATTGGCTGTGATCGCGTTGATCGGCGCGGGAATTTTCCTGAAGAGCTTCCAGTCCCTGCGAGCCATGGAGCCCGGATTCTCCCCTGACGGTCAGGCCCTGGCTCAATTCAACCTGTCCACCGGCGGCTACACGCGGCAGCAGGCGGAATCCTTCTGCCAGCTGATGACCGAGCGCCTCATGCGATACCCCGGCGTGACTGGGGTCAGCTATGCGGACACAGTGCCGCTCGGCTTCTACGGCGGGAACTGGGAGCCCATCGAGGTGGAGGGATATCAGCCGGATCCCAGTGAGAACATGAAGATCTACCGCAACCTTGTGGGACCGGGTTACTTCAACGTCATGAGGATTCCGATGGTCGAAGGCCGTGATTTCACGCTGCGGGACGGGCCTCAGTCGCAAGATGTGATGATCGTCAGCGAAGGGTTTGTGAAGCGATTCATTCCGCACGGCGACCCGGTGGGGCGCAAGGTCAACGGTTGGGGCAAGTGGTTTACGATCATTGGAGTGGTGAAGGACATCAAGATCCACCATGTGAGCGAGGGCGTTTCCCCCTTCTTCTACATCCCGATCCGGCAGGAATATCGGCCTGAGTATGGGGTCACGTTTCATATCCGAACGACGGGACCGATGCGCGATGCGATCGCCGCCGCGCGCCACGAGGCGGCCGCGATCGACCCGGCGCTGACGATGTTCGACGCGCAGCCAATGACTGATTATGTCGCGGGCTCGCTATTCGGACAGAAGATCGCCGCTAGCATACTGGGCGTTCTGGGCTCGCTTGGAATCATCCTGGCGGCCATGGGGCTCTACAGCGTGATGGCGTATTCCGTGGCGCAGCGAACGAGCGAGATTGGAATTCGCGTTGCGCTGGGTGCGCGGCCGGTCGACGTGATCGCACTGGTTGTGCGTCAGGGTATGGGATTTGCCGCAGCCGGCCTGCTGGTGGGGATCGCATCGGCATTGGCGCTGGCGCGGATGGCATCCGCGATGTTAGAGACGGTGCAGCCAGCCGACCCCGGGGTCTACCTGGCGGCTGCGCTGTTCACACTTCTCGTGGCGCTGGCTTCGGTGGCCGTTCCGTCATGGAGGGCCTTGAGGGTCGAGCCGATGGTCGCGCTCCGCAGTCAGTAGCCGTTCTCGGGCCGGGCAACGCTTCCCTTACAACCTGCCCGCCAATCTCTACCGGGATGAGCCTGCTCCAGGCACATTCTTGGCTGGAAAGAATCGACAAATGGGCAGAGAATGGGGCTGCAGGCGAGAGATGACAAAGTGAGCCGCCGCGAACTTCATGAAACCGCTTCCCGCACTTAGGAAGCCACTGCTCGTCGCAGCGTGGTGCGCCACGGTTTTTCCATTCGGTCCCGTCGCGCTGGCGGACGTGGACGAGGCGGTTTCCTCGACTGTGAGCGTCGATTACGTCCGCGCGAGGCAGTCGGACGGATCATTCGAGCCGGAATCCTACACCTTCGGCGAGGGCGGACATATGCCCGGTCCGAGAGGGGACCACTCAATGGACCGGCTGACGTTCCTGGACGTGGCAAGGGCCATGGCGGGGCCGCTTGCGCAGAGCAATTATTTGCCGGCCGCCGACAGGAACCCCGAAAAAGCCAAGTTGTTGATCATGGTCTACTGGGGCACCACCAGTGGAACGGCTCGCGCTTCCCATTCCGACGCGGATCAGAGGCTCCAGGGCGGACAAGGTTCGTCGATGTCCCCGCCGCCGACGCCGGCCAGCGCCTTCACGGCGCATTGCAGCTGTGACGCCACGCAGCTGAATACGAGCATTGCCTCAGTGGTGAAGGGGGCGAATGACGACCAAATGTCGGGAGCCGCCGCCATGGTCGCGGCGGATAACAGGTTGCGCAGGAATGCCGACTCGTGGAACGCCTCGCTCCTTGGCTATGACCTGGGTCCCGTTGCGGCAGGCGGATTTGCCCTCAGGAATCGGCGGGACGACCTGATCGCGGAGGTCGAGGACAACCGTGATTTTGTGGTGCTTCAGGTCTATGACTTCCAGACTTTGTGGAAGCAAAGGAAGCACAAGTTGCTTTGGGTCGCGCGGATGAGCGTCCCGGAAGGGGGGACGGACTTTGGCAGGGTCTTGCCCACATTGGTGAGGGGCGCATCGCAATACCTGGGACAGGACAGCCACGGGCTGCGACACAGGTCACTCTCCGAGGCGCACGTCGAGATCGGCGAGCTAAAATCACTCGGCATCGTGCCTGACAAATAGCCTCGCGGGAGGAAGTGCCGGAGTTTCGGGCTATTGTGCTATTTGGCGTGGATGGGCCAGCGCTCTCCTGGCGCAAGAATTCAAACCCTTAGGGAGGCGCGGAACCCCCTGGCGCTGTAGTAGGACTGCGCGCCGTTGTGGTACAGGAAGACACGGCCGAAGCGGCGATCACCAAAGAGGGCGCCGCCGAGTTTTCGCATATCGTCAGGGGCCTTCACCCAGGTCGACGACTTCGTGTCGAAGTTTCCAAGTTTCTGCAGCTCCCGGTATTCATCCTCCGTCAAGAGCTCGACGCCCATGGCGGCCGCCATATCGACGGCGTTGTTTTTGGGCTTGAATTCCTTCCGTGAATCCAGCGCTTCACGGTCGTAACAGACGCTTGTGCGGCCTTTGGGGCTTTCCGCTGAGCAGTCAAAAAAGATGTATTCGCCCGTCTTTTTGTCATTGCCGACGACATCCGGCTCGCCGCCAGTTTTTTCCATTTCATTGAGTGACCACAGTTTTTCGGCGTTGGCGTCCAGCCTTGCCTTCACTTTGGCCCATTCCAGGCCGTCATGTCGGACCATATTTCCCTCGAATCGGGCCTTCAACGTTCCGAAAAGCTCGTCACGTCGTTCTGCCGGCAACCCCTTGTTTGTCTTGGCGCTTTTCATATCGGCTTCCTTATTGATGCGGTATCGTGTGAAGGGCAGTCCTAGGGCCAATGGTCATTCCTTTCCTGGTGAGTCCAACGCCGCGACGACACGCTCCAAGCCGCCAATGAACTTCTGCCAGCCGTAGCTCGCCCCCTTGTAGTTGGCATCTTCCTCGGACCTGAACCCTGAATGCTCCATGCGGACACGCGTGCCACCCTTGGCCGGCGTCAGCGTCCATGCGACGACGCTCATCATGCCCATGGTGCCCCAGCTATAGGAGAGCCGTGAATTCGGTTCGATCACCTGGACTTCGCAGTCTATGATCCCGTTCCAATTCGGCACGGGCGTGGAGCGCAGCGTGAACTTGTGCCCGACGACCGGCTGAAAGTCATTGGACATCAGCCACTGGCCAATCAGCGGAGCTTGGGTGAGGGCCAGCCATATCTTCTCCGGGGGATGCGGCATATCCTTCTCGATAATCAGGGACCGTGTTGGGGGATTTGATATGTTCATTTTTCCATCTTGTTTAACAGGATTTCCAGGCGTTCAAATCGGTCGCGCCAAAAGACGCCGTAATGGCTCATCCAGTCGATGAGGGGTACCAGGGCTCGAGGTTGGGCGCTGTAATGGGTTTCGCGTCCCTCCCGCCGATCGCGCACCAATCGGGCAATCTTCAAAATAGCCAGGTGCTTGGACACTGCCGGCTGCGACACGCCGGCGCGGGCGGTCAGGCTATGGACGGTTTGCTCACCGTCGCGGGCAATCCACTGAAAGATTGCCCGACGGGTGGGGTCGGCGAGCGCTTTGAAAAGATCATCAGCTACAGCCTGCATCACAGAACCATAGCCCACAGGTTATGGGTTTGTCAACCTCAACTTTGTCTCAAAGCCGGTGGATTCTTTGAAAGCCGGCGGATAACGATGGTGGAGGCGGAAGCAAAACCTGTCCGACGGGAAGTCTACGTCGATCGGATGTTGTGGAGCCCTAATGGAGGGATCCCTGACCAGGTCCGCTGCCGACGAGATCGTCTTTGATTTTCGTAACGTGATGCGACACCTTTGCCCATCATGGCCGAGTTCGCGGTCGCCAATCTCCGAAGGCGCGTTCTTCGCACCCGGTTTTTCATAAGATTGGCGCTGCCCGCTTGCCTGCTTGCGCTTCTGGCGAGCTGCGCGTTGACCCAGGCCTTGAGGTCGCCGTCAAACACGTCGCCTTCGGCGGCAGATGCGGCTCACCCCTCCAAATTCGTGCTGGGCGCTGATATCTCGGCGCTCGATGCTCCATGGCGCCGTGGCCCGGCGGGCACCCGCGTCTACCGGGAGAATGGCGTTGCCAGCGATGAAATGACGATCCTCAAGCGTCACGGCTGGACGGCGTTTCGAGTGCGGGTGTTCGTTGCGCCTGTCCGCAATGCCCCCAACAACACCCTGGAAGCCGCAGTTCCGCTGGCCAGGCGCATCAAGGCCGCCGGCGCGACATTCCTTCTGTGCCTTCATTTGTCCGACACGTGGGCCGATCCGCAGCACCAGGAGATACCCGTCGCGTGGAGGGGGCTTGATTTTGACCAGCTCGAACAGCGCGTTGAGTCCTACACCTACGACACCGTGAAGCGACTAAAGGACGCTGGCGCAATGCCCGACTGGGTGCAGGTCGGCAACGAGATCACCCGCGGGACGCTTTGGCCCCTGGCCCAGCTCAAGGTTCCCGGATCGACCATGTACAACCCGCCGGAGCCCTACGATGAAGCTGCGCAATGGAACCGCCTCGCGCGGATCCTGAAGGCGGGCATAAGGGGGGTCAACAGGGCGGCAGGCGACACGCCGCCCCGAATCGCGATCCACATTGATAAGGGAGCGAATTGGAATATCACCCAGTGGTTCTTCGATCACCTCGACGATGAACACGTCAACTACGACATCGTCGCGCAGAGTTTCTACCCGGAGTGGGGCCACGGCACCCTTGACCAGGTCTGGGACAACATGAACCGATGCGCGGAGCGCTACAATAAGGACTTCCTGGTGGTCGAAACCGGCTACGGTCGGTCAAGGATCCCTGACAACAAATGCATGCTTTGGCCGGAGACCCCGGAGGGCCGGCTCCAATTCATGGCGGACATTGTGAACACGGTTGGGAGGGCGCCCCGCGGGCTTGGGGTCATGTACTGGGCGCCGGAGTGGGAAGCGTGGAACGACGACGGCAGCCCCGGGCCGGTCGTCTCGGTGCTGGATCAGTTGGCACGCCTTTCAGGTGGACCGGCAAGCCACGTTCCGGCGGCCGTAAATCGGTGATTTGGCGTCCCACAAGGGGCCCATTGCCGCGCAGATGGCCTCATTGCGGGTCAATTAATTAGAAATCTGTTCCAGCCCCGGTCTACGAAGAAGTCGGCGGGTTCGATATGAATGCAACGACGTCGTCTACGGAGTCGGCGAGTGTGAGCAAGTGGTCAAATTTCTTCTCCTGGGCAAGCTTGAGGAGAAGAGGATAAGCGGGCTTGCGTTTGTCTTTGGTGGGGTCGGGGGAAATTGACCCAGGGTTCCAGTAATCGGAACCAAACAGAACCATGGGAGCCTGTCTGGCCGGGGTTGCGTAGTAGTTTAGGCAGGCGTCCTGAAAAATCTCCTGTACGGTGCCCCCACTGCCCTCGGCAAAGATCACGCCGTGGTTGGCCAGGGTCAGGAGGCCGTCTTCCCGAATGCTGTTTTGGAAATATTTCGCGATGTGGGTCGCAAATGGATTGGGCGGCTCGTGTCCGTAGAACCAGGTGGGGACGCCCAGGCTCATTTCGGTGCCTGTCGAAGTGGGCTTGAGGGGATAGGCGGCCATCACCCGGAAAGCGGGAGCCATCCAATCGCCGCTGTTCCAAAAATCTGACCCAGGAATCGGCTGGATCGTTGGAACGGCGGCCAGCATTCGCACGGCGGCGCGGAGGTCACCCTCCGGACGACCGGCGAACCACGCGCCAAGATTACCCGCTTCCATCGCGCCGGGGCCGCCGCCGGTGGCAATGGTGAAGCCGCTCTGCGCCAGGCGCCATGCGAGAAGCGCGATCTGCATGTAGGGCGAGTCGGTCGAACCGAGGCGTTCGGCCCGTGGCCTTTCATGGCCGCCCATTATCGCCACGACCTTTGGCGGCGCGCCGGACGCCGGCTGGAGAAACTCACGGAGCGCGTATTCAATCGAAAAGTCATGCAGGCGCTCAAACATGACGGCATCCGCAGGAAGGTCGGCCAGCGGCAGCTTCGTTCTTGGGTCCATCGAGACAAGGTAGGCCGTCCAGTCATAGGTCCTGCGGTAGCTGGCGTCGGGGCTGGCCGGGTCGAACCCACCCAAGAGCGAGCCGGCATTGTAGAGTGTCGTTCGGAACGGGGCGAAGCCGATCGAATCCAGAGGGCGTGGAACGATCAGCGCTCCGTGACGGGCAAAACGCGCAGCCAAAGCCGGCTGCGCGATGCAGCCGATCAGCACGGCTCCTTTCGGTTTCTCCCTGAGCAGAACCTGCGCGACCGGCCCGAAACTTAGATCCATCCCCAGCAGAATGATCTTGGACCAATCCCGCGCCGGGTCGGCTAGAAACGCGTTGAGTTCGGACAGCTCTTCAATGGTGGTCTTTGTCACGGGCAAGTCTGATTGCGGAGAAGCTGGATGTCAGGTCAGGCCGGCCAATCCCGAGCTGCGACACCCGGGAGCGCGCGAGGTCGCCTTAGTTGAGGGTTGCGACGGCAGCATTCAGCTTGGTCCGGCGGTGAATGTTGAGGCCGACATTGCGTCAGTCCGCCAAGCGCGCCGTAGCCTCGCTCCCAACCTGATGCCAGGCCTTTCCACCAGGAGGTAGCCCGCCAGCCCAACAGCAAGAACGGCGAGAATGTCGCCAAGCCAATACATCAAACCTTCAGGCAAGGTAAGGTACGCGGATGGAATTCCCAATAGATTGGTGTACAGGGCATGAACCGGCTGATGGCAAAGATACACGCTATACGATATGGTTCCGAGCCAGGCCAGCGGCCCGGCTCCCAAGGCTCGGATGTGGCGCTGTTCGGATCGCAGCGCCACCAGCATCAGTGTGGCCGCATAGAAGATGTCGATCCATTCGTAGCCAAAGTTGGACGTGAAGCTGCCAAACGGGGCGGAGTTGAGCGTTGTCAAGAAGCCGAAGCCAACCGCCAGCAACGCCCATACGGGCAATATGACCGGCCGCAACGCATCGCGGGCAGTCTGCGAGCGGATCGTAAACGCCGCCAACGCACCCAAAGCAAAGCCGTCCATTCGCGCCGGCGGCAGTACGCTGACGGCAAGCGGCAATTGCGAGGCTTGGGTCGACATCACGGCGCGAAACAGTTCTGCCCCCAGGACCATCGCGACAAGAATCGCCGCCCGTGAATTCCTGGGCGCATAGAGAATGACCAGCGCTGCGAGAACATAGTACTCCATCTCGGCGCACAAAGACCAAGTCACCGCAAGGAATGGAGTCCCATAGGTCGGGCCGGAGGCCTGAGGGGACAGCCCCAGAACCCAGCTCTGCCCAAAGCAGGCATACACCCATCCCGGGTAAGCGCCCGCCAGCAGGGAATGGATGGTGTTGGACTGGTCATGGGCGGAGTAAAACCAACGGACGGCGGCAAAGGCCGCGAGCAACGCTGCGTAGCCGGGCAATAGGCGGAAAACCCGCGCGCTGGCGAAGGATTGAAGTTGGTGGGGGAGGTGCTGGCGGTCCAGAAGGCTCCCAATAATGAGAAACCCCGACAGGACAAAGAACAGGTCGACGCCGGACCATGCCTGGCTCAGTGCCAGGCCGACCACCCCCCACCAACCGGATAGGTGTCCTATCTGAAGGCGGACAAGGTGCCACAGGAGCACCATTAGGCAGGCGATGCCCCGCAACCCGTCGAACTCAGGCACATGGGTCTTGGTCAGCGGATTCCTGGAAGCGTCGACCGGAGGGATCATCCGTGTTTTTTCGCGGGCCTGGATATACACTGCCAATGCCGCGGCGGAGTCTTCGAATGCCCTGCGAAACGTGTGTAGTCGGGGCCGGATCTCGCAGCGGCGAACCTGGGGGCAGCCGGACAAAGGGAAATATTCACAGGCTGAAGAGACGCAAAGCCCTTGGGTGACGCTGGCGCAAGAGAATACGCTTTTGTGCTAAGAGACATTGGCATGCGCACGGTTCTGCGCACCAATTTGGGCCTGTTTTTCATTCGTGGAGCTTCCGCTGGCCACGTGATACCGCACGGTGCCGTTCATAGGCGGCTGGTCTCAACGCAGCATTTCCGAACACCTGTTGCAAAGGGCCCCTTTATTGGGCATTCGTTCGCCTGCCACCTTTATCATGAGGCGAGCAGGATGACTCGACGACTACTTACGGTTCTTGTTATCGGGCTCTTGGTATTCTCGAGCACCGCAGCCTCTGCCCAGCAGAAGCCTGCCAAGATGGTGATCGATGTAAGTCCCAAGTGGAACAACTACGGTCCGTATCTCCGCAGGATGTTGAGCGCCATCCAAAGCCAATGGGACCGCATTCTAATCGATAGCAAGAGCACGCCTCCGTCCGGGACCTTTGTTGCAGTAAAATTCACGTTGGATTCGAAGGGTCATATTAGCAGGATCCTCGATGTCGGGAACACTTCGAGCGAGCCAGGCGAGAAATGCTGCATAACGGCAGTCACAATGACCGCACCCTTTGGCGACTGGACGGACGACATGATCGTCACCCTGGGATCCTCGCAGGAGATGACGGTTAGGTTTTATTATTAGCAAAGCTTCAGAGTTAAGGCGGGATGGCCCGCCGACTAGGTGGAGACCCTATCATCATGGTTCACGCGTCTCTGGAACGGCGACAACTCGAACGTCATCATCCGCCCGCAGCCTCCGGAGCCGCCTTGTTTACCAGGAAACGGTGAACCTGACGGTGACCGCAGGCCGAGCAGCAGAAGGCTCAATGCTGAACGGCTCCCAATTGTACGCCTTGGCGAGAGTGACGAAAGTCAGCTCCGACGTGAGTTTGTCCCCGATGTGGCGATATACAGGCTCCGTGCCGTTGATCCGCTCCAATAGATTCTCGCGCGGCTTCTCCAGCTCAAGGACCCTCGTGTCGAACACGGTGAACGGATCCATCTGCACCGCCACGGACTGATTCAAGTCGGAGAGATTCCCGGCCTGGTCAGCCCCGTTCTCAGCCAGCCTCGGATCGAACTTGGGCAACCCTTCCGAGATCAGCTCGAGCATCGGCGAAGACGATCCTGTCTGCGGTGTCAGGGCCGCCGGGGCAACGGCCCCTGGCGGCGAGGCTGCGATCTCCGGCATGGTATGGGAAAAAATCGGCGGAATCGCGCTCGTGTCCGTCGGTTCCTCGGCGCCAAGGTTCTGCGACATTCCGCACGCGCAAAACGAGGAAGCGACGAGGATCTGCCGTCCAACTCTCCAAGACGTTGCCATTGCCGTGAGCCGACAATCTGCTGCCGGGTTGTCCATGATTGAAGCCGTGCCACGGGTGGACACGAGGCTTTTCAGTTTGTGCCCGGCCTTTGGCGCCGTGCCCGGAAGGGGAGCCCCTAAGGTACCTGCGCCTGCGGCCTTGCTGTGGGCGCGAACTGGGTCCTGTAGAGCTGCTGGTAGAGATTGCCAGCGCGCATGAGCTCCTCGTGGCTTCCCCTCTCCACAATCCTGCCCTTGCTCAGGACAAGGATCTGGTCGGCATTCTGGACCGTCGACAGCCGATGCGCGATGACGAGCGAGGTGCGGCCCTTCAGGGCCGACGCGAATGCCTCCTGGATGGCCCGCTCAGATTCCGAGTCCAGATGGGCGGTCGCCTCGTCCAATATGACCAGGGGCGGCGCCTTGAGCAGCAGCCTGGCGATAGCCACCCGCTGCTTCTCGCCGCCGGACAGGCGGTGCCCGCGGTCGCCGATCACGGTGTCGAGTCCCTGGGGAAGCGACGCCACCAGGGATGCGATCTGGGCGTCGCGCAGCGCCGCTTCCAATTCGGCGTCACTGGCCGCCGGCTTCGCGTAAAGAAGGTTGGCCCGAATCGTGTCGTGGAACAGGTGGGCGTCCTGCATCACCATCCCCACGGTGTGCCGGACCGAATCAAGGGTGGCGTCCCGCAGGTCGACGCCGTTGAGGCGGATCGCCCCGGCCCTCACGTCGTAAAGGCGAGCGGCGAGCTGGGCCAGGGTCGTCTTGCCTGCCCCGGAGGGCCCGACCAGGGCGACCATCTGGCCCGCCTCGGCCACGAAGCTGATGTCCTCGAGGACCTCCTTTTCCGGGTTCTTGGCCAGCACGGCCACGGACTCGAGCGAGGCGAGCGACACCTCGCCGGCCGTCGGATACCGGAAGCCAACTCCCTCAAACTCGGCCCTGACGGGCCCCGGGGGAATCGGCACCGCCTCCTTCTTCTCGGTGACCATGGGCTTGAGGTCCAGGACCTCGAAAACCCGCTCAAAGGACACGAGCGTGGTCATGACATCCACCTGTACGTTTGAGAGCGCCGTCAGGGGGCCGTAGAGACGGAGCAGATAGGAGATCAGCGCGACGACCGTGCCCACATCCAGGACGTGCCGGGCCGCCTGCACGCCGCCCCAGCCATAGACCACCGACACGGCGAGCGAGGCCACCAGGCCTAGGCCTATGAACAGGAGGCGCGAATAGAGTCCCACCTTCAGGCTGATGTCCCGGACCCGGCCGGCCTGCTGCGCGAAGACGGACTTCTCGTCCTCGGGCCGGCCGAAGATCTTCGCGACCATGGCGCCGGCGACGTTGAAACGCTCGACCATGAGGCTGTTCATGTCGGCGGTGCGGTCGTAGCTCTCCCGGGTCAGCGACTTGATCTTCCTGCCGACATAGCGCGCCGGCAGCAGGAAGATCGGGACCAGGACCAGCGTGGCCAGGGTGAGGCGCCAGGAGAGGGTGAACATCGCCGTGAGCACGAGGGTCACGGTCACTATGTTGCCAATCGTCGTGGAAAGAATGTTGGTGAACGCGTCCCGGACCCCGGAGACATCGCTGTTCAGCCGGCTCACCAGGGCTCCCGTGCGGGCCCGCGTGAAAAAAGCCAGCGACATCTCCTGGATGTGGCCGAAGACCCTTGTCCGCAGGTCGAGGACGATCTCCAGGCCTATCTTGGCGGCAATCTGGCGCTGCCAGAACGTGAGGCCGGAATCCACGACGGACACCCCGGCGGCAATCAAAGCCAGCCTGACGATGAGGCCCTCGTTCCCGGCGAGAATGCCGTGGTTGATCAACTGCCGGTAGATCAGGGGATTCACCACGCCTGCCGCCGCATCCAGGACGACAAGGCACATGAAGAAGGAAAGGATGCCGACATGGGGCCGTCCGAACTGGAGGATCCGCGGGATCGTCCCGGGCGCGACCTTGTGCTTCAGCACCTCCGCGTCCTTCTGAAGCGAATGGGACCCCATCCATCCCCCGGGGTTCATGTTCCGTATTGCGCGGGACTCATGGGTGGGACGACGGCCTGATTGGCCGCTGACAGGGCATAGGTGCGGCCGCAGATGTTCAAGGATCAATCATCAAGGCCCGGGAACCCGGAGCCGGCAATGATCCCCTTCGGGCGATGATTCATGGGCGAGAAGGCGTTTGCCTGGGATGAGTGGCGTGAACTCCGACAGTCCAATTGCCTATGGGCGTCCCATGCGCCAGATCTTCCGCGCCGGTACACCACCGCCAAATCCATGCAATCCCAGTTTCCCTACCGCACCCGCCGCACGATAAAGCCCCCGTCGATGGACGCCGGCCGCGAGATCGCCCACGAACTGCTCCTCGAGATCCTCGAGGATGCGCACTGGGCGCCCACCAACGGGCTCACCCAGCCGTGGCGCTTCCACGTCTTTGTCGGGGACGGCCGCACCCGGTTGGCCGATGCCCTCCAATCGCTTTATGATGAAACGACGCCCCGGGGCGAGGTGCGCCCGGAGAAGAGGGCCAAGATTCGCGACGGCCTGCTTCGGGCCCCCATTTGCATCGCTGTTTCGGCGCTGGCGGAGAGCGGAGGCCGGATTTCCAGGCAGGATGAGATCTGCGCCACGGCGTGCGCCGTCCAGAATCTCATGCTTTCCGCCCATCAGCGCGGTGTCGGTTCCTACTGGTCCACCCCGCCGGTGGCCTGCAGCGGCGAATTCGCGAAGTGGCTCGGGCTCGACTCCAGGCACGTGCCGTTGGGGCTTGTCTATCTCGGTTATCCCGGGGACGGCGAACCGCCGCGGTCCTCCCGCGTGCCGCTGGAGGAACGCGTCACCTTCCACCGCGCCTAGCCGCCTGTCGGCCCCCGAATTGTCCGGGGGCGCGGCATTAGGTCATCCGGCGTCGGCCTTCGGGAGCGCCACGGGCGCCGACCATTGCGGGTAACCCGCGACATTGAGCTTTCGCCTGAAGAGCGTGCGGCCGTCCGTCGCATACAGCGTGTCGAAGCCTTCGCCTCCCCAGCAGATCCCCTCGGTGGGCCCGCTCGGCGTCGGGAGCCACAGGATGGCCCTGACGCGGCCGTTCCGGTCGCAGACCTGGACGCCCAGCCGGGTCGCGACAAAGAGGCTTCCCTTGAGGTCCACGGCAAGGTCCTCGGCCCCGGCGTCCCCTGGCGAGTCGGCGGCGTGCAGCCAGTAATTGGGCTCCCGGTCATCGAGTGACCGGTCGGGGCCCACAACGTAGCTGTTGACCCTGGCTACCACGCGCTCCGCCGCGAAAAACAAGCTCGTGTCGGGGTCAAACGCGATTCCCGAGGCCGCAAGGAGGCCGTGGTCGAGGGGCTTCCGCTCCCCGTCCTTCCCGATCCGCCAGATGCTGCTCGGCTCATCGGAATGCGCCCCCGGCTCGGTGACATAGATTTCGCCCGCGGCCGTCACTAGGATGCGGTTTCCCCGAATATGCCTCGCCACGGTGCGCGCGGCACCCTTGTCGTCGAAGGCGACGATCTCCCCCTTGGCCGGAACGGTCGCATAGAGCGTTCCGTCGGGTCCAAACGCCTCCCCGGCCAACTCCGGGGCGTCCCGCAGGAACACCCCGGGCACGCCGTCGGCGCCGACGCGGTAGATCGTGCGGCTCTTCGCGTCCTCAAAATAGACGTCGCCCTTCGCGTTGCCGGCCAGGGCGGAGGCCCCGCCGTAGTCGCCGGCCACCCGCTGCCACGCCTCGCCGGGGCGGAGGATTGACGTCAGCATGTTGTTTGCGGACTGGCCCGCCGGCACTGGCGCGGGCCAGCCCCGCCAAAGCCACCGCATCACGTCGGGAAGGATCGTGACCCCGGGGGTCCCGTTGTGCCCGTGGACTCCCCAGGCATGCTGGACGTCGTAGCCGGAGAAGGATAGGGCCGCCTCGATGTTCTCGTTGGCCATGAACCAGCTCCCGAAGAGCGGGTTCCAGGCGTCCGTCGAGCCGTCCTCCAGGAAAACCCGGATGGCCTTGGGCTCGGTCTTTCGGATGATCGCCGGGTAGTCGTTTCCGCCGCGCATCGAGACGAATGTCCCGATGAAGCTGTAGACGCGGCTGAAGGAGTCGGGGCGTTCCCAGGCCAGGGTGAAGCTGCCGATGCCGCCCGTGCTCGCGCCCATCGCCGCGCGGTCCTTCGAGTCCCTGGAGAGCCGGATCGCCCGCCCGTCAGCGGTCTTGAGCGTCTCGACCCTCGGCAGGAGCTCATCCAGGACGAACCTGGGGAATTCCCCGTTCGTGCTGTCGAACTCGTAGGACCGGTTCCACCGGTAGGCCGCGCTTCCCTTTGTCTTCCAGACGGTCCCCGACGACAGCCCGACCGCGATCGTCACGGGCATCTCCCCCTTGGCTATCAGGTTGTCGAAGACCGTGTTCGCGCCGTTGGCAATGCTGTCCAGGCAGAAGAGAAGGCAGGCCGGCTTCGCGGGGTCGTACTGGGCGGGAACGTAGACCTTGAAGAAATGCTCGGTGCCGGGATAGATGGCCGATTTCTCAAGTGTCCCCTCCACGAACGTCCCGTGGGGCACGGAGGGGTTGGGCTTTGAGTCGTCCGTGGGGGGCCCTGCCAGCTCGGCCTGGATCTTCTGGACGAGGCTTGGCACGGCGTTCTCCGGAATCCCCTGGCCACTTGCGCGTGACGCCGCGGCTATGAGGACGAGAGCGATCGATAATGGAAGCAGGCGGGGGCGATTGGTCATTTTGCCATGGTCCACCCACAAAAGTTCCACCGTGTCGCAGGAAGGCAACTTCCGAAAGAGGATCACTATGCGCAGGCGCCCCTGCGCCCCCGCGCTGGCCGCTCCAATCCACTGTCCCGGGATCAGTGCGCAGGCGGGTGGGCTGCCGCCATGGCTTCCCTGGCCTGCGCGAACGCGGCCGCATCCTGCGGATTCGAGAAGTAGGGCGTGAGGGCGTCCGGGTTCGGGGGATTCTGCCCCTGGTTGCCGGCCCTGTAGGCGGCAACCGCCTGGCTCACCGCGGGTCCTACCTTTTGCATCATGTCCTGGGCGCGCTCGGCGTCGGTCGGGGGATCGGTTATCTGCGTCGTCGTTGCGCCCGAGGGGTCGTACGTCACCACCGTCCCGTCGGGCGTCGTGACGGTCAATGCCTGTCCGGCGCCCATGGACAGGCCGGAATAATCCTCGCCCCCTATGGTGCTCAGGCGCCGAATGTAGCCGTTGTCGCCAACCAGTATGTCGACGGAGCCCGGGTCCGCATTGTTCTCGAGCTTGAACTGGCTGCGCGCGGCATCGATCTGGCGCAGGTTGTTCAGGATATTCTGCTTCAGCTCCCTTGGAGTGAGGCCGATCGAGAGATTCTTTGAGGGAGTCGCGGCGGCGGCCTTCGCCGCGGCGAGCTTGGCATTGGCCTCGTTGCTCGCGCTCAGCTGGGCGACAGTCGCATTCAGCTGGACATTGGCCGCGTCGACGCGGTCCAGCTCGGCCTGAAGGGCCGCGTTCGACTGGCGGAGGGTGGCGATCTCCCGGGCCTGGGCGGGGGTTTCGAGCACCTGCTGGGCGCGGGATTCCGAACGGGAGCCGCGCCCGAAATAGGCTCCGGCTCCGTAGGCCAGGATTCCGCAGATGACTGCGGTGGCGGCGGTTTTTGTGGTCATAATTGAGGCGAGCGCCCCCGCAAGGCCGGCGCCCGCCGCGCCTCCGGCGACCGAGGCGGACGCCACCGCGGACGCGAGGCCGGCCGGAGCCGACATCAGGGACTGATTCGTGACGATCGCGCCCAGGGCTGCGGCGGTCGACGTGATGCCGCGCCGAGCCAGGAGCACGCGCAGCTTCTCCAGCGCCCGGGCCGTCCGCATGCGGGCGGCGTCGGCGGACATCCTGAGGGCGAGGCCGATCTCGGAGAACTCCCGGCGCTCGAGGAAACGCAACACCACGGCATCGCGGTCCGGCCCCGGCAGCTCGTCGATGGCCCCGTCGAGCAACGGCTTGATGCGCTCCCAGTCGGGGGATTCCGCGCCGCCGGAAGCTTCGGTCCCGAGGCCGGCGGCCTCGGACTCACGGGCTTTGCGCCTGTGCTCGGATATCATGAGGTTGAGCGACGCATTGCGAGTCGCCGTGTGGAGCCAGGCCTGGAGGACGGAATGCCGCGAAAGCCTTCGCGCATCCCGGGCCAGCGCCCCGAACACCTGCTGGACGACGTCGGCCGCGCGATGCGTGTCGCCTCCGGTTCGCCTGAGGGCGGCGCTGTACACGAGGTCAAGGTGACGCTTGACCACCTCGGCGAAGGCGGCCTCGGAGCGGTCGTCGGCATAGCGGCGGAGCAGCGTGGCGTCATCAATCATTGGGCTCACTTACTAAACAGCGCCGATCCCAAAACCGAACAACGAATCGCGCGGACCCATGCCGCTCCGGTCCCGACTCGTCCCCCCGGGGCAGACTCCAAGGAGGAGCCCAGGCCCGCCGTGCAGGCTTTCTACGGGCCCCAGTAGGGCGGCCCTATGTAGCCAGGGCCGATGGGCCCATAGGCGGAATAGGGTCCATAGGCGCCGTAGGGACCGTAAAGGGGCATGAAACCCTTCGAGTGGTAGTCGTCAAAACCGACCCCGAGCGTGAATTTCCCGGTCGGATCAGTGACGAAAAGGTCCATCGACGTGCCGTAAAAGCTGCTTCCGTGGCTTCCCCCGCCGACGGTGAACGACAGGTCGCCGTGGACCTCCATGTGAAGCGGCGCCGAGACGCTGACCTCGGACGGGGCTGGGGGAGGGGATGGCCTGGCCTGCGGGGGCGAGTAGGCGTAGGGCTGGTCCGGCGGCGGCCCGAGCGCGATCGTCCTGGCGACCAGCGAGTCGAGGGTCGCCCGCTCCTTCTCTGAAAGGCTGCCGATCCCTGCCGCCCCGCGCTCCGCATCGGAGTGGCGTGCCAGGAAACCTGACGAGAAGCCCGTCACGCCGCCCTGCTGGGCGAGCGTCGCGTCGTGGGACACGAGGACGTCCAGCGCCGCCACCTGCGCCGCGGTGAGCTTCGAGACCCCGGTCGCGGCGCGTTCCTGGGGGGAAAGGCTGTCGATGAACCTGGCCTCGTAGCCATGCGCCGACGCCGCGATGAAGACGGCGAACGAAAGGCCGGCCATGAACAGCCGCAGACGGGGTTTCGGGAGCTTCATCCGATAGGGTGAGACGCAGGACGCAGCCTAAAGTTCCGGCCCGCTTAGCCAACGTCATAATCAAGATACGGCCCGAGCCATTTCTCGGCCTCCTCGATCGTCCATTCCTTGCGGGTCGCATAGTCGTTCACCTGGTCGCGCCCTAGCTTTCCCACCCCGAAGTATTTGGAGTCGGGGTGGTTCAGGTACCAGCCGCTCACGCTGCTCGCCGGTGCCATGGCGCAGCTCTCGGTCAGGCGTATGCCCGTCGCGGCCTCCGCGCCAAGCAGCCGGAAGAGGATCGGCTTCTCCGTATGGTCGGGGCAGGCGGGATAGCCCGGGGCCGGCCTGATGCCGCGGTAGCGCTCCCGGATCAGGTCCGCGTAGTCCAGGTTCTCCGTGCGCCCGAAGCCGCAGGCCTCGCGGGCCCTCTTGTGGAACATCTCCGCCATCGCCTCCGCAAGCCGGTCGCCCAGGGCCTGGCTCATGATCGCGTTGTAGTCGTCGGATGCCTCCCTGAAATGCGCCGCGAACTGCTCGACGCCGTGCCCGGACGTGACGGCAAACCCGCCGATGTAGTCGATCCGCCCGCTCTCCCTCGGGGCGATGTAGTCGGCCAGGCAGTTGTTGAACTGGTCCGCGGGCTTCTCCTGCTGCTGCCGGAGCATGTGGAACGTGGTCGCCACCGCGCCGCGGCCCTCGTCCGTGTATACCTCGACATCGTCGCCGACGGAATTGCAGGGCCAGAAGCCGATGACGGCGTTTGCCGTGAAGCGCCCCTCCCTCACGATCCTAGCAAGCAGCTCCTTCGCGTCCCGGTGGAGCTTGGTCGCCTCGGTCCCGACGACCGGGTCCGCGAGGATGTCGGGGAACCGGCCGTGGAGCTCCCACGCGCTGAAGAAGGGGCCCCAGTCGATGAACGGGACGATCTCCCCCAGCGGCACGCCCGAAAACGCCCTCGTCCCCAGGAAATCCGGGCGGGGGATGTCGACGCCGGCCCAGTCGTACCTCTGGCGGCGCTCCCGCGCCGTCGAGAGGGACAGCAGGGGCTTGCGGGCCCGGCGGGCAGCGAACTCCTCGCGCTGTTTGCCCTGCTTGGCGACGACGTCGGCCATGAACGCGGTCTTGTTCTCCGGCGAGAGGAGCGAGCTGACGACGTTCACGACCCTCGAGGCGTCGAGCACGTGGATGACGCCGGGGCCGTACTCCGGCGCGATCCTGACGGCGGTGTGGGCGGCGCTGGTCGTGGCCCCCCCGATGAGGAGCGGCACGGTGCAGCCCGTTCGCCTCATCTCCTTGGCGACGTGGACCATCTCGTCCAGCGACGGCGTGATCAGGCCGGAGAGCCCGATCACGTCGGCCTTCCTCTCCGCCGCGGCCGCGAGGATCTTGTCGCAGGGAACCAGGACGCCCAGGTCCACCACCTCGTAGTTGTTGCAGGCCAGGACGACGCCGACGATGTTCTTGCCGATGTCGTGCACGTCGCCCTTGACGGTCGCCATGACGATGCGGCCCTGGGTGCGCGCGACGCCCCCGCCGGCGACGAGCTGACGCTTCTCCTCCTCCATGAACGGCGTGAGGTAGGCGACGGACTTCTTCATGACGCGGGCGGACTTGACCACCTGCGGAAGGAACATCTTGCCCGCGCCGAAGAGGTCGCCCACCACCCGCATGCCGTCCATGAGCGGCCCCTCGATGATGTTGAGCGGCCGGGGGTACCTCGCGGTGTCCGCGCGCGCCTCCTCGGTGTCCCTCTCGACGAAGGCGTCGATCCCCTTGACGAGCGCGTGCGAGAGGCGCTCCTCCACGGTCGCGCTGCGCCACGAGAGGTCCTCCTTGGCCTCGATCCTCGAGGCGCCGCCCTGGGACGCCTTGAGCTCGTCCGCAATGACCACGAGGCGCTCGGTCGCGTCCGGGCGCCGGTTCATGATGACGTCCTCGACCCTCTCGAGCAGGTCCTTCGGTATCTCCTCGTAGATGCCGAGCATGCCGGCGTTCACGATTGCCATGTCGAGGCCGGCGCGGATCGCGTGGTAGAGGAAGACGGTGTGTATGGCCTCGCGCACCGGGTTGTTGCCGCGGAACGAGAACGAGACGTTGGATACGCCGCCCGAGACCTTCGCCAGCGGGAGCGTCTCCTTGATTACCTTCGTCGCCTCGAAGAAATCCACGGCGTAGTTGTTGTGCTCCTCGATGCCGGTCGCGACCGTGAGGATGTTCGGGTCGAAGATGATGTCCTCGGCCGGGAAGCCGATGCCCGTGAGGAGCCCGTAGGCGCGCGTGCAGATGCGCACCTTCTCGTCGCGCGTGGACGCCTGGCCCTGCTCGTCGAACGCCATGACTACGGCTGCCGCGCCGTACCGGCGCACGAGCCCCGCGCGCCGCAGGAACTCCTCCTCGCCGTCCTTCAGCGAGATCGAGTTGACGATGCTCTTGCCCTGGACGCACTTGAGGCCCGCCTCGATCACGGTCCACTTCGAGGAGTCGATCATCACCGGCACCCGCGATATCTCGGGCTCGGCAGCGATCAGGTTCAGGAACCTCACCATCGTCGGCTCGCCCTCGATGAGCGCCTCGTCGACGTTGATGTCGATCACGTTTGCCCCGCTCTCGACCTGCTGGCGCGCGATGGCGAGGCAGGCGTCCCAGTCGCCGGCCTTGAGCGCCTTGGCGAACCTCGGCGAGCCCGTTATGTTCGTGCGCTCGCCAATTACGATGAATTGCGAGGCGGAGGGGCGTGGTGCGCTGGTCATCGGTCGGCCGGCGGCGTCAGGAGATGACGAGCCGCTCGAGGCCGCTCAGGCGCATGGCGGCCGGGTGCCCCTGCGGTTTTCGCGGGGGGAACGGGCGCACGGCCCCCGCGATGGCGGCTATGTGCGCGGGCGTCGACCCGCAGCACCCGCCGACCATGTTGAGCCAGCCGTTCTGCGCGAAGTCCCCGAGCACCGCGGCCATGTCCGCCGGCGACTCGTCGTACCCGCCGAACGCGTTCGGGAGGCCCGCGTTCGGGTAGCAGGTGGTGTAGCACGCCGCGATCCCGGAGAGCTCCTCCACGTACGGCCTCATCTGCCGGCCCCCAAGGGCGCAGTTGATCCCGACCGAGAAGGGATTCGCGTGCGCGATGCTCGAGTAGAACGCGCTGATCGTCTGGCCCGAGAGCGTCCGGCCCGACGCGTCCGTGATCGTCACCGAGAGCATCACGGGGAGCCTCACGCCCGTCTCGTCGAAGAGGAGCTCGGTCGCAAAGAGCGCGGCCTTGGCGTTCAGGGTGTCAAAGATGGTCTCGATAAGGAGCGCGTCGACGCCGCCGGCGGCGAGGGACCGGGCCTGCTCGAGGTAGGCGGTGACGACCTGGTCCCACGTGACCGCGCGGAAGTCGGGGCGGTTCACGTCGGGCGACATCGAGAGCGTCCGGTTGAGGGGGCCGATGGCCCCGGCGACAAAGCGCGGCCTGGAGGGGTCCGCGGCCATCGCCGCGGCCGCGGCCCGCCTGGCCGCCGCCACGGAGGCGGCGTTCATCTCCGGGACGACCGACTCCGTGCCGTAATCGGCCTGGGAGATCACGGTCGAGTTGAACGTGTTGGTCTCGACGATGTCGGCGCCGGCCGCGAAATACTCCGCGTGGATGCTCTCGATCACGTCGGGCCGCGTAAGCGACAGCAGGTCGTTGTTCCCCTTGAGGTCGCGCGGGTGGCCGGCGAACCGGCTGCCCCTGAAGTCGGGCTCCTCGAGGGTCCGGGCCTGGATCATCGTGCCCATCGCGCCGTCCAGGACGGCGATGCGCGATTCGAACAGCCGCCTGAGGGCGGCGAAGGAGCTGGATTCTCTTGGGGAAGCCACGGGTAGGAGGATGATGGGTTTCTGTTAGGGGATAAGACAATCCATGCGGGAAGGGATGGCAAGTATCATATCAATAAATCTGTATTTATTGATATGATTGTGCTTGCCGGCTTTTACCCTTTGATGGACAGTCGCATCGCCCGTCGTTCTTTGTCCCCATCTTCCGGGATTCAAGGGAAGGCCGTTGGAATCGGCCACAGTTGCGCTGCGGTAACGCATCACAGACCCACCACCGCGCCCTCACGGGCGCGGGCAAAGCCAATCGGGGCTCTCACCCCGGTGAAGGCGAGGGGCGAGGAAAAGCCGGCCTGGCCGTCAATCGGCCCGACAGGCGACACATGCGGAGTCCGAATACCTGGCCCGGAGCAATCATTCGTCCGGCGCGATTGCGCGCGCCGGCTCCGAAAGCTTCATCGCAATAGTGAAGGAAAGACCCGTATGAACACCAGAATCCTGCGCGGCTGCCTCGCCGTGCTCGCCTCGGCCGCCTTGGCCGGGCCCGTTTATTCCCAGACCGATCCGGACAGCCAGCTCGACGCCATCCTGGTCGTCGCGACCCGGACTCCCGCCGACGTCCGGACGCTCGGCACGGCCGCGGACCTGATCACGGCGCAGGACCTCTCCCGCCAGCAGATCACGTCGCCTGCGGCCGCCCTTGGCGGAGTCCCCGGCGCGCCCGCCTTTGCCAACGGCGCCCCGGGCTCGGACATCTCAATATTCATGCGCGGGTCGGACTCGGACCAGACCCTGTTCCTCGTCGACGGCATCCGACTGAACGACGCCAACACCGACTACGCCGTGTACCTGGGCGGCGCCCGCCTTGGGGCGACGGACACGATCGAGATCGCCCGCGGCCCCCAGAGCACCCTCTACGGGAGCGAGGCGGTGGGGGGCGTCGTGTCGATCCAGGCCCAGAAAGGCTCGGGCGATCCCTCCGCCGACGTGGACGTCGGGGCCGGGAGCTTCGGCACCGTCGACGGCTCGGTGAACGCCCAGGGGGCGCAGGACCGTTGGGCCTGGTCGGTATCGGCGTCAGGATCGCACACCGCGAACGACCGACCGAACAATGACTTCAACAGCGCCGACCTTGTGCTGCGCCTCGACAGGGAGATCTCCTCGGTCGTGGCGGTCGGCGCGACGCTCCGGGGATTTTTGGGCAAGTACGGGGACCCCGGCGACATCTACACGGACGATCCTTACGCATATGAGACCGAGAGCAACTGGCTTGGCACCGTGTTTGCGGATTTCAAGCTCGCGCCGGACTGGACGGCGCACGTGACGCTCGGCGGACAGGACAGGCGCTACCTGTCATTCGACGAGTCGCCCGGGGTGTTCACCTCGACGACTGTCGTCCAGAACCGCAGGGGAGTCGTGGACGCCCAGACGACCTACTCCGGCTTCGCGGACCAGAAGCTCACCGCGGGCGTGACAGCGGAGGCTGAGACGACCCAGGACGACGGCTACGGCGACATCGACCAGCGGCAGACATTCCTCGCCGCCTTCGCCGAGGATGAATGGAATCCGGCAAAGTCCATCTTCCTCACGGGCGGCTTTCGCTACGACGACTTCGACACCTTTGGCAGCTCGCTCACGGGGCGCGCCACCGCGGCGTGGCTCTCCCAGGACCGCTCGTTCAAGCTGCGCGCGAGCTACGGGACCGGGTTCAACGCGCCCAGCTTCCTCGAGCTCTACGGAGTTGCCACGGGCTACGTCGGAGACCCGGACCTCAAGCCGGAGCGCTCGCGCGGGGGCGACGCCGGCATCGACCTCTATCTTCCCAAGGACGCCGGTTCCCTCAGCGCAACATGGTTTCGCAGCGACTATAGCAACCTGATCGACTACAATTTCAACGTGTATCCCGGGACGACGGTCAACATCGGCCAGGCGCGCACCGACGGGGTCGAGCTCGAGGCGAAGATCAAGCTTTTCGCGGGGATCGAGCTGCACGCCTCCTACACCTACCTCAACGCGGAGGACCTTACGGACGGCGTCCGCCTGCTGCGGCGCCCGCGAAACAGCGGGAGCGCGGACCTCTGGAGGGATTTCGGCAGCGGCTGGAGCGCGGGCGCGGGAGTCGCGGTCGTCGCGGACCGCCAGGACGTGGACGCGCAGACGTACCTCACGGTGGACGACCCCAACTACGCCGTCGCGAGGATATACGCTGAGTGGCGCGCGAGCGCGCGGCTTTCCCTGAAGGCGCGCGTCGAGAACGCGCTCAACGAGAAGTACCAGCCGGTGAACGGGTACCCCGCGCTCGGTTTCGGCGCATTCGGCGAGGTGGACTGGAAGCTCTGATGCCAATGGTTTGACCGGGTGGGGGGCAGGGTCTTGGCTTCGGGCATGCCCAAAGCCCGTAGCATGGCCCTGGTCCTCCTGCCCTTGCTCGTCCCCCTGACGGGCTCCGGGGATCCCTCCCCGGCGGCGGTCCGCCAGACTGAAGCCTACGTGCCCCCGGAAATCTCCGGGATGACCCATCCGCAGTCGAGCGAGCTGCGCGAGCTCGTCGACCGCTTCGTCGCGGACCGCGACGATCTCCTGCGATTCTACAACGTCAGCGGGTCGGTCCTCCAGATCCGGCGCATGAGGGAATTCTACACGGCCTGGCGCGAGCGCCTCGAGGCGATGCCCTACGACGGCCTCGGAACGGAGGGCAGGGTGGACTGGCTCCTCATGGTGCGCCAGCTCGACTACGAGCAGAAGCTGCTAGACCGCGAGGAGTCCAGGGCGCGCGAGATGTCGCCCCTGATCCCCTTTGCCGGCGACATTGCGGGGCTCCAGGAGTCCCGCCGGCTCATGGAGCCCGTCGACCCGCAGGGGTCCGCGGCGACCCTTGACCGGATCGCGAAGCAGGTCGCCAAGATCCAGGCCGGCCTCCAGGCCGGCCTGAAGGGCGATGCGCCAAAGGAAGTCAAGGATGCGAAGCCCGTGGAGCCGCTGACGACGACAAGGATCGTGGCCTACCGGTCCGTCGCGGCCCTGGGCGAGCTGAGGGAATCCCTCGACGACTGGTACAAGTTCTACGACGGCTACGATCCGTCGTTTAGCTGGTGGGCTCGCGCGGCCCACGACAAGCTGAACGAGGCCCTGGACGGGTACGTCAAATTCCTGAAGGAGAAGGTTGTCGGCATCGAGCCGGGCAAGGATGAGCCGATTGTCGGGGACCCGATCGGCGCCGAGGGCATCAACGCGGAGCTCGCCCATGAGATGATCGCCTATTCGCCGGAGGAACTCCTCGCGATCGCCAACCGGGAATTCGCATGGTGCGACGCGGAGCTGAGGAAGGCGTCGAGGGAGATGGGGTGCGGGGACGACTGGAAGGCTGCGATGGAGAAAGTGAAGCAGGACCACCTTCCCCCCGGGGGCCAGCCGGCCCTCGTGCGCGACATAGCGCTTGAGGCCGTCCGCTTCGTCCAGGCCAGGGACCTGGTCACCGTCCCGCCGCTCGCCGCGGATTTCTGGAAGATCGAGATGATGAGCCCGGCGAGGCAGAAGGTCGCCCCCTTCTTCCTCGGGGGCGCCGACATCCTGGTCGCGTTCCCCACCGACGCGATGGATTACGACGACAAGATCCAGAGCCTGAGGGCCAACAACGTCCACTTCGCGCGCGCGACCGTGTTCCACGAGCTGATCCCCGGCCACCACATGCAGTCCTATTACTCGACCCGGTCGAACCCCCACCGCGACCTGTTCACGACGCCGTTCTGGGTCGAGGGCTGGGCCGTTTGGTGGGAGTTCCAGTTCTGGGACATGGGCTGGCCGAAGTCCCCCGAGGACAGGATGGGCATGCTCTTCTGGAGGTCCCACAGGTGCGCCAGGATCATATTCTCGCTCAACTTCCACATGGGGAAGTGGACGCCCGACCAGTGCATCGACTTCCTCGTCGACCGCGTGGGCCACGAGCGCGCGAGCGCCACGGGCGAGGTCAGGCGCTCCTTCAACGGCACGTTCCCGCCGATGTACCAGGCCGGCTACATGCTGGGCGCGCTGCAGCTGCGCGAGCTTCACCACGAGCTGGTCCTTCCCGGCGGGATGACCAACCGCCAGTTCCACGACGCCATCCTGGCGGGCGGCCCGATGCCGATAGAGATGGTGCGCGTCCGCCTCAAGGGCGAGAAGCCGCCGCGCGACTTCTCCCCGAAATGGCGCTTCGCGGACTAGCGTCGGCTCAGGTCGACCGCCACGCCAGAATCAGCGAGCCCGCGACGATCAGGCTGCCCCCGACCGCCTGGTGCCACGTCAGGCGCTCCCGGAGAAAGATGCCGGCGAGCACGATCGCGAAGACGGCGCTCAGCTTGTCGAGGGGGGCGACGCGCGAGGCCTCGCCGAGCTGCAGAGCGCGGAAGTAGCAGAGCCATGAGAGCCCGGTCGCGGCGCCCGACAGCGTCAGGAAGAGCAGGGTCCTGCGTCCCGGCATCGCGATCGGGCCCGAGGGCGCGCTCGCGAATGCGATGGCCCACGTTATGACGAGGATCACGGTCGTCCTTATGGCGGTCGCAAGGTTTGAGTTCACATGCTCGACGCCCACCTTTGCCAGGATGGCGGTTATGCCTGCGAAGAATGCGGAGAGGAGGGCCCAAGCCACCCAGGTCATGCTGGTTTACTATCACGGATCGCCGGCAAGTTAAGCCGGAAATGCCGCGGCGCCTTGGCGTTGCCTTGGAGATTAATCCCGCCTCCAATCGGCGGATAAATTCCTCAGGAAACATGGCGCCTCCCGGCGCCGCGGCGGCCGCCCGGGCGGCGATCGGATTGCTGGCGGCGGCCCTAGTATTCTCATCCGCCGCGGCCGCTCCGGCGGCCGGAATCGCCGACCGTGTCGTCCTGGTCGCCAACAGCGACGCGCCCGACTCCGTCGCGATCGCCCGGCACTACGCCGAGGTCCGCGGCGTGCCGCCGGCGAACATCATCGCCCTCAGGATGCCGGTGGCCGAGACGATAACGTGGAAGGAGTTCGTGGCGACGGTCTGGCAGCCGCTCGAGGACGAGCTGGTCAGGAAGGGCTGGATTGACGCGATACCGATGGACCTCTTTGACGACGTGGGCCGCAGGAAATACGCGGTGTCCGGGCAGAAGATCGCCGTCCTGGTCCTCTGCCGGGGCGTTCCCCTGCGGATCGTGCACGACCCGTCCCTGTACAGGGAGGTCGCTCCCTTCACGAGCCATCCCGAGATGCGGACGAACCAGGGGGCGGTGGATTCTGAGCTGAGCCTGCTCGCCCAGACGGACTATCCGATAAACGCGAGTATACCGAATCCGTTTTATTACAACGACCAGCCGACGGACTTCGCCCGCTCGCAGGTGGTGAAGGTCTCGCGGCTGGACGGTCCGTCGGCCGCGGACGCGCTCCACCTGGTCGACCTGGCCGTGGAGGCGGAGCGCAGGGGCCTCCTGGGGCGCGCCTACGTGGACATCGCCGGGCCGCACGAGAACGGGGACCGCTGGCTCGAGGCGGCCGCGGCGCGCATACGAGCGCTCGGATTTGACCTTTCCGTGGGCCACGGGCCCGGCACGCTTCCCGCGACGTCGAGGATCGACGCCCCCGCGCTCTATCTGGGCTGGTACACGAGCGACCTGAACGGCCCGTTCGCCCTGCCCGGGTTCAGGTTTCCCCCGGGCGCGATTGCAGCCCACATGCACAGCTTCTCGGCCCACACCCTTCGGTCCTCGACGGAGGGCTGGTGCGGTCCGCTCCTGGCCCGTGGCGTAACGGCGACCGTCGGCAACGTGTTCGAGCCCTACCTCGAATACCTCCACCGCCCGGACCTCCTCATGGAGGCGCTCGCCCGCGGCGACGACCTGGTCGACGCCGCCTACTACGCCCTGCCGGTGCTGAGCTGGCAGTCGATCGTCATCGGCGACCCCCTCTACCGGCCGTTCAAGGTCTCCCTGGCGGCCCAGATCAAGGACCTCTCCGCACTCCCGCCGCAGCTGGCCGGCTACGCGGCCATCCGGCAGATGAACCTGCTGGACGCCGACGGCCGCAAGGCGGAGGCGATTGCGCTCGGCAAGTCGGCCATGAAGCAGGCCCCGAACCTTGCGCTCGCCCTCGCCCTGGCCACGAGGCTCGCGGATTCCGGGGACAACGAGGCGGCCACATGGGTCGTAAGCGCCGTCGCCGACACCGCGGACCTGTCCGCCCCGGACTGGGAGCTCGTCCGCGAGGCCGCGTCCTTCCTGTCGGCGAACAAGAAGTCAGCCGAGGCCATCGACCTCTACAGGAGGCTCTTCGATGTTGACGCGATTCCCCCCGCGGTAAAGGCGACGTGGCTCGCCGAGGCGCGCCGCGCCGCGCTCGAGGGGGGCGACACCGGCCAGGCCGCCCAGTGGGAGGAGGAGATGAGCCAGAGCGTCGAGAAGTCGGTCGGCGCGACGCCGTAGCCCCTCGTCAGATCTTGTCGACGATCTTGTCGGCGAGGCCGTAGGCGACGGCCTCCTTGGCGTTCAGGTAGAAGTCGCGGTCGCTGTCCCTGGAGATCTTGTCGATCGGCTGGCCGGAGGCGTCGGCAAGGATCTGGTTCAATTCGCTGCGCAGCTTCTCCATCTCCTGGGCCTGGATGTTGATGTCCGTCGCGGGCCCGATGAACCGTCCGGAGATCAGGGGCTGGTGGATGAGCACCCGGCCGTGGGGATAGATGAGGCGACGGCCCTTGGCCGCGGCGCACAGCAGGATGGAGCCCATGGACGCGGCCATTCCCGTGACGATGACCGTGATCGGCGACGAGATGAGCCTCATCGTGTCGAACACCGCCATGCCGGCTGTGATCGAGCCGCCCGGCGTGTTCATGTAGAAGGTGATGTCCTTGCCCGGGCCCGTGGACTCGAGGTAGAGGAGCTTCTCGCTGATGTCCTTCGCGGACTCGTCGGTCACCGGGCCCCAGAGGAAGAGCTTCCGCTGGTTCAGGAACCGCTTCTGGATCAGGAGGGAAACGGAGGGGTCCCGCTTCGCCGTGGCAATCTCCTCGGCCTCCTCATCCTCGTCCTCGTCGTCGAGGCGGGGCAGGGGGGCGTTCAGACCGGGCTGGAAGTTGTGGAAATTCATGCGGCCAAAACCTGATGAAAACCCCCGATTTGGCAAGCGCGGCTGGCCTTAATAGGCCACCTTGTCGGGCTTTGCCTTCCACTCGGCGAAGGCGCACTTGGCCTCGTCGCAGAGGAGGGGCCTCATCGACATCTTTCGATCGGCGACCGGCAGCGGGATCTGCTGGTAGATGAAGTCGTCGTCAAAGCCGATGGCCGCCGCGTCCTGGCGGCTGTTGCCGAAGTAGGCCTCCGGGATCCGAGCCCAGTAGATGGCCGACAGGCACATCGGGCAGGGCTCGCAGCTCGCGTAGATCTCGCAGTCGGAAAGGTTGAACGTGCCGAGGGCCCGGCAGGCGTCGCGGATGGCGACGATCTCCGCGTGGGCCGTCGGGTCGCAGGTCGACGTCACCTGGTTGTTGCCCCGGCCGACGACCTTTCCTGCGCGAACCACGACGCAGCCGAACGGGCCTCCCCGGCCCGCCCGGACTCCCTCCAGCGAAAGCTGGATCGCATCCCGCATAAAGGCTTCCTTGCTCATGGTTGGTTTCCTGGTGTCGGCCGTTTTGAGTGCCCAAAGACGCGACGGTACAATGGAGGTGACACCGATCAATACGAGGTTAACTTTGGACCCCTAATCAACCGCAACATGACCGCCACGACACTCTCCGGCCTCGAAATCCGCGGGCCGATTCCGCCACAATACGCCGAGATCCTCACGCCCGAGGCCTGTGCCTTCCTCGCCGGGATCTTCCGGAAGTTCGACGGCCGCCGCCAGGAGCTCCTGCGCAGCCGCGCCGCGCTCCAGCTCGAGCTGGACGCCGGGGTGCTACCGGACTTCCTGGCATCGACGCTGCCGATACGGCAGGGATCATGGAAGGTGGCGCCGATCCCGGCGGACCTCCTCGACAGGCGGACGGAGATTACGGGCCCCGTCGACCGCAAGATGGTCATCAACGCGCTCAACTGCGGGGCCAAGGTGTTCATGGCGGACTTCGAGGACGCCACATCGCCGACCTGGGAAAACCTCCTCGATGGCCACATCAACCTGAGGGACGCGGTCCGGCGCACGATCACCTTCTCGAGCCCGGAGGGGAAGGCCTACAAGCTGAACGAGAAGACGGCCACGCTCCTCGTGCGGCCACGCGGCTGGCACCTGCCGGAGAAGCACGTCCTCCTGGACGGCAAGCAGGTCTCCGGGAGCCTCTTCGACTTCGGGCTCTATTTCTTCCACAACGCCCGCGAGCTCCTCTCGCGCGGATCCGGGCCCTACTTCTACCTGCCCAAGATGGAGAGCCACCTGGAGGCCCGGCTCTGGAACGACGTGTTCGTCCACGCGCAGGCCGCGCTCGGCGTGCCCCAGGGCTCGATCAGAGCCACGGCCCTCATCGAGACGATCCTCGGGGCCTTCGAGGCGGAGGAGATCCTCTACGAGCTGCGGGACCACTCGTCCGGGCTCAACTGCGGCCGGTGGGACTACATCTTCAGCTGCATCAAGAAGCTCAACAAGAGGCCGGACTACATGTTCCCGGACCGCACGCAGGTGACGATGACGGCGCCCTTCATGAGGGCCTACTGCCTCTACGTCATCAAGGTGTGCCACCGCCGCGGCGCCCACGCCATGGGCGGGATGGCGGCCCAGATACCGATCAAGAACAACCCCGCGGCGAACGACGAGGCGCTCGCGAAGGTCCTCGCGGACAAGGAGCGGGAGGCGACGGACGGCCACGACGGCACATGGGTCGCCCACCCGGGCCTCGTGCCCGTGGCCCTGAAGGCATTCGACAAGCACATGCCCGGCCCGAACCAGATCGCGCGCCAGCGCGACGACGTCAACGTGACCGCCGCCGACCTCCTCGCGGCCCCGTCCGGCACGATCACGGACGCCGGGATCCGGACCAACCTGAGCGTCGGGATCCAGTACCTGGAGGCCTGGTTCGGGGGAATGGGCTGCGTGCCCCTCTACAACCTCATGGAGGACGCGGCGACGGCGGAGATCTCCCGCGCCCAGCTCTGGCAGTGGCTACACCGGGGGGGGAAGCTCGACAACGGGCACCCGATCAACCCGTCGCACTACGACATGCTCCTCGGCGAGGTGATAGCCAAGATCGAGACGGAGGTCGGCATGGAGCGCTACTCCAACGGGCACTTCCGGACGGCCGCCCACCTCTTCATGGAGATGGTGAAGTCCCCGGTGCTCGACGACTTTCTCACGCTCCCGGCCTACGAGCTTCTCAAGTGAGGGCCGGGGCGAAGCCCACGCTCGGCGCGCTGAACGCCTGCGACCGGGACGCCTTCGTCGGCGCCCTGGGCCACCTCTTCGAGCATTCGCCGTGGGTGGCCGAGGAGACCTTTGGGCTGCGCCCGTTCGCGAGCCTCGATGCCCTCCACGGAGCCCTCTGCGCGACGATGCGCGGCGCGCCGGCGGAGCGGCAACTGGCCCTCGTCCGGGCCCACCCGGACCTTGCGGGCCGGCTCGCGCAGGCGGGCGCGCTTACGGCCGCGTCGACCGGGGAGCAGGCCGCCGCGGGCCTCGACCGGCTGACCCCGGCCGAGGCGGCCGAGATCCAGCGCCTGAACGACGCCTACAAGGGGCGCTTCGGCTTTCCGTTCGTCATCTGCGCCCGGCTTAACGCCAAGGACACGATCGTTGCCGCGATGCGCTCGCGCCTCGGAAACAGCCCCGAAGCGGAACTCTCGACGGCGCTGGGTGAAATCGCCAAGATTGCCCGTCTTCGACTCAACGACGCCGTCACAAAGGAGAACTAATATGCCCGGAAAACTCAGCACCCACGTCCTCGATCTCGTCGGTGGCCGCCCCGCCGCCGGGATGAAAATCGAACTGCGCAGGATCTCGCCAAGGCCCGGGCTGATCAAGACGGTCGTCACGAACCTCGATGGGAGGACGGAGCTGCCGCTCCTGCTCGCCCCGGAGCTCACCTCGGGGACCTACGAGATGGTGTTCCATGTCTCCGAGTATTTTGTCTCGAAGAACTATCCCATGCCCAGCGTGCCATTCCTCGACGTCGTTCCGATCCGGTTCGGCGTCTCCGACCCCTCGGCCTCCTATCACGTGCCGCTCCTCGTGACGCCCTGGTCCTACAACACCTACAGGGGGAGCTGACGGCGCGAATGCCCAGGAAAACTCTGGCACAAGCCTCGTCGGAGCTCGCGAGCCGCCTTGACCGGCTTGCGCGGATATCGGACGAGCGCGGGGCAACGACGCGGACCTTCCTTTCGCCGGCGATGCGCCGGGCAAACGCGCTCGTGGCCTCCTGGATGAGGGGAGCGGGCCTCTCGGTCAGGGAGGACCGGGTGGGCAACCTTGTCGGGAGGATGAAGGCGCCCGGGAAGGGCGCCAGGACGCTTCTCCTCGGCTCGCACCTCGACACCGTCCGAGACGCGGGCCGCTTCGACGGCGCGCTCGGGGTCCTGCTCCCGATTGCGGCCCTCCAGGTCGTCCGGTCCCTCGGGACAAAGCTTCCCTTCTCGGTGGAGGTCCTGGGCTTCTCGGAGGAGGAGGGCGTGAGGTTCTCCAGCGCCTACCTCGGGAGCAAGGGCTACGCGGGGCGCCTCGGGAGGTCCGACCTCGCGCTCCGCGACCCCGACGGCGTCTCGGTGGGGAAGGCCCTCGCAGCCCACAACGGCCGGCGGCTGCCCCCGCCCGGTCCAGCGCATTCGCGAGAGGAGCTCATGGGCTACCTCGAGGTCCACATCGAGCAGGGACCGGTCCTCGAGGCGGGCGGGTACGCCGCGGGCGTCGTCCCCGCGATCGCGGGGCAGACCCGAGCGAGGGTCATCTTCCGGGGCAGGGCCGGGCACGCCGGGACTACGCCCATGGCGCACCGCAGCGACGCGCTCGCGGGCGCGGCCGAGTTCATCCTTTCCGCCGAGGCCCTCGCGCGTGCGCGCCCCCCGCTCGTGGCGACCGTGGGCCGCGTGGCGGCGCACCCCGGCGCGGCCAACGTGATCGCGGGCTCGGCCGAGCTCTCGCTCGACGTGAGGCACCCGGTCGACTCGAGGAGGCTCGCCGCCCTCGCGAGCCTGCGCGCGGCCGGCCGGCGGATCGCAAGGAGGCGCGGGCTCAAGTTCGCCGTCAAGGTGACCCAGGAGAACGGCGCCGTCGCGTGCTCAAGGGATCTGACGGCGCTCCTCGCCCGCAGCGTGCGCGCGGTCCAGGGGAAATCGCCCTCGATTCCGAGCGGGGCGGGCCACGACGCCGTGATCCTCTCATCGCTCACGCCCGTAGCCATGCTCTTCGTCCGCTGCAGGGACGGGCTAAGCCACCATCCGGACGAATACGTCCACCCCCGCGACCTGCGGGTCGCGCTCGGGATCGTGGTCGATTTCCTCGGGCGCCTCGCATCCAGGGAAAGTTAATGAGCGAATCGTACGACCTCATCGTGCGCGGGGGCACGCTTGTGACGCCAGAGGGAACCCTCCGCGCCGACATAGCGGCCTCGGGCGGCCGGATCGCGAGGATTGCGCCGACGATCGAGGGGGCCGCCTCCGAGGTCGTCGACGCCGGGGGGCACTACGTGATGGCCGGGATCATCGACTCGCACGTCCACTTCAACGAGCCCGGCAGGGCGAACTGGGAGGGGCTGGAAACCGGCTCCAACGCCCTGGCCGCGGGAGGGGGGACGGCGTTCTTCGACATGCCGCTCAACTCGCTGCCCCCCGTGACAAACGCCGCGAGCTTCGCGCTCAAGCGCGCCGCCGCGGAACGCTCCTCCAGGACCGACTTCGGGATCTGGGGAGGCCTCGTCCCGGGGAACACCGGCGAGTTCGAGGCGATGCGCGACGCCGGCGCCGTCGGGTTCAAGGCCTTCATGTGCAACAGCGGCGTCGAGGAATTCCCCCTCTCGAACCCCGCGGTGCTGCGGGCTGGCATGAAGCGGGCCGCCGCGCTTGGCATGATGGTCGCCGTGCACGCCGAGGATGACTCGCTCGCCCGCCTGCGGACGGTCGAGCAGCACGCACTCGGCACGGACGCCCGGACGTGGCTCAAGTCGCGCCCTGTCGAGCTCGAGCTGGCCGCGATAAGGACGGCGGCTGAGATCGCCGGCGAGACCGGCTGCGCGCTCCACATCGTCCATGTCAGCAGCCCCGACGGGGTGGCGCTCGCCCACGAGGAGAGGAACAGGGGCGTCGACGTGACGATCGAGACCTGCCCCCATTACCTCCTTCTCTGCGACCAGGACGTCATCCGCCTCGGGGCGATCGCAAAGTGCTTCCCCCCGCTCCGGCCCGAGGGCCTGAGGCTGCGGCTTTGGGAGGCGCTGGAGGAGGACGGGATAGACACGATAGGCTCCGACCACTCGCCGGCGCCGCCGGACATGAAGCGGTCGGCCGATTTCTTCGCCATCTGGGGTGGGATCTCCGGATGCCAGCACGGGTTCGAGCTCCTCCTCTCGGAGGCGCTCCTGCGGCGGCCGCCGCATGTGGCGCTGCCCCATCTCTCGAGGCTCCTCTCGGCCAACGTCGCGCGCCGGTTCCGGATCGACAAGTCCAAGGGCCGCCTCGCCGAGGGCCTCGACGCCGACATGATCCTGGTCGCCACGGGGGAAGAGCACGCGCTCTCGAACGCCGACCTGCTCTACCGGCACCGCCAGGGCCCCTATGACGGCCGGAAATCTACCGTCAGGATCGTCCGGACGATCGTCCGCGGACAGACTGTCTTTTCCAAGGGCCGGATTGCACCCGGGGCGCCTACCGGTCACTTTATAAGGCCAGAGCGGGCCCCCTAGGCCCCGTTGGGCCCGCGTCCTGCTTCCCCACACACCTCGAGCACCTTAAATCCCATGCCCCAACTCTTTGGACACACCCGAGCCCACGTGGGAGCGCGCCACGCGCTGATCACGCCGGATAACCATGTGAGCAGCTCGCTCCCCGGCGTCACCGGGGCCGGGGCGGTCGTGCTCGTGAGCCCCGCCATGGGGGCCGGCGTCGCCCAGACCCTCCTGACCTTCCAGTCCGGCGGCTCGGCGCACATCGCGGCGAACGACGTCCAGACCTTCGGGTATGTCATGGAGGGCGGCGCAAACGTCGCCGTCGGAGCGAAGAAGCGCCGGCTCAAGGCCGGCGGGTTCTTCTTCTGCCCGGCGGGCTCGGGCTGGAGCCTCGCCTCCCCCAAGAAGGGGACCAAGGTCACCCTCTTCCAGAAGGCGTACGTCCCGCTGGCCGGGGTGCGCGCCCCGCGAGCGATCCTCGGGGACCAGTCGAGGGTGAGGGGCGTGCCGTTCCTCGGGGATCCGGCGGCAAACCTGCAGGTCCTCCTTCCCGACGAGCCGGCATTCGACATGGCGGTGAACATCTTCGCCTACCAGCCGGGCGGGCACCTCCCGTTCGTCGAGGTGCACATCATGGAGCACGGGCTCCTCATGCTGTCCGGCGAGGGCGTCTACCGCCTTGAGGATTCTTGGTATCCCGTCAAGGCCGGCGACGCGATCTGGATGGCCCCCTACTGCGCCCAGTGGTTTGTCGCGATGGGCAAGGCTCCCGCCCGGTACCTCTATTACAAGGACGTCAACCGGGCCGCCGTATGACCAAGCCGACGCCGGACCTAAGGATCGCTGCTGACAGCGACGGGCTCCAGCGCCGCATCGACGAGCTCGCGCTGATTTCCGAGGCCCCGGCGCCCGTCGTGACCCGGGTCCTCTTCTCCGAGGCCGACATGAGGGGCAGGGAATACGTGCGCCAGGCGGCGCGCGACGCCGGCCTCGCGGTCCGGGAGGACGCGGTCGGCAACATCTTCGCCCGCTGGGCGGGGTCCGAGCCGGGCCTGCCCGCCGTGGGCTCGGGCTCCCACACGGACGCGATACCGAACGCGGGCAGGTACGACGGCGTCGTCGGGGTCCTGGGGGCCTTCGAGGCGCTGGCGGCGCTCAAGAGGGCGGGGTTCAAGCCGAGGCGCTCGCTCGAGGTCGTGATGTTCACGGCCGAGGAGCCGACGCGCTTCGGGCTGGGCTGCCTCGGCAGCCGCCTCATGGCGGGCTCAATCTCGGTCGAGAAGGCGCAGGCCCTCAGGGACCGCGACGGCCGCACGCTCGACGAGCTCAGGGGAGCCGCCGGCTATTCCGGCCCGCTCGGGTCCGTTCGGCTGCCCTCGGGGTATTACCACTCCTTCGTGGAGCTCCACATCGAGCAGGGCCCGATCCTCGAGGCGGAGGGGATCCCGATCGGGATCGTCGAGCACATCGCGGGCCCGAGCAGCTACCGCGTCACGCTCCACGGCGAGGGCGGCCACGCCGGCGCGGTCCTCATGCCCGTCCGGCACGACGCGATGCTTGCGGGCGCCGAGATCGCCCTCGCGGTAGAGCGCGCCGCGAAGGGGAGCGGGAGCCCGGACACCGTGGGGACGGTGGGCGTCTTCCGGATCGAGCCGGGGGCCGTGAACAGCGTCCCCTTCAGGGCGTACCTGGAGATCGACCTCAGGGACGCTCGGCTCGACACGCGGGCGAAGGCGCTCGCCGAGATCCGCAGCGCGGCGGACGAGTCGTGCAGGCGCCGCGGGATCCGGATGGAGTTTGACGAGATAAACGCGGACCCGCCCGCCGCGGGGGACCAGAAGACGGTCGCGATCGCGGAGAAGGTCTGCGCGGAGCTCGGGCTCAGGTCGCTGCGCATGGTGAGCCGCGCCTACCACGACTCGCTCTTCATGGCGCGGGTCAGCCCGACGACAATGATCTTCATTCCCTGCCGCAACGGATGGAGCCACCGGCCCGAGGAATACGCGGCGCCGGGGCACATCGCCTCCGGGGCGGAGGTCCTCGCGCACACGATGGCGAGGCTCTCGGCCTGAACCCATGGGATTTGAAATCACGATCAACGGAAGGAGGGTCGAGGTCTCCGACACGGCCACGACGACGACGCTCCTCGACTACCTGAGGTCCAGCGGGCTGACGGGGAGCAAGCAGGGCTGCGCCGAGGGCGACTGCGGCGCTTGCACCGTGGCCGTCGTGGAACGGGACGCCTCCGGCGCGGCGACCTACCGCGGGGTGAACAGCTGCATCGCGCTCGTCCCCATGTTCGCGGGGCGCGAGGTCCTGACGGTCGAGGGGCTCTCGAAGGCCGGCGGTAAGCTGCACCCGGCGCAGTCCGCCATGGTGGACCACTACGGCTCCCAGTGCGGTTACTGCACGCCGGGCTTCGTGATGTCGCTCTTCGAGGGCTACTACCGGCCGGGCTGCAGGGAGACGCGCGACATCAGCGACCAGCTGTGCGGCAACCTCTGCCGCTGCACCGGCTATCGCCCCATCAGGGACGCGGCGCTCGAGCTGCTCGCGCACCGCCACACCGCGCAGGTGGCCGCGGACGACGCATTCGCCGAGAGGCTCAAGGCCCCGGTCCCTTCCCCGGGCGCCCTGGACTACCGCGCCGGCGGCGACCGATTCCTCAGGCCGACGTCGCTTCCGGAGCTCTTTGCTGCGCTCGCCGGGAACCCCAAGGCCATGCTGGTGGCGGGCGCGACCGAGATCGGCGTGGACGTGACCAAGAAGTTCAAGGCCTTCCCCTTCCTCGTGTCCGCGGATGGCGTGCCCGAGCTGACCCGGATCACTAGGACCGACAGCCACTGGAGGATCGGGGGCTCGGCCACGCTGACGGCCGTCGAGGACGCGCTCGCCCACGAATACCCCTCGCTCGCCAAGATGCTCAAGGTATTTGCGGCCCGGCAGATACGAAACCGAGCGACCATCGGCGGAAACCTGGCCACGGCGTCGCCGATCGGCGACACGCCCCCGGTCCTCCTCTCGCTCGACGCGGAGCTCGTCCTCGCAACCGGCGCCGGCGTGAGGACGGTCGCCCTCTCCGACTTCTTCATCGGCTACAGGAAGACCCTGCTCGCGCCGGGTGAGATCATCCGCGAGATCCTGCTGCCGCGCCCCGCGCTTGGGAAAGGTGTCACCCGCCGCTCGGATTTTCTCAAGGTTTCCAAGCGCCGGGAACTCGACATCAGCATCGTCGCCGCGGCCTTCTCCATCGACACCGACGTCAAGGGCATCGTGAGGCGTGCCAGGATTAGCTACGGCGGCGTCGCGGCGACGCCGGTCCGCGCACGAAAGGCCGAGGTCGCGCTCGAGGGACGCGGTATTGCCGAAGCCGCTGCCGACGTGGCGCGGCTCCTGGCCGAGGAATTCAAGCCCATAGACGACGTCCGCGCAGGCGCCGAGTTCAGGCGCGGCCTCATCGTCAGCCTGTGGGAGAAATTTGTCTCGGGCGACACGAGCCTCGCCCAGGACGGCCCGCTCGATTTCGAGAAGGGCGAGGAGCCGCCCGGTGCGGACCCGTCCCGCGCACTGCGCCACGAGAGCTCCGTCGGCCACGTCACCGGGCGCGCGATGTACGCCGACGACACCGCGCAGCGCAGGCTCATGTTCGACATCTGGCCCGTGTGCGCGCCGCACGCGCGCGCCCTGATCAAGCGCAGGGACGCCTCCGCCGCGAGGGCGATGCCGGGGGTCGAAGCGGTGCTCATGGCCGAGGACATCCCGGGCCACAACCAAGTCGGCACCGGCCACGACGAGCCCCTGTTTGCGGACAAGCAGATCCTCTACCACGGGCAGGTGGTAGCGATGGTGGTCGGCCGCTCGCTCAAGGCGTGCCGCGTCGCCGCTGCCGCCGTCGTCATCGAGTATGAGCCGCTGCCGCCGCTCCTGGGGATCAAGGAGGCGATCGCGGCGAAGAGCTTCCACTCGGCGCCGCATACGCTGGCGCGGGGGGACCCGGCCGCTGCTCTCGCGAAGGCGCCCCTCAGGCTTGACGGCGAATTTTCCTTCGGCGGCCAGGAGCATTTCTACCTCGAGACGCAGGCGGCGTGGGCGGAATTGGGGGAGGCCGGGAGCGTGTTCGTCAGCTCGTCGACGCAGCATCCGACCGAGATCCAGTCCGTGGTCGCGGACGTGCTCGGCGAGCCGAGGAACAAGGTGGTCGTGCAGTCCCCGCGGATGGGCGGCGGCTTCGGGGGCAAGGAGACGCAGGGGAACGCGTTCGCGGCCATGGTCGCCCTCGCCTCGGTCAAGACGGGCCAGCCCGCGAGGATCATGCTCGACCGCGACCTCGACATGATGCTGACCGGCAAGCGCCACCCGTTCCATTCGAAGTTCTCCGTGGGCTACGACAAGGACGGCATGATCCTCGCGGCATCGGTTGACCTCTACTCCGACGGGGGCTGGTCGCTCGACCTCTCGCAGCCGGTCCTCGACCGGGCGCTCTTCCACATCGACAACGGCTACTACATCCCGGCGCTCCGCGTCACCGGGCTGATCGCCAAGACCAACGTGGCCTCGAACACGGCCTTCCGGGGTTTCGGGGGGCCGCAGGGGATGCTCGTCATGGAGGAGATCGTGGACCGCGTCTCGCGGCGCCTAGGCCTCGCCCCCGAGGTCGTGCGCGGCCGCAACCTCTACCGGGGCAGCGGCGAGACGAACACGACCCATTTCCTCCAGGAGATCGGCGACAACCGACTCCAGACCGTCTGGAAGCAGGTGCAGGAGCAGGCGGGCTTCGCCGGGAGGCGAAAGGCCGTCGACGCGTGGAACAAGGCCCATCCGCGGATCAAGCGCGGCCTCGCCGTCACGCCGCTCAAGTTCGGCATCTCCTTCACGCTCACCCACTACAACCAAGCGGGGGCCCTGGTGCTCCTCTACACTGACGGCACGGCGCAGGTGAACCATGGCGGCACGGAGATGGGGCAGGGGCTGCACACGAAGGTGATGGGCGTCGCCATGCGCGAACTGGGCCTTCCCGCCAAGAGGATAAGGCTGATGCAGACGGCGACGGACAAGGTGCCGAACACCTCCGCCACGGCCGCCTCGTCGGGTGCGGACCTGAACGGAGCCGCGGTCCGCAATGCGTGCATGATCCTCAGAGAGCGGTTGAATCCCGTCGCGGCCGAGGTCCTGTCGAAGAAGGAGGGGAAGGCCGTGTCCCCGGCGGATGTGGAAATCTCCGACGGAAAGGTTACGGCCCGCGGCTGCGCCGCCTCGGCCGACATGGCCGACGTCTGCTTTCTCGCCCACTGGAAGAGGGTGAGCATGTCCGCGTCCGGGTTCTATGCGACGCCGGGCATCCACTGGGACTGGTCCACGTCCTCGGGGCGGCCCTTCCAGTATTTCGCGTGCGGGGCCGCGGTGGCCGAGGTCGAGGTCGACGGCTACAACGGGATGCACCGCGTCCTGCGGATCGACGCCGTTCAAGACGTGGGCAATTCGCTGAACACGGGCGTCGACCTCGGGCAGATCGAGGGCGGCATCGTCCAGGGGGTGGGCTGGCTCACTCGGGAGGAGCTGCTATGGGACAAGCAGGGAAGGCTCATGACCCACAGCGCGAGCACGTACCAGATACCGGCGATCAGCGATGCGCCGATCGAGATGCACGTCACGCTGCTCCCGATGGCGGCCCAGGAGGGGACGATCCACGGGAGCAAGGCCTCCGGGGAGCCGCCGCTAATGCTGGCGTTCTCGGTGAGGGAGGCGATCCGCGACGCGGTGGCCGCATTCGGATCCAAGGGCGGCGAGGTACCGCTTGCTTCGCCTGCGACCGCTGAGGCAATTTTTGCCGCGATCAATGGAGCTCCATTGTAATCAACATATCTGTAATCGCTTACGCCATTCTAAGTCGGTTCATTTGCCATCGGAGCGTTGAACTCGGAGATCCATCAAATAGTATTTGCTCTATGCCAATACGGGATAGTCAACTTGAGGGTATCGCCAGGGAGGTTGTATGGTGGGAATCACCCGACGTGACGCTGTCGGATCAAAATGAATTTCTCGGGAATGTGATGGCAAGGGGCGTTTGGGACGCCGTGCAGCATGTTGCGGCAATCTATGGGGAGGAGGCTTTTCGAGAAGCACTGAGGAATTCAAAGCCAGGTGTGATAGACATCGCGTCTTGGCATTATTGGCATCATCGCCTTGGAATCGAGCCAGTGCCCGAGATGCCAAGAAGGACGTTTGCGTGAAGTCAGTGACTCCGCGCCTCGAAACCTTGCCGCCCGCGCAACGTATCCTTTGGCCACGGCTCTCCGCTGTAAGCTCCAACTTTTTCCTTTATGAAGGAACGGCCTTGTCCCTTCAGTTGGGAGGGCGAATTTCAGTGGATTTCGACTTCTTCACCACGCATCCCTTGGAGGCAAGCCGCCTTCCGAATGAATTGCCGTTTTTGAAGGGAGCGATTCTGGAACAACAAGCGAAAAATACGGGCACGTTTTTGATCGGTCGGGGAAAAGACAGTGTAGCGATTTCGTTTTTTGGGGGGCTGAGCTTCGGGCAGGTAGGTGATCCTATACGGTTTTCCGACAACGGAGTTTATGCCGCTGGCTTGCTAGATTTGGCCGCGCAGAAGATGAGAGTGATCCAACAGCCAGCCAAGGCGAAGGACTACCAGGACATTCACAAGCTGCTGTCTGAGGGTGTCACTTTGGAGGAGGCGCTGGGCGCAGCTCAGGCGTTGTTTCCTGAATTTAATCCGTCTGTTTCGCTCAAGGCTCTGAGTTATTTCAACGACGTCGCGCAATTACCACAGGGCATCCAGCAAGATTTGATAGCTGCGGCGTCTAGGGTCCGAGGAATTTCCCCACTAACAAAATACCGCGACTCGTTGCTTCCCGATCTGGATTCGAAAGAAAAAGCACGTGGAATGGAAATTGAGCCCGAATTATGATCGGGAACTCCAAGCCGAACCGGAGTCGCGCAAACTAATTCTTGGCCTGCGCTCGGTCCCGCTCCAAAAGTAGCTGGGCCGCTATGCTGAGCGCGATCTCGTGGGGGTGGTTGGACCCGAAATCGAGGCCGACCGGGCAGTGGAACTTGGTCGCCTGCTTGGCGGATACGCCGTCCGCGATGAGCTCTTTCCGGAGTATCTTTGCCTTGGCGTCGCTCCCGATGACGCCGATGAACGGAAAACTCCTCTCCGTCAGCGCCCGGCGGAGGATGGGACGGTCGGTGGCGTGGCCCATCGTCATGACAAGAAGGTAGGCGTCGTCGGGCAGCGTGGGCACGACGCTCTCCGGCGAATCGGAATGGACCACGCGGAGGTTCTGGAAGCGCGGCAGGCGCTCGAGCCACTCGGGCCGCGAGTCGACGACCGTGATCCGGGCGGGGAGGGGGGCCAGGACTGGGATGAGCGCCTGTCCGACATGCCCCGCGCCGAAGACGGCGATGTTCCAGGGTCCCGCCCCAAAGTGCGGCTCGAAGTAGAATTTCACCGAACCCCCGCAGGTCATGCCGACGTCCCCCTTGAGTGTCCAGGACACGAAGCGCGGCTTGGAGTCCCCCTTGGCCAGCACGTCCGCCGCAAATCTGAGCGCCGCGGCCTCGACCTTGCCCCCGCCGACCGTGCCGCTGTGGAGTCCCTGGGCCGTCACGAGCATCTTCGCCGCGGCGTCCTGCGGCGTGCTGCCGAGTGCGTCTACCAACGTCACGAGGACGAACGACACGCCCTCATTCTCGAGCAACACGAGCTGCTCGTAAATTGTCACACGAGGCCGAGCTTCATCTTCCCCTCTTCGCTGATCATCGACTGGTTCCACGGCGGATCCCAGGTTATCCGGACGTCGGCGTCCCCGACTCCGGGGACGAGGAGGATCTTGCCCTTCGCGTCCTCGGCGATCGCCGGGCCCATCCCGCAGCCGGGGGCGGTGAGCGTCATGGCCACGTTGACCTTGAAGGCGTTGTCCGGCTTCCTCTCGACCTCCATCGAGTAGACGAGGCCCAGGTCCACGATGTTGACCGGAATCTCGGGATCGAAGACCTTGCGCAGCTGGTCCCAGACCGCCTCGGGGTTCGGCGCGCCGTCGGCGAGCGTGGCTGCCTGGATCGTGTGGTCGGCTGCCTTCTCGCCGAGCGCGTCGCCGTCCTTGCCGTCGATCCTGAAGAGACCGTGGTCCGTCTGCACCGTGTAGCTCCCGCCGAGCGTCTGGTGGATCATTATCTTCGTCCCGACAGGCAGCGTGTGCTTCTCGCCGGACGGGATCTGCGTCACGGTTATTTCCCGTGAAAGCGTGCGCTCGCGGTTCGTGGATACCATGGGTCGGGCCGCCTCACCCGCGGAAGCGGGTCCGGATGAGCTTGCGGAACGCCGCATGGAGCTCCTCGCTCTCAAGCCGGTTCAGGACCTCCTCGAAGAACCCGAATATCAGCAGCTCGTTCGCGGCCTCGTGCGGGATGCCGCGGGACTTCAGGTAGAACTCCTGCTCGGGGTCGATCCGCGAGCTCGTGGCCCCGTGGGTGCAGCGGACGTCGTTCGCCTGGATCTCGAGGCCCGGCAGCGAGTTCGATTCCGCGTCGTCGCTCAGCATCAGGTTCCTGTTGCTCTGGTAGGCGTCGGTCTTCTGCGCGTCGGGATCGACGACGATCAGACCGGAGAAGATCGTTCGCGACTTGTCGAGGAGCGCGTTCTTGTAGAGCAGGTCGGACTTGGTGCTCGGGGCCTGGTGGATCTGGAGCGTCCTCTGGTCGTATTCCCGGGCGCCGCTGGCGACTGTGACGGCGAGCATCTCCGAGAAGCCGCCCGGGGCCTGGAGCTGGCTCAGCGACTCGTGCCGGGCCTGCCTTGCGCCGAGGTGCAGGTTCAGCGACTGCACGCGGGCGTCCCGGCGGACGACCGTCGAGTTGAACTGGAGGGAGAGCGTCTCGCTGGACCAGCACTGCGCGGCCGCGTACGAGATTCTCGCGCCGTGGCCCGCGTAGAGGTCGTTGGCGCCGCAGGCGAACTGCCGGGACTCGCCGTCCGAGACGAAATAGTCGACGACCGTGACCTTGGCGTTGTCCCCGGCGATGACGAGCGTGTGGGGGAAGACCGCCGCGCCGCTGCCCGAGGCCGCGTGGACGACGATGATGGGCTTCTCGACCTCGACGCCCCTGGGGACGTGGATGAACGCCCCGTCCTGGACAAAGGCCTCGTGGAGGGCGGCGAACTTTGCCGAGCCGAGCTTTTGCGGCTGCGCCATGAAGTGCTCCACGAGGAGCTCCGGGTGCCTGGTGAGCGCCTCGGAGAGCGTCGAGACGACGACTCCCCTCGCGGCGAGGTCGGCCGAAAGCGGCGTGGACGCGCTCCGCCGGCCGTTCAGGAACGAAAGCGCGGCGGCGGACTCGACCGCGAGGGGCGCATGGCCGTCGCCGCCCGAGCTCGGATGCGGCCCGGCGGGCGCGTAGCCGCCCAGGGCGACGCCCGAGATGTTGCTAAAGCGCCAGCCCTCGTCGGTGCGGCTGGGCATCGCGAGCGCCTCGAAGCGGGCGTACGCCGAGCGCTTGCGCTCGAGCCACCAGGCGGGCGCGGCCGTGAGGCCGGAGAGGTGCCGTTCAAAGACCTCGGGCGTGAAGGCGCCGGTGACGTCGACGACCGCCTTGTCGGATGCGGGCGCGGACATGGCTTTAGCCGACGCTCCCTTCCATCTCGAGGTCGATCAGGCGCTTGAGCTCGACCGAGTATTCCATGGGGAACTGCCGGGCCAGGTCATTGATGAACCCGTTGACGGAGAGGCTCATCGCCTGCCCCTCGGTGAGGCCGCGCTGCTGCATGTAGAAGATCTGGTCCGCGCTTACCTTGGAGACGCTGGCCTCGTGCTGGACGGCGTGGCGGTCGCCCCGCACCGTGATCGCGGGATAGGTGTCCGTCCGGCTGTTCGTGTTGATGAGGAGGGCGTCGCACTCCGTGTTGTTCTTGCAGCCCTTCAGGTGCCTCGGGATATGGACCACGCCGCGGTAGGTCGCGCGCCCCTGGCCGACGGAGATGGACTTCGACACGACGGTCGAGGTCGTCTCGTCCGCCGCGTGGATCATCTTCGCCCCCGTGTCCTGGTGTTGGCCGTCGTTCGCGAGCGCGATCGAGATCACCTCGCCGCGGGCCTTGCGCCCCTTGAGCACCACGCCGGGGTACTTCATCGTGAGCCGGCTGCCGATGTTGCAGTCGATCCACTTGATCTCGGCCTCCTCGTGCGCTAGGCCGCGCTTGGTGACCAGGTTGAAAACGTTGGAAGACCAGTTCTGGACGGTGATGTACTGGATCTTGGCGCCCTTGAGCGCGACAAGCTCGACGACGGCGCTGTGCAGCGTGGCCGTCGAGAACTTGGGCGCAGTGCAGCCCTCCATGTACGTGAGCTCCGCGCCCTCGTCGCAGATGATGAGCGTCCGCTCGAACTGACCGAAGTTCTCGGCGTTGATCCGGAAGTAGGCCTGGAGGGGGTGGGAGACCTTGACCCCGGGCGGCACGTAGATGAACGAGCCGCCGGAGAAGACCGCGCTGTTGAGCGCCGAGAACTTGTTGTCGCCCGTCGGGATCACCTTGCCGAAGAACTTGCGGAAGATCTCCGGGTGCTCCCGCAGGCCCTCCGTCGAGTTGACGAAGATGACGCCCTGCTTGGAGACGGCCTCCTTGATGTTCGAGTAGGCCGCCTCGGAGTCGAACTGCGCCTCGACGCCGGCGAGGAACTTGCGCTCCTGCTCCGGGATACCGAGGCGCTCAAACGTGCGCTTGATGTCCTCCGGGACCTCGGCCCAGGTACGCTTCGGCTTCTGGCCCTGGGAGAGGTAGTAGCGGATCTTGTCGAAGTTGATGTTCTCCAGGTCCTTGGACGCCCAGTGCGTCGGCAGGGGCTTCGAGAAGAAGGTCTTCAGGGCGTTCTGGCGGAACTCGAGGATCCACGGCGCCTCCTTCTTGACCGATGAGATGTAGTCGACGGTGCGCTCGCTCAGGCCGGTGCCCGCGTCGAAGTCGTACGTCATGTCGTACTTGAAGTTCCCCGAGGACTGGTCGATCCCGGAGACCGGGTTCTCGACCGTCGTCTCTAGCGTGTCGGTGATTTCGGACATGTTGGTGTTCTCCGGTTCAGGCGTTGGCGAACTCCTGCTTGACCCAGTCATAGCCCCTCGACTCGAGCTCGAGGGCAAGCGACTTGTCGCCGCTCTTCACGATGCGCCCGTCGATCATGACGTGCACGTGGTCCGGGATGATGTAGCTGAGGAGCCGCTGGTAGTGGGTGATGAGGAGGATGCCGAGGCCGGGGCCGCGCAGGTGGTTGACGCCGTCGGAGACAATCCGGAGCGCGTCGATGTCGAGGCCCGAGTCGGTCTCGTCCATGAGCGCGAACCGGGGCTCGAGCATCGCCATCTGGAGGATCTCGCTGCGCTTCTTCTCGCCGCCCGAGAACCCCTCGTTGACCGAGCGCGAGGTGAACTTCCGGTCGATCTTGAGCAGGTCCATCTTCTGGTAGAGCCGCTTGTAGTACCCGGAGGCGTCGATCTCCTCGCCCTCGGCCATGCGGGCCTGGATGGCCGCACGCATGAAGTTTGCGATGCTGACCCCTGGGATCTCGCTCGGGTACTGGAACGCGAGGAAGATGCCCTCGCGCGCCCGCTCGTCCGACTCCATCTCCAGGATGGACTTCCCGTCGATGAGGACGTCGCCATCCGTGATCACATAGTCGGGGTGCCCGGCGATGGCCTTGGCCATCGTCGACTTCCCGGTCCCGTTCGGCCCCATGATGGCATGGACCTCGCCCGTGTTGATCGTCAGGGTGACGCCCCTGACGATTTCCTTGTCCCCGGTGGAGACGTGCAGGTTCTTGATTTCGAGTGTGGACATGCGGATGGGGGTCGGGGCGTTCAGGCCTTGGAGGTCGCCTTGCCGCGGAAGATGATCTCGACCGAGGCCGCGTCAAAGTTGGGAGGAAGGACGGACTTCACCTGGTCGACCAGGCCCTCGGGCAGGTCGATGTCGTGCGTGGCGCCCGTAACCTCGTCATGGAAATGGGCGTGCGGGCGCAGGTTCGGGCAGTAGCGGGTGGGCCCGCGCTCAAAGTTGACGGCGCGGACCAGGTCGCACTGGACGAGCGTCTCAAGGCAGTTGTAGACGGTGGCCAGGGAGATCATGGGCATCTCGGGCTTGGCCCTCGCGAACACGTCCTCCGCCGTGGGGTGGTCGCGCTTCTTGAGGAGGACGCTGTAGATCACCTCGCGCTGGGGGGTGGATCGGAGCCCGCTGTCCGATAGGCGCTGGGCCAGGGCCTCTGAGCTTTCAGTGTTTGAGACCATGTGATGGGGTGGTTTGAAGTAGTTAATTGGAATGGTACCGAGTTTCAACAAGGAATAAGAATCATTCTAAGGTGAACCAGAACTTGCTGGCATTTAACGAGGTACAGTGCCAAATCAGAGTACCCGTACGCGGGCCATGCTTTGGCATTGAAACAACCCTCCTATCGATATGCCCGGCCAAGAAACAGTCAGGAACATACCGATGAAGGAACGAGTGGGGCATGTCATCCTCGCCGTGCTCCTCCTGGCATATGGGGCCTACGGCCTAAGAAACGACGACCTCTACATACCCGGAAAGCGCTCACGGGGCGTCCACCTTCACGGCACCGCCGCATGGGTCATGTACGGTGCCTTTGTCTGCGCGGCGCTGAACCTGCTCGCGGTCGCGGTGGACCATTGCGACACCAGCGGGGGAGAGAAAAAATACAAGATCTGGGCCCGCGTCACCCAGGTCGCCGGATGGGCCCTTTTTGCGAGCGCGCTGCTGGGGGGCCTGTTCCTGAAGGGAAGGTCCCAGTGGTGAAACGCCATCCGAAGGGGGGTTCAACAACCATGTTGGGAGGACATCCATGCCCGCGTTGATGTCCTTGATCGGGATATTCCTCGTCTTCAGCGGGGTGACGACCCTTCTGAATCCGCGGCCCCTGCTTGTTGGGCACCAGATGATGTCGCGGTTGTTTTTCAGAAACAGCGTCGTCGTGGACTATGTCTCAAAGAACGGCTCCATAGTTTACGGCGCCGGCTGCACGGCCCTCGGGTTCGCCCTTGCCTACAGCGCCTTTCTTGGCGACCTGCGGATCGCCGGGCGAGACCGGGCGGTCGCCAAGGGAATCCTGATAGTTTCGCGCGAACTGATGAGCCGGTATGGCCGCATAGAGGAGTGCACGCGTCCCCAGATCGAGGTGACGGCCGCGGAGCTGAAGGTCGATGCGAGGCTGAATCCATACCTTTTGGCGGCATTCCTTGGAAAGGAAGAGCTGAGGAAATCCGAGAACCAGGCGCCCGGCACTGACTGGAGGGAGGTGGAGGACAGGGTCGATCGGATCGTCGCGGACCTTCCCCACGGGGAACTGCTCGACAGCCATTTTCACCCGAGCTGGACGGGAGTCGACGGAGTCTAGCGCTAAGGCTCCTCGTGGCGCCAGTGCCACGGCTCAAAGGCGAATCCATTTCGATTGCCCTTTGGGTACGAGAGCTTGAACCCGAAGTCATTGGCGTGGGACTTGAGCCACCTGTACGCCTTTGTCTGCGCGAACGCCTCGGTGAGGGGAGGCTCGCCCGGGACGCCGATGTCGATCGCCCGTCCCGTGTGGTGCTCGCTGTAGCCCGGGGCGGCCACCGTCTGGAGAATCACCTCAAGCTTCTCCCCCGACTTGAGCTTTCCGCGGATGATCTCCGTCTGGCGCTCAACGCTTCGAAATCCGGACAGCGCCTCCAAGGCAATCCCGTCGCTCGAAGCGAAGTCCCTCATCCGCTTCCAAGCCACGGCCGCGCCAGGTGCAAGCCGGACCATCCGTTTGTCGGTGCTGGCCACGACCGAGACGAGCTCGGTCTCCTCTGGCTGGGGCTTCAGGCGTCGCTTGACGGCGTAATCCGCGGGTATGCCGAGGTCGTTCATCCCCCGTGCTCCGCGAGCCAGCGCTCGGCGTCTATGGCCGCCTGGCACCCCATGCCGGCGGCGGTGACCGCCTGTCGGTAGACATGGTCCGCGCAGTCGCCGGCGACATAGACCCCGGGCACCTTCGTCCTCACCTGCGAGCCCTCGGCCGGCACGAAATAGCCGTTCGGGTCGACGTCGAGGGCGGAGGAGAACGGCGCCGAATTCGGCACGTGCCCTATCGCTACAAAGACGCCCCTGACAGGCAGCACCGTCTCCTTGCCCGTCTTCACGCAGAGAACCTTGAGGCCGCTGACGGCGCCCTCCTTCACGCCGACGACCTCGACGGGAATCGTGTCCCACTTCATCTGGATCTTCTCATGTGACGTTGCCCGGTCCGCCATGATCTTGGAGGCGCGCAGCGTGTCGCGGCGGTGGACGAAGTGGACCTTGCTCGCGAACCGCGTCAGGAAGAGCGCCTCCTCGGCCGCGCTGTCGCCGCCGCCGATGACCGCGACTTCCATGTTCTTGTAGAAGGCCCCGTCGCAGGTGGCGCAGGTCGTGACGCCCTTGCCTCCGTAGAGTTCCTTCTCGCCGGGTATGCCGGTCATCCTCGGCGAGGCGCCCGTCGCGATGATGACCGTCTTCGCGAGGATCATCCTGTCCCCGCAATGGAGTTTGCGGGGCATCGACGAGAAATCGACCGAGTGGACGAGCGCCTGCTCGAAGCGCGTCCCGAACTTGGCGGCCTGCTTGCGCAGGCTGTCCATCAGGTGGAAGCCGTCGACCCCCTCGGGGAAGCCGGGGAAGTTCTCCACCTCGCTGGTCGTCGTCAGCTGGCCGCCGGGCAGCGGCCCCTCTATGACAAGGGGGCCCAGGTTGGCGCGCGCCGCGTAGACGGCGGCCGTGAGGCCGGCGCAGCCGGTGCCGATGATGACGACGTTTTCGACGGGGTGCTTGGACATGATTTGGGTGGCACTGACACAGATATCCAGAGTCCGCGCAGTGCAACTCAGTATATGTAACTATATGGAAGGATTTCGCGGCGAGCCGCTTATGGCGCCGGCGCCCCTCACCAGCCGCGCAGGCGCTTTATCTTCAGCTCCTGGTAGAGGTTCGGCGAGACCTCCTGCAGGAAGCGGCTCGGGGAAAGCATCATGCCGCCGGGGCCGGGGCGCGACGCGATCTTCGGGAAGCTCAGGTAGAGCTCGTTCCTTGCCCGCGTCACGGCGACGTAGAAGAGGCGCCTCTCCTCTTCGACGTCACCCGCCTCGATCGATCGCCTCCCTGGGAACTGGCCGTCGGCGAGCCCGATCACGAACACGACGTCGTACTCGAGGCCCTTGGCCTGGTGGACCGTGGTCAGCTTGACGGCGTCCGTCTCGGGGTCGACGTGGCGGTCGCTGGTCTCGCTGTTGAGGAGCAGGATCTGGGCGAGGAAGTCCTGCGTCTCCTCGAACCTCTGGGCGAACCCCACGAGCGCGTTCAACTCCTCGAGACGGTCGGCGTAGTCCGCGTAGGCGCCCTTGAGGTAGTCGCCGTACCAGCCGTCGATCGCCGTCTCGACGGCGTTCGCGGGCCCGCCCTCGCGCATGGCGTCGGCCACCTGCTTAAGCGACACGGCGAGCTTCTCCCATTCCTCCTGCGCGCCCTTGGGTACCCTTGAGCTGACCTCCCCGTCGGCCAGCGCGTCGATGAAGTTCCTCTGGGAGTCCCTGGCGTGCCCGAGGGCGGCCGCATGGATCTTCTGCGCGCCCTTCTCGCCCACCTTGGGCAGCAGGACCGCTATCCGCTCCCAGGCCTGCTCGTCGGACGGGTTGTAGACGAAGCGCAGGAGGGCGACCAGGTCCCGGATATGCTGGCGCTCGAAGAACTTCACGCCGCTCGTGATGTGGTAGGGGATGCCGGCGCGCGCCAGCGCGATCTGCGTCTCGACCGCGATGAAGTGGGAGCGGTAGAGGACCGCGATGCTGCTCAGGGAGACGCCCTCGTCCTCGTGGAGCGAGCGGACCCGCTTCACGACGAACTCCGCCTGCTCGCGGTCGTCCATGGCCTGGACGATGTAGGGTTTCTCCATGTGGCCGCGGGCCGCCCGGAGCTCCTTGTCGAAGTGCCTGCCCTTGGGCTGGGCCATGAGGACCCCGTTGGCGAAATTGAGGATCTCGGGAGTCGAGCGGTAGTTGATCTCGATCCGGTGTATCACCGTCCCCGGGTGCCTGTCCGGGAACGACATGATGTTCTCGAAGTTCGCTCCGCGCCACGAGTAGATGCACTGGGCGTCGTCGCCGACCGCCATCACCCTGTGGTGGGAGCCGATCGTGTCGACGATCTGGGCCTGCAGCGTGTTCGTGTCCTGGTACTCGTCGACAAGGACGTGGCGGAAGCGCTGGGTGAAGTACGCGGCGACGTCGGGGGCCTGCCTCAGGAGCGAGAGCCAGTGCTCCAGCAGGTCGTCGTAGTCGCAGACCTTCTGCTCGCGCTTCCTCAGGTCGTAGGCCCTCGCGAATCCGGGCAGCCGGTCGCTGATGTCGGCGTAGTGGGGGAAGTACTTTGCCACCGTGGCCTCGACGGTCAGCTGGGTGTTGCGTGCGAGCGAGATGATACCGAAGAGCGGGCCCGGCCTCGGCAGGGTCTTTTCCTTGAAGAAGGCCTTGTCCTGGGACTCGACGACCTGCTTCAGGAGGCGCTCTGCCTCCTCGGCGTCCAGTATCGTGAACGTCTTCGCGAGGCCGATCGCCTCGCCGAACATCCTGAGCGCGCGGTGCCCGATCGAGTGGAATGTCCCTCCCCAGAAGCGCTTCGGCTCGATGCCGGTCAGCTCCTGGACCCGGTGGAGCATCTCCCTCGCGGCCTTGTTCGTGAAGGTGAGGAGGAGTATTTCCCCCGGGCGGACGCCCTGCGAAAGGAGCCACGCCACGCGGTAGGTGAGCGTGCGCGTCTTGCCGGAGCCCGCGCCGGCGAGGACGAGGAGCGGCCCGGGCTCGGCGGTCACGGCCGCAAATTGGTCGCCGTTCAGCTGCGCCTTGAAGTCGACATGGGGGACCGAGTCGGGGGAGGAAAGGGGGTCCAGCGTGAGGTCCATGAACGCGCGACTGTGGGCCTAGGCCGCACCGGGGGCGAGCCCGGCGTCGCGCGACGCCTCCGGACCGAGGAGGGCGACGATCGCGAGCACGACGCCGACGACGCCCACGAACCACCCGAGGGCGCTCGCGAAGCTCCATCCGCCGCTCTCCGCGAGCGTTGCCTGAAGCGGGACGATTGAGGACGCGCAGAGGTTGCCCAGCTGGTACGCCAGGCCCGGGAAGGTCCCGCGGACGGCGCCCGGCGAGAGCTCGTTCAGGTGCGCGGGCACGACGCCCCACGCCCCCTGGACCGCGAACTGCATCAGGAAGGCGCCGGCCGCGAGGCCGGCGACCGAGGTGGGGCCGACCCAGAGGGGAATCATCGGGAGCGAGAGGAGCGCGGCCGCGGCGATGGTCCTTCGCCTCCCGAATCTCTGGGAGAGGGCCCCGAACATTATCCCCCCGGAGATCGCCCCGAGGCAGCCGACGATCGTTATGTTGGAGATGGTGGCGATCGCCAGCCCGCGCTGCTTTCCGAGGAATCCGCTCGGGTAGAGGTCCTGGGTCCCGTGGCTGAAGGAGTTGAACGCCGTCATGAGGAGCACCATGTAGAGGAAGAGCGGCCAGCGCGCGCGCACGGTCGCCCACACGGCCCCGATGCCGCCCGCGTCGCCGCCGTTCCTGCTCGCGCGCTCCTCGAGCCAGGCGGGCGACTCCCTGACGCCCTTGCGCACGTAGAGGACGAGCGCCGCGGGCAGGGACCCGAGCATGAACGTCGCGCGCCAGCCGACGTGCGGGAAAACGTGCCCGGCGACGAGCGCCGCCAGGAGGTAGCCCGCGGGATAGCCCTGCTGGAGGACGCCGGAGAGGAGCCCGCGGCTGGCCGCCGGAACCGACTCCATGGCCAGCGAGGCGCCGACGCCCCATTCGCCCCCCATCCCGATCCCGAAGACGGCGCGCATCACGAAGAGGGCGCCGAGGGAGGGGGCGAAGCCCGTCAGGAACTCCGCGCCGGCATAGAGGAGGATGCTCCCCATGAGCGCGGGCTTGCGCCCGAACCTGTCGGCGATGAGCCCGAAGACGAGCGCGCCCACGGGGCGCATCGCGAGCGTGAGGCCTATGGCGTAGGAGATCTGCTTGAGCCCCGTGCCGAAGTCGGTGGCGATGTACCGCGCCAGGAGGACGAGCAGGAAATAGTCGAACGCATCCAGCATCCACCCGAGGTAGGCGGCGGCGAAGGCCCTCCACTGGGGGCCGGTGAGGCCCCGGAGCTGGCTGACGGCGCTCAAAGCAGGGCGAGGTCGCTGCGGTGGACGACCTCGATCCGCCTCTTCTCGGGGTGGAGCTTCCGGACCTCGTCCCCCTTCTTGCCTGCAAGCGCGGGGATCTCGTCGGAGGCGAAGGAGGACTTGCCCCGGGCGAGGACGGCGCCGTCGGGCCCGGCGATGTCGACCACGTCGCCCGCGGCGAAGTCGCCCGTCGCCCCGGTGACGCCGACAGCAAGGAGGCTGCGCCCCTGCTCCCTCAGGACGGGCACGGCGCAGGCGTTTATGGTGATCGTCCCTGACGGCCTCTGGAAGTAGGCGAGCCAGCTCTTCCTCGACTCGAGCGGGAGCCCGCTCGGGACGAAGAAGGTGCCCGGGCCTGTCCCGGCGAGGAGGCGCGGGATGATGTCGGGCTCGGCCCCGCTCGCGATGAAGACGCCGCAGCCGGACTTTGTCGCGAGCTTGGCCGCGGAGAGCTTGCTCACCATCCCGCCGACGGCTGTCTCGCTGGCCGTCCCCCCGGCCATGGCCTCGATCTCGGGGGTTATCCTCTCGACCACGGGGACGACTCGGCCGGTGCCCTTCATGTCGACGAGCCCCGGCGCCGTGGAGAGGATGAGGAGGAACTGGGCCCCGACCAGGCTGGCGACCATCGCCGAGAGCGTGTCGTTGTCCCCGAATCCGCCGCCGGGCTTGTCGATCTCGGCCGCGCTGACCGTGTCGTTCTCGTTGATGACAGGCACGGCGCCGTAGCCGATCACCTGGGACAGCGTCTCCTTGACGCCGAGGTAGCGCGAGCGGGCGCGCAGGTCCTCATGGGTGAGGAGCACCTGGGCGACCGTGATCCCGTGGGGCGCGAACCCGGCCTGCCACGTCTCCATGAGGAGGCTCTGGCCGACCGCCGCGCACGCCTGCTTGCGCGCGGTCTGCGGCGGGCGCCGAGCGAGGCCGAGCCGGCCCATCCCGAGGCCGACCGCGCCCGAGGAGACGACGAGGACCTCCGTCCCGGACGCCCGCAGAGCGGCGATCTGCGCGCACATGGAGGCGATCCTTGCCGTGTCCAGCCGGCCGACGCCGGACGTGAGGACGCCGGTGCCCAGCTTGACGATGACCCGCGCCGGGCTCTTTCGGGGCGTCAGCATGCCGCCGCCGCTCACACCGCGAGAAGCTCCTTCTCCTTGGAGGTGAAGTGGTCCCCGATGTCCTTGATGGCCTTGTCCGTCGCGGCCTGGATGTCCTTCTCCAGGCGCTTCGCCTCGTCCTCTGGGAATTTGGCCTTCTTCACGGACTCCATGATGTCGCGCCTGACGTTTCGGATGTGGACGCGGCCCTCCTCGGCTATGCGCGAGGCGGTCTTCACGAATTCCTGGCGGCGCTCGCGACTCATGTCCGGCAGCGGGACGCGGATGATCTTCCCGTCCACGACGGGGTTGAAGCCGAGGTTCGCGGTTTGGATGGCCTTCTCGATAGCCTTCGTCAGGCTCGGGTCCCAGGGCTGGATCTGGATCATGCGGGAGTCGGGAGTGGTTATGGCGGCGCACTCCTTGAGGCGCATCTGGGAGCCGTAGGCCTCGACCATGACGCCCTCCACCATCACGGGCGTGGCCTTGCCGGTGTGGATCGAGGAGAATTCATGGAGGGTGAAGTCCAGGGCCTTCTTCATCTTGGCGTTGGCCTCTGTCAGCAGGGGATGGGACATGGGAGCGGGGGTTTTTGGGGGCGCCTCAGGCGTGGACGAGCGTGCCGACCTTCTTGCCGGTGACGCCGCGAAGGATCGCATGGTCCTCGTGCAGGTCGAGGACCAGGATCGGTACGTGGTTGTCGAGGCAGAGCGAGAAAGCCGTCGAGTCCATGACCTTGAGGCGCTGCTTCAGGGCGTCGATGAAGGTGATCTCGTCGTACTTCACGGCGTCCGCGTGCTTTTTCGGGTCCTTGTCGTAGATGCCGTCGACCTTTGTGGCCTTCACGATGATGTCCGCGCGCATCTCGGAGGCGCGCAGGGCCGCGGTGGTGTCGGTCGAGAAATACGGGTTGCCCGTCCCGGCCACGAAGATGACCACGCGGCCCTTCTCCAGGTGGCGGATGGCGCGGCGCAGGATGAAGGGCTCCGCGATCTGGTTCATGGGGATCGCGCTCTGGACCCGCGTCATGACGCCCATCTTCTCGAGCCGGTCCATGATCGCCATGCCGTTGATGACGGTCGCCAGCATGCCCATGTAGTCGCCGGTCGTGCGGTCGACCCCGCGCTTCTCGCCCGACAGGCCCCGGAAGATGTTGCCTCCCCCTATGACGACGCAGATCTGGACGCCCAGCTCGTGGATCTCCTTCACCTGCTTGCAGGTGCGCTCAAGGGCGTCGGCGTCGATCGGGTCGCCCGTCTTTTCGCCGCGCAGGAGCTCGCCGGAGAGCTTGAGGATGATGCGCTTGTATTTCACCCGGGGGTCCACGGGGAGGGTTGCGTGCATGGACACGAATGAAACGGTTGTGCAAATAGGGCGTCAACTCCCCAGTGCAAAGGGGCTCGATTACGCCGTTGACGGCATTATTGTCGGGGTAGCACGCTCTTCGCTCCAGTTTTCTGCCTGGTGGTGTAATGGTAGCACCGGTGACTTTGACTCACCTAGTCCTGGTTCGAATCCAGGCCGGGCAGCCAGCTTCGTAGCCCAGGCCTTATTGCCCCAAGGCCCGCGACTTGCGCCGGGCTGCTAGGACCCGTCCGGGTGGTCGCCGGGTACGATCGGGCGATCTGAAAACCCGGGCCCGGAGCAGGACACGCGCAGCCGCGCCGCGCCGCTCGCATGGGAATATCCCACCTGGATCGAGTGGAACCGGTCGCCCGCGAGCGCGACCGGCGCGCTCGCGCGGCCGACGCCAGGCGCCTCCCGGGTGGAGGCGTCCTTCTTGGAGATGACCGGCGCGCCGTCGACCAGGATGTCGACGCGGCCGTCGGCCGTCACCGAGATGGCGTCGATGCCCCCCGCCGGCGCCCAGATCTTGCCCTCGTACACGATCGAGAAGTTGTCCCTCGGCACGCCGGCGGAGGCGTCCGGCGACCCGCAGCCGGCCTCGTCCACCAGTTCGAGGTCGATCGCTGGGGTCACGGAGACCTTGGCGAGGCTCTTGAACGCGTCGTCCTTGAAGTAGGTGACCCTGAAGAAGGGGGTCCGCGCGAAGTCCGAGGGCCCGAGGAGCGCCCTCGCGTCCGCGATCGACCACGGATGCCCGTCCGGGTAGACAATGCCGTGGAACGGCGTCGGCGTCTCGTCCCTGCGCGGCTTCTCCCGGTTCTCGCTCCACGCGAAGCGGCAGTTGTCCCTGCCGATCCCGAACTCCCACATGATGTAGCCGACCCTGCCCTTGAAGTGCGAGACGACGCCCGGGACGCCCTGGCCCTGGCGGTTCATGCATTCGGTGCAGAGCGAGTGGCTGTCGCCCTCGACCGCGTAGCCGCCGTACTCGTGCCAGGAGGGGAAATCCGAGAAGGGGCCGCCCGAGAACTCCAGTCCCGTCGCCGTCGCGGGAATCGCGCTTCCCGTCTCCTTGATCCAGCCCATGGCGTCCCTCTCGAGCCTGACCGTCGCCTCGGAATTGTTGGGCTCGTTGTAGATCTCCCAGAAGGCCACGCGTGGGTCCGCCCGGTGGGCCCCAACGATGTCCTGGACGTAGGCCTTGAGGCCGGCCCTGTGCTGCTCGTAGTGGGAGCGCACGTCGTCCCCCGGGCACACGAGCCAGCGGCTGTTGTGCACCCCGGGGATCGGGGCGGGATAGCGATAGTCCGAGGAGAGCAGGTCCTTGGGGGGCTGGTTCCAGCAGTCGTCAAAGAACACGAACTCGGTCTTTATCCCGTACTTGTCGGCCCTCTGCAGGAAATCCTCTATGCTGCCCAGCAGGGCCCCCTTCTTCTTCAGGTACACGTAATAGTGGAGGTACACCCGGACCACGTTGATGCCGTACACGGACGCGTAGTGCAGCTCGCGGTCGTTGGTCGCCGGGTCGTACTCGTCCCATTGCTGCGCCTCGTTGACGCAGTTGGTCGGGACAAAGACGGCGCCCTGCACCCAGGTCCAGTCCCGCGCGCCCGAGGACCCCTGCGCGCTTGGCGCGGCCGGCGCCGCTGGCGGGGCCGCGTTCGGAACCGCGCAGCCCGCGAGGACGCAGGCGAGCAGGATCCGGAGCGGGGGTTTCACGACCCATTGGGAGAGGGGAAGGGGAGCCGCCGCAATGCCCAAATGCGGCTTGATGCACCGCGCGATTGAGTGGCACCATGGGGCCGCCCTTCGGTCCAACCCTGAATTCCATGAAGACAACTACCCCCATCTCCCGGAAAGCGATGATCCGCCACCTCAACGAGGACCTGGCCCGAGAATACCAGGCGATCATCGCCTACGTGGTCTACAGCCAGATCATGAAAGGCGCGAAGTTCCAGAACATCGCCGGCGAGCTCGAGAAGCACGCCAAGGAGGAATTGAACCACGCCATCCTGATCGCGAAGCAGATCGACTACCTGAACGGCACGCCGGTGGTCGCGCCCAAGGTGGTGAAGATGTCGGAGAAGGCGGAGGACATGCTCCGCTTCGACCTCGAGAACGAGCGCGTCACGATCCTCAACTACCGCAAGCGGATCCGCCAGGCCGACGCGATGGGCGAGTTCGCCATGAGCGAGGTCCTGCGCAGGATCATCGCGGAGGAGCAGGAGCACCTGACCGATTTGGCGACGGCGCTGGGCATCGACAATCCCAAGCTGGAAGGCTGAGCGGGTTCGGGGGGGCTTCCCGCCCCGGCTACTTGGTCTTCGCCGCCGCCGGCGCCGCGGCCGCGGCCGCGACGGTGATCTCCGTGTTCTCCTTCACGGCCGCGATCATCTCATCCATCCCCTCCTTGATCTCGCCCACCTGGGGGTGGACCTCCTTGATAAGGTCATGCTCAATCTTGGAGAGCTTCTCGATCCGCTTGCCCTGCTCCGTCAGGCGGTCGAGGAGGCTGTTCTGCTTCGCCGAGATCCGGTACATCCACCAGAAGCAGATGGCCCAGCACACGGTCCCGATCAACGTCATCCAGAATGCGAGAATGTTCTCTTTCACGACCTGATCGACAGCCGGGGCGGTTTAAGGTTGCGAAGTCATGCCCCCCTGCTAAGGTCGGATTGGCAATGGATTCTGCCTTCGCTCGCGCGTAAACCGCCCCGTCCTGGGCGCTGATGACTCCTGTCGTTCGTCCGATAACATCATCATGCTTGCAAGGTACATCCTGGTAGCGTTTGGCGGCGCGCTTGGCAGCGTGCTGAGGTTCTTCCTGTCCAACTACTGCAACGTTCAGATCGGCGGAATCTTCCCGTGGGGGATTATGATCGTCAATGTGACCGGCTCGTTCGCGATCGGCTTCCTTTTTGCGCTCACCGAGCCCGGCGGGCGGTGGTTCGCCAACCCGCTCACCCGGGATTTCCTGATGATAGGCATCTGCGGCGGCTACACGACGTTCTCGTCGTTCAGCCTGAACACCCTCAATCTCGCGCGGGACGGGGAGTGGCTGCGCGCCGGCGGAAACATCGCCGGTTCGGTCGTGCTGTGCCTTGCCGCAGTATGGCTTGGCCATGTCGCCGCCGCCGCAATCAACCAGCTGAAAGGACCCTGACCCATGCCAACGCCGACCGACTCCCTGCTCCTTCGAATCTACATCGGCGAGGCGGCGCGCCACAATCACCAGCCCCTCCATGAGGCGATCGTGCTCAAGGCGCGCGAAGCGCACCTTGCCGGCGCGACGGTGATCCGGGGCGCGATGGGCTTCGGGAAATCGAGCCTCCTGCACACAACGAAGATCCTGCGGCTGTCCGACGACCTGCCGGTCGTCATCGAGATCCTGGACAGCGTGGAGAAGATAAACGCGTTCCTGCCCGTGCTTGAACAGATGATGCCGGCCGGGGTGGCCACGTTGGACACGGTGCGGGCGATACACTACCCAGGCGCGGCGGCGCCCTCCTGACCCGGGGGCTGGCCCGATGCCTCCGAAGGTCACCCGCGCCCAGGTCATCGCGAACGGGCTCGCCTGCCGGTGCCCCAACTGCGGGCAAAGGACGCTTTTCGAGAAGGGGAGGCTCTTCAAGGTCAACGAGGCCTGCCCGAACTGCGGCCTCAGGATCGAGAAGGGGGACGGCGCCTTCCTCGGGCCGTTCGTGATAAACTACGCGGTGACGGCGTTCGGCGTCGTCATCCCCGTCATCGTGCTCTACATCCTCGGCAGGCTGGGAGCGGCCGCGACCCTGGCGCTCTGCCTTGCGGCGTCGCTCGGGGTGCCCCTCCTCCTTTACCGCCTTTCCTGGGGCTGGTGGCTCATGCTCTATTATTTCTTCCTTCCGGACAATCTCCCCGCCAACCTCGAGGGGCGCTCCGAGGACGACGAGTGATTCGCCGTCCGGCCGGGGCGGCGCGGTTCCCAGCCAAAGAAGACATCCCATGACAAAGGTGATTCGAAGCGGGTTGACAATCCGGGCGACCCCGAGGCAGGTCTACGAGGCGCTCATGGACGAGAAGAGGCACGCGAAGTTCACGGGCGCCAAGGCTTCCATCTCCCGGAAGGCCGGGGGGGCGTTCAGCTGCTACGGCCCCCACCTCTCCGGGTTCAACGTGGACCTGGTGCCGGGAAAGCGGATCGTCCAGGCCTGGCGCTCCTCCGGATGGCCCGCCGGCGTGTTCTCGGTCGCAACGTTCGCCCTTTCAAGGGCCAGGGGCGGCCGGACGAGGATAAGGTTCACGCAGGTCGGCGTGCCGTCCTCCTCCCGCATGCACATCAGTGACGGCTGGCGGACCTACTACTGGAAGCCGCTCAAGGCGTACCTGGAAAAGTAGCCATCTTGCCTGGCCTGAAAAACCTGACCGAGGTCGCCGCCGCGTTTTTCAAGCTGGGCCTGGTCTCCTTTGGCGGCCCCGTGGCCCACCTGGGGTATTTCCGGAAGGAATTCGTCGAGCGGCGACGCTGGATCGACGACGCGGCCTTCGCCGACCTCGTCGCGCTCTGCCAGTTCCTGCCCGGGCCCGCGAGCAGCCAGGTCGCGTTCGCGCTCGGGATGAGGCGGGCGGGGCTGGCGGGGGCGCTCCTTGCATCGATCTGCTTCATGCTCCCCTCGGCGGCGGCGATGATCCTATTCGCGTACAGGGTCTCCTCGATGGGCGACATCCGGGACTCGGGCTGGCTCCACGGCCTCAGGCTCGCGGCCGCCGCCGTCGTGGCCCTGGCGGTCTGGGGAATGGGGGCCAGGCTCTGCCCGGATTGGCCGCGGCGGGCCCTCGGGCTGTCCGCGGCCGCGACGGTCCTCGCCGTCCCCGGGACCCTGAGCCAGGTCGGCGTGATCGCCGCATGCGCGGCCGTCGGGTTTCTCTGCTGGCGCCGCGACGGCGCCCCGGGCCCCGGTCCCTCGAAGCCCCTCGGGCGCGCGCACGCGTGGGCCGCGGCGTCGCTTCTCCTGTTTGCGCTCCTGCTAGCCCTGTTGCCCGTGGCCGCGCGCATGAGCGGCGACCGGGCCGTCGCCGTCTTCGACGGCTTCTACCGCGCGGGGTCGCTCGTTTTCGGGGGCGGCCACGTCGTCCTGCCGCTGCTCAGGTCCGAGGTGGTTCCTCCCGGCTGGGTCAGCGACGCCTCTTTCATCGCCGGCTACGGCGCGGTCCAGGCCGTCCCGGGGCCCCTTTTCACCTTCGCCGCCTACCTCGGGACCCTGATCGACCCGGGACCCCGGGCTTGGGCCGGCGGCCTCCTGGCCCTTCTTGCGATATTCCTGCCGGGCTGGCTCCTTGTCGGAGGGGCCTATCCGTTCTGGCACCTGCTCCGGGCGAAGGGCTCGGCCCAGGGAATCCTGCGCGGGGCGAACGCCGCGGTCGTCGGCATCCTCCTCGCGGCGCTCTACCGCCCCCTCTGCACGGAGAGCATCGGGAACCTGCGCGACGGGGTCGCCTGCGTCCTCGCCCTCGCGCTCCTCGGCCCGCTTCGGGCTCCCCCTTGGGCGGTCGTGGCGCTGATGGCCGCCGCGGGCCAGTGGATACTGCGGTAGGGCCGCCGGCGCCGTGTCAGGCCGGCCTGCGCGAGAGCCGGTGCACCAGGAAATAGTAGGCCGCCCCGAGGAACAGCGCGCCGCCCGCCGCCCAGATCGTGATCTCCCTGATGTCGCCCCGCATGAGGGCCTCGTCGTGCCCCGCGAGCCTGGAAATATAGGCGAGGATGGAGCACCAGACGGCCGCCCCCGCCAATGTGTATAGCGAGAACTTCCAGTAGTTCATCCTGACGATCCCCGCCGGGATCCCGATCAGGTGCCGCACGACGGGGAGCATCCGCGACAGGAAGATCCCGAAGCTGCCGAAGCGCTCCGACCAGCGCTCGGCCTGGGCGAGCTTCTCGGGCGAGATGAACGCCAGGTGGCTGTACCTGAGGATGAGGGGCCTGCCCGCGACGCGGGACGCCCAGTACATGAGGGTCGCCCCGATCCAGCTCCCGAAGATCGCGGCCAGGACGATCCCGGTGACGGTCATGTTCCCGCGCCCGGCCATCGCCATGATGATCGCCGGCGGGATGATGACCTCGCTCGGGATCGGAACCACCGAGCTTTCCATCGCCATCAGGAGGATGATGAAGGAGTATCCCCCCGTCTCCAGCGAGCGCTGGTAGGCGTCGAGGATCGGCTTAAGCAGCTCGTGCAAGGGCCGCTTAGACGTCGGGCTTCGTCTTGCGCAGGCCTTGGACGCGATCGCCCGCCTTCCAATGCCCGCGCTTCTTCAGCAAGTCGATGCGCTCAAAGCGCTTCAGAACGTTGCGCTTGACGACGATGCCGCTCGAACCCTGGAGACTCTTGTGCTGTGACATGGCGATGAAAGAGGGACGTAAGTTGGGAGTTAAAGGGTCCACCAGTTAATGTTCGGGAGCCCCCAAGACAAGGAGAATTCGACCTTGACCCCCAATGTCGCGTGGTCAATTTCGCTCTTTCCGCATTGGAAACATCACCGATATGAGGGACGACTACATCAAACAGGCGCTTGGCAAGATATTGGATCCCAACATCCTAATCAACGTGGTCTCGCGCCGCGTGAAGCAGCTCAAGCGCGGCAACCGGCCGCTGGTGGAGTCCCTTGAAAAGCTTTCGCCCGAGGATATTGCGCTTCGGGAGATCATCGAGGAGAAGATCAGCTTCGAGGCCGGCGAGAACTGACCGCGGGCGGCGCCAGGGGCGCGCCTTGCATGGGTCGTTCGCGGGCCTCGCAAACGACGCTAAACATGGCCGCGCACAATAAAGACGCCCCGCGCCTGACCGAGGTCAGGAATTCCAAGGTGTTCCGCGACTACGCTGTCGGCGAGCGCTTCGAGGCCGGGATCCAGCTGAAGGGGACCGAGGTCAAGTCGATCAGGACCGGGCGCGCCCAGATCAGCGACGCCTTCTGCCGGGTCGAGAGGGACGAGATCTGGATGCACGGCGCCCACATCGAGCCTTACGCGTTCGGCAACCTCGAGAACCACGACTCCAAGCGGGTGCGCAAGCTCCTCCTGCACCGCAGCGACATCCGCAAGATAGCGGTCGCCATGAACGCGGGGGGCAAGGCGCTCATTCCCCTCAGGATGTACTTCAAGCAGGCCCTCGTGAAGGTGGAGGTGGCGCTCTGCACCGGAAAGAAGCTCTTCGACAAGCGCGAGGACCTTAAGAAGAAGGTGGAGATGCGGGAGGCGAACCGCGCGATCAGGTCGCGCCGCGCATGAAGGCGGCCTCCGACACGGTCGTCGTCCGCGTGCCCGCGAGCACCTCAAACTGCGGCGCCGGCTTCGACACGCTCGGGCTGGCGCTGGACCTCTACAACCGGGTCACGCTCTCGCGGGTCCCGGGCTCCGAGCCCGTGGCGGAGCGCCGGGCCGACTCGCGCGCCCAGGCCATGGTGGCGGCCGCGGCGGTCGCCTTCACCCGCGCGACGGGGCGGCCCGCGGGGGGCTTCCGGTACCGCATAGAGGGCAACGTTCCCGCGGCCCGCGGCCTGGGTTCGAGCGTGACAGTGGCCGCCGGCGTGATCGCCGGGCTGGACGCCCTCCACGGCACTTCCCTCGGGCGCCACCGCATCGTCGGCCTTGTATCCGCGATTGAAGGACACCCTGACAACGCGGGCGCCAGCATCCTGGGCGGCTTCTGCGTCTCGAGGACCGACCCCGCCACGGGCGCCTACGTGGACTCGCAGCGCTTCGCGGTCCCCCCGAGCGTGGCCTTCGTCGTCGCGTCCCCGCCGGTGGAGTTCGGCACCAAGGAATCGCGCGGCGCGCTCCCGACGATGCTTCCCTTCTTCGACGCGGTGAAGAGCATAAACGGGGCCGCCTACCTCGTCGCGGCGTTCGCCTCGGGGGACTTCGGAAGGCTGAGCCATGTCGCCGGGGACTTCGTCCACGAGCCCTACCGCCTTCCCCAGATACCCGGGGGGAGCGACGCGATCAGCGCGGGGGTCGCGGCCGGGGCCTGGACGGGATGGCTCAGCGGGAGTGGCTCGAGCGTGCTGTGCGTCTGCGAGAGGGCGAAGGCCGACCTTGTCCTCAAGGCGATGGCGGCGGCGTTCTCCCGCGCGGGCATGCCGAGCGAGGTCCGGATCCTGTCCGCCGACAACGACGGCCTCACGGTCGAGGGCTGACCGGGCAGGGCTACTCCCTGTTCTTCGGGACGTCCGTTCCCGGCCAGACCTCGAGCACGGCGGAGCTGAGCGACCTCCACCCAAAGGGCTTCGCCATGCGCACCTTCAGCCTCTCCAGCTGGGAGAGCTCGTGGTCGATCAGCTCGAGGTTGTGCCCCGAGATCATGATGAACACGGCCTCGGGCGCCAGCGTCGAGGCCTCCCGGATGAACTCGACCCCGTTCATGAGCGGCATCGAGTAGTCCGTCACGATCACGGCCGGCGAGATCCGGGCGAGGGCGCGGAGGGCGTCCGCGGGCCGCGTGAAGCCGTGCACCTTGCAGGTGAGGTTCTCCCCGATCATCTTTGTCATCAGGTCGACGAAGGGCTTCTGGTCGTCGACGATGACGACCGACCGCGGTCGATCGGCGTTGGTATTCGTGACGGACTTCACGTCGGGGCTGGCGACAATCCCGGGAGGATTGAGGGAGCTTCGGCACATTGCAACGCGCAAGGCGCTTGCGTTACATTCAACACGGTGGAAAACGTCGGGGCGCCCGCCGGGCGGCCCTGAACCCATGATCCACATCGTCCTCTTCCAGCCGGAGATCCCCCAGAACACGGGAAACGTGGGGCGCATGTGCGCGCTCACGAGGTCGAGGCTGCACCTCATCCATCCCCTGGGGTTCAAGATCACGGACCGCAACCTCCGCCGCGCCGGCATGGACTACTGGTTCTCCCTCGACGTCCAAGAGCACGCCGACTGGGCGGCGTTCCGCTCGAGCGCGGCCGCGCCGGGGCGCCTTTGGCTTTTTACAACCCGGTCCAAGCTCGGGTTTTGGGACGCCCGGTTCGAGGACGGCGACGGGCTCGTGTTCGGGAACGAGGGGAGCGGCGCCCCCGACTGGCTCCACGGGGAGTTGGAAGGCAGGCGCGTGACGATCCCGCACGCGAATCCCGATCTTCGGTCGCTCAACCTGAGCACGGCGGCGGGCATCGCTGCCTTCGAGGCCCTGCGCCAGATAGGCGGATTTGGGGCGCCGCCCTGAATTTTGGGGTAGCCTCCCGCGGGGCGCCCCCCAAGATGGCCCGCTCACATGAGCGAGTCCCGACTCAAGATCTTCTCCGGCAATTCAAACAGGGCGCTTGCGGAGGACATTTGCCGCAACATCGGGATGCCCCTCGGGCAGGCCACCGTGACCAGCTTCCCGGACGGGGAAACCTTTGTCAAAATCGACGAGAACATCCGGGGTCACGACGTCTTCATCATCCAGTCGACCTGCCCGCCGACGAACCATCACCTGATGGAGCTCCTGATCATGATCGACGCGGCGCGGCGGGCCTCGGCGAACCGGATCACCGCCGTCCTGCCGTTCTACGGCTACGCCCGGCAGGACCGCAAGGACCAGCCGCGCGTGCCGATCACGGCGAAGCTGGTCGCGAACCTCCTCGTGTCGGCCGGGGCGGACCGGGTGCTCACGATGGACCTCCACAGCCAGCAGATCCAGGGGTTCTTCGACATCCCGGTGGACCACCTCTACGCCTCGCCGGTCTTCTTCGAGTTCCTCTCCAAGAAGAAGAGCGAGAACCTGGTCGTCTGCTCGCCCGACGTGGGTGGGATGAAGATGGCCGCCGCCTATGCCGATCTCCTGGGGGCGAGCCTCGGGATGGTCGCGAAGAGGAGGAAGAGCGCGACGACCGTCGAGGCCATCAGCGTGGTGGGCGACGTCGAGGGCTGCGACGTCCTGCTCGTGGATGACATCACCGAGACGGCGGGCACGCTCGTGGCCGCCGCGAAGATGCTCAGGGAGCGCGGTGCGCGCAGCATCCGGGCCGCCGTGAGCCATTCCATCCTGAACGACATCGCGTATGAGCGGCTGCGCAGCGGCATCATCGACGAGCTCATCACGACCAACACGGTCCCGATCGAGACCAAGGGGCTCCCGGTGACGGTCCTGAACGTCGCGGGACTCCTCGGCCAGGCCATCCAGCGCATCAACACGAACGAGAGCATCACGAGCCTGTTTCGGATCAAGGGCTTCTGAGAAATTTGCGCGCCGCGGGATTGTGGAACACGGTATGCGTTCCCCGGTCATCCTACCAACACATGAAACACAGATCTTTCTCCGGAATCGCAACTGCCGCGGCCCTCGCGTCGGCGCTCGTGCTCGCCGCGGCGGCCCGGGGCGCGGCGGGAGATGCGCCCGCGCCCGCGAGGATGCCGGAGCTCAAGAGGGACCTGTCGCCGCTCAGCGACGGCAAGACCGGGTTCGTCACGAGCTACGCCGACGTCCTCGAGCCGGTCGAGAAGGAGGTCGTCTCGATCGACTCGACCCGGACCGTCCACGAGAAGGTCCAGGCGAACCCGCTCCTGCGCCAGTTCTTCGGCGACATCCCCGACCAGGACCGCGAGAGCAAGGAGATGGGCCTGGGCTCGGGCGTGATCGTCTCCTCCGACGGCTACATCCTGACGAACAACCACGTCGTCGCCGACGCGGATGAGCTGACCGTGGAGTTCGCCGACGGGCGCAAGTTTCCCGCAAAGGTCGTGGGGGCCGACCCCAAGACCGACATCGCCGTGGTGAAGATCGAGGCGACGGGGCTCCTGGCCGTGACCTTCGCCGACAGCGACAAGCTCAGGGTGGGCGACGTGGTCTTCGCCGTAGGCAACCCGCTCGGCGTCGGCGAGACCGTCACCATGGGCATCGTGTCGGCCAAGGGCCGCAACAAGCTCGGGATCCTCGACGACGACGAGAAGGGCCCGGGCTACGAGGACTTCATCCAGACCGACGCCGCCATCAACATGGGCAATTCGGGCGGGGCCCTGGTCGACGCGAAGGGCCGCTTTGTCGGCATCAACAGCGCGATCGTCTCGCCCTCGCGCGGCAACATCGGGATCGGCTTCGCCGTCCCGGTCAACATGGCCGCCAACATCATGCGCAGCCTCATCGAGACGGGCACCGTCACCCGCGGGTTCCTCGGCGTGAAGGGCGACCCGGTCACGCCGGACATCGCCGAGCAGGTCCACCTTCCCAAGGACGCGAACGGGGTCATCGTCAACGACACCGAGGCGGGCAGCCCCGCGGACAAGGCCGGCGTGAAGGTCGGCGACGTCATCGTCTCGGTGGACGGCAAGCAGATCCACGACCAGGACGAGCTGCGCCTCATCATATCCCAGATGGCCCCGGGCACGAAGATCACGCTCGACACGGCCCGGGACGGCAAGCCGATGGTGCTCAGCGTCACCCTCGCGCAGTTTGCGGAGAAGCCGAACGAGCTCCTCAAGGGCGTCGAGTTCGGCAAGCTGACGGACGACGTCCGCCGCCACTTCGGGATCGACGGGCGCATCGTCGGGCTCGTCGTGGCCAAGGTGGACGAGAAGTCGCCCTACGCCGAGGACCTGCCCCAGGGCGCGGTGGTCGTCGAGATCAACCGCTCGCCCGTCGGCGACGTCGCAGCGGCGAAGGCCCTCCTGCACCCGGGCCACAACCTCATGCTCGTGTACTACCAGGGCTACCAGAGGTACCTGGTCGTGACGACACCCTGAGCGGCGGCGCGTCAGCTCCCCGGCTTCTCGACCGGCAGCTTGGCGAGGGCCTCGGGCACCTGGTCGGCGGGGTAGGTGGGGAAGCTGAGCTCAAGCAGGGACACGGACGGGACGTCGAACCGGACGGCCCCGCCGCTTCGGTCGACGAGCATCGCGACCCCCGCCGCGGCCCCGCCGGCCCTGCGCACGATGTCGAGGCATTCGAGCACGCGTCCTCCCCGGGTCACCACGTCCTCGACGACGAGCACGGGCTCGCCCGGGGCAAGGGTGAAGCCCCGGCGCAGCACGAGCACGTTGTTCTCCTTCTCGCAGAAGATGTACCTGGCCTTCGCGCGGCGGGCGACCTCCTGGCCGATCACGAGGCCGCCCATCGCCGGGGCCAGCACGGTCGAGAACCTCCACCCGGCCGCCCGGACCCTCTCGAGCAGCAGCTCGCACAGGCGCTCGACGGCGTCCATGTGCTGGCAAACCTGGGCGCACTGGAAGTAGTGGCCGCTGTGCAGCCCCGAGCGCAGGACGAAGTGCCCGGTCTTCAGGGCCCGCGTGCGCGTGAATATTGCGAGTACCTCTTGCTGCGTGGGATCCATGCTGGGCGATACCACACGGTTCCCAACCGGAATTCAACGCTTCACGGAGCGTTGAATATCCCGGCGGGCGGGTGTACGTTGGCGGGTGCCGGTCCACCCGCACACCGTGGAGACCAACCTGCAGATTCCCCTAGAGGACGAACTCGGCGACGTGCTCGAGAAGGCGATGAGCTGCGCGGGCCTGAGCGCCGAGGCCCTGTCGGAGAGGTCGGGCGTGCCCCTCTCCGACATCCGCGATGCGGTCGACTACCGCCCCGAGCTCGGCCCCGCCGAATGCGGCCGGCTCGCGGCAGCGCTCGGCCTGAACGAGGTCGGGCTGTGCGCGCTCGCGTCCGGCAAGTACCCGCTGCCGGACTGCGAGGGGCTTCCCTTCCGGCTGTGGCCGCTGCGCGTCGCGCATGGAATCGGCGTCGTGAACGCCTACATTGTCGGGGGCGAGGGCGGCAGCGGGCTCCTGTTTGACACCGGCCCCGGGGCCGGCGCGCTCGAGGCGGCCTGGCCCCCGTCGATCCGCAGCATCGAGGCGGTCTTCATCACGCACGTCGAGCCCGAGCACGCGGGCGGCCTCGCCCGGGCGATGGAGCAGCTCGGCGTGTCCAAGGCCTTCACGCCGTCCGGCGCCGAAGTCGCGCCCGCGAGGCCGATGGGGGAGGGCGAGACCTTCACCTCGGGCGAGCTCACCGTCACCGCCTTCAGGACGCCGGGCCACTGCGCGATGCACAACTGCTACCACGTCCGCTCGAACACCGTCCCGTCCGCGCGGTCGCTGCTTGTTTCCGGGGACCTCGTCTTCGCGGGCTCGGCCGGCGGCCCTTACCACTGCCAGCGCCAGCTCAGGGCGCACCTGCGCAGGGTGCTGGCCGCGGTGCCCCCCGACACGGTCGTCGCGCCGGGCCACGGCCCGATGACGACGGCGGGAAACGAGCTCCGCTACAACCCGTTCGTGTCCTGAGGGCCGGGCGCGGCCCTAGACCGAGTCGATGATGACGGCCACGACCGTCGCGTTGTCGGGCCCCCCCCGCTGAACGGCGAGCTCCACCAGGCTGCGCGCGATCCCGGCGGGATCGGGCGGCCTCCCGACCTCCTCCCTGAGCTCCCTTTCCGAAATGAGCCTCGTGACCCCGTCGGTGCAGAAGATGAACCGGTCCCCGGGAAGCACGGGCAAATCCGCGAGGTCGACCTCCGGGGCCAGCGACTGGCCGATGCAGCGGGTCAGCGCGCCGCGCTGCGACTCGCTGTAGTAGACGACCTCGCCCCGGGCCCTGCGGCGCCGCGCCTCGTTCTCGACCGAGTGGTCCTCGGTCAGGCAGACGAGTTCCCCGTTGCGCCAGAAGTACGCCCTCGAGTCGCCGACGTGCGCAAGCTTGAGGCGCGAGGCCCGGACGCAGCCCAGGGTGAGCGTCGAGCCGATCCCGAGGCCCGGGCTGAGCTTGAGCCCGAGGGCCACGACGCAGTCGTTGGCCGATGTCACGATCCCTTTCAGGTCCAGGTCCGTCCCCTCCTCGGTGGCGAGGACCGCCGCGGTGACGACCTCGACCGCCTCCTGGGCGGCCTCGCCGCCCCCGGGCAGCCCTCCGACGCCATCGGCCACGCCGAACAGCCGCGCCTTCTCGTTGAAGAGGATACGGTCCTCATTCTCCTTCCGGACCTTGCCGATATCAGAGAAGCATGCGGCGCGCAGGGTGGTCATCGGGGGAAAGATAACGATAGGCCGGTGGCCGTCAGGTGAAAGGACGAAATCGCTCCTCCCGGTTCCCCAGCGTGAGCCTCGCGAAGGAGCGCTGCGGCAGCCCCTCAATGAAGAGGCGTCCGTAGGACTTCGCCAGGATCCGGCTGTCGAGGACCGTGATCACGCCGCGGTCGGCCTGCGTGCGTATGAGGCGGCCGACCCCCTGGCGGAACTTTATAAGCGCCTCTGGCAGCGTGAGTTCATTGAATGGGTCGCCGCCCCGCTCCCTGATGAGCTCCGCCTTTGCCTCGGCGATGGGGTGGGTCGGTGGGCTGAAGGGCAGGCGGGCGATCACCACCTGCGAGAGCGCGTCGCCCGGCACGTCGACCCCGGTCCAGAAGCTGTCGGTGCCGAACAACACTGCGTTGCCCAGGTCGCGCATCCTCTGCGCGAGCTCGGTCCTCGAGATGTCGCCGCCCTGCACCATGAAGGGGCGGCCCTTCGACGCGAACAGGGGCCCGACAACGGCGGCGACCGCCTGCATGTCGCGGTAGCTCGTGAAGAGGACAAGCGAGCCGCCCGCCACGCGGGTGCAGCAGAAGCCGACATAGTCCGCGAGGGCGTCGATCGCGGTCCGGGAGTCCTGCTGCGACGGCGGGGGAATGTCAGCCGCGACGAAGACGCGCATGTTGCGCTCAAAATCGAAGGGCGAGGCGGCGACCTCCGCCGTTGCGCTCCGGGCGCCCATGCTTGCGGAAAACGGGCCCATGTCGCCGGCCAGCGCGAGCGTCGCGCTCGTGCAGACCACGCTGACCCCCGCCCCGAACAGGCACCGCTCCAGCTCGGGCGCAACGTCGACCGGGGCGCTCCGCAGGGTCACGATCGTCTGCCTGCGCCCGCCCCTCTCGGCCCAGTAGACGTGCCCCTTGTCCGCGAGGGCGAGCCACTCGTCGACGCCCGAGCGGATCGCCCGGAGCCTCGCCCTCTGCTCGAGCAGCTCGTCCCGCTCGCGCCCGTCCTCCAGCGAGTCCGCGATCTTCGCGACCGAGCGCTCCAGCGCCGACAGCGGCTCGCCGAGGAGCGGCTCGGCCGCGCCCTCCTCCCGGATGCGCGCGATCGGCCGCTCGGACAGGAGCGCGCCCGCGAGGAACCCGAAGAACTGGCCCGACGCCTCCAGGGCATCGGCGACCTTCAGGCGGAAGTCCGCGTCCGCCCTCTTCTTCATGACGCCGCGGCGCGTCCTCGGGTTGTAGAGGTGCTTGAGCGTGCGCTCGACGCCGACGCTGCTGAGCGAGAGGCCGAAGCATTCCTCGGCGACCTGGGGCACGGTGTGGGCCTCGTCGAGTACGACGAAATCCCCGGGAAACAGGACGCCCACGGCGTCCGGCCCCGCCCCCTCGGCCCTGGCGCCGCCCGCGCTGATGAGGGAGAAGAGGAGCGCGTGGTTCACGACGATCACCTGGGCGGACCTGACCCTTGCCCGGGCCCTCTGGTAGAAGCAGCGCTCGCAGTCGCAGTTTCGCCTGGAGCATGACGACGAGTCGGCGTTCACGTTCTCCCAGACGTCCGGGCTCGGCGGCGGCTGGAGGTCGTGGCGCAGGCCGGTTGCGGTCGACTCCGCCCAGTCCGCGATCCTCTGGAGCTCCGCATAGCCCGCGTCGTCGAACAGGCTGGCCCGCTCCGCGAGCGCGTGCGACAGCCTCGTGGTGCAGAGGTAGTTTGACTTGCCGACGAGCACCGTCGACGCGAAGGCCGCGTACCTGCCGAGCTCCGGCGCCGATCCGAAGAGCCGCCTGCAGAGCGGCAGGTCCTTCCCCTCGATCTGCTCCTGGAGCGAGATCGTGTGGGTCGAGACGATCAGCTGTCGCCCGCAGTCGGTCGCATGGATGATCCCCGGGACGAGGTAGGCGAGGGACTTGCCGATGCCCGTGCCCGCCTCGAAGAGGAGGGGCAGGTCGTCCCTGAAGGCCGCGGCGGCCGCGTTCGCCATGCGCTCCTGCCCCGGCCTGTGCTCGAGGCACAGGTTCGCCTGCAGCCAGCCGGCCTCGCGGAATATCGCAGCAGAGAGCTCCGGGGCCCGGCTCGGGGGCGGCTGCGCGGGCGCTGTCTCGTCGCGGATTCCAATCATGGCGGACTTCCAGCGAACAGGCGGATGCGTCGCCCGGCGAACGGAAACTGCGGCGGGCTTCTCAGTCGCCGATCCAGACGAGGTCGCCCGCGCGGACCTCGTCGTATAGCTCGATGATATCCAGGTTGCGCATGAGGACGCACCCGGCGCTGATCGGCCTGCCGATGCGGTCCTCGCGCTGGGTACCGTGGATGTAGATGTAGCGCCGGTAGGAGTCGACGTCGCCGCCCAGGTTGACGCCGGGCTCCAGGCCCCGAAGCCATAGGATCCGGCTCGTGATCAGGTTGAAGCGGTCCGCCTCCTCCGGGGGGATTTCCGAGAAGTGCCTGCCCGTCGGCACGCGGGACTTGAACACGGTGCCCGCCGGCTGGCCCGCACCTATCCGCTCCGCGATCTCATGGAGCCCCCGCGGCGT
>Ga0302325_10000481_pt1 | contig 111603 bp, 96 predicted proteins | sample Palsa_T0_2_FD_201948 | JGI IMG/M metagenome (GOLD analysis project Ga0302325, IMG submission 201948) | Peat permafrost microbial communities from Stordalen Mire near Abisko, Sweden - Palsa_T0_2 | ecosystem: Environmental > Terrestrial > Soil > Palsa > Peat permafrost | place: Sweden: Abisko...
GATCGAAGCGTCCGCACGCCCGAGTTGCTCCAGAACGCCGCGTCGGGTGGCGTCCGAGAGCGCGCCGAACGAGGCATCGAAGTGGGTCTGGTAAGACTGAACCATTTGGTTCAGTATACAGGATGGAGTGACGGCATGCAATAGGTAGTTTGAGCGTCCGCTGCGTTGAGAACGAACTCGTCAGGAGGCGTCCCATATGACGAACCTGACCCCAGCCCCAGTCCCCAGCCCCGAATCCCTAGCCCCATCCGCCCGCGATTCGTGAGGGGGCGTCGCCACCGTCAGTCGCTGATAAACACATTGAAGCTCGTTACAGTCCGGTATCCCATCGCTTCATACAGCGAGAACCCGGATGCAGTTGCCTGCAGCACCGTCCGCGATACGCCCCGCGTCTGCTCAGCCTGCCGGACCACTTGCCGCATGATGGCTTCGGCAAACCCCAGCCGCCGATGTTGCGGCAGCGTAGCAACCGAATAAAGGCCGATCACGTCGCCCGTGATCACGGCGGCCGCAGTGGTCACCGCTCGTCCATTGGAATAACCCACATAGCCTTGAAACGTCCCGCGCCACGCCCTCTCGGCGCCGTAGACTGAAAGGCTCACCGAATGCGGAATCTCGAATGCGGTGGACATCACTTCGGAGAACGCCGCGCGGGTCGCCTCATCGGCCACGGGCCGCACGTCGATGGACGGAAGAATCCGAGTCGCGGGCGCCAGCCGATCGGCGTACATTCCCGGCGCTTCCGTCAAATGGCGAAGCCCATGCCGTTTGAACACACGCGTCGCCTCGCGGCGCAGCGGTTGCTTGAGAAAATCCTCGCACAACCAATAGGTCCAGCGCAGACCGCGGGCGTCGAAATGTTCGGCCGAGAGGTCGATCAGCCGGCCCAGCTCCTGCGCGTCCCCATCGATCGGCTGGGCCTGCAGCGCCGCGTTGAAAGCCGCATAGTTCAGCCCGCAAAAGATCAAAGATACGCCCGGCAGATCCCGAATCTCCGCATCGGCCCGCGCCTGGCCGAAGAATCGCAGGGCTTCCAGCAGGTTGCGAGCCACCGCGAACACCTCGTCTCCAGGCATTTGGCGATTAGATCATTCTTCCAAGTGGATCGTCAATCGCGTTCGCGCATCGCGTTCGCGCCCGCCCAACCGCCGCTGTCACATTTTCAACGCACTGGCGGAAAAATGACACCACATAGCAAGAATGCTTCAATTTGTTTTCAGTATTTTCCGCGCGTAACTCGGGTTTCCACCCCTGGCCCCTAGATTGCATACCTACCTTGCGGTACCGGATGGCACCGGTCCGAATGGAGCCCAATCTTAAATGCTGACGGCACTGATCTTCGGCACGGACCGCGAAACTACTTCGCAACTGCAGCAACTGTGCTCACTCACCCAGGATGTCTGTGTTTTTCGTAGCCTGGAGCGTTATCCTCAGGCGCACGAAAGCATGCGTCTGCTGAATTCGTTCGCGCCGCAACTGGTATTTCTGGGCGCCGATGAGGAAGCGGCCGCGCACGCCGTCGAACACGACATCCGCAGCATTCTGCCTTCCAGCGCCATCCTGGGCGTTTCCGGCCGTTGCAAGCGCCCGGACGTCTTTGAAACCGCCTTCGGCGGCTTTTCCATCTGTCCCATTCCGTGCAGCCCGCAAGAGTTCCGCGCGGCCATCTTCCAGGCGCTCGAGTCGGCCAGCGGCAAAAAGGCTGCCCCGGTGTTTGCGTTTCAGCCCGCCAAAGCCGGCAGCGGAGCCACAACTACGGCGCTGTTTGTAGCGAATATACTCGCCACGCTCGCCGACAAGAAGGTTTTGGTGCTCGAATGCGACTTGCACGCCGGGCCCATTTCCATGTTGTACAACCTGCGTCCCACCTATTCGATCATGGATGCTCTCGAAGACTCGCATCGGCTTACCGATGAAAATTGGAACGAAATGGTCACACACGCGGGCGGCATCGACGTACTCTCCTCCGTCAGCCGCCTGGGTGTGCGGAAGGTGTCGCCCTGGGGGTATCAGCGGTTATTGTCGTTTGTTCGCAGCCGTTACGACGTCATCATCGGCGATTTGCCGGAGGTGGTGAACAACGCCACCGAAGTGATCGCGCGGGCCGCTCAATCCATCCTCGTAGTTACCACGCCCTCTTCTCCCTCGCTGCACCTGGCCACTCGGCGCCGCTATGATTTGGAAGCCCGCGGTGTCGGAACCACCAAGGTAAAGTACATCATCAACCGCAAGGTTGCCGATCGGGCCATGTCGCGCGAAGCGGGCTGGGCTATTGACGCCGAGAAGATCGCGGTCATCCCCGTGGACCCTAATTTACTCGACGCCTCTGAGTTCAGAATGGATTTGGTAGATCCAGCCACTCTCGCCGAATATACGAAAATCGCCGAGTTCTGCTGTGGCCGGTCGTTGCTTCCACGGCGCTCCGGCTTCCGCCGGTTCTGGCTGGAAGGCTGGCTGCGCGGCTCCTCGCGCTCTCCCGAGCTGTACTCGACAGCCGCGCGCTGAAGCAACAATCCATAGATCTTATGAACGTCAATTCGGTCACGTCGCTGCTTCCCAGCTATCTGCTTCCGTTTAACAGCACAGCGAATACCGTCAACGCCCGTTCAGCTTCCTCTGTCCAGCAGCAAGCTGATGTGCTCGGCCTTTCTCCCGCCGCCGGGTTTCTCAATCAACTCCAGCAATTGCAGACGCAAAGTCTGCAGCAGTTCCAAGCGCTGATTTCGCAGCTTACCGGCCAGCTACAAAAAGCTGCCACCACGGCCAACAACAACGGAAAAAGTGCGCAGGCCGGCCAGTTGACGCAACTGGCGAAGTCGTTTCAGAACGCGGCCACCGGCGGTGCGCTTCCCACCGCGCAACAATTGCAGCAAGCCGGGATCATTGGCCACCGTCCTCTCCACACGGGGCGTGGCTACGCGAGCACGTCGGATACCCAGAACCAGAGTTTGATCGCGAGCATGTTTGGTTCAGTCACACCGCAACATAGTGCAACGTTCTAACTAAGCTGGGCGCGACGCCGGCGACAGACCACAGCCACGCCTAGCAAACCCACTACAAACAGGGAAACACTGGTTGGCTCGGGAGTCAGCACGGCCAGCGCGCCGTCGGCGAGCAGGGCATGGCCCGCCGCGGTGGGGTGAAGACTGTCCCAAAATAAATACTGGTTTTGCCCGGCCAGAGTGGGCGAGCAGACCGTACCTCCGGAATAGTCGACCGCGCCCGTTAAGCATGGCGTGGTTACATTCGTGAAGCCGTAGCTGGATGGATTCGCCACAATCTGGTCCAGGAGCGAGTAAGTATTCAGCGTGGAAAGATCCAAGCTATCCAAGGCCGCGATCTGGTCCACGCTGCTCACCAGAGCGCTGTTAAATAGTGCCGCGAGTTCCGAGGCACCCGCCGCCGCAGCAGGTCCATCGGCAATCGCCGCAGGAGTCTTGCCCAAGTCCGGCACGGTCACCAGGAGAAAGTCCTTGGCGCCGTCGGCGGCCAGAGCGCTGATCGCTGCGTCGACATTGGCCACGGCGGCTGCGATATCGGCGGCGTACTGCGATGGGGGCGCTCCCGTCAAAATATCCATCAGGTCGTTGCTGCCGATCCAGACGGTATAGAGCGCATTCGGGTCCGCAGTCGAGTGTGCCGCTTGAAATTGAGCGATCTGCCCGGTAGAGCCGGTAAGATCGGTAGCATTGCCCGCATGAACCGGCGTGGTCCCGGTCTCGGCGCCGCCGTAGGCATAGTCGGTCCCACCCAGCAGGCTGGGCGTGAGAGGCCCCAGGCCGAATGCTGTAGCGAGATCCTGAACCCAGACCGGTCCATTGCTGAACTGGCCGTTGACGTACGGCGCGCCCGGTAGCAGCCCGCCGCTAAGAGTGAAATCGTTTCCGACGTCCGACAGGCTGTCGCCGAAAGAATAAATGGCGTCGATGGATTCAGCGCGCAGGCAGGGCACGAGTGCGCCGATCGCGAGCGCTATCAGAGCCAGGTTTCCAACACGAGAAATAGCCATTGCATTAGTATATTCCAACGCGGGTGTTTTCTACCGACGCGGTGTGTCACAGCGACACGATCCCACACAACCGTCTTTGCTATTTACACCATTTGTTGATGGCCCGTTTCGTGCGTAGACCTTTGGACATGCGATACATTCACAAATGATTCGCCGTTACCTCGTCGCCGCAGTTTCATTCCTCTTCACCTATTTGTTTTTTATTGAATACTTGTCGCCGCTGCGCCAGGTTCACATTCCCTATGATCTGCAAGGATTTCACTACCCTCTGGTCGACTATGCCTTTCAGGCTTTGAAGGATGGGCGCTTCCCGGAATGGGATTGGACAATTTATTGCGGACAGTCCTTTGTCGGCAACATTCAGGCTGCGCTGTTTTACCCTCCAATGTGGCTGCTATTTGCAGCCAATATCGCACTTCCGCATGTGTCCTGGCAAAGTCTTCAGGCATTTGAATTCGCACACGTTTGGCTGGCATTCGTGCTCTGCTACGCATGGTTGCGCGGCAGACGTTTGGAGCCACTGGCGTGCCTGTTCGGGGCAGGTGTATTCGCATATAGCGGCTACATGCTCCTGCAGCTGCAGCATGAGGGGTTGATCGGAGCATACGCATGGTTTCCGCTTGGATTCCGGGGAATCGATCAAGCCGTCGAATCTGAAGAATGGCGCCCCTTCTGGAAGCTCAGTGCAGCGTCCGCACTCTGCTTCCTGGCGGGGTATCCACCCACTTGGGTCGTCTTCGCTGTCTCGATGCTGACGTACGCCTTATTCAGCAAATCGTCCGTCAAGGCAACTATCGGCACCATAGTGAGCCTGGCTGCTTCTTTCGCATTGTCGATGGTCCAGTTGCTGCCAACACTAGAGGCCACTTCCCTCAAAATGCCCGAGTTGCGGTACGGCACCGGATTTCGTTCCTGCGCATTTTATCTGTCATATCTTGTGCCGAATTTCTACAACTTTGGCTTGAACGCAGACATTCACGCCAATCCGGGCAAAGATTATCTGTACCTTGGAGCGCCCGCAATATTCGGCCTGCTATGCCTTGTCCGCCTTCGAAAGTTTCGAGAGGTTATCCCGGTTCTGGCGGCCGGTCTTGCTTGCCTGGTGTTCCTGACAAATCCTTACGGCCTGGTTGCGAGTGTGGTCAAGCACTCCGCATTGCTTGCCCAAATTGTCCGGGACTGGTATTTTCTCGCCGGAGTCACTGCGGCAATAGCGGTGCTGGCGGCTCATGGTCTGGATGATTTTCTACGTCGAAAGGTGCGATCTGTTCCAGACTCATTTGCCTGGCTCAGTGTGGCGCTGCTCGGTGCTTGGTCCATCTGGTCACTCGACAGATGGCTGCCGGGAGCTTCTGGCTTCGATTTCGGTGTGCGCTCCATCCTTGATCCCGCGATTTTCCTGTTCCTTTTCGCGTCGGGCATGTACATCCTGCGCGGAGCAGGACGAACTCAAGGTGTGCTGACGATCGCTCTGGTGCTGGCCGTCGGTATCGACTACAAGGTTTTCGGCACAAGCAAGCGCTTCAATGCCGCGCCGGGCTCCGGTGACACCGACTATGCCACTAGTCTTTTTCCAGAGATAGAATCCGATGTCTATGCCCAGATCCGCGCGCATGGCGACTATCGAATTCTCAACGATGCCTATGGGCCATACGCTTTGGATCTCCGGCGTTACCCGGGCCTGAGGACCCCGCAAGGCTTCGACCCGCTCTTCACAAGTCAGTATCGTGAACTTCTCAACGACGACGTAAAATATCGAAGCAATTGGGAGTTCGACATCCAACCCGACAAGGAAGACTTGCTCCAAGCGCTCGGCGTGCGGTATTTCATCAGCGCGGAGTCCTCTCCGCTCTATGCTCAATACCGAGCTAACCCTGCCTTTCATCGAATCGGAACGGACAAGGTTTATTACCGGGTACTCGAGTATCATAACGCGCGACCAACCTTCGGATGGGAATCCGAGAGCGCTGGTAATGCTGTGACCGCGCGCTGGACTCCTGAGGTAAGAGAGTTCGTGGTGCATTCCACGGCCGGAGGTCGCTTCACCCTACACGAGCAGTTCTGGCCTGGCTGGCAGGTTTCGATCGACGGGCGAGCTGCGCCGTTGGAGCGGTGGGGGAAAGCCTTTCAGGCAGTCTGGGTAGCGCCCGGCGACCACCGGGTTCAGTTCCGATTCCGTTCCCGAGGTCTGCGTTTGGGCGCCTGGGTCAGCCTTGCGTCCCTGTTCGGTCTTCTTTTGCTGTTGTTCCGACCGCACCGTCAATCGCGCCCCGCGCCATAAGCCGTGACGGCTGCGAGCGCCAAACGACGTTCGGTGCCCTTGATTTTATGCTGGTGCGAACGGGGAGGGTCGAACTCCCATTCCCTTGCGGGAGCCAGATCCTAAGTCTGGTGCGTCTGCCAATTCCGCCACGTTCGCGCCGACCTTTCCAGCATAGCGCGGATGATGACTAAGCCAGAAGCCCGGCTAGTTCGTCGATTCTCGATCCGCGTACCAGGCGTGGCGCCGGATTGCCACAGGCGCATACCTCGCGTTCCAGCGGAAGCCCTTCGCAGCCCCACACTACGTGCAGGCCCGAGTGCGCGTCACATTCGGTGGCCAGCAGTTTGTTCCGGGGGCTTAGGTATTGCTCAAATATGGGGACTCCGAAAGCTTTCCAAAGTGCCTCACGATCGGGCAGGGAAATGCCGGGTCCGCCGGCGTAGGTGAAAACCACCAGCGCTTGATCCAGCGGCCACGCCTCCCGCGCCAGGCTCCGCAATTGTTCCAACGGACCGGCGATGGAGCCTGGATCGAAGCGTCTGGCTCGCTCGTTCCAGCCCTGCGGAAAAATGCGGACCTGCCTGCTCTCCCGAAAGCCGGCCGCCAAAATCGCGGTCCGCGGAGCCGGGTCGATGGGATGAACAAAGCGTGCGCCTTTGAAGGGGCGTCTGATTCTGACCACCATGAAACAGAAAGGTGCCGCGGCGCTTTATTTCATCTCACGAAAACAAGCGGACCAGATTGTCATGCAGGATGAGCCGCGCCACTTCCCCCGTCACGCCGATTTCGTAGAGAGCTTTCGATTGCGTCTCAAAAACCGCCGCGTTCCATCCGCGCGGGAAGAAAGAAGAGTCGGTTCCGAACAGCAGGCGTTGCGGCCCGGCGACATCCAGCGCGCGCCGGAACACGGTGCGCAGATCCAGATGGGCCTCTTCGTATCTCATCCAGCTATTGCTGCTCGAAGTATCCAGGTATACGTTCGGGCATAGGTCGCACAGCATAAGCACCTCGCGGAGATATCCCGCGCCAAAGTGAGGCACTATGAAGCGCACCTGCGGAAAGCGCAGCGCCACCGCGTGAAGATCAATTGGATTGGAGAACCGCATATCAAATTGCGACGGCAGTCCAAGCGCTTTGCGGACCCCGACGCTCAACACGCCGCAGTGGACGAAAGCGGCAGTCCCGGGGTGCGCGGCGAGCAATTCGAGCAGACCTGCAACGCGCTCGTCCTGGATGGAATAGCGATGCATGGCCGGAAAAAAGCACAGCGCTCGAATGTGACCGGATGCGATAGCGGCTTCCACCTGGGCGCGAGCGCCAGGCGCGGTCGGGTTCACCATCAGGAACCCGTAGAATCGTTCGGGATGCAGGGACACCGCGGCGATCACGGACTCCGCGTCACCCGGCACGCTAGCGATCAGCGCAGCTTTAGTTACGCCGTGCCGATCCAACTCATGCACCCAGGCGTCGGCCAACTGGTGCGGATCTTCTGCCGGCAATTGCCAGTTGAGCAGCGGCGCTAACTGATCCACGGCGACGCCCTTCTGCTCGGCCAGCGAAGCGAAAAAGCGGTGCGAGAAAAAGTGAACGTGGGCGTCGGCGACAGCGAGCGATCCCCACGGTGTACTAATCATTTTTCGCGATCATGTGCAGTGATCACTTTAGACATCATTGCCCAGCGTCCCCGGCGCCCGCCGCCGAAACGGGAAAGCGCGTGATGCCTGCCGCGAGCGCAACCTGAGTGAGACCTGCCACGTTGTTCACGCCCAGCTTCTTCATCATCGTCTTGCGATAGCTGCGCACGGTTTGCAAACCCAGATCCAGCATCACCGCGATCTCCTTGCTGGTTTTACCTTCGGCCACCAGGCGCAGCACCTGCAGCTCGCGCGGCGAAAGATCGTCGAGCGCGGAGGAAACCGGCTTCGATTCCAGGTCGCCCCGTTGGATGCGATTCAGCAGCCGGTCGGAAACTTGCGGGCTCAGGTAAGATCCGCCCTTCGCCACGGCGCGCAACGCGTCGAGAAGATCGTTGTCGGAAGCCTTCTTGAGCACGAAGGCGCGGGCACCGGAACGAATCGCGCTCACCACCGAATGCTCGTCGTCATACATGGACAGAATGATGATCTTGACGTCGGGGTAGTGGCGCAGAATTTCGGTGGTGGTCTCGATGCCGTTCAATCCCGGCAGTCCGATATCCATGAGAATGATATCGGGCCGCTTCTTCTTGCAAATCTGGACCGCTTCGGTTCCGCTCTCGGCTTCTCCCAGCACCTCAAACTCGTCGCTGTGGCGCAGAATGGCCTTGATGCCGTCGCGCATGATCTTGTGGTCGTCCACCAGCAGCACTTGAAACGGCATGCCGCGCTAACTCCCACTCTCTTGTACAGCGACGGGCAGCGGAAAGCTCGCGCGGGTGACACTGCCTTTTCCGGGCACCCGCTCGGTTCGCAAGGTCACGTGGTTCTTGGAAGCATAATAGTCGATCAGCAATTGTCCCAAAGGCGCTGGGGCGGGGTCGTTCACCGGGGCGTTATCGGAGATTTCAAGCACGTATTCGCCTTGCGCGCGTTTCACATGCACGTCGATCATGGAACACCCCGGAGTTGTCTTGGCCATATCGAGCGCGCAGTCCGTGATCTTGTAAAAGGCTTTCGCCAGGATGGTGGGCACGCGCAGCGACGCATCGAAATGCAGCCGCAACGTGCCGCTAAATCCAGCGCGCGTCGTGCCGATTAAACGATCCAGCGCAAACTGCAGCCCGGCCCGTTCCACGATGGAGGGGTTCAGCTCATTGGTGATGTCGCGCAACTGCTCGATGGCTTGTTCCAGCAGTTCCTGAATTTCAGTCGCGCGGCTATCCATGCCCGGGGCCTGTTCGCGAAAGTCCATTCGCATGGCGTCCAGTTGCAATCCCACCGCGCTCAAAACCTGGCTCACGTCGTCATGCAGCAACCGCGACACCCGGGACAGCACGGCCTCATGCTCGTTCATTGCCGCAAAAAGCATTTGTGCCAGAGCGGGTTGAGGCGCGCTTGCCACGCTTTTATCCTTTAAAGGACGCTTATCGCTCATCATGCATGATTTCAGACGGGAACGCAACCATAAAGAATTGTTTTACGTGTTCCTATCGGCCGGCCTGGCGATTTCATAGAGGTTACTCCGGCGTTACGACCCCAACTTGGCGGGCAGCGAAAAACGGCGCTCGATCTCCCGCGCGGCGCTGGATGCATCCCTAAACAGGATCGCATGCAGGCCTAGGGTTTCGGCGGCCCTGACATTCGCTTCCCGGTCGTCGAGAAACAGGACCTCGGACGGTTTGGCGCCGAGCTGCCGCAGGCAAACGTCATAAATGCGCGACTGGGGCTTACATACGCCGACGTCGCAGGAAAACGTTCGCGAATCGAACTCGGGCAACCAAGAGCAGCTCAGGACGTGATCGCGAACCGTCGCCGGCATGTTGGAGAGAATGGCGATTTTGAGCCCTGCGGCGCGAAGCTCGCGGGCCCATTCGGGAACCAGGGGCGCTGGATGCGACCAACTGCGGCTGTCCACCTCGATCAACGCCCGGATCTGATCTATGGTCAATCCGGCGGCCAGTCCGGGTGACAGGGTCTTCCAATAATCGGCGGGGTCGAGCGAGCCAGCGTCATACGGGACGCGGAAACGCCAATAGAGTTCGGTGAATTGCGGGAGCGGCAGGTTGAGTATATCGGCCATGGCTTGGACGTCGGCCAACGGCTGGGATTGGGAGAGGACGTTGCCATAATCGAAGATGATGGCGGATGGTGAGATTCGCACATAGCGATAGTAACGTTGCGAGCCCAGAACCAATACTAAGTTTCAGCCGGCGACGTCGGTATCAACTGCCAGTCTCGCCGTTACGGACGGCCGAGAGGTCGACGTGGCGCTGCTCATAGATGAGGCGTACGAACTTTTCAGACTCCTCCACCGCTCCTGGATCGATGCGGCTCAACAGACTTTCCAGAGAGAATGAGCCAGCTCGGACGAGGTTGGGCGGGTTTTTTATCGGCGATTTAGACGCGCGATCCATCTCGCAGTTATTGTAGCGCGGGCTACGCCGCTTTGATCTCCGTCCATAACCGATCGCGCAGGCGCTGCGTCGCCGGATCCAGCGTGATGGCCCACTCGCCCAGCGCGACGATGTCGGGGGCGGGATAAAGCGTGGGATTGTCGCGGAAATCGGGCGGAAGGATCTTTCGGGCACCGGCGTTGGTGGTGGTGGTGCGGGCGGTGAGCGCGTTGGCCGCGGCGATGTCGGGGCGCAGTAAGAAATTGATGAACTGGTGCGCCAGCTCCCCTCGCTTGCTCTCGCGCAGAATCACCGACGCATCGGGATAAACGGCGTAGCCTTCGGCTGGATAAATGAAACCCACATCGGGCGAAGAATCCATCGCCTGCTGCGCCGTGGTGTTCCACATGTGCGCGGCCAGCACGTCGCCCGAAACCAATTGGTCGCGCGCTTCGGCGTTCAGATACGCCCGCAGCAAGGGCTTCTGTTTGATGGCTTCGGCTCGGGCGCGATCCAGCTGCGCCGGATCGCTGGTGTTCACCGAGAAGCCGAGCTTCTTGAGCGACGCGCCCATGGTGTCGAAAGGATCGTCCAGCATGGTCATCCGTCCCTTAAGGCGCGGGTCCCACATGTCGGCCCAAGCTTTGGGCGGCGGATTGAGCAGCTTGCGGTTGTACGCGATGCCGGCGGCGGTGACCATGTAGGGGATGGACCAGTTGAGATCGGGGTCCCAATCGGGACGCTGGAAGCGTGGCTCCAGCTGCGGCAGATTGGGGAGCAATTCGCGCTGGATGGGCGCGACCAGTCCGTTGGCGAGCAGCGGCTTCACGATATAGCCGGTCGGAAAAACAATATCCCAGCCCGAATTTCCTCCCATGACGCGCGCCAGCATCTCTTCATTACTTTCATAAATGCCGTAGCGCACGCGCACGCCGAATTCGGATTCAAACTTGGGCACGGTGTCGGGCGCGATGTAGGCCGACCAATTAAAAATATTGAGGCGCGGACGGCGATCGCGAGAACAGGCGCTGAGGCCAGTGGCCGCCAGAGCGCCGAAAAGGAAATAGCGGCGTTTCATGTGGTCCGCAACCTTTCTGAGATCACCACCAGCGACCCGAATCCGACCACGATGAGGGCGGAAATGGCGTTGACCACCGGATTCACGCCCCGCCGCGCGATGGCGTAAATCACCATGGGCAATGTTTCGGAATCCACTCCGGCCACCAGGCTGGTGATTACATAATCGTCGAAGGAAACGGTGAAGGCCAGCAGAGCGGCTGCGATAACGCCAGGAAGAATGGCGGGCAGCGTCACGTAACGGAAAGCCTGCCACTCGTTCGCGCCCAGATCGAGCGCCGCTTCTTCGAGTGTCGCGTCCACGGTGCGAAGACGCGCAATCACCACGATGACCACATAGGCAATGGAGAACGAGACGTGAGCCAGGATCACCGTATGCATGCCGAGCTGGACGCGCAGAAAGCGAAAGATCCACTGATAGAAGGCGAGAAGGGAGATGCCGGTGACGATTTCGGGTGTGACCAGCGACAGGTAGAGCGATCCGGCCAGCGGCCGCGAAGTGCGTTTCCACAGGCCGTAGGCGCAAAGCGTCCCGAATACCGTGGAAACCAGCGTGGCCACCACCGCGATGATCAAGCTGTTCAGCGCGGATTCCGTCAATTGGGTATCGTGCAGCGCAGCCGAATACCAGCGCAGCGAAAAGCCTTCCCAGACGGTGAAGCGCGAGGAATTGAAGCTGAAAATGGAGAGAATCAGCAGGGGCAAATGCAGGAACAAGTACGCGCCCGCTGCGTAAATGGCGAGTCCCGCGCCGCGCGGTTTCATAAAAGGGCTTCCTTCACAACAGGGCTTCCTTCACAAGAGGCCCTCGCCTTCGCCCCGCGCGATCACAAACAGCAGCAGCATCACGATGGCCATCAAGACCAGTGAGACTGCGGAGCCGAAGGGCCAGTCGCGCGCCGTGGTGAATTGGTTTTGAATCAGGTTGCCGATCATGACGGACTTTCCGCCGCCCAGCAGATCGGGCGTCAGATACGCGCCGAGGCAGGGAATGAAAACCAGGATCGCACCGGCCCGAATCCCAGGTGCGGAGAGCGGAATGGTGATGCGCGTGAGCGCGGCCCAGGGTTTGGCGCCCAGGTCGGCTGCGGCCTCGAGCAGTGAACGGTCCAGGCGTTCGAGCGTCGCATAGAGCGGCAGGACGGTGAAGGGCAAGTATCCGTAGACCAGTCCGAGAATCACCGCGCCGTCGTTGTAGAGCAGTGGCAGGGGAGCGTGGACGAGGCCGAGTTTTTGAAGCACGGTGTTGAGCAGGCCGGTATCGCGCAGCAGGAACATCCAGGCATAGGTGCGCACCAGAAAGCTGGTCCAGAACGGAAGCATCACCAGGCCGAGATAGAAGTTTTTCAGCCGGCCCGCGCGCGAGATGAACAACGCCAGAGGAAATCCGGCCAGCAGGCACAGCGCGGTGGACGCGCCCGCAACCCAGAACGAACGCCACAGGATGGCGAGATAGATGGGATCGATGAGCCGCTGGTAGCTTTCACTGGTCCAGGGCGAGGTGATGCCGCCGTAGACGCCGCGCGTGAGGAAGCTATAGCCCAGGATGATGGCGAGCGGCGCGAGAAAGAGCACGATGTTGGTGGTCCAGGTGGGAGCGAGAAACCACGCACGCAGGCGGTTCATTCTTTAGGCGTCTCAGCCAAGCCTTTAGGCGTTTCAGCAAAGCGCAGCTCGTCGGAGGGTTCCCACAGCAGATGAACGGCCTCACCGGGAGTAAACGTTTCACCCAGGCGTGAAATCTCGACGACGGCGGCTTCACCATCGGACAAGCGGGTATCGACGTGGACGCAGTTGCCGAGGAACGTGGAATGCACGATGGTGGCGGGGCGCGAACGGTGCCCGTTGCGCGATGGTTCGCGCGCGATACGCATGGCTTCGGGGCGCACACCAACGTCGCCAATCCAATTGACGGCGCCCAGGAAGGACGCGACGAATCGCGTACTGGGCTGCAGGTAAATTTCCTGGGGCGTGCCCAGTTGTTCGAGACGGCCTTTGTTCATCACGCCCAGACGGTCGGAGAGAGAGAGCGCCTCTTCCTGATCGTGGGTGACGAACAGGAAGGTGATGCCCACGCGGCGCTGGATGGCCTTGAGCTCGGCGCGAACCTGTTTGCGCAGGTTGGGATCGAGCGCGGAGAGCGGCTCATCGAGCAGCAGCACGTCGGGTTCCAGCACCAGCGAACGCGCGAGTGCCACGCGTTGGCGCTCGCCACCAGAAAGTTGGGCGGGACGGCGCGATTCTTTCCCGGAGAGCTGAACCAGATCGAGCACGTCGCGAACGCGATCCGCGACGTGATTGCCGGCACCGATATCGTGCGCTCGTGAGTTTTTGTTCCCGGGAACATCGACTCGGTTCTTGTGGGTTGGTGTGCCGGCGCGGCGGCGCAGGCCGAATTCGACATTGTCGCGCACCGTGAGATGCGGGAAAAGCGCGTAGTTTTGAAAGACGGTGCTGACGTTGCGCTGGTAGGGCTTCAAATGTTCGATGCTGGCGCCGTTGAGACGGATTTCTCCCGAGGTGGGTTCTTCAAATCCGGCGACCATGCGCAGCGTGGTGGTCTTGCCGCAGCCGGAGGGACCGAGCAGGGAGAAGAACTCACCGCGCGCGAGGTTCAGCGAAACGCCGTTAACGGCGTGGTGCGAGGGGTAGTGCTTCGAAACGTCGCGAAGCTCTAATACACACTCCATTGAAATTGCAATGTTACCGCAAGTTGGGCGCAGATTTTTTGCCGGGTCGCGGAGAAGTGGTCGATATGAAGGGCAGAGCTATGGCTGGCATCCAAATCCTGGTGGTGGAAGACGAACCGATGCAGTCCAAGCTGGTGAGTTTCTTGCTGGAGGAGGCCGGCCACACCGTACAAATTGCGGACAGCGCGGAGAAAGCGCTGGAGGTTCTGCAATCGTTCCGCCCGGGCCGCATGTTGCGCCCGGATCTGATCTTGCTGGATATCCAGCTACCAGGGCGGGACGGCCTGGAGTTCACGCGCGAGCTGCGTCGCACGCCGATCTATGACAAGATACCGATCATCGCGCTAACCGCCTATACGGATCCCTTGGATCTGGCAAGAGCGCGCGAAGCTGGGTGCAGCGGCATTATCTCGAAGCCCATCGACACGGCGTCCTTTGCGCGTCAGGTGCGAAAGCTCTTTGGCGGTGACATCGGCGGTGACCGCGACGTTCCGTCCGACAGCGGCGACTTGCTGGCCGGGATGCGCAATGCCTTCCTCGGCGAAAGCCTGGAGCAGTGCCGCACGATTCTGCAAGAGCTCAAATCGAGCCGGGCTAACCCCATTGAGAGATTCCAAAGGGTGCTCCACCGCTGGGCGAGAACGGGAAGGACACTCGGTTATCTCGAAATAGCAAGCGAAGCGCGAAGAGCGGAGATGCTGATGGCTTCCACCAGTCTTCAGAAGGATGAACTGGTGAGGGCCTTCGAAACGGCACAGCGCAGGTTCTTTGCCGCTACCAGGAGCGAGCCGGCACTGCCGCCCGCACTGATCAGGGGTCTGCGCGACGTAAGAATCGGGCTGGTAAATTTCTCCGACCATGAAGCCAATCGGATGCGAACCACGGCGAATCGTTCCAACGTCCCGGTTACGATGGAGCCGGTTAACATGGAGCGGATCAAGGGAGATTCGATCGATCAGAGCAGATACGGCGCGGTGGTCGTCAACCAATGTTCCGTTTTCCATGAGGACGTACTGCATCTCACGCAATGGTCCGTCCCGGCGGTATTCATTGGCTCCCGTTCGTCGCTCGAGTCACTCTGCGGGCTGCCATTGCACGCGCATGATTTTCTAATTGCGCCTTGGGAGGCTGAAGAAGTGCTCTTGCGCGTGCATCGGCTGATTGCGAGCGCCGCGCCTGCGCAACCGGCGTGGGGCTTGCCCCACATGCAACGCAGACGGCCTCGTGTCCTGATTGCGGATGACGATCCAGACCTGGTCCTGCTGGTCTCCGGGACCTTGGAGCAATCGGGAATGGATTGTGAGGTTGCGCGCAGCGGGCAACAAACGCTGGACACAGCTCGCCGGCATCCGCCGGACGCGATTGTCCTGGATGTGAATATGATCGATCTCGACGGCTTCGAGGTCTTGAAGAAGCTGCGGCACAACCTGTCAACAGCGTCTATTCCGGTTCTGCTGCTCACCGCCCGCAGCCAGGAGAGCGACATCACGCGCGGCGTAGGAAGCGGCGCCGACGATTACGTGGTCAAGCCGTTCGATCCAACGGATCTGGCCAGTCGCGTGGATAAGATAATTTCAGCGTCGCGGAAAGCGTTCACACGAGTGTGAACGCCGCGATTACTTCGCGGAGTTGAAGCGCTTCTCTACTTCCGGCCAGTTCACCACGCTCCACCACGCGGCGATGTACTCGGGGCGGCGGTTTTGATACTTCAGATAATAGGCGTGCTCCCATACGTCCAGACCCATGACCGGGAAACTGCCGTCCATCACCGGGCTGTCTTGATTGGCGCTTGAAATAATCTCGACGCCCGAACCCTTCTTGATGAGCCACGCCCAGCCGGATCCGAAACGCGTGGTGGCCGCGGCGCCAAATTTTTCCTTGAACGTGTCGAAGCTGCCGAACGCGGAGTTGATGGCCGTCGCGACATTGCCGGTAGGGCTGCCGCCGGCGCTGGGCGCGAGGATGGTCCAAAACATCGAATGATTGAGGTGGCCGCCGCCGTTGTTGCGCACCGCGGTCTTGATGGCATCGGGCACGATGGCGCAATTATTCGCGAGCAGTTCCTCAACAGTCTTGCTCTGCAGATCGGGCGCCGATTCCAGCGCCTTGTTCAAATTCGTGACATAAGCGCCATGATGTTTGTCGTGATGAATCTCCATGGTCTTGCTGTCGATGTAAGGCTCCAGCGCGTCGAACGCGTAAGGAAGCGGGGGAACGGTAAATGCCACTGTATTTCTCCTCTCGATTTTTCAATTTGAGCCGGCGAAACCGCCAGCCTTTTCAAAAGCGTCCGCCAGGCGGAACATGCCCGTTTCGTCAAAATGCCTGGTGAGTATCTGCATGCCGACGGGCAGGCCTTCCGAAGTCTTGCCGCAGGGCACACTCATGCAAGGAATACCGGCCAGATCGCCGGTGATGGTGTAAATATCGGATAGATACATTTCCAGCGGATCGTCTATTTTTTCTCCGATTTTAAATGCGGGCGACGGGGAAACTGGAGCGACAATAGCGTCCACCTCGGTGAAAGCTCGGCGAAAATCCTCCGCGATCAGGGCGCGTACTTTTTGGGCCTTCAGGTAATACGCGTCGTAGTAGCCGTGGCTGAGTACGTAAGTGCCGAGCATGATGCGGCGTTTGCACTCGGCGCCGAAACCCTCCCCGCGCGTGCCGCGATACATGCCGCTGAGGGTCTCATCGCTGGCGCGAGTGGTGTAGCGCACGCCATCGTAGCGCGCGAGATTGGAACTCGCCTCGGCGGTCGCGATGATGTAGTAGCAAGGCACGGCGTACTTAGTAGCGGGCAAGCTGATATCGCGCACTTCGCAGCCCAATTTCTTTAGCACTTCAATCGCGCGATGGATGCGATCACCGGATTCGCTCGCGAGCCCTTCGAAATATTCGCGCGGCAGACCTATCCTGGTTCCCGATACCTCGCCATCCAGTTGCGCGGTGTAGCGGGGCACGGGAGCGAAGGCGGAGGTGGCATCGCAATCGTCGCGGCCGGCCATGGTTTCCAGCAGCAGTGCGGCGTCGCGAACCGTGCGCCCCAAGGGCCCGATGTGATCGAGCGAGCTGGCGAAGGCCACCAGCCCATAGCGGGAAACCCGTCCATAGGTCGGTGTCACTCCCACCACGCCGCAGAACGATGCGGGTTGGCGCACCGAACCTCCGGTGTCCGATCCGAGCGCCACCACGGCCGTTCCCTGCGCCACCGCGGCAGCCGACCCGCCGCTCGAACCGCCCGGCACGCGATCGAGCGCGGCGGGATTGCGCACCGGTCCGAACGCGGAGTTTTCATTCGAAGAGCCCATGGCGAACTCGTCGCAATTGGTTTTTCCGATGACCACCGCGCCCGCTTGCTCCAGGCGAGTGACGGCGGTTGCGTTGTAGGGCGGCACGTAATGTTCGAGCAGCCGGGAGCCGCAGGTGGTTCGCACCCCTTCGGTAACGATGACGTCTTTTACGGCCAGCGGAACTCCGGCCAGCGCTCCGGCTTTTTCGCCGGCCGCCAATTTCTGGTCCACGCGTTCGGCCGCGGCCAGCGCGCGCTCCGGGCAAAAGTGGAGATACGCATTAGTCTTCGGATTTTCAGCCTGGGCGAATTTCAGCGCGGATTGGGCCAGTTCCACGGCGCTGAATTGCCGTGCTGCGAGGCCGGTTTGAACCTGCTCGATGGTGAGGGACTCGACGTTCACCTTTCGATCACCTTGGGCACTTTGTAGTAACCGGCGCCTGCCAGCGGCGCGTTGGCGAGAGCCGCTTGGTTGCCGATGGGAGGGATGATTTCGTCGCGGCGCAGCGTGGCCGTTTCCTCACTCTGATACAGCACCTGCGCCATGGGCTCCACGGTCGAAGTATCCAGTTCGCTGAGCGCGTCCATGTGGGTGAGAATCTCGTCCATGTCCTTGGCCAGACGCGCGATCTCGGAATCCGTCAGCTTCAGATTGGCGAGGTCGGCCACGTAGCGCACCCCAGACTCGCTGATTTTCACGCGGTTGCCTTCCGCGCCTTGCTGCGCGCCTGCCTATATACGATGCGCATTACAGGATCCTGGATGCTATCGGCCTCATCGGGTGCGAGGCTGTAACTGTGACTTTGCGCGGACTGAGGCGGCCGGCGGGCTACCTCGTTGCCCCTGGCGATGCGAAATTCAAGATCGGTGACAACGCCGCTGCCCAAAACTTCGCTGAGCTTGGCGAGTATGTCAAAGCGCAGGTGAAAGAGCTGCCTCTGCCAGATGCCGTCTTCGGCCTCCACCACCAGCGTGCCGCGAACTAGCGCCTGCGGGCAAGCGTGTACGGCGATGCGCTTGCCAACCGCGGCCGGCCAAGCGGCAAACGCCAGTTGGTCGGGTGAGATAGCATCGGAAAGTTTGAGTTTGGCGAGGGCCTTGCCGGCTCGTTCCATTCGGACCGAACTCAATTCTAACATTCATGGCGATCCGTTGGGCTTGTTGAATCGCGTCACTTTTTTATGCAGGTCATGGTCCGGATGCTGAATAGCAGGCCGCCCCCCAGCGCCGCGGTGGCGAACAGGAACATGGAGCGTTCCTCCCAGGTGAGGCTGGCGAGCAGGCTGAAGACGAAAACGGTATTGATGGCAATGGTGGCGGCCATCGCGCAGATCCAGGCAAATAGCATGAGTTGATCTCCTCGCTGGTTATGACGCAGCGCAAACCTGCGACAAAGTTTCAGGATGGTAAAACTCTTTACGTGCCTGGTGTGTTACCAATCAGAAGATGGACCGAGATCGCATCGTCGTGGTGGGCGCCGGAATTATTGGCGCCTCCATCGCGTATCACCTGGTGAAGCGGGGCGCCAAAGTGGCGATTGTGGATTCGGTTCGTCCAGGGGCCGGAGCCACCGAGAAATCGTTCGGATGGATCAACGCAACGTTCTCCAAGCGTCCCCAGGCGTATTTCGATTTGAACCTAGCAGGGCTGGCGGGATGGCGGCGCCTGGAAACCGAACTGGGCGGTGAGTTGAAGGTGCAGTGGGGTGGGAGTGTGGCATGGTCGCACGGGGCGCCCGCGGACGGTGCCGGGGAGGATTTGCGGGCGAGTGTGCAAAGGCACCAGGAATGGGGCTACGCGACGCATCTGATCGACGAGGAGCAGTTTCGGCGCCTGTTGCCAAACGTTACGCCCGGCGATTTCACCGCGGCTTGCCATTCCGAGTTCGAGGGCGCGCTGGATCCGGTGGATGCGCTCAAGGCGCTGCTGCGCCAGGTGCGCGAGCTGGGCGGGGAAGTGCGATATCCGTTCGATGCGGATTCGCTGAAGCTGGAAAGCGGCCGGGTGACGGGGGTTCGCGCCGGTGAAATTTCGATCGCCGCCGGCATTGTAGTGCTGGCATCCGGCGTGGCCACCCAACGGCTGGCGGAAACGGCGGAGGTGAGCATTCCGCTGAAGGAATCGCAGGGCGTGTTGGTCCACACGCGGCCGCAGCCCAAGCTGATCGATCGGGTGGTGCTGGCGCCGGGGGTGCACTGCAAGCAGAAACTGGATGGGCGGGTGGTGGTAGGAGGACAGGTGGTGGCCGGCGTCGGCACTGCCGATATCGAAGCTCCAGACCCCGGGGACAATGGCCAGCGAATCTTGCGGGAAGCTGCGCGGGTGCTACCGGGCATCCGCGGCGTGGCCGTGGAACGCGTGACAGTGGGACATCGGGTGATGCCCATCGACGAATATCCGATCGTTGGATTCTGTGACCGATGCCCGAATCTCTACATCGCGGCCATGCACAGCGGCGTCACGCTGGCCCCGTTGATCGGCCAACTGGCTACGCTCGAGATTTTGGACGGCGCGCGCGTCAGCTCGCTGGAGCCCTACCGACCCGCGCGGTTCACCGATTAAATTCGCCGGCTTATTGCGAAACCACAAGCAGCGTCGGATTCGCCTTGACGCCGTTTTGCGAGACATCCACTTCCAACTCGCCGGAACCGGCCCCCGTTGGCACCTGGAAATTGATCTGGTAAAGACCGACGAAGTAGGCCGTAAGCCCGGCGAAGGCTACCGTGGAAGGCTGAGAGCCAACGGTGACAACGGGCGTAACGGTCGCGTTATGCAGCGGCGTGGGCGGCGTGGCGGTTCCAGAGGGGACGCTGGGATTGGTGGCGCCCAGGCCTACCAGATACATCACCAGATACTCGCCGGGACTAGCCGGACTGGAGGAAGAGACCAGTGTGCCGTTGGCGTGCTGCGCGATTATATGCGCACCATTCTGGACGCTGGGCGGAGTGGGGCCATCGAGAGCCGACAACACGCCAGGCGCGCCGGGAATGATGTTGAGCATCAGCGGCAACGTCAGGGCGTTGTTGACACTGAGCACGATGGGAAGCTGCTGGGTGGCCGTGGCTTCGTTGGGGACTTCGAGATTGATCTGGCCGTTGCTCAGGAAATACAGCGGCGCTTGGGCCGGCCCAACCAGCGCGAACGTGCCGTGAAACGACGTGGGCAGCGGAAGCTCACCGGTGGAAACGGTGGACGCGTAGAGTCCGGAGCCGTAGACCTGCGCAATGGTTCCAGGCGCCAAAGGAGCGCCCACCACCGGGTTCAGATTGTTGAGCGTGCCACCGGGAGCGAGGCTCGGCGGCGGCGTCTGGTTGGGCGCGATTCCGCCATAAAGCTCCGCCGTCGCGGGTTGCAAAGTGCCCGAGGTGGCGTTGAGGGTGACCACCATGTTCGCGTTGATCCCGCTGGGCTGCCAGGTAGCCGAGTAATTACCCAGCGAGTCACCCACCATGTTGAGCGGCGGGTCGCCGTTGGAGAAACTCGCCACTACGTTGCCGTTGGTCACCGGCGCTGCGCAATCGTCATCCAGCTGGACGATCAAAGTAGCGGGCCATCCGGCCGGGACTGCAAAATTATTCGCCAAGCCGGTTTCCGTGATGGCCAGTTTGCTGGCGGTACATCCGGTTGTCCTGGGCTTGAGGTGGGCGACGGCGTTCGAAGAACCCGCCGGCTCCACAACGAAGGTGACGTTCACCGATTGGAGCGCCGCGCCGATGGATACGTTCACGTCCCCCGAGTAAATGCCGGCGGCGAGGCCGGTGGGATTCACCGACACCGCAACCGAACCGGACGTTTGCCCGCTCGCGTTACCGGTGGCCGGAGTTGCGCTGAGCCACGTACCGCCGTCGGCAGTGGTGACTGCGGCGTCGAAGGCGACCGGGGACGCACTGCTGGTGTTTACCTGCACCTGTTGAGGGGTGGGCGCCGATCCTCCGGCAACGGCCGAGAAAAACGCGCCGGCGGGAGCGAGATAGGGCGACGGCAGCGCCGTGCTGGCCTCCAGATTCAAAACCGCCGTAATGTATTGCGGGGAATTCTTCGAATTGGAATCAGTGATCTGAATGATCGCGTAGTAGGGGCCTGGTGCGAGTTGCGTCGCGTTGGGAACAAGCGCCAGCGCGAGATTGCCCGAGGTGGTGGTGGTGGCGGTTCCGCTGGAGGAGACCAGGTTCAACCAATTGGAGCCGCTCATTAATGTCGCGGTCCAATTCACGGTGGAATTGAGATCGCCCAGATCGAGAATCTTGACGATCTCGGTCTCCGTGGACCCGCCGCCTTCGATGGCCTGGAACAAGACCCCCGTCGTGTCCACGCCCAGGATGGGGCCGCTACCTGCGATAAACAGCGACACGGGTATCTGGGTATTGCCCGCCGAAGAGGAAACCTGGATGGCGTCATGATAGGCGCCCTCTGCTAAGCCGCTGGTATTAATTTGAACTTGAACAAAGACCGGCGCGTTGAGCGTGGTGGTGTTAGACCTGGCCGTAACGCTCGTGATCCATGGGCTATTGCCGACCACCGACGTGGTGAAGTTGACCGTTCCCGCGCCGGTATTCGATACCAGCAGTTGGGCGGTCAGGTTGCCGGGCGTCGACGATAGGGCGGCGAGATTCAGCAGGGCCGGAGCTACGGTCAATTGCGTGGTCGCGCTCGCGACGTTGAGGGTCACCAAAACGTAGGTCGTATAACCATTGCTGTCGATCACCTGAATTCGCGCGAGATAGCTTCCGGCGGGCATCGTGCCTTGATTCACGGTAACCACCAGACCGGCGGGAGCCGCGGCATTGGTGAGGGTGACGTTGATCCAGGAGGGCGCGGCTGTTCCGGCAGTTCCGGCGTCGATGACAGTACGAAAGTTCACTGGGGCCGTCGCTCCGCTCACCGGGATGATCGCTACCGCCTGCGTGGCCGGAGGATTGCCCCCGAGATCCGCATTAAAAGTCAAACTCAGCGGCGCCACCTGGAGCTCGGATGCCGCCTCGACGAAAGTGACCTGCAATGGCGAGGTGCTATGGCCGCCCAGGCTGTCGGTTACCCCGACATTGAAGTTGTAGGTTCCCGCTGTTGTGGGAGTTCCATACAATACGCCGCCGCTGGGGGTGATGTTGACAATTCCCGGAGGCTGGCCGTCCATGGAAAACGTATAGGGAGGAACTCCGCCTGTAGCCGTGATCGGCTGGCTGTAAGCTACGCCTACCGGCGCGTTGGGCAGTGGCGAGCTACTGCTAATGGAGGGTAAAGGGTTAATGGTGAGGCTGTACTGAAACTGCGTCTGGTTTTGGTTTTGGTCCGTGATGGTAACGAAAAAGCTGAAGGTTCCCGCGCCCGTGGGCGTTCCTTTGAAGATCCCCACGGACGTCATGGAAAGACCAGGCGGCAAGGTATTCGGAACGAACTGGTTGATCGGTTGCTCCGAAAAGGTATAGGGTCCCGAACATGTGGCAGTAAAGTGTTGGGTATAAGCAAGGCCGATGTCTGCCTGAGGCAATGGGGAAGCAGGCGAAAGCGCGGGGGTGCACCCGCTCAACACTTGAATCGAAAGGTTCTTCATGGCAAATTCGGGCGCGGAACTGTCGAATTCCGCCTCAACCTCAAAAGAAGAACCAATGGCGGTCGGTATGCCGCTGATGACTCCGTTGCTGGAGTTCAGCGTCAAGCCCGCGGGCAGGGCCCCCGATATGATGGACCACGTCACGGTTCCCCCCGCACCACTCTCATTGAGCTGAGCGCTATAGGGGCTGCCATTGGTCGCGTTTGGCAGCGATGTATTGGTGATCGTGAACTGGGCCGAAAGGATGCCTGCCGAGGCAAGCAACAATAAGACAGCGATTCCATGAGAACGCATATTGTCCATTCTAAGGGTGTTGATTGGAGGGAACCCCAGCATTGTTTTGTACGTCCTCTTACACAGAGAAGCGTAAATCATCTACCTTCTCCTCCTCTGATTCTGGCGCGGTGCAGTAGAGACAGACCGCGCCACTTTGTTCTTTTGATACCTTATTCTACAGCGGCCTTGGCAAGTTTTTCGAAGAATTTCTGAACGATCATCTCTTACTGGTACTTCGCCTTCCTTCTTACCATCGGTTGATTGTGCTTGACTGATTAGATGGAGCTTGTCGAGGTTGAAGATTGTCTTGGGATGCGCGCAGTCAAAAGGCAGCCTAAGATAGGAATCAGTAACCTCATGCTGAAAAAACTGCTGCTGTTCGGAATTGGGGCGAGTTCGTTGTTGATCGCCGATGACGCACCCATCGCACAGGTTCAGGTTTCTCACACCGAACGCATGGATTTTCCCTCCGGCGGAGTGCTCCGCATGAAGAATTCCACCGGTGACCTGACCGTGGAAGGTTGGGACCGCCCCGATGTGGAAATCACTACCGTTAAATCGACCAAATCCTACCACCCTAAAGATCGCAGCAGCGCCGAAAAGAGCCTGGATCGCATCCGCCTGGTCCCCGAGCGCAAGGGTGATGAACTCGCCATCACCACCGAGTTCCCGAAGCATGCGATGCTGGCGCGGTTGTTTCTCGGCGTCAGTGACTTTGAGCTGCAATACCGCATCAAGGTGCCGCGCAACGCCCGGCTGATCATCGAACACGATTCGGGGAACGTGTATATCGACGATGTCGTCGGCGATGTCCATGCCACCGACGGCATCGGCCAAATCACGCTGCATCTGCCGCAGGACGGCCACTATGCGTTTGACGCCAAGAGCGATCTAGGCGCGGTGGACTCCGATTTTCCGGGGCCGGAGCAGGGAAAACTCTTCCACGTCGGACATGCATACATCAGCCCTGCGCCCTCCGCGGGCGCCCAGAAATTGTACGCCCGCATTGGTTACGGGGACATTACCATCCTGAAGATCCGGCAGCCTACGCCGCCGCCGCTCCATCCTTAGTGCTGTCGACGGTATCATCTGATCCCCAAAATGGGATACAATGATACCAGAATGGTTGCAGTAAACCACATTGCCAACGTGCTGGGAGGTCAGCCTATTTTGGGCCGGCGTCTGGGTTCGCTTAGGGCGCTCGATAACGCCGTCGCGGAAGGCTTGCCGAAGGCTGCGTTGCGCCAAACCGCCAGGCGGATCTTCTCGAGCAAGATCGAACAAAAACAGCTCATGAACCGGATCGTCCCGGAAGCCACATTCAAACGCCGGCGCGACCGGTTGAGTGCGGCCGAAAGCGAGCGAACCGAGCGCATCGCGAGAGTTGTGGCAGACGCGGAGTACGTCTGGGTGGATCGCGATGACGCGCGTCGATTCCTGACCAGTTCGCATCCGGCTCTCGGGGGCAAGACTCCCATTGAGGCCGCCATGACCGAACTCGGCGCCCGCCAGGTGGAAGAGATTCTCGCCAAAATCTTCCATGGCCTCCCAGCGTAGAGGCAGTTGGCGAGTCTATCGCATCGCCGATCGCCGTCACACCATATTCGACGGGCAAGGCGCGGCGACATACGGCGGACGCTGGAACTCGCCCGGACGCCACGTCATTTATGCCGCCGAAAGCTACGCCGGTGCGATGCTGGAAGTGCTGGCGAACGCTAACATCGGGCGCATGCCGAAGCAGCATGCCTGGATCGAGATTCTCATCGCGGGAAACGTGAGCGTCGAACAAGTAGACGTGAGCAGGATTCGCCGCTGGGACGCAGCGGACCAACGCACCAGCCGCATCTTTGGAGACCAATGGTACGACCAGCAGCGCTCCGCGGTTCTCCTCGTGCCATCCACGGTTACGCGTGTCGAACGGAACGTCGTTATCAACCAGGCGCATCCCGAGTTTGTGAAACTTCGGGCCACTCGTCCGAAGCCGGTAATTTGGGACCAACGATTATTTGACCGCTGATACGTCCGCTGGGCCACGCCTGCAAACGTACGATCCTGCGGGGCTACCATTCCTGCGGGGCTACCATTCCTGCGGGGCTACCATTCCTGCGGGGCTACCATTCCTGCGGGGCTACCATTCCTGCGGGGCTACCATTGATGAGATGCCCGATCTGACCCAGACTGTCTTACCACTGGAAGTCACACCACAAGAAATCCAGCGGCGCTTGCAAGCCGGCGAGAAGCTCGCGCTGCTCGATGTCCGCGAGCCAGGCGAATTCCAGCTCGCCCGTATTGGCGGGGCCGAGCTGATTCCGATGCGAACCGTGCCTGCCGAACTCTCGCGCCTGGATGCGCTAGCCGGCGACACACCGCTGATCGTCTTTTGCCATCACGGAGTCCGCAGCTTGAACGTCGTGCATTGGCTGCGTGAGCAGGGCGTCGCGGCTTGCCAGAGCATGGCGGGCGGCATTGACCGCTGGAGCCTGGAAATCGATCCGCTGGTGCCCCGCTATTAACGCCCGCGATATTTCTGAGAGTTTCCGCGTCGGTTCCGTACTAGTGGAGCAATGCCATTGGCTAGGTTCCCTCTGGCGCTTCTCACTGTGATGCACCTCATCGGGGTGCTTCCCCTCATCGGGGTGATGCACCTCATGGGGGTGTGGCGCCTGCTCGGGGCGGATCTCCCTCTGCCCCGAGTGGCGCCGATTTATACGGCCGCGAGCATAGTGAACGCGGCTGACAATCAATCCGGCCAGCTGGCTCCCTACGCCATCGGCACAATCTATGGCACAAACCTGGCGTACAGCACTGCGGCGGTCAGTCCGGGCGATCTGCAAGGCGGCGCGCTGCCTACCGTGCTGCTCGGTGCTAGCGACACCAGCGTATTGATCGACTATTCTCCCGCGGCTTTATATTATGTCTCGCCAACGCAGATCAACTTCTTAGTTCCTCCGGACCTGTTGCCGGGGCCAGTCACCGTCTACGTGGATGTCGACACATTGCGAGGTCCGCTCATCCAAATGACGCTCGCTCCCGCGGCGCCTGGGCTTTTCCAACTCGACTCACAAAATGCGGTCGCGACATTACCCGATGGTTCTGTGCTCACCCCCACCTCACCCGCCAAGCCCGGAAACATCATCATTCTCTGGGCCACCGGGCTCGGTGCGGTGGTTCCGCCCGTGGATGGCTTTGAGTTGCCCACCGCGGCCGCACGGCTAGTGGCGGGAGCGGACCTGAGCATCTTGCTGGACGGGACGCCCGTGGACCCCGGCGCCATCCAGTATGCGGGCGTCGCACCGGGAAACGCCGGCCTGTATCAGATCAACTTGAAGTTGCCTCTCAGCACCGGGAACAATCCGGAAATCCAATTGCATCTGGATGGCGCGTCCAGCATTCCCGGAATCCATCTTCCCGTAGGGCAGTAGGTAATTCAGCCAGCATCCGGGCTCAACAATGTTAAACTGATCGGTTTGGCGCGTCATCAATTCGCGGTTTTATCGCTCATAGCCATCGCCCTGGCCTCCACCTTTTGGTTCCTTCTGGACGTCTTGGGGACGGCTACCCACAAGTCTCAAGGGCTGAGTGTGGCGGGCTTCGAAGACCGCTTCAACGATCTTCGCAAGACGGTGCTTCCGCACGCCGTGTACGGCTACCTCTCCGATAATCCGCCCACCGATCCGAGCGCCATGCCCGAGTTCCATCTCACGCAATATACCCTCGCTCCAGCCATCATCAAATTGTCCCCCACCGAAGATCTGGTGATCGTGAATTATCACAGCAAGCAACTGGATCCCAAGCTGCTCCAGTCCAATCGTCTGGCTGCCATTCGGGATTTCGGCAATGGCGTAGTGTTGTGCAGGCGGATCAGCCGATGACGTTGTTGTGCCTGGCCGCGATCTGGCTGGTTGGGTTCGGCCTGGTTCGCTGGATGTTTCCTCGGCCGGTCCGCTGGTCGCTGCATAATGTCTGGCTCTTTTCACTCGGCATCGGAGCCGGAGCGGGCGTGGCATCCTGTCTGTACTTTCTCGTGCTCCTGCTTGCCGGGCCACGTGTGACGGTGCTGGTTGCCTCCTCCGGCGCGGCGATTGCGATGCCACTCGCCATCGGTGCGGCGCTCGTGATACTGGCGGCGGGCTTGCTGACCAGGCGAAAAGGAACCGAGCTGCAATGGTCCGATGGCCCCGCGGTCCCCTGGTATTTGACCGCTTTCTTGTTGCTGGCGGCGCTGCTGGCCGTCACCATGTTCCTCGGCGCGGTGATCTACAATCCGCACGGTGACGAAGCCGCGTGGTCCGTCTGGAATCTAAGGGCGCGATTCCTGTTTCGCGCGGCCGGCTTCTGGCGCGACGCTTTTTCGAGCGATCTCACCTGGAGCCATACGGATTATCCACTCCTGTTGCCCGGGCTGGTTGCCCTGTGTTGGAAACTGGCCGGGCAAGAATCGACCGATGCTCCGATCGCCATTGCTTTTCTCTTCGCCGCCGGAACGGCCTGCTTGTTAGTCACCACGCTCGGAGCCTTGCGTGGCAAAGCTTACGCGTGGCTGGCCGGAACGGTCTTGCTGGGCACCCCGGGCTATATTGCTTTGAGCGCCGCGCTTTATGGTGACGTGCCGTTGAGCTTCTACATTTTGGCGACACTCGCGCTGCTTTGTCTGCAAGACCGGCGTCCGCAAGACCTGCATCCGCAAGACCTGCGCTTCACGGCGCTGGCGGGCCTGATGGCTGGGTTCGCGGCCTGGACCAGAAACGACGGGATGATGTTCCTGGTGGCTATGATTGTGGCTCGTGTCTTCGCCGTGTTCCGGTTCGGCCAGCGGGCCAGGCTTGGCCCACAGTTACTGCGCCTTCTGGCGGGATTGGCAGCGCCGTTGGCGGTGGTGATCGCGTTCCGGCTGCGCGTCGCCGGACCCAGCGGGTTGCTCTCCCCACCGGCTTCGGCGATCGTGAAGCACCTGGCGGATCCAGCCCGCTGGATTGTGATCGCGCAGGGCCTGGTGGTGGTGCTCTTTACTTTCGGCCGGTTCTTGATTCCGATGATTCTGGTTCTCGCGCTCTTTTGGTATCTGGTTCGATTTCAAGTGGACGCGCGCGATCGCGCCGCGCTCGCAACGGCTGGCATCGCCCTCGCTCTGACGCTGGCCATACAGTTGTCGGTGGACTTGTTTTATGTGGATAATTTGCCGGTCGAAATCGGCACGTCTTTCGAGCGCGTCCTGCTTCAATTGTGGCCAGCCGCGCTGTTGACCTTCTTTCTGGCGTCGGGTCCCTTGCAATTGGTTGCGTCGAACTCCCAAGGGAAGCTGAGCAAGGAGAAGAAGGCCGGCCGTCCTCAACGCCGAGCGGTGGAAACCCGCTAAGCGCTTCCTGCGTTTAAACTAGAGAAGGAGCATTCCAGATGTACCTTCGCCCGCTCTTCCTGGTGTCCACAACCGCCCTCATTCTGGGCGCGCAAGAACCGGCGCCTGCTCCTGCCCCGGATTCGGAGTCTCCGGTGGTTTCAGTTCCAGCTTTGAACGCTCCGGCGCAGAGCACGCCCGCGCCGCGAACCGAACCGGCCAATCCTGGCGATTTTGTGGTTGCCATAGGTACGCGCATCCCGCTGAGCATGATCAACAGCGTGAGCACGAAAACCGCCGTGAGTGGCGAGCGTGTGTACCTGGAGAGCGTGTTTCCGATTCTCGTCAACGGCCACGTCGTGATCCCTCCTGGAAGCTATGTGGCGGGCACGGTCACCGAAGTAAAGCGGCCGGGCAAGGTAAAAGGGCGAGGCGAGCTGTACGTCCGATTTGATTCACTCACCTTGCCGAACGGCGTGACGCGCGATTTCCGCGCTCGCATGGGCAGCCTGGATGGGCGCGCGCCGGAAACGCTGGACAAGTCCGAAGGCAAGATCAAAGGTGAGGGTGACAAAGCCGGCGACATCAAGACTGCGGGTGAAGCCACCGGTGTCGGCGCCACCATCGGTGGGCTGGCGGGTGCCGCAGCGGGGCATGCGGGCATGGGAGCGGGTATCGGCGCTGCGGCTGGAGCTACGGCCGGATTGGTCGCCGTGCTGCTAACACGCGGACCCGATGCCATTCTCGCCAAAGGCACCACCATGGAGATGGTGCTCGACCGGCCGTTGCAATTCAACACGGCCGATATCGATTTCCGGAACGCCATGCCGCGCGCGCAATCGAGCGATGGACCGGGCCCCCAGCCCAGCCGCAAATTGCAGACCAATCACTGGCCGTATTAGAGCCGCTCATTTCCCCCACTGGGACCTCTTAGTACCCTCGATCCATCTCAGCACCCCGGCCTCGTACCTCCGAATTTGAACCGGCGAGTCTATTTCGACCCTTCTGGCGCGCCCCTACAATCGAGTCGTCATGGATTTCACCGACCTGCAAATGACCTTTACCGTAGTGGTTATCCTAACCGCGGCGGTCGTCGTGGTCTTCTTCGACCATCTTAGAAAACACCGCCAGCTGCGTCCGGCCCATCCGGTGGTCACTCTGAGGACTCCGCCTGCGCCGCGTCCTACCATCCTGTTCTTAGCCGCGCCCATGGCTTACGCCCCGGCCAGGAAGCTCGTCCCGGAACGCGCGCTGGAACCGCTGGTGCCCGTTGCAACCTCTTCCCGGCCTCCCGTCGAACCACGGGAACGCGAGACCGTCACTGTCCAAATGGCGCCGTCCTCTCCCACGGCGCCATCCTCCCCAATGGAATTTCTCGAAACCACGCTGCCGGCCGTCACCATCGACGCGGCGCTCTGGGAACGCCTGATCTCAAGCCAGCCCAGGCAGAACCTGCTTCCCGCGTCCGCCATCGAACCTCTCGGGATGGTCCCCAAGCCTGCGTTCGAGGAGTTGCTGGAGCGTAACGCACCCTTCACCGGACTGGTAGTCTCCATCGGCATCAACGATAGCGATAGCAGCATGTGGCACAGCCAGGGTTTGATGCCATCGGTCGGCAACCACCTGGCCAGCCTGCTCACAGAAAAAGATTTCGCATGCCGCATCGCCTACGACGAATTCGTTCTGGTGTGCGGCGAACAGGGCGCGCAAGGGCAGCGCCGGTTGAACCAGATCGCCGAGCGTCTCTGGGATTACCAACTACGCGGCATCGGCGCCTGCTCCATTTTGTTCAGTTGGGGCGGCGTGCAAGTTCAAGATCAACCGTTCGCTGACGCCATCGCATCCGCCACCGAACGTATGCGCGATACCAAGCGGATCGGGCAATCCGCCCAATCCGTCCACGCGCATCTACAGGCTGTCTGACCCCACTTCCTTCTTCGGGTTACTCCAGAAGCTGCCGACTTCTCCGCGGCTTCTGGAGTTTTTTTTGTTAATGTTTGAACATGCCCCGTCGTGCTGCGCTTATGTTCGCCCTGGCCGCCTGCAGCGTACTGGCTAAGGAAAAGCCCAAATTGAAACACGAATACGCCGAGGTGAATGGAGTTCGCCTGCACTACGTCACCGCAGGCAACGGCCCCCTGATCATATTCCTGCACGGCTTTCCGGAATTCTGGTACGAGTGGAAGGATCAGTTACCGGACTTTGCCAAGGACCATCGGGCCGTTGCGCCGGACATGCGCGGCTACAACCTTTCTGCGAAGCCCGCGGATGTGGACGCGTATCAGATGAAGAATCTGGTGGAAGACGTCCGTGCGCTGGCTGAGCACCTGGGCTACAAGAAGTTCATTCTGGTGGGACACGACTGGGGCGGCGGCGTTGCGTGGAGCTTCGCCATCGCGCATCCGGAATATCTCGAAAAGCTTGTGATCGTCAACTGTCCGCATCCGGCGATCCTGGCGCGCGAACTCTCGAGCAACCCCGCGCAGCAGAAAGCCAGCCAATATATGCTGTTCTTCCGCAGTCCGCAGGCCGAGCAAACGCTATCCGCCAATAACTATGCGGGGCTCGTAGACGCAGTCCTGGGCGATGGCCTGAAAACCGGCGTGTTCAGCGAAGCGGATAAGCAGGCGTACATCGCTGCCTGGTCACAGCCCGGCGCGCTGACCGGCGGCTTGAATTATTACCGCGCCGCGAACCTGGGACCACCGGTACCGGGAGCAACAACTTCCGAAGGCCCGGCATCGGGGGTGGACGCCGCGAGTCTGGTAGTGAAGGTTCCGACGCTCGTGATCTGGGGCGAAAAGGACACCGCGTTGCTCACCGGAAATCTGGATGGCATGAACCAATTCGTACCGAACCTGACGGTGAAGCGCATCCCGGATGGCTCGCACTGGGTGATTCATGAGAAGCCTGCGCTGGTGAACCAGTACATTCGGGAGTTCATCGAGTAGGGCCCTATATCGGGTACCTTAAGAGAAGGACCCGCAGCCATGAACGTGACTCTAAGCCTAAACGCTGAATTGGAAAAAAGCCTCCTGGCGCGAGCGCATGCGCGCGGCTTGTCGCTGGACGAATACCTTCAGGAGCTTGTGGCTCGGGAAGCAGGCCTTTCCGGTGAGGCGCAGCAGCCGCCTAAGCTTTTCGATAATCTCTCCGACCTACTGCTCAATTCTCCCTTTGCCGGAGCCAATCTCGACCTGGAGCGGCCCAAAGACTACCCGCGTCCGGTTGATCTTGGATGACCGGATTTCTCATCGATACGAACGTTCTCTCCGAATACAACCGGCCGGCGTCAGGTTGACGGTACGCAGTAAACTAATTCCAGGAGCGAGGATGAGTCGTCAGACCCTCCATGAACTAATCGACAGAATTCCCGAAGAAGAGCTTGCCGCCGCTCAGCGCTTCTTGGAGTATTTGGTGGTAAGTCCGGCCTGCCGGGCAGCGCTGTCCGCGCCGCTGGATGACGAGCCAGTTACTGCGGGCGACGCAGACGCTATCGCGCGGACGCAAGGGGAACTCAGCACAGGAAAAGTTGTCCCGCATGAAGATGTTCTGCGGGAATTCGGCTTGAGGTGAGGTTCATTTGGCCAGAATCCGCTCGTAATGAATTGCGGGCCGTCGATCGCCAAACGGCCATTCGCATTCTCCATGCGCTCACCGAATACGGTGATTCCGGCGTCGGCGATGTCAGAGCTCTCGCAGGGGCGTGGCAAGGGAACTTCCGACTCCGAATTGGCGATTACCGTGTGATCTTTACGGTTGCGCCGGACGAGATCACGGTGATTCGGGTTCGGCATCGATCCGAAGCCTATCGATAGGTTCCCAAGCCGTTGCTCGATCCGAGAATTGAGAAGATCGGGAAGGAGCAAATCAATTGAACAACCATGCTCCTCAGGGGTATCATGGGACGGAAATAGGGCTGAAACGTCAAATGCTACCGGTGCTTTAGAACTGCCGCTCCGCACTCGACGCCGCGAATCGAAGCCCCATCGAAAAGCTGCGGGTCAGTTGACGCATCTGGGATAATCAAAGGAGCAGGCGGGTTCGCCCTCCTCTCCCGATACATCCCCCGAGGACTTCATTGGAAGAATCCATTCTCATCCGTGGCGCGCGCGTCCACAACCTGAAGAACGTCTCGCTCGCCATCCCACACAACCTGCTGACCGTGGTGACCGGTGTATCCGGCTCCGGAAAATCCTCGCTCGTCTTCGACACCGTCTACGCCGAGGGCCAGCGCCGCTATGTGGAATCTCTCTCGGCTTACGCGCGGCAGTTTCTGGAACGCATGGAAAAGCCGGATGTGGATGAGATATCGGGCATTGCGCCGCCCATCGCCATCCGCCAGAAGAACACCACGCGCAATCCCCGGTCGACAGTCGCCACCTCCACCGAGATCTACGATTATCTGCGGCTGCTCTACGCGCGCGCCGGCCGCAGCTATTGCCCCAAGTGCGGGGATCAAGTGCAGCGCGACACGGTGGATTACGTCGCGAAGAGAATGCTCGACCAGCCCCAGGGCTCGCGCTGGTACGCGCTGTTTCCGGTGCGCGTCGGCGGCGGAACGGACGCGCTACGCGACCATCTTTTTGAGCTGCGCAAGAAGGGTTTCAACCGGCTGTACCAGAAGGCCCAAGTTTTCGAATTCTCCACGCCCGAATCTCTGCTCGATATCGATTTCAGCCAGCCACTGTTCATCCTGGTGGATCGCTTCGTCATCTCGCCCGACCTGCACCAGCGCATCGTCGACACCACCGAGATCTGCTATCGCGAAGCCGGCGAAGTAATCTTTGAGGAAGCCACGCCGCAAAATCCGCCGCCTGCGATTCTGAAGTTCAGCGAGAAATTCGCCTGCAAGCGCTGCGGCATTGAGCTGCTGACGCCGGAGCCCGGCCTGTTCAGCTTCAACAATCCGATGGGCGCTTGCCCGCGCTGCCAGGGCTTCGGAAATACCATCGACTACGACATGGATTTGGTGATTCCCAATCCCGGCCTGTCGCTGGATGAGGGCGCCATCGATCCCTGGACTAAGCCGCAGTACGAGCGCTTCGCCGAGCGGTTCAAGAAAAACTCGCGCGGGAAGGTCCGATCGAATGTGCCCTTCGGCGATCTTTCAGCCGAAGAGCAAACCTTGGTGGTGAAAGGTGTCCACGATTCATTCGCCGAAGTGGAAACTAAGAAATACAAGGTCCACGTCCGCGTCTTTCTGAGCCGCTATCGAGGCTACGCCCATTGTCCGGATTGCAACGGCTCCCGCCTCCGCGCCGACGCGCTCAACGTTCGCATCGCCGGCCAGACCATCGCCGCCGTGGCCAAGCTCAATATCGAGCAGGCGTACCATTTTTTCGAATCGCTCGAACTGTCGCCGGAAGAATCGGCCATCGCGGACAAGATCCTGATCGAGATCCGCCAGCGTTTGAAATTCCTCAACGACGTCGGCCTGGATTACCTGACCTTGGACCGCCTCTCGTCCACGCTCTCGGGCGGGGAAGCGCAGCGCATCCAGCTTGCCACTTGCCTGGGGTCGCGCCTGGTGGGCGCATGCTACGTTCTCGATGAGCCTTCCATTGGATTGCATTCGCGCGACACCGGCCGGCTGATTCGCATCCTGGAAGAGCTGCGCGACCTGGGCAACACTATCGTCGTTGTGGAGCATGACGCCGACGTGATGCGCGCTGCCGACCACATCATCGACATGGGACCGGGAGCCGGCGAACTGGGCGGACATGTTGTATTCGAGGGTTCGTATCGCAAGATTGTGGGTAACGGCGCAGGTACGCTGACGTCGAAATATCTGCGCGGCGACCTGCACGCCGAGAGCCTCGACGAGCGCCGGGAGGTCGACCCCCGCAAAACGGTTAAATTCTTCGGCGCTCGCGCCCACAATCTCAAGGGCATCGACGTCGAAATTCCGCTGAATATGATGGTCGCAGTGACGGGCGTTTCTGGATCGGGCAAATCGACGCTGGTGCACGATGTAATCTTTCAATCCCTGATGCAGCGCCTTCGTAAGTCGGCGCTCGAAGGATTCGATGAAAACCAGGATCAGAAGGCCGAGAAAGTCACCTGCCGCCGCGTGGAGCGTGCCGAGCTGGTGCGCGAAGTGGTGCTGGTAGACCAATCACCCATTGGCCGAACACCGCGCTCCAATCCCGTCACTTACATCAAAGCCTTTGATCTCATTCGCGAAATCTTTGCGTCCACCTCGGACGCGCGGAAGCGCGGCTACAATGGCGGGCACTTTTCGTTCAATATCCCCGGCGGACGCTGCGAGCATTGCCAGGGAGACGGAACGGTCACGGTGGAGATGCAGTTTCTGGCCGACGTGGAGCTGCTGTGCGAAGAGTGCAAAGGCACGCGCTTCAAGAGCGCCGTTCTCGATATTCGTTACCAAGGGCTGAATATCCATGAAGTCCTGCAATTGACGGTCAAAGAAGCCCTCTCATTCTTCTCTGAATCGAAGCGTCTGGTCACCCGTCTAAAGGTCCTGTCCGACGTGGGCCTGGGCTACTTGCGGCTGGGCCAATCGGCGACCACGCTGAGCGGCGGCGAAGCCCAGCGCGTGAAACTGGCGTCGCACCTCGCGCAGGCCACCTGCGCCGGTACGCTGTTCATCTTCGATGAGCCCACCACCGGCCTGCACTTCGACGACATCGCCAAATTGCTTTCGGCATTCCAGCGATTGATCCAAAACGGCGGGAGTATCCTGATCATCGAACACAACCTGGACGTGATTCGCAGTGCCGACTGGGTGATCGACCTGGGACCCGAAGGCGGCGATCGCGGCGGGCAGATCGTGGCCCAAGGAACGCCCGAGCACATTGCGGCGGCTCGGAATTCCTACACTGGGCGATACCTGAGCGCACAGGCCGCCCAGTGCGGCGCCCAATGAACGATAGACTCCTGCACGTCGCCGCCCCAAGGCGAGTCCGTTGCGCGCGCGAGTATCCTAAGAAAGAATATGCCGCAGACGCCGCACGTTGAGTCGCACTTCACAGCCTCGGAATTCGTACGCGACATCGTCATTGGAATGGCGGATGGCCTCACTGTGCCCTTCGCGCTGGCCGCTGGATTATCGGGCGCCGACACCACCACGCGCATCATCGTAGTCGCGGGCCTGGCCGAGATTGCGGCGGGGTCCATCGCCATGGGCCTGGGCGGATATCTGGCTGCCAGGAACGATGCCGATCACTACGCGAGCGAGTTGAAGCGCGAGGAGCGCGAAGTGGAAGAGCTTCCGGAAGTGGAGGCGCAAGAGGTACTGGAAGTTTTCGAAACTTACGGACTGACGCACGGCGAAGCTGTTCCCATTGTCGATTCCTTGCGGTTGCGCCCCAAAGAGTGGGTCGACTTTATGATGCGCTTCGAATTGGGCCTGGAAGAGCCGGATCCCAAGCGCGCCGTGCGCAGTGCCAGCACCATCGCGGGCGCCTATATTGCAGGTGGCCTGATTCCGCTCGCGCCCTATATGCTGCTGGCGTCGGCCTCCACGGCCCTGATCGTATCCGTGGTTGCTACCATCCTGGCTCTGGCGATCTTTGGCGCGGTGAAGGCACAATACACGGGAATGCCGCTGGGAGCGGGCGCTATGCGAACGGCACTTATCGGCGGATTGGCGGCCGCTGCCGCGTTCGGTATCGCACGGCTGGTTTCTGGGGGAAAATAGAGAAAGCCGTTTATGTACGCTGGTATTGCCCTCGTAACCCTGCTCGCCTTTCAGACCAATCTCGCCGAACGGGGCCTGAAAGCGCTGGATGAAAAGCGCTATCCCGATGCCGTGGCAAGCTTAACTCAAGCCATCGCAGCCGATCCGAAAGACTACAGCCTGCACTTCAACCTGGCGCTAGCCTTCAGCCTGATGGGCAAGCATGCCGACGCGATTCCGGAATATAAGAAGACGTTGGAGCTGAAGCCGGATCTTTACGAAGCCGAGCTGAATCTCGGAATCTCTCTGCTGCGGGAGCGCCGGGCGTCCGAGGCCGTTCCTTATTTCACGGCGGCCGCTGGCCAAAAAGCCAATGACTACAGGCCAACTTACTACTTGGCTGCGGCGCTGCTGGGTTCTGGCGACTTCTCGAAATCCGAGCAGTCTTATGTAGCCGCGCTGGCCATCGATCCGAAATCACCCGATGCGGAGCTGGGCCTGGCGCATGCATTCGCCGGCCAGAATAAGCTCGAAGACGCCGCGACTCATTTCAAGAAGGCCGCCGAGTTGAACGCCGCTTATCGCGACGATCTGCTGGAGCTGGGGACCATGTATGAGACCGCCAAGCAGCCCGAGCAGGCCATGGCGATCTACCAGCAGTTTCCCGACAATCCCGGCGCGCAGGAGCGCCTGGGCGATCTGCTGCTCAAAGCCGGTAAAGCTGCCGACGCCATCCCGTGCTTCCAGATTGCGGTTGCGAAGTCGCCCACCGAAGCCAATCGCGCGGCGCTGGCCGAAGCCTATCTCAAGAACAATGAACCGAACAAAGCGCAGCCGCTGGTGGAGCAAATTCTTGCCGCCGATCCCGACAACTTCGAGATCCGCATGCTGCATGGACGCCTGATTCGCGACCAGCGCAAGTTCCCCGAAGCCGCAGCCGAGTTCGAGCGCGCTAGCAAGCTGAAGCCCGACTCCGAGCAGGCCTGGAGCGAATTGGCCGGGGTCCTGGTGATGGCCGAGAATTATCCGCCCGCCCTGGCCGCGCTCGACCGCATCGCGGCATTGAAGGCCGAGAAGCCGGGCCACGTTTTCCTGCGCGCCATTGTTTTAGATAAAACCCGGGATTTAAAGCCGGCCATCGAAAGTTACCAGCGTTTCTTACAGATGAGCCAGGGTGAAAATCCGAACCAGGAGTGGCAGGCCCGGCAAAGGATCAAGCTGCTTCAAAAGGAGGTCAACAACAAGTGACCCCCGCGCTCTTGGTCTTTTTTGCATTTACCGGCATCCTGGGCTTCGCCGATCTAGCCGCGCTGAAGTCGGAACCGGATCTCAACCGGCGGTCCGAACTGGCTCTGACGAATGCGGACGAAAAGATCGACGAGGCGCGACAGGCTTATCAGGCTGGAAACGAATCGGCCGAGGAGGCAGCCATCCTGGAAGTGGCGGAATCGGTGACGCTATCCTATGAAGCCCTGGGACAAACGCACGGAGCGCCGCGCAAGAGCCGATACTATAAGCGCGCCGAATTGAAGGTGACCGCGCTCATGCGCAGGCTCAGCGCCTTCCGCGATGAAGTGAGTTTCGATTTTCGTCCACGCGTGGAAGCGGCGCTAAAGAAGCTTTCAGACGTGCACGACGAGTTACTGTCCGATATTATGAGCAGGAAAAAGTAGAGGTTAACGGCCATGCGATATTTGGCAATCTTGCTGGTATGCGCCGCGTGCGGCTTCGCGCAGGAGCGCGACTACTTGACCGCGGACGAAGTGGATCAAATCCGGGAAGCGCAGGAACCGAACGCGCGTCTGAAGCTGTACATTCTCTTCGCGCGGACCAGGCTGGCCTTGTTGCAGCAATACTTGAGCAAGGAAAAGCCCGGGCGTGCCGCGCTGGTTCACGACACACTCGAGGATTACACGCGCATCATCGAGGCTATCGATACGGTGGCCGATGACGCACTGGTTCGCAAGCTGCCGCTGGACGTGGGAATGAAGGAAGTGGCCGCGGCCGAAAGTGAAATGCTGGCGTCCCTGCAAAAGATCGCCGACGCGCCGCCTAAGGATTTAGCGCGCTTTGACTTCGTCCTGAAGAACGCCATCGACACCACGTCCGACAGCAAGGAGCTCTCCGAGGAAGACCTGCATACCCGAGCCGGCGAGTTGACGGCTCAAGAGAAAAAAGAGAAGCAGGATCGAAAAGCCCTGGCCTCTGCCGAAGACAAGAAAGCCAAGAAGAGCCCCGAAGACAAGCCGGGCGTGATCAAGGCCAATGGGCAGAAGCCCCCCACGCTGTACAAACCGGGTGAGAAGCCTCCGGACCCAAATCAGTAGAAACCTAAGCTGTTCGCATCGCTTCCGTTTTATCCCCGCCAGCGATGGCCGCCTGCGCCGCTGCCAGCCTCGCGATCGGCACGCGATAGGGGGAACACGAAACGTAGTCCATGCCCACCCGATAGCAAAACTCCACCGAGCTGGGATCGCCGCCGTGTTCGCCGCAGATTCCGATTTCGAGATTGTGATTGGTTTTGCGGCCCAATTTCACAGCCTGCTCGATGAGCTTACCGACGCCTTCCTGGTCGATGGTCTGGAACGGATCGGCCTTGAAGATCTTTAGCTCTTCGTACTTCTTCGAAAACTTCGTGTAATCGTCGCGCGACATTCCGAGCGTGGTCTGCGTCAGATCGTTGGTGCCGAAGCTGAAGAACTGGGCCACTTCGGCAATCTGATCGGCCGTCAGCGCGCCGCGCGGAATCTCGATCATGGTGCCGATCAGGTACTTCATGTTCTTCATGCCGGCCTTTTCGAGCACTTCCTTCGCTACGCGTTCGACGATTTCCTTCTGCAAGGAAAGTTCTTTCTGGAACCCAACCAGCGGAATCATCACCTCCGGGATCACCTTGACGCCCTTCTTGGCCACCTGCACCACGGCTTCAAAGATGGCGCGCGCCTGCATCTCCGTAATTTCGGTATGCACGATGCCCAGCCGGCAGCCGCGGAAGCCGAGCATGGGATTGAACTCGTGCAGATCCTCCACGCGCTTGAGCAGCGCAGGCAATTTCTTCTTCAGCTCGCCCACCGGGATGCCGTAGTTTTCCGACATCTTCTTTTTCTCTTTGCCGCCCGCATGCGGAAGCAGTGCCAGATCCACCATCAGGTTTTCACGCTTGGGCAGGAACTCGTGTAGCGGCGGATCGAGCGTGCGGATGATTACCGGATAGCCGTCCATGGCTTCGAACAATCCGGCGAAATCCTTACGCTGCATCGGCAGAAGTTTTTGCAGCGCCTTGTCGCGCGTCTTGGGGTCTTCGGCCAGAATCATGGCCTGCATAAATGGAATGCGATCGGCCGCGAAAAACATGTGCTCGGTGCGGCACAGCCCGATGCCCTCTGCACCAAACTCGCGCGCAGCGATGGCGTCGCGCGGAATATCGGCATTGGCGCGGACCCCGAAATCGCCGCGGAACTCATCGGCCCACTTCATGAACTCGACGAACAACGGCGATTTGGGATCTGGCTCTTTCGTCTTGGCCTGGCCGAGATAAACGTCAGCGGTGGTTCCGTCGAACGAAATCCAGTCGCCCTCCTTGACCACCAGGTCCTTCGTTCCCACCTTCACCGTGAACTGCTTCTTGTGTTCTTCGATGTGCAGGGAGCCAGCTCCAACCACGCAAGGCAGGCCCATCCCGCGTGCAACTACCGCCGCGTGACTCGACTTGCCGCCCACCGCGGTTAGCACGCCCGCCGCCACTTCCATGCCGTGAATATCGTCCGGCGTGGTTTCTTTACGGATTAGGATTACCGGGCCCTTCTTAACGTTTTCGACCGCCTGATCGGCGTCAAAAACAGCGCGGCCAACTGCCGCCCCTGGCGAAGCATCAATGCCGTTCGCGATCTTGGTCAGCGTCTTGAGCGACGCCTGGTCGAACAGCGGATGCAGCAATTGATCCAGCTGCGGCGGGGCCACGCGCAGCACCGCTTCCTTCTTGTCTATCAAACCCTCCTTCACCATCTCGACGGCCACGCGCAGCGCGGCCGCGCCGGTGCGCTTGCCATTGCGCGTTTGCAGCATGAATAGCTTGCCGTTCTCGATGGTGAACTCGAAATCCTGCATGTCGCGATAATGCTTTTCGAGGCTCGTCGTAATGTCGCGCAGCTGGCGATATGCATCGGGCATGATGGCTTCCAGATCGGAGATCGGCCTTCCGGTACGAATGCCCGCCACCACGTCCTCGCCTTGCGCGTTCAACAAGAACTCGCCCCAAAATACCCGCTCGCCGGTGGAGGGATTGCGCGTGAATCCGACGCCGGTGCCGGATGTTTCGCCCATATTGCCGAACACCATGGCTTGCACGTTCGCCGCAGTGCCGATCTCATCGGGGATCTTCTCCATGCGCCGGTAAGTCACCGCGTTCTTGCCCCACCAGGAGCGGAACACGGCATCGCGCGACATAGCCAACTGCTCGCGCGGGTCCTGCGGAAATGGCTTTCCCGTTTCCTTCTTAACCAGCTTCTGATAATCGCCGATGATGACCTTCAAATCGTCAGCGGACAGGTCGGTGTCCAGCTTGGCCTTCACCTTCTTTTTGCGCTCATCGAAGATGTGATCGAACTTGTGCATGTCGATATCCAGCGCCACCTCGCCGAACATCTGGATGAAGCGGCGATAACAGTCGTAGGCGAAGCGCGGATTGGCGCTGTTCTTGGCCAGGCCTTCGACGGACTTGTCATTCAACCCCAGATTGAGGATGGTGTTCATCATGCCGGGCATGGAGAACTTGGCGCCGGAGCGCACGCTCACCAGCAGCGGATCGGTGGCGTCGCCGAGCTTCTTTCCCATCTTCTTTTCGAGGCCGGCCAGCGCCTGGGCGATCTCGTCGCCGATCTCCTTCGGGACGCTGTTCTTGTTCTGGAAATAGATGTTGCAGACTTCGGTGGAGATAGTGAAGCCAGGGGGCACGGGCACGCCTGCGCGGCTCATCTCGGCCAGCCCAGCGCCTTTTCCGCCGAGGACATCTTTCATCTTGCCATCGCCGTCGGCGGTGCCGCCGCCAAATGCGTAAACGTATTTTTTCATGATTGCCTTTCTGTAACGATTTCCGAAAAGTCGGCTACGTCCGAAAATTCCTGTAGTAGATTGTGCAGCAGTGCAAGCCGGTTGCGCCGGATGCTGGGGTCGTCCGCGTTGACGAGCACCTTATCGAAGAACAGGTCGACTTTGGGCCGCAGCGGGCCGATGCGGGCTTCGAGCGGTTGGCCTTGTGTTCCGAGGATCGCGGCGTGAAGCTCCATCTCGGGTCCAGGTTCGAGCAGTTCAGCCTGGAACGTTGAGTCGGCGAACTGGGCCTGTTTCAGAATATTCTTGATCCGCTTGAAACTGGCGGCAATGGGCTCGAAGTCCGGCGTCGCGCGGACCTCCTTAACGCGTTTGAGCCGCGCTTCGAGATCGAGCAGATCGGTCCAGCCGGCAGCCATGCAGGCGCGGACTTCGTCGTAAGCGAAGCCACGGACATCCCGGAAATAGTATTCAACGCGGTCACGCAGGAACTCGCCCTCTAGCGGCGGGGCGTTTTTGATTTTCCCTTCGACGATGATTCGCACGACGCCCTGCGCGGCGCGACGAAGCCCAAATGGGTCTCTCGATCCGGTGGGGGTCATGCCAACCTTCAGGCATTCCGTCAGCGTGTCCCATTTGTCGGCCAAGCTAAGAATGCGGCCGGCGTGGGTCGACGGGATCTCGTCCTCCATGCTGAGAGGCTTGTAGTGATCGTAGATCGCCCGAGCTACGTCTTCAGGTTCTCCTTGAGCCCGCGCGTAAAGGCCGCCGACGATGCCTTGGAGATCGGTAAACTCTTTGACCATGTCGGTAGTCAAATCACACTTGCACAACAAGGCTGCGCGCTCGCTGCCTCCAAGCTGTTTCACCAGTTCGACAACGCGCAGTGTTTTGTCGTAGTAAGAGCCTAGCTTCGCTTGGAATGTGACGCTTTTCAGGTCTTCCAGCCGCGCGGCTAGCGCCTTTTTCTGATCCTGATTCCAGAAGAATCGTGCATCGTTGAACCGCGCCCGAAGCACCTTTTCGTTGCCTTGCCGAACCAACCCATCGGGATCGGATTCGGTGTTCATCACTGCGATGAAGTGGGGCGCGAGTTTGCCGTCGGCGTCTTCTACTGAAAGGTACTTCTGGTGATGCCGCATCACCGTTACGAGGACTTCCTGCGGCAGGTCGAGATAACTGCGGTCAAAGCTGCCGAGAATCGGGGTAGGGAACTCGGTGATATACGTCAGGGTGTGTAGAAGGTCCGGGTCGGGCTTGACGCGCACCGAGATGCCCGACTCGATCCTGTCGCGGCGTTCCGTCGCCGACAGAATCACGCCATTGGCTCTTAGCTTTTGGCTGAAACTGGCAATGGTTACTGGAATGGATGCTTTGCCTAAAACCCGATGGCCCCTTGTGGTGTTGCCCGATTGCACGCCACCGATCTCGAACGGGACGACTTCGTCTCCCAGCAGGGCAACGAGCCATCGGACGGGCCGAATGAACCGCTCGGTTCCTTTTCCATTCCAAACCATGGTCTTAGGCCACTGAATCTTCAGTATTAGATTTGGCAACTCCCGCGCGAGGATTGCCACTGTGGGCTGGCCTTGGGTTCGTTTTTTAAAAGCGAAGTATTCACCCTTCGCCGTGCCTTCGGTTCCTAACTGGTCGGGTGTTGTACCCATTTTCTTAGCGAAACCGGCAGCGGCGCCCCCGCCAGCCCTCGTCGCCGGACCCAACACCAATTCTTCAACATCCGCCTGACGTTCCAGTAATCCATCCGCCCGCAGGACTAATCGTCGCGGCGTGGCATCCACGGAAGTGACCCGGCCGCCCAAAACCTGCTGGTCAAGAAGCACTTGAAACATATCCTGCAAATTGTTCAATGCAGGAACAATCATCCAGTCAGGGATCTCTTCAGTTCCGATCTCAAGCAAAAAAGGCAGGCTCACGCGGCAGCTTCCTTCTTCGCCCCGATTTCGACCATCCATGCGTCCGCAACACCCAGTGCCAGCCTCCGTACTCGCCCGATCACGCCCACCCGCTCGGTCACGCTAATGGCTCCGCGCGAATCGAGCAGATTGAAGATGTGCGAACACTTGAGCACTTGATCGTAAGCGGGCAGAACCACGCCGCTTAACTTCGTCAGCCGCTGGCATTCCTTCTCATGCAGATCGAATAGCTGCCAAAGCATCCCGACATCGGCCAGCTCAAAGTTGTACTTTGAAAATTGCTGCTCGTCTTTGAGACGTACGTCGCTGTACAAGAATCCGGGCGCCCACACGATGTCGTACACGCTGTCGACATTCTGCAGGAACGCAACGATGCGCTCCAGCCCGTACGTCAGCTCGGCCGGGATCAAATCCAGATCGAACCCGCCGCATTGCTGGAAATAGGTGAACTGCGAAATCTCCAGCCCGTCCAGCATCACTTGCCAGCCGATGCCCCACGCGCCCAGCGTCGGCGCTTCCCAGTTGTCTTCTTCGAACTTGATGTCGTGCTTCGAAAGATCGATGCCGATGGCCTGCAAGCTGCCGAGATACAGATCGATCACGTCGGCCGGCGCCGGCTTCAGGATCACCTGCAATTGCTGGTGCTTGTACAGCCGGTTCGGATTTTCACCATAACGGCCATCGGCCGGGCGACGGCTCGGCTGAACGTACGCCACCTTGTACGGGGACGGTCCAAGAACCCTCAGAAATGTTTCGGGCGCCATAGTGCCCGCGCCCACCTCCACATCGTAGGGCTCTTGAATGATGCAGCCGCGATCGGACCAATATTTCTTGAGCGCGAGCACGGTCTCTTGAAACGTCAGAGGAGCGCTCAAAGGGCGTCACTCCTGCTCATAAAGCCTCCGCTTGTCACAAGGCCTCCAAGATCGACGTCGTTCGCAGCTTCCGCTCCACGTGATCTTCGATCAGACGGTTCAGCGCACGCCTGACATCGGCGCCGGTTTCCTTGGCCCACGGCCGGGCGGTCATTTGCTGGATCGGTGTCACAAGCATCTCTTCTATGATGGCGCGTGAATCGGCACTCACGCGTAGCTCAGGCAAGAGCCCCGCCAACCGCACGGCCCAGAGCGCGAAGTACGTCACAGCGGCCCACACGTTGCCGCCCGCGTGCAGTGAATCCAAAACGGCGATCAGCAGGCGAAAATGCCGCTCGTTGGCTTCGTTGGGTGGCAGCAACTGCTCGGTAATTTCCGCCAGATAATCGAGCGCGACACTCGATTCGTAGTTTGACGCCAACGCGAACTGCGATTGCGTCAGTTCGCAGGAATTCAGGCTAACCAGCTCGCGATTCTCCTTCTGATAGTACGAGACCGTCGCATGCGACAGCCGCTCCAGCCCAGACCCGAAGCTGCTTTTCGGCCGGCGCGCCCGCCGCGCCACGCCCCTCAGCTTGCCCTGATCGCGCGTAAAGAAGCTAACAATGAGGTCGGCTTCACGGAACGGATAAGTCTGCAGGATGAAGCTGTCGCTCATTCGAGCGGGCATTCGGGCGAAGGCACTTTAAGTGACTAGATTAGCAGATTTGGACAAGCCGAATAGGATGTCGGACGGCCTAGGTTGTCGGCGATGAGACAGCGCCAACATGACTTGCTTCGGGCGAAATAAAGAGCTGTCCGGTTTCTTTGGCGAGAAGCACCCACAGGCCGTACATATCCCAGACCGAGATCAGCAGAAAGACGGCCATCGCGCCCACGGAGCCGCGACCCAGCCACACGCACAACAGTATCTTCGAAAGGAACGTCGCTGCGCCTGCGTAGCGAGCCCACTCCTTTTGGCGACCAAGGGCCCAACCCGTGACGTAGTACAGGCTCGAAAAGACAAGTAACGCCGTCGCCAAGAACCAGGTGACAAACGTGACCCCTGAGATTTCGTGAGACCCCGGGACGGGGTTCGACGCCGGACCCGCGGGCACCAGAAAATGAGTCAACATCAGGGCCAATGCGCTGCAGCCGGCCCCGCCGACCCAGCCCGCCAGAGCGACTTTCTTGAGCCCTTTCGCCAGCAGGTTGACGTGGCGCAGGGCATCCTCTTGGCGCTGGATGAAGAATGAGCTGCTAGCCATCACTCTGGAATATCGGCTTGGGCTCAACTATCCTTTAATGAATGGGCGGCGAATCCGCAACTGCCGGGATTTGTGCTACTTGCGTGCACATGCGCCGGGTGACCTCCGATCGCGGCTCCCTCTTCTATTTATGCCAGCTTTCGAAGGTGGACCCCGCCTTCCCGAAGTATCCCAAGTTGCCGGTGCTCCAATGCTCCGGATATGAACGCGACTATTGAAGACACACGAATTCAGCAGATGTTCTGGAGTAGCATGGAAAAGCACCTAAATCGAGAGGATAAGAATGGCCTACTCTGCCGAGATAAGCCGGACCTCCGGCCGGAAAAAGGCGGACGCACTTGCCGATGCGATCAATCACCTTTTACAAAACCTTGTCTTTCGGTGTGCAAAAGAACAAGGTATACGGGACTACTTCAGCATAGGTGTGATCGGCTACGGAAACAAGGTTGGCCCTGCTTTCGCAGGATCGCTAGCCGGAAGAGAGATTGTACCGATCAGCGATGTAGGCAACATGCCTGCCAGGGTCGAAGAGCGGATAAAGAAATCAGACGACGTGGCAGGCGGTATTCTGGAACAAATTTTCTGGATCGTCCACGCCGCCGATCAAGTTGAGTGGATCAGAGACCTCGCAATTACTATCCGCACTTCGATCGGTCCTGAGCGCGGCCTGATCGGGGCGCGCGTGAATTTGGCATCTCCTCCCAACCGCTCCTCGTGCAGGTTATCACCACAGCCCCATTTATCCGGACATGAACGCAAGGCTCTCAGGGAGCGCAGCCCGTCGCGATAAGTACTTTATTTGCGAGTTCGCAAATTCGTGTATTGCTCAATCTTCGGAGCGGCCCGCGCGACTGCACCAGGATCTGCTTTCGAACTACCGTGATATCCTCGGCTCGCGCCGCCGAGTCGGACTGCAATCCCGTCTCGCCCGCCGTAAGCTGGACGTGCGTCGGGGCGCCTTTGTGAATACTCGTTGTCAGAGGGACAACCAAGACCGTGTCAGCCCGTTCATGACGATTCCGGGCATCCACCGACACAATAACCAAGGGCCGGCGGCCTTTTTCCGGTGGATCCGAAGGTAGCTGCGCAAACCATATTTCGCCACGAAGAGGAGATCGTGTGGATGGCACTTATCGCCCGCGCTGGAATTCGTTCGTGGCAAAGTCGCCCCATTCGGCAAGCTCGGCCGCTTGCTGGTCCGACAGCGAGGAGTAATAAGCATCGACAGACTTCGCGATCTTCGCCCGCTCCTCTTGTCGGCGAACGGCTTGTAAGATTTCCTCCAGAATGGATGAGATGGACGCTGCACGGCGGCGCTTGCGGATCGTCTCGAGAAAGGCTATCGACTCTGGCGACAGCGTGTAACTCTTCTTGGCTTTGCGTTCCGCTCGCTTCGTTGAGCTAGGCACAGTAATCCTACCTTCAATCATACCGCCGTGCGCACCGGATGGTCGGGTTGGGGTGGCCCCTACTTCGCGAGTGACCTCGCCGCCGCCAGCGCCGTCTCGTAATTCGGATGATCGGCCACTTCTTTCACGTATTCCACGTGCTTGATAGTGTCGTCTTTATCCAACACGAAAATCGCGCGGCTCTCGATCCGCATGTCTTTAATGAGCGTCCCATACTGCTCGCCAAACGAGCCGGACCGGTGATCGGACAGCATCTTGACTTTGTCCACTCCGTAATTCCCGCACCAGCGCTTCTGCGCAAACGGCAGATCCATGCTGATGGTGAAAATCGCCACGCCCGGCAGCTGCGCGGCTTCTTCATTGAACCGCTTAGTCTGCGCGTCGCACACCGGCGTATCGAGCGAGGGCACCACGCTGAAAATCCGCACGGCCTTTCCAGTCGCCGCCAGGTTTACGGGCTTCAATCCGTCATCCACCGCGTTGAAATCGGGCGCCTTTTCACCGGCCTTCAACTCCGGCCCTAACAGGGTCAGCGGATTGCCTCTCATCGTCGTAGCTCCAGGTCTCTCCATGGTTCTCCTCAGGGTGTTTTGATTGGAACACCTATTGTAGCAACTCGTCGAGCTTGGCCAATTGGCTGGTTGGCAGTTGGCACGTGTAGTTGCTGCAAACGTACGCTGTGGGTTGGCCGTCCAATGCATGCATGCTCGACGCACCGGGGAAAAATGGCGCGCCGGCGCGAAGCGTGATGGTGTGCGGCAGAAATCTCGAGCGAACGTGCTTAAGAAATTCCGCAGTCTCGCCCGCCAAAACCACCTCGCGCCGAGAGGCCAGATAATAGTCCAGGCCCACCAACATCTGCGGCACCGCAACCGTTTGCTGCGCGATTTTCGATCCCAGCGCGCGCAGCGTTCGTTCCGCTGCTTCCCGATACTCCGCGCGATCGGTGAAATGCGCGAGCCGGAGCAGATCCACCAGTGCAACCGCGTTGCCCGATGGCTCAGCGCCGTCGTAATCGTCCTTCATGCGCAGCACCAGGTTGCGATCGCCCGCAGCCGTGCTGAAGAACGCGCCATCCGTCTTGTCCTCGAACAGCTCCAGCATCTTCGATGTCAGACGCATCGCGGTCTCGATGTGCCGCGCATCGAAGCCGGCTTCATAAAGATCCAGCAGCGCGCCGATGAAAAACGCATAGTCGTCCAGGAAACCTGCAATCGCCGCGTCGCCATCGCGATACCGTCGCAACAGTGTTCCCGACGTCGCATCGTACATGCGCCTCAGGATGAAGTTCGCTGCCCGCTCGGCCGCGCCGAGGTACCGCTCATCGTCCAACACCTGCGCGCCCTTGGCGAACGCGGAAATCATGAGCCCATTCCAGGCCGTGAGAATCTTGTCGTCCAGGTGCGGACGCACGCGTCTCGATCGGATGGCCAGCAGCGCCTCCTTCGCGGGCTTTAACTCCGCTTCGGTGGCATCGTCCAAGGCTCTGCGCAAGTACAGAATGTTCTTGCCCGTGAACTCGCCATGCGGATCGTCGGGGACGTTGCCGTTCGGCTCCACGCCATAGATCGCGGCCACTCTCGGGAACTCCTTGAGCTCCTCCGCGCTCCACACATAGAACGCGCCCTCGCCCTTTTCCTTCGGATTCGCCGGATCGATCACGCTATCGGCATCCTCCGCCGAATAAAAACCGCCTTCGCTATCCGTCATGTCCCGCAACACATAATCCAGCGTGCTGCGGGCGATTTTCGCGTAGAACGGATCGTGCGTGATCTGGAACGCTTCTAAATAAGAGACGGCCAGCTGCGCCTGATCGTACAGCATCTTCTCGAAATGCGGCACAAACCAGCGCTCATCGACGGAATAGCGGTGAAATCCGCCGCCCAATTGATCGTGCATGCCGCCGTTGGCCATCGCGCGCAAGGTGGCGAGCGTCATCTCCAGCGCGTCTTCTTTTATGTCCGCGTCAGGCGATCCGCCATCGGCCGCGCCAACCGAATATCGCAACAGGAAATTGAAAACCACCGGACGGGGAAACTTCGGCGCGCCGCCGAATCCGCCATGCGCCGAATCGAACATCCTACGGAAGTGCTGGAATCCAGAATCCAGAATCGTGGCGTCCGGCAAGACGCCCGATGAAGCGGACGCGCCGGAATACCGCGCCAATTGTGCGATCACATCGCCGCTCGATTCCACGATGCGCCCGCGTTCCTTCTGCCACGCCTCCGCGATCCGTTGCAAAATCGCGCCGAACCCGGGCCGCCCATAGCGATTATCCGGCGGAAAATACGTACCGCCAAAGAACGGCTTCAGCTCCGGCGTCAGGAACACCGACATCGGCCAGCCGCCTCCGCCCGTGGACGCTTGAACGAACGTCATGTAGATGCGATCCACATCCGGCCGCTCCTCGCGATCCACCTTCACCGGCACGAACCAGCGATTCATGATGGCCGCCAGCTCTTCGCTCTCGAATGACTCGCGCTCCATCACGTGGCACCAATGGCACGTAGAGTAGCCGACAGACAAAAAGATGGGCTTGTCTTCCGCGCGCGCCTTCGCAAACGCGGCCTCACCCCACGGATACCAATCCACCGGATTGTGCGCGTGCTGCTGCAGGTAAGGACTCTTCTCAGTGACCAGATGATTCGCCAATTGTGTTCTCGCGTTTCTCGCCTTTCCACTGTAGCGTGCATGTCCGTAATCCGTCCGTGGAGGCGTGCGCGCATTGTGGCGCAAGCACTCGTGCTTGCAGCGTTCACACTCGTGTGAACGATTGTTGTGTTGGCACGATTGCCAACACGGCACGCAAGAGTGCGTACGCCACACGATGCTTGTATCGATAAGGTGGCTGTGGGCTGCCGAGACACGCCCCAGCGTCCCGCTAGCGCAGCTTCGCGTACTCCGCTCTGGCTTTCTTCAGAACCGGAACGCCCGGATCGGCATCCTTCCACAGCGTGAGAAAATTTTGATACTCTGTTCTCGCCTTCCCGCCATCTCCGGAAAGCGCATACGCCCGGCCCAGCCCCAAGTGCGCCAGTGGACCGATCAGTTCGTTCTGCACCAGCCCCGGCCACGCCAGCATCTTCTGGAATTCAGCGGCCGCGGCCCTGCCATTGTTGGCTGCCAGGTACGCTTCCCCTCGCACATAGATCGGAAAAAGCACCAACGACACCTCCTGCCCGGTCTGTCCCAGTTCGTAGGGCGTCGCGGCGGCCAGGGCTTCGATGGCATTCTCGGGTTCACCGCGTTCCAGCGCGACGGACGCCCGGATTACAGGCAGCGAGTTATATTGCACCGGCGTATTTTCCGGGTATCGCTTGCCGAGATCGTCCACCAGGCGTGCGACGTCCGCGGACGCTCCCGCCATCGCCAGCACCGCAGCCGACAGCGTCTCCACATCCGGACCGTCCCCCAGTGCCAGTGCATCCTTGGCTTGGCGCTTCGCCAAATCCAGATTACCCACCAGCGCTTCACGCACCGCAGCCTCGGCCTCATACGCGGGAACCGTTCCCTTGTGTCCCGATCGCGATGCGGCTTCCTCGGCACGCTTGGTCAACTCCCTCGCTTGCGCAAAATGTCCGCCATAGGCAGCGGTGTCCGATTCAAAGGAAAAGATTAGGTCGTCGGAGTCCGACTTTTTCAGCGCCTCGGAAACCTCCCTCTGCATTCCGCCCGCATCGTGCCTCAGAAACTCAAGCAGATAAAGATTGTCATCAAGGAAAGAAGAACCGAGTTTACGGCTCTCCGCTTCGTGCGCGATGGCCATGGCATCGTCCAGGCGATTCAGGAAAAGATACGCAACGAACAAGTTTGAATAGCTCTTCGCCGCTCCGGGAGTGAGCTTCATCGCTTCCAGGTGTGCGGCCAGGCTCTGGTCATAGTGGCCCAGACAGGCCTCCATGCCGCCCAGATTCGTGAATCCGGAGGATTGGCGCGGGTAGACCCGGGTGGCCAGCACCAGCGATTTGCGCGCTCCTTCGCAATCTCCCAGCACCAAGGCGTAATAGAAGGCCTCAATGCCGAGCCGCTCCCGCTCGCTGACGCGCTCGCGCAATTGGTAAGCTTTGCGGATGTTATCCGCGGCCTGGGAACTTTCGTCGTGGTTGAAGTAATCCACTCCCAGCCCTTCATAAGCCGAGGCGAAGCTCGGATCCAGGCGCACGGCCCGCTGGTACAGTGACACCGCTTCCGCGCCCTGGTTCAAACCTTCGGCCCGGCGGCCAAGACTGTAGGCCTGCAACGCTTCGAGCGAAGGCGTGGTCACGCTTTCCGGCGCCACGTCGTATTTCTGGACAGAGGCCAGCGATTCACCCAGCTTGCGGCGGGTCTCGGAAGCTATGTTTCCCAAAGCGTCCAATACATGGTTCTTGTCGGCGGCCTGGGCCACGGAGCTCGATAACGTCTCAGCCGTGGAGCAATTGGTCGCGTTCAAAGTGAGCAGGTAGCGCGTGCCAACCTGTGCGATGGATCCATCCAGCACCGCTGAGCTCGCCGTCCGCTGGCATACTTCTCGTGCCACTTCGGGCGTTAGTTGCGCGTCCTTGGTCTTCGTCATCAGCGCCAGGGTCTGAGCGACGCTCTGATCGGGGAGCAAATTCAAAAAGGGCGATTGTTGCAATTGCGCCAAAAGTCCTTGCCGCAGCGTGCCGTCGAAGACCGGGTCGCCGGTGCGGTTGGCGAAATCGGCCAGCACCACTGTATCCTTGGTGGTCAACTTGGGTGCACGATGAGTGAGGAAATAAGCCACTGCCCCTGTTGCTACAATCCCGAGCGTCGCCACAATGGCCAGCGCCGCCGCCACGATCGCTTTGTTCCAGGATCCCGGCGGCGTCAACTTAACCAGCGCCGAGCTCTCTTCAATCACTACGCGTGACCGCGAGTGGCTCCGGACAACGAAATCCTCTTCCTTCTCTAGCCTCGACTCTGGGATTGCCACCGTCGCCGGGATGCTCCGCACCTTCTGGGCGAACCGATACCCCCGGCCGGGCACGGTAACGATGTAGGCGGAATCCTGCGCCCGCTCTCCCAACGCTTTTCTGAGCTGGAATATGTGCTGCGCCAGGTTCGATTCTTCCACGAACGTGTCCGGCCACAGCAGCTTCATCAGGTCGTCTTTTACCACCACCTGTCCGTCGCGCTGGGTCAGAGCCAGGAGCAGATCGAAGGCCTTCGGAGAGAGCGGAATGGGCAGCTCGCCGCGCAGCAGGAGGCGCTGTTCCGGATCGATCCGGAAGGGGCCGAACTCCAGTAAGTGCTTGACTGAGTTATCCATAGCAGCCTTAAGAAACTATTCAAAACTTATTAATCGCTTCTTGAAGACTTTTGAGCCGCGCTTCGGCCAAGATGGGTTCGGTTCAGCGAAAAACGGTCCAATACCCGAGTCAAGCATTGCGAGGAAGTTTATCATGATCGGGCCGCGCGGCAGAGGGTGGGCCGTACCACCACCGCTCATAAGAAGGTTGAGCTGACGTTTAGAAAGCTATGACGGCGAACTGAGATCGACGCGACGCACTGGAGGCGACAACATTCCGTTCTCACGATTTCGCCGCTGGGTGCTGGAGCTGGGGAGAATTGTGACCGTTCATAAGAGGACCGAAATCACCATCGAAACCGACCATGTCGTTGTGGTCCGCCGCCGGAGCTCCCGTCGAGTCTGGTGCAGCGAGTGCGGCCACGAAGTAGAGGTGGTTGGTTTATCGGAAGCCGGTCTGTCTCAAATAAGCACCATTGCCGGAGGCACGCAGCCGCTTATTGGCGAGTCCAGCGGAATCGAGGGATGGCACGTTTTCGAAGATCGGGACGGATCGCTGGTGATTTGTCTGAAGTCGGTACTGAAGTCGAGGCCAGAGTGAGGCTTCTCAGGAGAAAAGTCATGAACAGAAAAACGCTACTGCTTTTTGCGGCATCCCTTCTTGCGACATCGATGATGGCCTATGGCCAGACGCCGGTGGTCCGCAGCGCCATCATCAATTCCACCACCAACCAGATCACCATCGCGGGATCAAGCCTGTTGCCTGCATCCGGTTCACCGGTCGTGTATCTGGATGGCGAGCTGTTAACGCTGGTCTCATCCAGCAGCACTAAGATTGTCGCCACGATGCCTGCGTTGCCGGCCGGATCGTTTCGTCTGGTGGTTGGGGCCGGAGTATTCGATGTGACCAACGGCGCCGTCGGCCCAGCCGGACCGGCGGGTGCAACGGGCGCAACAGGCGCGAAAGGTCCTGCTGGGCCCGCGGGTCCGCAAGGGCCGTCGGGATCGCTCACCTTGCCGTTCAGCGGGACCGCATCCAACAGCACCAACTGCGTCTTCTGTATCACCAACACGGCTCCCGAGCATCCCGCGATCGCCGGCCAAGGTGGGCAAGCACTGTCCGGCGCAAACACCGGGGGCACGGGAGTTGGCGCGTATGGAGGACCTTCCAATGGTGGCGACACCCGCGAAGGCCAAGGCGGCGTTGGCGTCTACGCCGTGGGCGGAGAGGGCACCACCCCCAACGATACCGGAGGTATTGGCGTCAATGCCGTCGGCGGTGACTCCACCGTCAGCGGCGGCTCCAGCGGAACCTCCGATTACGGAGGCATTGGCGTCAATGCCGTCGGCGGTAAGGCCATCGTATTCGGGGGCACCGGCATCTTGGCGACTGGAGGCGCTTCCGAAGCGGCGGGCGATGGCATTGATGCATATGGGGGAACGGGATCGATAATGGGAGGCTCTGGAATATACGCCGTGGCCGGCAACTTCGAGGTGGCCGGCGAGTTCCAGGGCGATGTGAATGTTTCTGGCGCTTTCAGCAAATCCAGCGGCTCGTTTAAGATCGATCATCCGCTGGATCCGGCCAACAAATATCTCTACCACTCCTTCGTCGAATCGCCGGACATGATGAATATTTACAACGGCAACGTCACCACGGATGGCAGCGGAACCGCCGTCGTCAGCATGCCACTCTGGTTCGAGGCTCTCAACGCGGATTTCCGCTATCAACTCACGGCGATCGGCCAGTTTGCTCAAGCCATGGTCGCGACAAAAATGAACAACGGCAGCTTCACCATCAAGACCAACAAGCCAGGAGTGGAAGTTTCCTGGCAGGTAACCGGCATTCGTCAGGACGCTTGGGCCAACGCCCATCGCATCCAGGTTGAAGTGGAGAAGGCGGCGCAGGACCAAGGTCATTATCTGCATCCGGAACTATTCGGGCACGAAGGCGAACCGAACATCGCGGAAATGCATCATCCACGGCCGCCGGCACAGGCACCCGTGCAATAAGGAGACGACTCATGAACGGAAAAACGCTGCTGCTTTTTGCGGCATCGCTGATGGCCTATGGCCAGACGCCAGTAGTCCGCAGCGCCATCATCAATTCCGCAACCAACCAGATCACCATCGCGGGATCGAGCCTGTTGCCTGCGTCCGGTTCGCCGGTCGTGTATCTGGATGGCGAGCTGTTAACGCTGGTCTCATCCAGCAGCACTAAGATTGTCGCCACGATGCCTGCGTTGCCGGCCGGATCGTTTCGTCTGGTGGTTGGGGCCGGAGTATTCGATGTGACCAACGGCGCCGTCGGCCCAGCCGGACCGGCGGGTGCAACGGGCGCAACAGGTCCGGCAGGACCAGCGGGTGCACAAGGTCCAGCGGGAACGATTACGTTGCCGTTCAGCGGAAGCGGGGCGGGCGTCGGCAACGCGGTCTTGAACATCACGGATACAACGCCAGGCCATTCCGCGGTCGCCGGTCATGGCGCGCAGGCGCTGGCTGGCGCCGAAACCGGAGGCAGCGGCGTTGGCGCTTACGGCGGACCTTCCAACGGCACCGATGCCGTCACCGGCTTCGGCGGAACCGGGGTCTATACGGTAGGCGGAACGGGCACCGCTCCATCCGATGTCGGTGGCATCGGGCTCAACGGCTATGGCGGCGACGCCCCAGGCCAGTTAGCCATCGGCGGCCCGGGTGTTAAGGCTACTGGGGGCAATGCCGTCGGCGAGTTCGCCCAAGGAGGCGACGGAATCGACGCGACTGGGGGAACAGGAGGGTTCGCCGGAGGCGATGGGATCTACGCTGTGGCCGGCGTCAGTAACCTCTCGTCCCTAAGCCCCTATGCGGGCGTTTTCAATGGCGATGTCGACGTTGAGGGCGCCCTCAGTAAGTCCAGCGGCTCTTTTAAGATCGATCATCCGCTCGACCCGGCGAACAAGTATCTCTACCACTCCTTTGTCGAATCGCCCGACATGCTGAACATCTACAACGGCAACGTGACAACCGACTCAAGCGGAACAGCCATCGTCAGCATGCCGGCGTGGTTTGAAGCACTCAACATGGATTTCCGCTATCAGCTCACCACCATCGGCCAACCCGCCCAAGCCTGGATCGCTTCGGAGATCACCAACGGCAGCTTCACCCTCAAAACCAGCAAGCCAGGTGTGAAGGTTTCCTGGATGGTCACCGGCATTCGTCAGGACGCTTGGGCTAACGCTCATCGCATTCAGGTGGAAGTGGAAAAGACGGCGAAGGATCAAGGCCACTACATCCATCCCGAGCTATTCGGGCACCAAGGTGAACCGAGCATAGTGCAACTCCATCATCCGCAGCCGCCGGCGCCAGCGGTTGAGCAATAAGGGCGTGGTTAAGGTTCACTTCAACCTGGCGTACTCCGCCTTGGCTTGTGTGAGGACCGGTATGTCCAAATCGGCGTCTTTCCACAGAGCGAGAAACTCCTCATAAGCGGCCGCGGCTTTGCTCTTTTCACCGGCTAAAGCGTAAGCCCGGCCTTGGCCCAGATGCGCCAATGCGTCAATCGGCTCGTTCAGTGCGAGCCCAGGATGGTCGAGAATCCTCTGGAACTCGACGGAAGCGGCCAGACCTTGCTTCGCTGCCAGATACGATTCGCCTCGCAAATAGACCGGGTAAAGAGTGAAAGTGGCGGACTGACTGGTTTCCCCTAGTTCGTAGGGCACTGATGCCGTCAAAGCCTGGATGGCTTTGCCGCTCTCATTTTCTTGCAGCGCGACCGCCGCATAGATGGGCGGTAGGGAGTTGAACTGTACGATGGTGTTTTCCGGGAAGCGTCTACCCAGATCGCCCGCTAACCGCAAGGCCTGGGATGAGTCGCCGGCCAGAGCCAGCGCCATCGCCGACATCGCTTCAACCTCCCGGTCATTGGACGCTGCGAGCGCGGACTTGGCTTGCTGCTTCGCCAGACTCCGGTTGCCCACCAGTGCCTCCCGCACCGAGGCTTCCGCCTCGTAGGCCGCGGCGGTTTCCGGCTTATCGGCGCGCTGGGCGGAGGCGGCTGCACGCCGCGTCAGATCCCGTGCCTTCGCGAATTGTCCGGCATGCGCCGCGGTGTCGGATTCGTGGTAGAGGATCAGATCATCCCATCCCGGCTTGCCAATCAACTCCGCTGCCTCACGCTCCATGCTCGCCGCGTCATGCTGCAGGAAATCGACCAGGTAGAGATGTCGATGCATGAAGGGGCTATCCAGATGACGGGTCCGTGCCTCCCGAGCCGTAGCCTTTGCTTCCTCCAGACGATTCAGTTCCAGGTATGTGTTGACGATGTTCCCGAGAACGAGAGCATTTTCGGGATTCAGCTGAAATGCCTCCTGGATAGCGGCCAGGCCCTTGCCGTACTCCCCAAGAAAGCCATCCACCACCCCCAGATTACCCACGGCAAATTGATCGCGCGGATAGATTCGCGCCCACAATTCATACGTCTTGCGCGCCGCCTCCATATTTCCGGTAGCCATCGCTTCATGACTCGCGGCAATGTAGAGCTTCTCGCGCTCGCTTAACCGTTCGCGAAGTTCGTAGGCCTTTTGGAGATTCTCTGCCGCCCGGTCCGGTTCGTCCATGTTGTAAAAGTTGATCCCTAAACGCGCATACGCCATGGCAAAGTTCGGGTCCAGATGAATCGCCTGTTGGAACAACGGGATTGCGGCGGGGTAATCGTTCTTCGCGATCATCGTCTGATAACCGGCGCTATAGGCTTTCAGGCCTTCCAATGATTTGGTCGTCACGTTCTCGGGCGGAGCGTCAAATTTTTCGATGGAGGCCAGGGACTCGCCCAGCCTCTGGCGCATGTCTCGAGCTACCGTTCCCAAGGCCTCCAAGACATGGTCCTTATCCATAGCCTGCGCGTCCGCCATGCCGAGAGCTTCCCCGTCGGCGCAGTTGATCGCCTTGAGAGTCAAAAGGTAGCGCGTGCCTACTTGAGCGATGGATCCATTCAATACTGCCGTGCTCCCAGTGCGCTGGCAGACCTCGCGCGACAACGCGGGAGTTAATTGCGTGTCTTTGGGCTGAGCCATGAGCGAAAGCGTTTGGGCGATGCGCTGGTCGGAGAGCAGATTTAAATACGGCGATTGATCCAGTTGCGCCGAGAGCCCCTGCCGCAGCGCCCCGTCGAAGACCGGGTCGCCCGTAACATTGGCAAAGTCAGCAACCACGATGGTACTTTTGTCCGTCAGCTTGAGCCTGCGCGGGAAATAGCGATAGGCGACAAAGGCCAGCGCCACAAGCACGACAGTCGCGGCAACCACTGCCTTACTGCGGACACCACGGACAGGCGCTGAGGTCTCCGCCACAATCGCTCGCTCTTGGGCCGCGCCCTCTTGGGTCACTTCCTCTTGGGTCACATCATCTGGGTCGGCAACCCTCCGCACCTTTTCGGCGAAACGGTAGCCTCGGCCAGGCACCGTGACGATATAACGGCGTTCGCCGGGAATTTCCTCCAGAGTCTTCCTGAGTACAAAGATCGCCTGTGTCAGGTTGGACTCCTCAACAAAGGCGTCCGGCCAGACGCTCTTCATCAAGTCTTCCTTGAGAACCACCTTCTCGCTGTTTCGGACCAGGGTCAGGAGGGTATCGAAGGCCTTCGGCTGCAGAGGAACGGGCTGGTTGTCGCGCAGGAGCAGACGTTGACTGAGATCCATCCGAAACGGACCGAACTCGTAGAAGTCCTTTCCTTTGTGCGTCATGATCCAGCGCTTGAGAAATCCTGAGAAATTCCTGATGGCTTTCTAAGGACATCGGGAACCGCTTCGGGCAAAATGCAATCCGGCGGACCGAGCGTGGAATTCAGTTTATCACCGCTGTAGCGTCGGCACCCCAACGAGGAGGATTTCATGAAGAGTTGCATTTTGAGGAACAAGAGCTTCGCATGGCGGAGCAGGCTGATTGCCGGAAGTTGTCTGGCGATCCTGATGGCGGCGGCTAGCCAAGGCCAGGAAACGGCTGCTGCTCATTCCATACCGAGCGCGCTGAAACGGAGCTTTCACCCTGCGTCCGTCCGCGCCTTGCCTGGATTGCAGTGCCAGCTCTATCCGGAAGGGAGCGTTCCCTCCAAGGGTGTGACGGTTTTCACCGACGATGACGGCTACGCCAGGTTCCACGCCGTGCGGGCGGCCGCTTCCGACAAAATCCAGCGGCTCGCTCTGAGTTGTAAGGACTCCGATGGCAGGTCTTCCGCCTTTTCAGCCGATCTCACCTCCGAAGACACGTTTCGTCCGCGTCCTCTGAATCTCGCCGGTGAGCGAGGCACCGACCGGCCGGCGCTCGCTGGCGATCCTCTCGGCTATAGCCAATCTGAGTTGATTCAAGCTGGATACGGCGTGCGTCCGGATCCTGAAACGGAACCCGCCGCGTATTCCCGTTGGCTGGCCGCCGCTCGGGTGCCGGGACGAATGCTGGAGGCGAAGCGTCCCAGTCCGCACTCTCACACCGTCACCACAGGGACGGCGGGGCCGTGGGTGGGATCCGTTTTAGCCGGCGCTCCTTACTATATTTCTATCGAGGGAGGATTCAACGTTCCCACCGCAGTCCCGGGTGGAGACGAAACCGGCGGCGGCACGGAAATTTCGATCTGGGACGGTCTGGGAGGCTTCGGCACTGGCTCGGGCTTGATCCAAGCCGGCGTGAACCTGTTAACAATTGGTAGCCTTGCCGCTGTCTACGGAAGCTGGCGAGAGTTTTGCTGTGGGCCGGGTGGAGATAGCAATGGATACGGAGGCGCTTTTACTCCCAATCCGGGCGACAAAATTTACGACCAGAATTGGTATTGCGATGCAGACGGGAACCTCAATATCAAAGGCGGCTACGGCTGCTCTTATCTGGAGGACTTAACCACAGGCGCCGTCCTCAGTTGTACCTCTCCCAGCGGTTCGCCCTGCTGGTCGGCCGAGGTTCATTCCGGCATGACGCTGGGAGTAGATGCGGAGTTCATCATTGAAAACCAGAGCGGACAATGTTGTTCACCGGCGGTTCAATTCACTGACTTCACACCCGAAGTCACCATGACCGGTTCCGCCTATACCTCAACGACAAAAAGCTATTCGCAAACCATCAGTAGCGATTCCCACGTTTATCTGTTGACCGATTTTACGAATTCGACGTCGCACATGAACGTCGCGCTCGGAACCACGGATCAAACCTACTTCGCCATGACTCAGTTTGAAAAGACCAGCGGGCTTACGCCGGCGAGCAACAAGGTCAAGTGCGCGAGCACTTCAGGCTATTGCTACGGTGAGTACCTCGCCGTGGGTCCGAACGCGGAAGGTTCCTCGATCGGGGATGGTTGGGCGCTCGGAACATCCACCAACGCCGCCGGTGACGACTATCTGATCTACCGCTGGATAAACGGCGCATGGGTGCATCAATCAGGAATGGCCGGACTTCAGATCGCCGTTTCTCCAACGGGCAACCCGTGGGTGGTGAATCATCTCGGGCAGATCTACTACAACAACGGAAGCGCGTGGGTGCTGGCCCCAGGCGGTGGTTGCGCAACGTGGATCGCAGTGGGCCCCAATGCGTATGGTTCTACGTACGGCGATCCCTGGGTGATCGGATGCGCCGGCGGCTACGGCAAGAACGGCGGGGTCTGGCAATTGCAGGGTTCGACGTGGGTGAAACAGCCTGGCTCCGCGACCCAAATCGCCGTGGGGAATTTCGGCTATCCCTGGATCATCGACGCGGCCGGAACCATCTCTACCTGGAATGGGAGCGGCTTCACTGCTTACGGGTCCGGATGCGCGACCAATATCGCGGTGGGACCTTTCGCCGCCGGTATCGATTATGGAGAAGGATTTGGCGACGTTTGGGTCACCGGCTGTACGGCCGAGTCAACCGGCTATCCACTTTTTCAATTGCAGTTTGGAGATTGGGTAAAGGTGCCGGGCTACGCAACCCAAATCGCGCTCTCGCCTGATCTGGGCGTTCCGTGGACCACCAACAACCTGGGACAGGTTTACAGATAGATTCAGCCTGGGGGCAATGCTGGAGGCGTTCGCTTCGTCGATCGCCTCTAGCGCAGCCCCTCCCATGCGCTACACTTAACTCCGGCCACGTGCTATTCAGGTTTTAGTTTCTCGCTCTTGTCTGCCGGAGAGTCGCTGTCACCTCTCCTGACACGGCGGATCACTGTAGTGATTTCACGTTCCACCGTGATTTCAACGCGCCGCATGATTTGCTCGCTTTGGCCGGTTATTGGTATGGCCGGTAAATTGTCCGGTGATGTTTCCATTTGGATTTCACGATCTCGCTTCTTGAGAATTGCATTCCTCGGCGCCTGGCGTCCTCAAGAGTGCTGTTAACCCCTGTGAATCTTTCTGAACGCCCTTCCACCGCACGGGTGAGTGGCCGGTAAGATGCCGTCTTTCAACAGGATAGAGTCAGGCGGGCGGGTCTCGGTGTTTTAAGAACGATTAACCGCCAAATTCGGGACTTCGAAATCGAACTTCGGTTAGAAGTATTCATGGGGATTAAGGACCACCGAACACCATGACTCGAACAAGTGGAACTGAAAAATCGGCGCCGGCCATCCTGGCGATTGCGCTCTTGCTTGGGATCAATGCCATCGGCAGCGCGCAGTCGCACGACCCGAAGAATCCAACGCCTCTCGGGCCGGGAGTTAACAGAGGCAACGTCAATAACAAGGAAAACGGGCCGAACTACTACTACTTCTATGCGGGTCCGGGGCACGTAGACCTGCACTACGCTTTCAAGGAGATGGGTGTATTCGGCAATCCCATGAAGCAGGCGCTCAGTTTCGATCTCTACGATGAAAACACTAAGCTGATCGTACACAACGCGGTTGTTTCGGTTGAGAACATGGAGAAGCTGTCGCAGCCGGGCGATCTTGGCTCGCGTCAAAGGTTGATCCTTCGAGTTATCGCTCCGGACACCGCGCTGCGCTTAGGGGGCTATTATGAGATCGAGGCTACGGGCGCAGTTGCCTTCGACGGAAAGGCAACCGGCGCCAATGCCAAACCGGTAGACACGGCGCTCTATCATCCGGCGGGGCCGCTGGCAACGCCAGTGAAGGGTAACGAGGCCGTTTCTCTTTATACACCTCAAGGTTCGCTTTATACTCCCGGAGCTTCGCTCTATACGCCGGTAGGCGCTTTGACCAACGTGCAGGAGAGCCCCCAGGAATTGCGGCTGACGCTGGCAGCCGATATTCTGTTCGACTTTGATAAGTCGACCATTCGAGCGGATGCCCAGGCCGCGCTCGACAGGGTGGCCGAGATCATCCGTTCCAAGAGCCAAGGAGTGGTCACGATCGAGGGCTTCACGGATTCCAAGGGCGCGCCGGATTACAATCTGCGCCTGTCGAGAGCACGCGCGGAAGCGGTGCAGAACTGGCTGGCGGACCGGGAAGGACTGCATGGCGCGGGATTCGCCACGCGGGGATTCGGCGCAACGCGGTTTGCAGCGCCGAATGCGATGCCGGACGGAAGCGATGACCCCGCGGGACGGCAGAAGAACCGCCGCGTCGAAATCATCATCCGGAAACGAGAATAAAGCGCGGGCCCCGCGCGCCTATTGACTTCTTGTCGGCTGCGGGTTTGGCCGGTAAACTGTCAATGGATGTTTCTAATTCTCCTCCGCTTCCCTGGGCGACCGCGTGCCGTCTTCTAACGGCATTTACCGCTTCGGCGAATTCGAGCTGAGTGTTCGCGCCCGCATGTTGTCGCGCCGGGGCGTAGGCATTCCATTGCCCTCGAAAACGTTTGAAGTGCTGCATTACCTGGTAGCGAACCCGGGCCGCGTCGTCACCAAAGACGAACTATTGAAGGGCGTGTGGCCGGATTCCTTTGTCGAGGAAAGCAATCTCACCCAGCATGTCTTCCGTCTTAGGAAAGCCCTGCAGCTTGATCCCGATAGCGCTCCCTGCATCGTCACCATACCGGGCCAGGGCTATCAGTTTTCGGCCGTCGTCGATTCCGGCGTCGAAACATCAGCCATCGAGCTCCCCGAGCAGATCGTCGTCCAGACCGTTCGCGAGCGCAGCACATTCATCGCGGAGGAAATTGTGCAGCGGCCGCTGGCCCAATTGGCGCCTCGCCGCGCGCCTCAACGGCGGACCATCGCGGTCACGTTCCTCGCCACCATCGCATTCGTCGCGCTCGGGATTTGGGGATGGAATTCCTTGCGTCGCCCCGGCCGCATAACTCTGGTTCCCATCATGGTGGCGCCGTTCGAAAACAGGACTGGCGATTCCTCCTTCGATCTGACACTCTCGAATGTCTTGTCCATCGACATGGCGCAGTCGCCTTATTTCGATGTTCTGAGTAAGACTGAGTTCAGCAGGACTCTGGCCCTGATGAAGCGGCCGCCGGACGAAAGAATAACCGAAGCGCTGGCCCGCGAGATCTGCCAGCGCAGCAATAGCCGCGTGCTGGTGAGCGGCGCAATCGATAAGCTGGGCACCCTGTATCCGCTCACGATCGAGGCCACCGAATGTTCGACGGGCAAGACGCTTGCAAACGAGCGCGCGGAGCCACACACCAAAGAGGATGTCCTCAAGAGCCTGGACCGGTTGACGGCCGATCTGCGCCGGCGTCTGGGCGAATCGGCGGCTTCGGTGCAGCGCTTCAGCGTGCCGCTGCTGCCGGTAGAGTCGTCGTCTTTCGATGCGGTCCGTGACTATTCGGAAGCGGTCGATTTGTACGCCCGTGGAAGAACCGACGAGGCCATGGCGCCCCTGAAACACGCCATCGAGCTCGATCCAAACTTCGCGCTGGCTTACTCAGACCTTGCGACCTGGTACTCCAACGTGGATGAGCGAGATCTGGCCGTGGAGAACATCTCCAAGGCCTATGCGTTGCGCGCTACGGTGGGTGACCGTAGCCGCTTTCCGCTGATGAATACCTACTACGAAGTAGCGAGGGGCGATCTGAACGAAGCGATGCGCTCGGCTCAAGTGTGGAGCGAGACTTTTCCTCAGGATGTGCAGCCGTGGAATCGTCTGGCAAACATTCAGGAGCTTCTGGGCGAGTTTGCCCAAGCGCTGGCTTCGGCGAAGCAGGCGGCAGCACTGGCGCCCACGAACGCGGCGGTTTTGACGACGCTCGCGCGAGCCCTCTATCACGTTGGCCGGTTCCGCGAGTCTGACGACGTTTGCAGGCAGGCGATCACACGGGGAACTGACAGCCCCGGCATTCACGCAAGTCTCTTAAGACTGGCGTTTTTAGCGCACGACCAAGAGGGTGTTCGGCGGCAACTTGAATGGTCGCGCACGGGGTTACCTGAGCGAACTCTTCTGGCGCAATCAGCAGCGCTCGGATTGCGGCAGGGCAAGCTGCGCGAAGCGCGGCACGCCACAGACCGGGCGGTGGAAGAGGGGAACAGACGCGGGCTGGGGGGGTTCCAATCGTTTTATGCTCTGGAAGCGTTCCTGCTGGCACAAGTTGGCCTGGACGATGAATCGCGCGAGCTTCTGGCACAAAAGCCGGTCGCTTCCGACCTGGCCAATGGCCTGGTGGCGTCAGCGCTGGTGGGAGACGCCGCGATGTCGGAATCGACGGTGGCTGAACTCGTTCAAAAGCGACCATCCGACACACTTCTTGTTTATGTTTATGCTCCGCAAGTGCGAGCGGCGGCAGCCCTCCGCCATGGCCATCCAAAAGACGCGATCCAGGCGCTTGGTCCCGCGCTCGCCTATGAAATGCGCGACTTCCACATTCCCTCTCTGCTTGGAGCGGCTTATCTGGCTGCCGGAATGCCGGTGGACGCGGAACGCGAGTATCGGAGAATCCTCGACAATCCAGGTATCGATCCCCTCTCCATGCAATATCCGCTGGCGCATCTGGGGCTGGCGCGAGCTCTGTCCCAAGAGAGTAAGCGCGACGATAGTCTTCGCGAGTACCAACGGTTTTTTGATGACTGGAAATCAGCCGACGCCGATCTGCCAGTTATGAAAAAAGCTCGCGATGAGTATGCCGCGCTCGCTTCCGCGCATTGATTCAGCTTTCCTCAAATTGCTGAGTCTGGCCTAGTTAACCCCGTTGAGATTCTTTAAGAACGATTAACCGCCAAATTCGGGACTTCCAAGTCGAACTGCGGTTACAAGTGTCCTCAGGCTGTTAGGAGGATACTTTGATTCGAAATAGAGTAACTGCAACCATAACGCTGGCAATTCTGTCAGCGTTCGCGTCTTCGCTCGCTTATGGGCAGACGCCAGTGGTCCAGAGTGTAAGCATCTATACCGGGACCCAACAGATCTTCATCAACGGCGTGAGACTCTCATCACCGGACTTCAACGCGGTGGTGAAGCTGGGTGCAAGCACATTGACCCTCGTGTCAATTGACACCACAATCATTGTCGCCGAGTTGCCGGCCGGATTGGCGGCCGGAACCTACCGGCTGGCGGTTAGCAACGGGTCGGCGACGCCCGGGATATTCGACGTGACCTACGGAGCTGTTGGACCGGCTGGTCCAGCAGGGCCGGCAGGTCCGGAGGGACCGAAAGGCGCAACAGGTGCAACTGGGCCTGCTGGCCCACAAGGGCCGGCGGCCACCATTAAGTTGCCATTTAACGGGAGTGCGGACGGCGGCACGAACGCGGTCTTCAACATCGTCAACACGTCCCCCGCACATTCCGCTATGGGCGGGCACGGCGCACAAGCAACCTCCGGCGGCAGTGCCGGTAATGGAGTTGGCGGGTACGGCGGAGCTTCCAACGGCGGTACTGGCGGATCGGGCATGTATGCCCTGGGCGGACCCGCCACGCAGTCTGATGACTCGGGAGGAACCGGGATTAGTGCCAATGGCGGCTCAGCCACCAGCGGGTTAACCGGCGGGGCCGGCGTAACAACCTCCGGGGGAAATGGCTCAGTGGGCGGTGACGGCATCAAGGCCTATGGGGGAACGGGATCAACGAACGTGTTGGGCTTCCCCCAAGGGGGTGCGGGAATATACGCCGAAGGCGGTCCGGGGGGCCTTGCTGGCTATTTTGAGGGCAACGTTTCCGTCTCTGGCGCGCTCAGCAAGACCGGCGGCTCCTTTAAGATCGATCATCCGCTCGATCCGGCGAATAAATACCTCTACCACTCCTTCGTCGAATCGCCCGACATGATGAACATCTACAACGGCAATGTCACCACCGACGCCAGCGGCTCAGCCGTGGTCAGCATGCCAGCGTGGTTTGAGGCTCTGAATACCGATTTCCGCTATCAACTCACCACCATCGGCCAACCCGCACATGCCTGGATTGCTTCCGAGATTGCGAACCAGGCATTCACCATCAAGACCGACAAGCCGAACGTGAAAGTTTCCTGGCAGGTCACCGGCGTCCGCCAGGATGCCTGGGCCAATGCCCATCGCATCCAGGTGGAGGTGGACAAGGTTCAGTCGGACCAGGGGCACTATCTCCATCCGGAACTGTTTGGTCACGAAGGCGAACCGAGCATAGGCCAGATGCATCATCCCCGGCCTCCGGCGCCGGAACAATAGTTAGCGCTACGCGCGCTCGCTGCCGGGCTGCCCCTCCCATGCGCTACACTGCATGTGTAACGCCGCTGTAATGTGCGAGGGTTAAAATGCTCCCCATGGACGAAATAACAATCCAGCGGACGCCCGGCTCCGCGAGTGACGTCGCAATACTAACCCTCACCGGTCCGCTGACCATCTCCACGTTGTTCGATTTTCAAGCCGCCATTCGCCAGCCCGATCTGAAAAGCACCATCATCGATTTCTCCGGCGTGCCGTACATGGATTCCGCCGGCCTGGGTATCGTGCTCAGCCATTGGGCGCACTGCCAGCGGATTGGCGTTAAGTTCGCGGCGGTAGGGATCTCAGAGCGCGTCCTGGTGCTGCTGGAGATGACTGGCGTCAGCAAAATACTGCCTTGCCTTGCCACCGTGGACGCCGCGGAACGCGCATTTTCCAGTGCCACGAATTCTCCTTCGGTGGCATCTGTTTAGCAGGGGTCTGGTTCTTTAGGCATTGCGCTGAAACCGTAAAATATATTGCCTGACCGTTAGACTCTTGTGATACGCTAGTGGATCAGACCCAGTTCTTTTGATGAAGGACTACATCGCCTTAACCAAGCCGCGCATCACCTGGCTCATCCTGATGAGCACGGGCGTTGGGTACTTTTTCGGCGCCCAGGCAGGCTGGCATGGATGGTCCAGTTGGCACTGGCTGACGCTGGTTCATACCATTATCGGGACCGGGCTCATCGCTTCTGGAACGGCCGCTCTCAATCAATGGATGGAGCGGGTGGCGGATGGCAAAATGCGACGCACGCAGGCCCGTCCTCTGCCATCCGGTCGCTTGGAACCTGCACCGGCTGTGATATTCGCGATCGCCATTTCCGCTGCTGGATTTGCGGATCTGTGGTTCGGCGCAAATCCCCTGGCCGCACTGCTAGGGCTGTTCACGCTGCTCACCTATTTGTTTATTTACACGCCGCTGAAGCAGCGCTCACCGCATTCCACCACCTTTGGGTCGCTCCCTGGCGCTATGCCTCCTCTCATCGGATTCGCCGCAGCCAGCGGCACGCTGACCTGGGACGCGTGGGTTCTGTTCGCCATTCTATTTCTGTGGCAGTTTCCGCACTTTTACGCCATCGCCTGGATGTACAAGGAAGACTACGCGCGCGCGGGCATCCTGATGTTGCCGGTGGTGGAACCGGATGGCAAATCTACCGCGCGCCGCATTCTGTTGTACTCCATTGCGCTGATTCCCATCAGCCTGATGCCGAAGTTTTTCGCCATGGCCGGCAACGTTTATTTGTATGGCGCTCTCGCGCTGGGCCTGGCGTTCGTTTACTACGGCCTGCGCATCCGCTGGGACCGCACCCGGCAGCAGGCGCGGCATGTGCTGCTGGCATCGGTGGTTTATCTGCCGGTGCTGTTCAGCCTGATGTTGTTTGACCGTCCCGCATGAAGCTGTTGGCAGTTCTCGCGTTGGTTGTCGCGCTCCTAGCCTGCTCGCGACATGCTCCTGCACTCCAAGTTTTGGGCGACATCCCGCAATTTGAGCTGACCGCGCAGAGCGGCCAGCCGTTCCACAGCCAGACGCTGGCGGGCAAGATCTGGGTGGCCGATTTCATTTACACCACCTGTCCCGGCCCATGCCCGCGTATGACTTCGCAAATGCGCGAGGTGCAGGACGCAGTGCTCAAGATCCCGGATGTGCGTCTGGTATCTTTCAGCGTCGATCCGGCGAATGACACGCCGGCGGTGCTGGCAGCTTACGCCAAAGAGCACGGGGCGGCTCCTTCGATTTGGTATTTCCTTACTGGTTCGGTGGCCACTCTTCAAACGCTGGATCGCGATGCATTCAAGCTGGGCGATATGAACGCGGCGATGCAGCACAGCACGCGCTTTGTGCTGGTGGATCGCCAGGGGCGCATTCGCGGCTACTACGACACTTCCGAATCGTCGGCCATTCCCAAGGTGATTGCCGACATTCGCGCGCTGGCGGAAGAACGCACGTAATGGACGTACATGCGTTACCGGCTCTCAATGCGACACTCAACGCGATTGCGGGGACGCTTTTAGCGATTGGCTATTGGTTGATCCGGCAGAAGCGCATCAACGCGCACCGGCGCGTGATGCTGACCGCGTTCGGTGTGTCGGTGGTCTTTCTGGTGAGTTACCTGGTGCACCACGCGCTGGTCGGCGTGGTCTACGATCAGCACACCGGAGCGCGGCACGCCATTTACCTGACCATCCTGACCACGCACACCATTCTGGCGGTGATCACACCCGTGCTCGCCATCATCACGCTGCGGCGAGGCCTGCGCATGGACGTGAAACGCCATCGAGCCATCGCACGCTGGACGTTGCCGATTTGGATGTACGTCAGTGTCACGGGAGTGGTGGTGTATTTGATGCTTTATCGGTTCTGAGGCGAGGAATACGAGGGAGACGAGGAATACAAGGAATGGCAGTAGCTGTCGAGGAAGCGGCTGGTCTCGTCGAGCAAGTCTAAAATCGTATCGGTTTTCGCGTAGTCAAGATCGCGGGTCAGAATCAGGAAGTAACGGCACTCCTCCAGAGAAGCTTGCGCGATGTTGAGGAAGCGCGCTTTGTCGGCACGGCCCCTGCGCTTGAATCCCTCGGCGATATTTGCTGGAACGGAAACTGCGGCGCGTTGCATCTGCGAGCAGAGCCCGAATGTCTCATGCTTGGGAAATCCCGCGGTTATCCGATAAACGCCGAGCACCAATTCGTGCGCCTTCTGCCAGACGAGCAGGTCTTGAAAATTCCTTGCCGGGGCTTGCAAGCAACCAAGTGCATTCCTCGTATTCCTTGTCTCCCTGGTATTCCTTGTATTCCTTTCGTTTTCCTCGTGTCCCCCGTATTCCTTGTATTCTAAACTTGTGCCCACAACCAAAGGCCACCTGACCGCCCGTTCGTCCGCGGCCGGTTGAGCCTCTAAGCTGAGTCCAAAGGTTTTGGACCAAGTGCTCGCCCGGATCCCACGCTGGGCGAACGAAAACGTGCTGGTCGGGTTTGATACCGCCGACGATGCCGGCGTGTACCAGCTGACGCCGGAGTGTGCCTTGGTTCAGACTGTCGATTTCTTCACGCCCATCGTGGATGACGCGTATACTTTCGGCGCCATCGCGGCGGCCAATGCATTGAGCGATGTCTACGCCATGGGCGGTAGGCCCATCTCCGCGCTGTCCATCCTCGCGTGGCCGGCGCTAGGCGATATCGATGAGCTGGCGGAAATCCTGAAGGGCGGGGCAGAGAAGATCCACGAAGCGGGGTGCGCCTTGCTCGGCGGGCACAGCGTCAAAGACGAGGAAGTGAAGTTCGGCTACGCAGTTACTGGTTTGATTCATCCGGGCCGGATCAAAGCGAACGCTGGTGCCCAAGTGGGAGATGCGCTCATCTTCACCAAGCGCATTGGCACCGGCGTAATCTCGACGGCCTTGAAGCAGGGAATCGCGAAGGAGGTGGATGTCGACGCGGCGGTTCAACAAATGTTGAAGCTCAATCGGGAAGCCTGTGATGAGATGCTCGCCTTCGACGTCCACGGATGCACGGATGTCACCGGCTTCGGGTTGATCGGTCACGCGCGGGAAATGGCGTTGGCGAGTAAGGTGACCATTGAGATTGATCCGCGCGCCGTTCGGTTTCTGCCGGGCGCGGTGGAATACGCACGGCAGGGCGCCATCCCGGGCGGGCTCAAGAACAATCGGGAGTTTGCTGCGTCCTGCGTGGAGGGAACCTCTGAGTTCGATGACTTGCTGTATGATCCCCAGACATCGGGCGGATTGCTGATTGCGTTATCGCCTGGCGACGCGGCGCGGCTGGAAACGAAACTGCCCGACGCTTATCGCATCGGGCAGGTGACGGAACGAACTTCTAAACCGATTCGGCTGATTTAGCGGCTTACTTAGCTTCTTCCGCCCTACTTCGCTTCCTCAGCAGTGATGCCGCCCTGGGCCTGCGCCGCAGCCGCTTTGGCCGCTTTCATCTTCTTGGTGTCCAGCGCCTTTTGCACCCACTTGTCGGCAGTGTCGGTGTCGGTCTTATACTGCTCGGGCGTATCGTCCAAATCGGCCTTCTCGCGGATGAGAAGATTCATGTACGCCATGGCATCGTCGTAGTTGGGATCGATGTCCAGCGCCTTCTGCAGGTTCTTTATACCATCGTCGATGACGGCGCTATATTGCGTTTGCAGATCCGCCTTCACCTTCTTGTCCTTCAGTGGGCCGGGCTCTTCGGGCTTCAACCCCAGGTCCGCGCGCGCTTTCATCCACGCTGCGTACCACTTCACCCAGTCGATGACTGCCAGGCTATAGAAGCCTTCCTTGTTCTGCGGATCGGCTGCGATCAGTTTGAGATACCACTCCTTGGCATCGTCCAGCTTCTTGAGCTTGCTGTCCAGGTCCGGCATGCCCAGCGCTTCCTGATAACTGAGCGAAGCGAGCGAGGCGAGAGCCGTGGTGTCGGACGGGCTCTTCTCCAGAACCTTCTGGAATTCCGATTTGGCTTGATTTGCCATCTGGACGTTTTCCTGCGACACGGCGCCGGGAATCCACTGACTCATATACGCAGTTGCCAGATAGAGGCGAGGCATAGTGTTGTCCGGATCCAGTTGTACCGCGTTCTTGAAGTAATCCACGGCTTCCGAGTAATGCGCGCCCTTGAAGGCTTGCACGCCGTGATTGAGGGCGTCGCGCGACCTTAGTTTGTCGCAGCCCGTTGCGAAGAGAATCAGCAATCCGATTCCCGCTACCAATATTGTGCTCTTCATGCTTTTGGCCCTTGGTTATTTGCTCTTGGCGATTGGCAAACAGCCAACGGCCAAAGGCTAATGGCTACTAGTTTCCCGCTTCCAGCTTGGGCGTCATCAGACCAACCTTGTCCATTTGCGCGCCCTTGGCGACATCGATAGCGCGCGCCACAACCTGATACTCCAGGTCCGGATCGCCCTTGACGAAGACCACTCGCTCGGCGCGAGTCTTGAAGATCTGCTCAAGACGCGGACCCAGCTTGTCGATGTCGGTGTCTTCGTTGTTGATGTGCATGCTCTTGTCTTTGTCGATCACGATCACCACCGTGCGGTCCTGATCGGGTGGCGGCTGATTCTTTTTGTCGGGCGGTTCAGGCGCCAGAGCTTCCAAACCGTGCGGCGTCAGCGGCGTGATGACCATAAAGATGATCAGCAGCACCAGCAGAATGTCGATCATGGGCGTCATGTTGATGTCGCATCGTGGCCCGCCCTTGGAGCCGCCCACTGCCATTGCCATAATTCGTTACCTCGCTTCCAAAATCAAAGTACTAAATAACGTCGCTTCTACTTCGCGGCCGCGGTTTCGCCGGGCTTCTTGTTCTCGTGAGGTTCCTCGGTGATAAGTCCGATTTCGTTCACTCCGGCGGCGCGCAAATTGTCGACCACGTCCTCCACCACGGAGTACCGGGCGCGGGCGTCGCCGATGATATATACCGTCTTGTCGGTTCGATTGGTGAGCAGATCCCGAACTCTTTCAGGAAGCTGATCCGGACCCGACAGCTTGATATTGCCGGGGCTCAAAAACACACCACCGTTGCGCGTGACCGAGACGAGGATCGCGTCCTCTTTGTCGGCCGCTTGCATGGTGATGGGATTCTTGGTCTTCACTTTGTCCACGCTCTGACCCTTGGTGAGCATGGGCGTGATCACCATGAAAATGATCAGCAGCACCAGCATGACGTCCACCATGGGCGTCACGTTAATGTCCGCTACGGGAGGGGGCGCTTTCTTCTTTTCCATTTCAAACTCCTTCCGGCAGGGAAGCGCGGCCGCTCTTCAAAATTAAGCTGCCGCGCCCCTTCCGAATTCAACTCGCAGTCATACTAAAACTTCCGCTTCCTGTGGGGTTGCGGGTCGCTAAAACTACTTGGCCGCGGTTGTGGCGCGTCCCACACGCTTCAGGAAATAATCCAGAAGCTCGGAGCTGGAGTTGCCCATCTCTACGTCGAACGCGTCGATGCGGTTGGTGAAGTAGTTGAAGGCCCACACCGCCGGGACGGCCACGAACAGACCGATAGCGGTGGTAACCAAGGCTTCCGAAATACCGCCGGCCACGGCGCCCAGACCAGTAGCCTTCTGAGTGGCGATGCCCTGGAACGCGTGAATAATGCCGACCACCGTTCCAAACAATCCTACGAAGGGGGCGGTGGAACCGATGGTCGCCAATCCGCTGACGCCGCGTTTCAGTTCGGCGTGAACGATGGCTTCCGAGCGTTCCAGTGCGCGTTTGGAGGCTTCGATCTCTTCACCCGAGATTTCCGAGCTCAGCTGATGGGCGCGGAATTCCTGTAAGCCGGCCACGACAACCTTGGCCAGATGGCTCTTGTTGTAACGGTCGGCGATTTTGATGGCTTCGTCCAGCTTGCCTTCGCGCAGCGCTCCCGCCACGGCTGGGGCGAACTGGCGCGATTGTTTGCGAGCGCCGTTATAAGCGATGGCGCGATCGATCATAACACCGATCGACCATGCCGACATGAAGAACAGCAGGATGACGACGAGCTTCGCCGCCCATCCCATGTTGTCCCACATCCCGCGCACGTCGAAACTAGTGGCCGCGTCCTGCAAAAGCATGAACGACCAAACTTGTAATTGTAGAAACATCTGATTCTCCTGCGAGTTGAATTTAAACTTCTATTGGCTCAAGGTAAAATTGACTTCAATCGTGGTGACGACTTCTACCGGGTCTCCGTTCAGGAGCGTCGGCTTGTACTGCCATTGCGAAACAGCCTGTTTAGCTGCTTCCACCAGGAGCGGATGGCCGCTCACCAATTGCAGATTCTGAATAGTGCCGTCCTTGCCGATAATGGCGGTGAAGCGTACGACACCTTGAATGCGGGCTTGCTTGGCCAGCGGCGGATACAACGGGGTGACTTTGCGGACAAGGTTGGCCTGCTGCACGTTGCCGCCGACGCGGATGCGCTGCGGGGTAGTAGGCTTAACCTCCTTAACCGGTGGGGGCGGAGGAGCAGCCGTGGGAATTCCGCCGAGCACGCCACCCAGCACTCCGCCGGGTGCGCCGCCGGGAACTCCACCCACCACTCCACCCACTACGCCGGAACTGGATGGTGGCGGCAATTCCTCTTCCTTAATATTGGCGATGTCTTTGGGGATGGTCTTGGGAGCCATCAGCTTGCCGGCGTCGAATTGACGGGGGATGACTTTGACGACCTTGGGCGGAGCCGGCGGCGGGGGCGGAGGAGGCGGCGGCGGGGGCGGGGGCGCCACTAAGAAACTGGTTAGCTGCGCACGGGGCAGTGTGTCCGTATAAATCAGCGGGATCAGAATGACCACCACGAGCACCAGGATCTGAGCCCCGAACGACAGGAACACCGACCACGATTTGTTCGTCTTCGCGGTGCCTACAAAACTTTGTTCAAACATGCCTCACCTCTCCCCCCTACTTTGTCCCAAAGTTACCTTTCTGCAAACCGCAGAAATTTATCATACACACTCTTGCCGCCTATTTCACCTTGGCGGTGCTGCCGCGCTGCGAGCGATCTTTTGCCGCCGGTGTCGTCTTGGCCGTGGCGGCTATCGGAGCCACCGGTCCCCGGCGAGGGGCTACTGGGCTTCTCGCGTCCCGCTTCCTTCCCTCCAGGAAATTATGCCAGAAGATCAGGATCGGGCTAGCTACAAAAACTGACGAATAAGTACCAACGATAATGCCACAGACCAGGGCGAAAGCAAAACCATTTAGTACTTGGCCGCCGAAAATAAACAGGGCAAGAGCGGTCAGCAACGTCAGCCCCGAGGTCAGTACAGTACGGCTCAGCGTCTGGTTTACGCTCTTGTTGATCAGCGGCTCCAATTCCTCGCGGCGCAGGATCTTGAGATTCTCGCGGATACGGTCGAACGTGACGATGGTGTCGTTCATCGAGTATCCAACCAAGGTCAACAGCGCAGCCACCACGGTCAGCGTGATCTCTTTGTTGAATAACGAGAATAGCCCGATGGTAATGAGCGTATCGTGGAACACGGCGATCACCGCCGCCGCGCCATAGATCCATTCGAACCGAAACCAGATATAGACCAGCATCCCGCCCAGCGCATACAACACCGCAAGAACCGCTTTGCGCTGCAGCTCCGCACCGATCTTGGGACCCACGGACTCTGTTCCTACGATGGCCACCGAGTCCGGATAAGTCTGCTGCTTGATAACGTTCAGCACCGGGGGGGTGACTCCTGGTACTGAAGCCAGTTCATCCAGGCTCTTGATCAGGCCGGAGTGCCCCCTCCGGTAGTCCATGATATTGGACGCCAGAGTCTGCAACTGCTGATCCGACATAGGCACGCTGGCCGCGGCCAAACCGTCGCGCAGACGATCAGCCAGCGCGGCCGCGCCACCCGAGTTGATATTGTACTTGCCGTTGGCCGGTTGACCGAACGCGGCATCCAGGCCTTCGATTACCTTCTGGCGCGAAGCGTCCAGAGCGGAGCCCTGCTGCGCGTCGATGCCGATGATGTCCTCCGCGCGTCCCGAAACCTCCTGTACTTCCACTGGAAGCTTGCTCGAAAGCGCGGCGCGAACCTTGTCCACCGGAGGCCGGTTGGCAAAACTGACCGTGATCAGCGCTCCACCTCGAAAGTCGATGCCGTAGCGCGGGCCGCCTTTGACGCCCAAACTGATAAACCCTGCCGCTGTGAGGACCAGGGAGAGGATGATGAACGGCCACTTTTTGCCGAGAAAGTCAAAATCTGAGTGCTTGAATAATTCCATGTCACCAGTCGCAGCGCCAGCATCCGATAAAGTTAGACACCGGCTTGGCGGAAACGGTTCCCGCCCGTAAGAAATCTCTTAAACAATTCATCTCTTAAATGCTCAGCGCCGCTACCTGCCGTTTGCCGGACAGTTCCGCATCGAAAATCGTTCTGGATACAAAGACAGCTGTAAAAAGGTTAGCGACGAGGCCGATCACCAGTGTGACCGCGAAGCCCTTCACGGGGCCGGTACCGAAGATGAACAGGAACGCACAAGATACCACGGTAGTAACGTGCGTGTCGACAATGGTCAGAAAAGCCTTGGAAAAGCCCGCATCCACGGCGGCCACCACGGCCTTGCCGGCGCGCAGCTCTTCCCGGATGCGCTCAAAGATCAGAACGTTGCTATCCACCGCCATGCCGATGGTAAGAATGATGCCCGCGATGCCGGGCAAGGTCAAGGTTGCGTCGAAGTAAGCCAGCGCCGCGATCAGAATGACGGCGTTGAGAACCAGCGCCAGGGTCGCGTTGATCCCCGAGCGCCGGTAGTAAACCAGCATGAAGAGCACCACCGCCACCAGGCCCGCGATGCCGGCCGCAAACCCTTCGCGTATGGAATCCGCTCCGAGCGATGGGCCCACGGTCCGCTCTTCTTCAATGGTGAGCGCGGCCGGAAGCGATCCGGCGCGCAAATTAAGCGCCAGGTCCGCGGCTTCTTCCTGGCTGGCAGCGCCGGTAATTCTACCCGTGTCGCTGATCTTGCTCTGGATGGTGGGTGCGCTGATCACGATGCCGTCCACCACGATGGCGGCGCGCTGGCCGATGTTGGCCTCGGTGTAGGTGCCGAACTTCTTGGCGGCATCCTGAGTGAGAACAAAGTTGGTCTCCCAGCGGTTCAACTCGCCCGCCGCCGCACTCGCATCGCGGATATCGGTCCCGCGCACCACCGGAATGCGCGACACCAGATACCAACTGGCTTGGCCGCCACGCACCGCGGTGGGCACCAGCTTGGTGTTCAAGGGCAGAATCCCGCCGTGCTTGGAGAGCGCGTCTTCCCGTGAGGTATACGGCCCATCTTTCACTTGATCCCATTCCAGCTGCGCCTGCGTCTGCAGCAACTGCTTCACGTGCGCCGGATCGTCGACGCCCGGGAGCTGGATCAGCAGTTCCGCCTCCGCATCGCTGCGGCCGGTGGGTTGCACCGACGATTCAGCCAGGCCAAGAGCGTTGATCTTGCGCTCGATGGTGGCCATGGTCTGGGTCAGTGTATCCGTTCTCAGCTTGAGTGCATCGCTCGGCTTCAGGGTCAGCTTATAGTCGGTGGAATTGAGCGCGGTGGGAACCCAGGTACTGAACTGATTGTTGATGATGCCCCGGAACTGGCTGCTCTTGTCGCTCGGAATGCCTTTGATATCGATTTCCAGCTTATCCGCGTCCTCGATAGTGGATGGATCGTTGCGGGTGATATCGCCGGCGGGAGTGATGTTGTCCTTTTGCAGCTCCAGCTTCAGCGCTTCAATCGCATTGTCGGCCGCTGCCTTGAAGGCATCCTGAACCTGAACCTGCATCACCAGTTGCGTGCCGCCGCTCAGATCAAGCCCCAGGTGGATGTTCTTCTTCCAGTTGGCCAGCAGCTCGTCCTTGGACTTGGGGATGCCGATCACGCCATACAGGCAGACCAGGATAATCACGACGATGATGCCGAATCGAATTTTAATATTGCTGCTCATTGTTAACTACTTTCCGCTCCCTCAGAGTCACGGCTCAGCTTTTCTTCTCTTCCGTGATCAGGCTCGCCACCGCGCTGCGCGCCACTTGCAGTTTCAAGTTATCGGGCTTCACACGCAACGTCAGCGTATCGTCGGCATTGACGCTAACGATAGTTCCTATGATTCCACCCGTGGTCAGCACCTGGCTGCCGTTCTCGAGAGTCTTCAGCATCTGTTGCTGCTGCTTTTTCTGGCGCTGCATGGGCATGAAGACCAGCAGATAAAAGATCGCCACCAGAGCCAGGGGAAGAAGCAGGCCCATGATGGGGTTGCTTCCAGTGGTCTGTTGCAGCATCAAGAACGAGAAAAATGTCATCGTCACGGACGGCTGTTCCGTTTCCGAGTATCACACAAGCAAATCATCATTTGGAAATGAATTCAAGGAGTACAGCGGCGGAAACTTCTAACCCGATTCTACCGCCGAATTGCGGACGCTGTCTAAGTAAGCCCGAAATCTCCCAAGCAGTATAGCCTGCCTCATTTGGCGCATCATGTCAAGGTAGTACTTCAAATTGTGGATGGTCGCGAGCGTGGAAAATAACATCTCGCCCGCCTGGAAGAGGTGCCGGAGGTAGGCGCGAGAGTAAGTACGGCAAGTAAGGCAGGGGCAGTTGGGGTCCACGGGGCCGGAATCGCCTTTGTAACGGGCCTGTTTGATAATCACTCTTCCGTTACTCGTGAACAGGCAGCCATTGCGGGCATTGCGCGAAGGCAGGACGCAATCCATCATGTCCACGCCGCGCGCGACATACTCCGGCAGCTCTTCGGGCATGCCGACGCCCATGACATAACGCGGCCGGTCGCGCGGAAGTAACGGCGTTGTTACCTCCGTCATTTCCATGCTCAGGGATCGAGGCTCGCCCACCGAGAGCCCTCCAATCGCATAACCAGGTGCCTGAAGCTCCAGCAGTTCCGTGGCGCATTCCCGGCGCAAGTCGGCGAACATGGAGCCTTGAACGATCGGGAAGAGCGCGCAGGCTGATCCGGTTTCGTCGATCCTGTGCTCATAATGCCGGTAAGCGGATTGTGCCCACCGGACGGTCCGGCGCATCGCCTGATTCGCCGCTTCATGGCTCGACGGATATTCCAGGCACTCGTCGAGCGGCATCATGATGTCTGAGCCGAGCGCGAACTGGACGTCGACCGTTGATTCGGGTGTGAACAGGTGCGCGTCGCCATCCAGGTGGGAGCGGAACAGGACGCCGTCTTCTGAGATCTTGCGCAGTCCGCTCAGGCTGAAGACCTGAAAGCCGCCCGAATCGGTGAGGATGGCGCGCGGCCACGACATGAACTTGTGCAGGCCGCCGAGCTTGCGGATCAGCTCGTGTCCTGGACGCAAAAACAGGTGGTAGGTATTCGCCAGGATGATTTGGGCGTCGAGCTCGCACTCGATATCGCGCTGCATGATGCCCTTGACCGTGGCCTGCGTGCCCACCGGCATAAATACAGGAGTTTCAATAGTGCCGTGAGCGGTGTGGATCAGTCCAGCCCGAGCGCCGGTGTCGGGGCACTCGGCGATGAGTTCAAATTGCACTATTTCACTGTAAGCGAGGAGTAGAGCCTGCTCGGAGCTAGCAAAACTCAATTGTCAGTGTGGAAATTCGGTCACGCCGTTAGGGAGATCGAGCGATCGCAGCACCATGTCGTTGTTGAGGAGACTGCGACGAAGGGAGCGGTCATTCTCTCTGGTGCTTTCGCGCTGCTTGATCCCGTTGTTTTCCGTAACGCTACGGGCAATGCGTTCGCAGTGGGCCTGGCTCCCGCGTTTTTCTTTGCCACCATCGCCTTGTATGCGGCAGTAAGGTCTTCCTTCGTGGCCAACCGAAGTCGCCGAGTCTTAATTGTCAACCGCCGCATTGGGGCATTGGCCTTTGAGAAGATCTACGACGCCAGCACTATTGATCGGATATTCGTCCGAGTCACGATCAAAGGCAATGGCGTGGCTGTTCGATTCAAATCGGGCCGCAGCAAGGCTTTAACGATGTCGTTGGGCTCCGGAGATAGCTTAGCAGACTGCTGAAAAAGCCTTGGCAGACTAAAGTCCGCGCTACACAGGAATCGTAAACCGTTGACTGCACGTGTGGCGTAGGCGCTCTCGCCTGCGATCCTCGACGATGGAAAGGCTTTTTCAGCAGCCTGTTAGAGGATGTCGCGGCGGCCTTAAATCAATTTCTCTACGTGCCCCGCAGAGGGTGATTGCTGGGTCCGCGGAAAGAGTCGTTTATTCTCTGCTCCTGAGAATTGCGGCCATCACTTGCGGGCTCCGCCGTCCGTGCATTACCGCGACAACCCACAGAGGCTTTTCATCAGGAGCAAATGCAATTAAGTAATCGTAGACTCTGGTAAAACGAAGAGGACGCCCGGTAAGGTCAGCACGTTTGTGAGCTTGATGAGGAAAACGCACAAACCCACGAATAGCGTCAAGGATCTGCACTCGCACACGGCGAGCGGCTTGCGGGCTATCGCTTGCGATATATCTCCAAATATCCGTGATGTCTTTGGCCGCGAGGGGATGAAGACGAAATCCCTGCGCCACGGGTCATTCCCTCTTCAAGACTTCGTCTTCTTGCTGGCGAAGGCTCTCAAAGAAGGCTTCGCCGTCAATGGGTTTCACCCTTCCGCTTTTCAGATCGTCATAGCGGCTGTCGAGCATTTCCCGCGTTTGCTCAAGTGCGGGGACATATCCGGCCAGGGCATCCTCGATCAACCTCTCCACCGGAAGTCCGGTTTCCATGACCCACTGATCTATCTTGGCCTGCAGCTCGGGCGCCAATTGAACTTCCATGGCTTCAGAGTAGCCTAATCCGCTACGGTACGCTGGAGTTCCATGCGATCCTTTTCCGTTCCCACCAGCGGCGCTTTCGCGCGCGATGGACTAACTCGCTGATTGCATGTCCGGACATCCGGTGGCCCAACGGCAAGCCTGGGGTACCATGAGAGTTCAACCTTCCGACCCCTAACTCATAATGGCCCTGCGTTTTTACAACACTCTCACCCAGCAAGTGGAGCTTTTCGAGCCGCTCGACGGCAAAACGGTGCGCATGTACACCTGCGGCCCAACCGTCTACAACTACGCGCATATCGGCAACTTGCGGACCTTCACCTTCGAGGACATTTTGCGCCGCTGGCTGCTATATCGCGGCTACAAAATGGACCACGTGATGAACATCACCGACGTGGACGACAAGATCATCCGCAACGCCGCGGCGGAAGGCAAATCGCTCGCCGAGTACACCGGAAAATACACCGACGCGTTCCTCGAAGATTGCGCCGCGCTCCGCTTGCAGCGGCCGGAACGCATGGTGAAGGCCACTGAACACATTCCCGAGATGGTGGGCGCCATCGAAAAACTGGCCGAGCGCGGCTTCACCTACCAGAGCGAAGGCTCCATCTATTACCGTATTTCCAAGTTTCCGGAATACGGCAAGCTTTCGCACAACGATTTCACAGGCATTCGAGCCGGCGCGCGCGTCGACGTGGATGAATACGACAAAGCCAACGCCCGCGATTTCGTTTTATGGAAAGCGCCCAAAGACGGCGAAGTATTTTGGGAAAGCGAGATCGGCCCAGGACGTCCCGGCTGGCACATCGAATGTTCCGCGATGGCCATGAAGTATCTGGGCGAGACGCTCGACATCCACGCTGGTGGCGTGGATCTGATCTTTCCACACCACGAAAACGAAATCGCCCAATCGGAAGCCATCACCTCGAAACCGTTCGCGCGCTTCTGGCTGCACTCGGAGTTCCTGAACGTCGAGTCGCAGAAGATGGCGAAGTCGGCCGGGAACTTTTATACTTTGCGCGATCTGCAGGCCGAAGGCTATCAACCGGAAGTGGTGCGCTATCTGCTGGCTTCGGTGCCCTATCGCAAGAAGCTGAACTTTACCTTCGATGGGTTGAAGGCCGCAGCCACGGCCATTGACCGGCTGCGGAATTTCAAGCTGCGCCTGGAGACGGACAAGTATCCGGACGGCCTCGACGAAAAACTTTTGGAGCGAACTCATGCGGCGTGCCGTCAGTTTGAGGAAAGTCTGGATGACGACCTGAACACGGCCGAGGCGCTGGCCGCTCTCTTCGAATTCGTTCGCGATGCTAATACCGCCATGGACGCGGCCGAATTTCACGAGGGCAACACAGCTCCCGCGCTCGACGTGCTCGCCCGCTTCGATCGGATTTTCGCAGTGCTGGAGCCCACTCAGGCCATTGGCGGGCTTTCCGACGCGCGCGTAGAGGAGCTGATCGCGGAACGAGCCGCTGCAAAAAAAGCGCGCAACTTTGGGCGGTCCGACCAGATCCGGCAGGAGCTGCTCGACGCCGGGATCGTCTTGGAAGACACTAAAGAAGGAGCGCGCTGGAAGCGGAAATGACGCGGAAATGACGCGGAAGTGACGAGGAGAAATGACGAGGAGAAATGACGAGGAAGTGACGTAGCCATGAATATCGAAACCAAAGCTGTTCACGCCGGCGACCGGAAGAAGAATCCCGACGCACCGGGGGCGTTTGTTCCTTCCTCCACGCCCATCTACACCGCAACCACGTACCTCTACGAAGACACCGCGAAGCTCGACCGCGTGCTGGGCCGTGAAGAGCCGGGATTCTGCTACGGCCGGTACGACAACCCAACGCGCACCGGCCTGGAGGAATTGCTCACCGAACTCGAAAGTGGCGCGAGCTCGCAGGTAATGTCGTCGGGCATGATGGCGATCCACGTGGCATTGCTCGCCGCGCTGACGGACCGGCGCAAATCGGTGCTGGCGGCCAATGCGTTGTACGGAGCCACCACCACTCTTCTGACCCAGGTACTCGAACCGCTTGGCGTCGCCGTGAACTTCGTCGATATCTGCGACCTGGCGGCGCTCGAGCAAAAGATCGCCGAAACGAAACCGGGCTGCATCGTCATGGAGACCATTTCGAACCCGCTGCTGCGCGTGGGCGATCTCGATCGGATCGCGGAACTGGCGCGCGCAGCCGGAGCGGCGCTTCTGGTGGATAATACTTTCGCGTCGCCGCTGCTAGTGCGGCCCATGGAGCATGGCGCGAATCTGGTAGTGGAGAGCTTGACCAAGTTCCTGGCTGGGCATGGCGATGTGCTGGGTGGCGTGGTGATCACCGATGAAGCGCATGCCAACGTGGTACGGACGCTGTCGCGCACCCTGGGCCCGGTGCTCTCGCCGTTCGAGAGTTTTCTCACCATGCGCGGCATCAAGACCCTGGCGGTCCGGGTGGAGCGTCAGTGCGCTAACGCCTGCCGCATCGCCACATGGCTCGGATCCCATCCGCGTGTCGCGCGCGTCCATTATCTCGCCGATCCCAATCACCCTGACGCACCGGTGATTCGCCGCCTGCTGCCCGAGGGGCTGTATGGCGCGCTGGTCCCGTTTGAGATTAAGGACGCGGCCAAGCCAGACGTGTTCCGCTTCATGGACAAATTGAAGCTGATCGTATGCGGTACGTCGCTCGCCGACGTTCACAGCTTGATGCTCTATCCGGCCATCGCTTCGCATCGTGACATCGCACCCAAGCAGCGCCAGCGCATGGGGATCTCGGACGGCCTGGTGCGATTATGCGCCGGGATCGAAGCCGTGGACGACATCATCGCCGACCTCGACCAAGCGCTGAGCTAGCGCTTGGTCTGTCTCCCGGACTTTTATCGCGCGCCCGGGCCTGCAACTTCGCTCGTAAAGCTAATCCCAGCGTCGGAGGGATCGCTGAATGCCAGCGTCACTTGCGCTTTGCTCCCGACCGCCAGCTTGTTGCCCGCGGGCAGGGCTAGATTGATGTACGAGCTGCGTTCCGGCGCAAAACACACCGTCGTTCCATTGGGATTCGCTAGCGAAACGCCGCTGGTAAGATCCGCAAGCACCAGCGAGAGCGGGCCGGAGAGCGCTTTTGTCCCCGAGTTTGTGACTGTGGCGCTTTGTAACCAGAGCTTGTCCGCGGAATCATACGTCAACGATCCCAACGCAATGGATACATCCTTTGTGTCCGAGGCAGCGCAAGTTAAGCTTGCGACATAGATCCCGTCGTCGTACCAGTACGCACCGCCCGACGCGCCAAATACAAAGCGTCCGCCATTGATCGAGCCGGTTCCGGGCGGGGAAATCCCGGTCGCGCATCCGGTGGCATGATAGGCCCCGCTGCAGGAGGCGCCGCTCGGCAACGCTTCTCCCGGCGCGATGAGCTGCGAAAGCACTCCGTTCACATAGGAATCCAGCACGTAATTCCCGGTTGTACTATCCAGCACTTCGAAGATGGCGGTTCCCTCATTCGCTGCCAACTGGTTGAAGGAATTCGCGCCAATCGAATCGCCGTTCGGCTGCGTGTCGCAGGTGTTCAGAATGCTGCCTATCGTGCTGCCGGAAAGGCCGGTCTTGAAGACGCCAGTGAATGCGCCGCTGGCGCAAGTCCCGTCGTAGAAAGGGTCGGATGCGACAAAGAAAATGCCGTCGCCATCCACCACCGGCCCGCTATAGTACGAAGCGTCGTCCGGATATCCGCTATTGTGCGCTGTATCGCCTGGCAGCACATGGGACGAAAGCAGAATGGGAGTGGTTGGAGAGTTGACGAAAAGCCCATCGGCGCCCACCGGACTGCCCCCTGTGAACGCTATCGTGCTGCCCTCGATGAAGCCACCAACCCATTGGTCTATGATCTGACAGAAGCCCGGCGAGCAGCCGGCGGGGAAGGGCGATGTGTAGACCGTGCTCATATCGGCGATCAGGTGCAGATCGGATTCGGTGGTGTTCACATTCGCGGGCGCCCACCACACGCCATCATTGGCGCTCGGGGCTCCTACGGCTTCCGCCGAAAACACCACTTTGCCCCTGCTGAGAGACATCCCAAGCAGTCCGTTGATCCCATTGCTGGTGTTCACCCCGCAAAAGTTTCCGCCATAACCGGGCAAGGGCATCGTATAATCCACCACCCTGTAAATCTTGCCCCCCGCTACCGAAACCGTATACAGACCGCCGGTACAATTCGTGGTGGAGTTGTAGCCGGATCCGTAGCCGTAAAAAAGCACCGTCCCCTCGTTTACCTGCAGGTTGTTGTTGCTACCCACAGCGCTCAAGCCCACGAAGTCCCCAGTTCCTTCCGGAATCGCCGTGCTGGTGTCGACCAGCTTCACGAATGCCTTGGTGATCAAGTTATAAGACCAGATGGATGGTCCGTTGTTGGCGGTGCAACTGTCATCCCCGGGATCCGAGAAGACTACCCACGGGCCGTAGATGGCCGGAAACGTACCCAGGGGGTTAAAAACCCCCGAACTGCTGCCAGGACACGCCGTGGTGTTGTCCACCACCTTCGTTATGGTCCACGTCTGCGCCCAAATCATCTGTGAACCGGCCAGTACTAACAGAACCGCAATCTTACAAAAATTCATTATTTCCTCCTTTTCCCGATCCCATCTACCTATGTCCGCCATTCCGCAAATATCACGCAGAGATTCATTCTGAGCTCTGAGCCGCCATGCGACAATGGCAACCATGCAGCGGTTATGGATCGCGGCATTGGTTTTTGTCTCCACCGTCTTCGGTCAAAACGAAGAACCAGCGTTACACGCCGATTCCGTGGTCGCGGTGAGACTCGCCGGCGGCGCGACGCGTTTCTGGACCATTTCACTTCCCGAAGGCCAAACGGCAAATCTGGAAATCGTCGAGCAGCAGGGATTGGCCGGGATACTTTCTGTCGCAGGGGCCGACGGCGGCGAACTCGTAGAGGCCGATCTTCGCCAGCGCTCTCCGGCAGCGAAGAGCCTGTTGATTCCGCCCGGCGCCAATCAAATCCGCATACAAGCGGCGGATCACGGACCGCTCGAACGGGCTTTCGAGTTTCGCATCGGCGCGTTTCACGCCCTCACCGATCAAGATCGCCTGCGGATCCAGGCGGAACAAATGCTCGGCCAGGGAGAAAAACTGCGGCGTGGCGAAGAGCAAGTGGAACTGGAACCAGCGGCCGGTCTTTTCGAAAAGGCGCTAGCACTCTGGGAGCGGTTGGAGGACACTTCGCGCCAGGCGGACACGTTGCTGCATCTGGGCGACGTTCGCTACGCACTGGGCCATACCAAGCCAGCGCTCAGCGCGTACCAACGCGCCCTGGATCTGTGGACTGCCCGGGCCGACCGGGCTGGAGTGGCCTCCGCATTCTGCAACATTGCCGAAATCAGCTTCGAAACCGGCCAGCAGAAATTAGCCGAGGAGGATGCCAGACAGTGTCTCGAAATCGAACGGGAGCGGGGCGACCCGCTTGGTTTGGCTTCGGCCTTGATCGTCGAAGGACAGTTGCACGCCGCTCACGGACAAAACGAGCAAGTACGCGCGGACTACCGGGAGGCCATGGAAGCAGCGTGGCGCGGCGGCGATCGGATTCAGGAGGCCGAAGTCATCAAGAACCTCGCGATCTTCGAGGACAATCTTGCGCAATGGCAGGAGTCGAGGGAGGACGGCGAGAAGGCTTTGGCGATCGCGCGCGCGGAGGGTGACAGGCGGCTGATGTCTCGCTGCTTGAACGACCTTGCGTCCTTCCTGATGGATACGGGCGACCTACGTAAAGCGGTGGGCTATCTGGAAGAGGCGCTGCCGTTGAGGAAAACGTTGTCCGCCCCCAACTCATACGCCACTTCGCTCTACAATCTGGCGAACGCCCACGCCAAGCTGGACGATTACGCCGCTGCGCGCGCTGAGTACTCGGAAGCATTGGCGACTTTTCAGAAAACCGCGTTCGCTCGAGGGGAGGCGTACGTTCTTACCGGGCTCGGCCACCTTAGCCTCAATACCGGTGATGAAGAGAGAGCCGAGGCGTTTTTCCGGCAGGCGCAAGTCGCATGGCGCGTAGCCTCCGACCGGCAGGGCGAGGTTTTTGCGCTCAACGCTCTTGGGGAGGTAGCCGCGCGCCGCGGCCAGTTCCGCGGCGCTATCGAACTTCATCGGCAGGCGCTCGGGATCTCGCGTGCCGACAACCTGCCGCGGGAGGAGGACCGAACACTGGGGTATCTTGCCGACGCGTACGACAAAGCGCGCGATGCCCGCTCGTCTCTCGAACAAGCTTCGCTGGAGCTCGATGTGATTCGGAAAATTGGCGACTCGGAGGGTGAAGCGCGCGCCCTTTATCAGCAGGGCCGGGCCTGGCGCGCGCTTCGGGAATATGACCGGGCGCAAGAGGCGTTGAATAAGGCGCTCGAGCTGGATCGATCCTTGGGAACCCGGACGCGCGAGGCGGATGCGCTCTACGAACTGGCCGCTCTGGACGGGGATCGCGGCCGGCTGCAGGAAGCGAACGCGAAGATCGCCAAAGCGCTCGATATCGTGGACGCCACTGGGGCCGGCGCCGGCAGCGCGGAGTCCCGGATGCTGTTTGCCGCCTCGCATCGCAAAAGCTACGATCTGGCAATCGACCTGGCGATGCGGCTGCACGACAATGCGAAAGCATTCGAGCTGAGCGAGCGAGCGCGGGCGCGCACGTTCGTGGACTTGATTCGCGGCGCGCGGCTCGACATCCGTCAAGGCGTGGATCCGGCGCTCCTTGATCGGGAGCAGAGTATTCAAGAGTCGCTCAACGAGAAACAGGAGCGGCTCACCCGGCTTCTGGCCTCTTCTCCTGCCGCGGGCTCGGCCGCGCAGGCGAAAAAAGAGATCGACAACCTGGTTGAAAAGTATGAAGCCGTGGAAGCTGAAATCCGTAGGACCAGTCCTCGTTATGCCGCGCTACTTGAGCCGCATACTCTCTCGCTTACTGACGTTCAATCGGAGCTGCCGGATTCTCAAACAGCGCTGGCCGAATTCTGGCTCGGAGAAGAACGCAGCTATGCCTGGCTGGTAACAAAAACGGCTTGCCGGGGATTTGAACTTCCGGCGCGTCAACAAATCGAAGCGCTCGCACGCCGCGCCTATTCGGCGTTGACCGCGCGCAATCTCATTCGCGACGAGACAGCCGAACAGATGCAAGTCAGGGTGAGTGCATCCGATCGCGAGTTCGCGCAGGTCTCAGCCGAGCTGAGCCGTATGCTGCTGGGCAAAATGACGGGACTTTCCGGCGTGCGCCTTCTCTGGGTGGTGAGCGATGGAGCTCTTGAATATTTGCCGTTTGCCGCTTTGCCCGCGCCCGGGTCGTCAGCGCCGCTCATCGCTTCTCATCGAATCGCCCGCCTGCCTTCCGCCTCCGTCTTAGCCGAAGTACGGCAACAGCTCGCCGATCGTCAGCCTGCTCCACGCGCCGTCGCGGTGTTCGCCGACCCTGTGTTCCTGGCGGACGACGAGCGCGTCGTGAAGGGCAATGACAAGAGCAATGACGAGCGCGTCGTCAAGAGCCAGGCTCACACCCGGCCGTCCGTCAATGTTCCGCGCGGCGCCGAGGACGTCGATCTCGCCAGCTTGCCCCGGCTTTGGTTTTCCCGCCGCGAAGCGGACGCCGTGGCCGCACTCGCGCCGCGCGGCGCTACATGGGAAGCCCTGGATTTCGATGCCAGCCGGACGGAGGCGCAGAAGCCCGCTCTGGCCGATTATCGGGTTCTCCACTTTGCCACGCATGCGTTTCTGGACAGCCGGCATCCCGAGTTATCGGGACTGGTGCTTTCGATGGTGGATCGTGGCGGGCGTCCACAAGATGGTTTCCTGCGCCTGAACGAGATCTACAATCTGAAACTCAATGCCGATCTGGTGGTGCTAAGCGGGTGTCAAACGGCGCTTGGACAAGAAGTGCGTAGCGAAGGTTTGGTGGGCCTGACGCGAGGCTTCATGTACGCGGGCGCTCCGCGGGTGTTGGCCAGCCTCTGGGATGTTCGCGATCGCGCCACCGCTGAATTCATGAGCAGGTTTTACGAGCCGCTGCTGCGCCGCCATCTGGCGCCGGAGGATGCCCTCCGTTCCGCGCAGCTTGCGATGATGAATGACCCACGCTGGTCTCAACCTTACTACTGGGCAGCGTTTACCATGCAAGGCGCGCAGTGATCCGCTACAATCTCGGGGGAGCGTTGTGCCGGAATCCGATCCCCAGATCTCCCAGGGCCGAAAGCGCTGGGAATTGGACCGTGCGGGTTGGGACACCCTGATGACGGCCCTGGCTCCAGACCGCGAACTAGCCGGGCACAAGTACGAAGAGTTGCGCCGCCGCCTCACCGATCTCTTTGCCTGGGAAGGATGCGAGCTGCCCGATCAGCTTGCCGACGAAGCTCTCAATCGCCTGGCTCGCAAGCTGACCGAAGGCATCGCCATTCCGCATCTCGACCGCTATGCCTTTGGCATCGCGCGGTTTCTGGTTCAGGAGGATCTGCGCGCGCGCCGTGGACGGCAGGCGGCTCTCCGGCAGTTCCCGAACCAGAATGCGGCTGGCCGCTCACCGAGCATGGTGGCGGCGCTGGAGGAATGTCTGGCTGGCTTGCCCGACGCAAACCGCCGTCTGATCGAGCGTTATTACGCCGACGACCGAGCAATGCTTGCGCGTGAATTGGGAATTTCCGTAAACGCGCTGCGCAATCGGGCCTTGCGGATCCGCGAGGAACTTTTTGAGTGTGTGTCGCGCAAATGTGATGACGAGTAAATTTTCGCCATGGTGAACAGAGACCCAGTGATCGCATATTTGTTGCACGAGATGGCCGAGGATGAGCGCGAGGCCTTCGGTGAACGATGGTTCGTGGAACCCAAACTGCGGGAGGATCTCCAGCTGGCGGAAGCCGATTTGCTGGACGCCTACGCCAGAGGGAAGGTGAAGGGTGAGCAGCGCAAACAGATTGAACGCTGGCTACTAGGCTCTTCTGTCCAGCGCCAGAAGCTCGATTTCGCCCAAGCCATGGCCACGCTGCTTCCGGGCGCGGCGCCCCGGCGAATCCCTTGGAGCCTGCTCGGAGCTGTGGCAGCCGGCCTGATATTACTCGCAAGCCTTGCGTTGTCGATAGTACATAATCGACAGCTGGAAAGCGAGCTGACTCGCGTGGAGGCGGAGGGACGTTCGCTGGCGCCAGCGCGGCCGCTGCCTGGAACTGCTTTCGCGATCTTTCTTCCCGCCGATACGTTGCGCTCGGGCGCCGGAATTTCCGTCAGCTTGCCCCAAGGCGCGGACGTGGTTCACCTGCAATTGGGTCTCGAAACAGGGCAGCAGCGGGACTTTGACTCGGCGGTTGTTTCCGTTTCAGGGCGTGCGGTGTGGCGCCAGCAACCGGTGAGCGCAGCTTCCCTGTGGATTCCCGCCAAACTGCTCGGACCGGGGAATTACACGGTACGGCTGGACTCCAATGGGACGCCGGTAGCCTACTACAGCTTTACCGTGCTCCGATAACGGAAAAACGAGCTAATTTCCGCTGGATTGAATCTGCACCAGCGGCTCATGCTCCGTGGTCGGTGCGGTGCTCGCAATGGTCTGTGGATCGCGCCAGAAATCGAAATACGAAATCTGCCGCACGCACGAAATGGTGCACATCGGGGCGCAGCTCTTCTCGGTGAGATATTCGCGGCGAATATCGTCCACGGTATATTCAGCCAGAGGCTTGGCCGGATAGCCGCGCTGCTGCGAGCAGTAATGCACCAGGCCGTTTTCGCAGATATACAGATATCGCGATCCCGCGCGGCAGCGCCAATGGCTGGGCCGGCCGTTCGCGATGTCGTCCTGATAGTAATTGATCTGCGAGAAATTTTTCTTCTCGAAATTCTTCATCGCGAGAAATACCTTGCGCTCGCGCTCCCCGATGGGCCGCAGCTGGCCGTCTCCATCGTGAATGATCCCGACCGTCGATGTGAAGCCCAACTCCAGCGCGCGCCTTCCCACCACCAGCGCGTCTTCCGGATTGTGAATGCCGCCGCCCAGCACCGAGTTGATGTTCACGTGAAACAGCGCGTACTCGGAAAGAATCTGCAGCTTCTTGTCCAGCACCTTCAGGCTCTTCTTCGACACCTCATCCGGCATCGCATTGTCGATGCTGATCTGGATATGATCCAGCCCGGCGTCGTTCAATTGATTGACACGCTGCGGCGTCAGCAGATAGCCATTGGTGATCATCCCGGCGATCATGCCCCGGCTGCGCACATGCGCGATCAGGCGGTCCAGATCCGGATGCAGCAGCGGCTCGCCGCCGCTGAAAGTCACAATGGTAGTGCCCAGGTCGGCCAGTTGATCCAGCCGCGCGGTCATGGTCTCCATTGGCACGGGCTTCGAGAAATCGTCGTACTCATTGCAGTAGGTGCACGACAGATTGCAGCGTCGAATGGGAATGATGTGGGCCATCACCGGATGGTCCGTTGACGCAACTCCGCGCAGAATCATGCGCCATTCTCGCGCACGGCGATTCAGCGCCCGAAGGTCTCGGCGAAATTTAAAACCCCAATTGCCCATGGAAGGCTTAACTCCATTGAATCATACTCATGCGACATTGGCATGGATTTCTGATCGAATGGGGCTGGAGGAGGGCCAGACGGAGAGAATTCAGAATTCAGAATCGCCCGGGCCCGGATTCTGACTTCTGAATTCTTTTTCGTAACCATTCTTCCACGCCAGGACACCTAACGTAAGTAGCATGATATGCTGAGGCTGGAAACCGTAGCGCCCCGGTCCGATGTTTGAGTTTCTCTTTAAATATCCGCCCACTGTCTTCGCCAAAGGCAGCTTTGTGCTCCTGGGCGAGTGGCCTCTCTGGTTGCTGATCGGCCTGCTGGCGGTCTCCGCGCTAGCTCTCGGTTGGGTGATCTGGCGACGCCGCCGGGTGATTGCGCCCACTATGCGCGGCCCACGCACTGCCGTCGTTTGGATTCTCCAAAGCTTGCTGGTCTGTCTGTTGCTGTTCCTGTTGTGGCAGCCCGCGTTAAGCATCGCCACGCTGCGTCCGCAGCAGAACATCGTCGCCGTTGTCATCGACGACAGCAAAAGCATGTCGACCCAAGAAGACGGCCACTCCCGCAAAGATCAGGTTTTGGCGACGCTCAACGGCGGCCTGCTCAATAGTTTGAAGAGCAAATTTCAAGTCAGGCTTTATCGGCTGGGCGATCATCTGGAGCGCATCGAGAGCGCGGACAAACTGAACGCCTCGGCACCCGCCACGCACATCGGCGACGGCTTGAAGGAAGTGCTGGCGGATTCGGCCACGCTGCCCATCGGCGCAGTGGTTCTGCTGAGCGACGGCGCGGACAACAGCGGCGGCATCGATCTCGACACCATATCCGACATCAAGCGGCAGCGCATTCCCATCCACACCGTCGGCTTCGGGCGGGAGCGCATGCAGCACGACATCGAGATCACCGACGTGCAGTTGCCGGCGCGCTCGCTCGCAAAATCGCGGCTGGAAGCGCAGGTCACGTTCCATCAATGGGGCTTGAAAGGCGACAAGGCTCGTCTGGTGGTACGCGACTCAGGGACGGGAAAGGTTTTGACGTCTCGCGACATCATCTTGAAGGGTGACGGCGCCGCGCAAACCGAGACGGTTCTGTTCACCGCCGGAGACGCCGGAGTGAAGAACCTGCAATTCTCGATCGACCCGCTGCCCGAAGAAGAGAACAAGCTCAACAACGCATTGACCAGAGTGCTGTATGTGGACAACGCGACCCCCCGCGTCCTCTACATGGAAGGGGAGCCGCGCTGGGACTTCAAGTTCATCCGGCGAGCTGTGGAAGACGACAAGAATATCGACCTCAGCACCATCGTCCGAACCACGCAGAACAAAAATTACACCCAGGCGCCGGCGCACCCTGAGTTGAAGTCTGGATTTCCCACCAAGGTGGACGACCTTTTCGCTTTTCAAGGCTTGATTCTGGGCACGATCGAGGCTAGCTATTTCACCACCGCCCAGCAGGATCTGATCCAGCAGTTTGTCGACCGGCGCGGCGGCGGGCTGCTGTTCCTGGGCGGCCGTGCGTCACTGGCCGATGGCGGTTACGAGAAGCCTCCATTTTCGGACCTGCTGCCGGTTCGTTTGCCGGACCATAAGAACACCTTCCATCGCGATCCCGCAACACCCGAACTCACGGCCGCCGGCCGCGACAGCCTGATCACGCGCATTGAAGATAATCCCGACGCGAACGTCGAGCGCTGGAAGAAGCTGCCGTATTTGATGGATTTTCAGGAAGCGGGAAAGCCCAAGCCCGGCGCCCTGGTGCTGGCCACCATGAAGGCGTCGGGGATCGAGCTTCCTCTGCTCATCACCCAAAAGTATGGCCGTGGACGCACCGCCGTGTTCGCCACCGGTGGCGACTGGCGCTGGCAGATGCTGCAGCCGGTGGAAGACACCAGTCACGAAGTATTTTGGCGGCAATTGATGCGCTGGCTGGTGAGCGACACGCCCAATCGCGTGGTGACCTCCATCCCGCGCTCCGTGCTCTACGATGATGGCCGCGTGCATTTGCGCGCTGAAGTTCGCGACACCACCTATTTACCCACCAGCGACGCGACCATCCAGGCTCGCATCGTCGGCCCGGATGGCAACGCGCAAAGCGTCGACCTGCATCCTGATTCGCTGGAACAGGGCGTCTATTCAGCCGACTGGGATGCTGGCAAAGCCGGCTCCTACGTGGCCGAAGTTACCGCCACGCGCGGCCAGCAGGAGTTAGGCCGGGATGTGATCACCTTTCGGCGAGAAGACGGGGTGGCCGAGAATTTTCACCTGGAACAAAACCGCGATCTGCTCGAAAAACTGTCCTCGCAGACCGGTGGCAAGTATTATCATCCGAACGAAGTGAGCCGGCTGGGCGAAGACATTTCTTATTCCGACGCCGGCATCACGATTCGCGAAACGAAGGATCTATGGGATATGCCCATCGTCTTCTTCCTGGTGTTGCTGCTGTGCTGCAGCGAGTGGGTGCTGCGCAGAAGGTGGGGCGTAGTATGAGGATCCCACTGTTGGCCCTGGGTTGTTTGGCCGTTGGCTCGTTGCACGCCGCAACGTTCTATGTCACGGTCGCCGGGCTGGGCGGAGAAACCGACTACGAACAACGCTTCGCGTCGCAGGCCCAGGAGATCGACAAGCTGCTGCACGCCTCGAATGGCGACGCAAAAGTAACCACGCTGTACGGTCCGCAGGCCACCAAAACGAATGTGCAGAACGCGCTCGCGCAAGTGGCGCGCGACGCCAAACCGAACGACGTGTTTGTGCTGATTCTGATCGGCCACGGCAGCTTCGACGGTTACGACTACAAGATCAATCTTCCCGGGCCCGACCTTTCGGGCGTTGAGCTGGGCGCCCTGCTGGACCGCATTGGATGCACCCGTCAGTTGGTGGTGAACACCACCAGCGCCAGCGGCGGATCGCGCGCCGCGCTCGAAAAAGCCAACCGGGTGGTGATTACAGCTACCAAGTCCGGCAACGAAAAGAACGCCACCGTCTTCGCCCGCTTCTGGGTGGAGGCGCTGCGCGATCCTTCGGCCGACACCGACAAGAACGAAACCGTATCGGCGCTCGAGGCCTTCATTTTCGCCGAGACCAAGACGGCGCAGTTTTACGAAACGCAGAAGCGCCTGGCTACCGAGCATCCCATTCTCGAAGACACCGGGCAAGGCGACGGTGAGCGCAAGCCATCGCCCGAAAACGGCGAAGGCTTGAAAGCGGCGCAATTCCCGTTGTTGCGCATCGGCGCGGCGCAAACCGCGGCCAGCACGCCCGAAAAGAAGGCGCTGCTCGAAAAACGCGATCAACTGGAAGAGCAGATCGACAAGCTGAAATACGAAAAAGCCGCGATGCCGGCCGACGAGTACAAAAAACAACTTCAGGCCCTGCTGCTTGAGCTTGCGAAAACACAAGCGGAGCTGGACAAATGAGCACGCATGCCCCAGCCGGCTTCGTAGCGCATGCACTCGTGCGTGCCGTGGTGGCACTCGTGCCAACACGTCTTTGCCCGGGCCCCGGAAACGTTCACACGAGTGTGAACGCAGCACGCACGAGTGCGTGCGCCACATTCCTCTTGCTCGTTCTTCCGCTGGGGGCGCAGACACTCGACGACTGCCGCGGCCTTCGTCATCATGGCAAGCTCGACGAAGCGCAGACCTGTTACGCCAAGCTAGCCACCAGCTCCAATCCCTATCTCCGCGCCGAGGGATTCTGGGGCGTCGAACGCTATGACGACGCGAACAACCAGTTTCGCGATCTGATCAAGCAGTTTCCCAAGAACGCTGATTATCGCGTCCGCTGGGGCCACCTGTTTTTCGAACGCTTCAACCCCGACGAAGCGCACAACTTGTATGAAGAGGCCCTCAAGATCGACGACAAGAACGCGCAAGCTTATCTCGGCCTGGCGCAAGTAGAGACGGAAGGTTTCAGCCAGGGCGCCGTCAAGAACGCGCAAAAGGCCGCGGATCTCGATCCCAAGCTTTACCAAGCCCACGAACAACTGGCCTACCTGGCTCTCGAAGACAACGACGAGGAGACGGCCGCCAAGCAAGCCGACCTGGCGCTCGGGATTTCGTCAGAAGCGCTGGATGCCATGTCGATTCATCTCGCCCTCGACTATCTGCACGACAAGAAAGATTCCCCCTGGATCGATCGTATTCTCAAAATCAATCCGGCCTACGGCGAAGCGTATTCCATGGCCGGGCATTTTTTCTTCATCAATCGCCGCTATGACGAAGAGATCCAGGTGTACCGCAAGGCGCTCGAATTGAATCCGCGGCTATGGGAAGCGCGCGCGCAGTTGGGTGTCAGCCTGATGCAGTTGGGCTACGACATGGAAGCCCGCCAGCAACTAGAACAATGTTTCTACGCCAAGTACGCCAGCCTTGAGGTGAAGAATTCGCTGCGTCTGCTCGACAGCTATAAGGATTTCGTCACCTTTAGGACCCCCACCACCATCCTTCGCTTGCATAAAAAGGAAGCCGACTTGCTGCGTCCTTATGTCGAAGCTGAGCTGAAGCGCGACATCGCCGATTACAGCGAAAAGTACCACATGACGTTGAAGGGTCCGGTGCAAGTGGAAGTTTATCCGGACCACGAGGACTTTGCCGTACGCACGGCGGGCATGCCGGGCCTGGGCGCTTTGGGCGTCACGTTCAATCGTGTGATCGCCATGGACAGCCCCTCCGGACGTCCTCCGGGAAGTTTTCATTGGGCCAGCACCTTGCGCCACGAGATGAGCCACGTCTTCGTTCTCGAAGCCACCGGCAGCCGGGTCCCGCGCTGGTTCACCGAAGGTCTCGCGGTCTATGAAGAGACCGCCGCTGCGCCCGATTGGGGCGACCGTCTGGACCCCGACGCGATTCACGCCATCCAGCATAAACAACTGCTGCCGGTGGCCGAGCTGGATCGCGGATTCATCCGGCCCAGCTATCCCCAGCAAGTGATTGTGTCTTACTTCCAGGGCGGCAAGATCTGCAGCTACATCGCGGAGAAGTGGGGCTATTCGAAGCTGCTGGACATGATTCAGTCCTTCGCCCGGCTCGAATCCACGCCCGACGTAATTCAAAAGGATCTGGGCATCTCCAGCACCGAGTTCGACAAGCAGTTCCTGGCTTGGCTGGATGCGCAGAACAAGGTGACCACCGATCATTTCGATGAGTGGCGCGAAAAACTCAAGATGATGGTGGCCGACGAACGATCCAAGGATTACGGCGCGGTGATTCAAGTCGGCAACACCATCCGCGACTGGTATCCCGATTACGTCGAAGTCGGCAGCGTCTATGAGCTGCTGGCCGACGCTTACACCGCCAAAGGCGACAAGGAAAACGCCCGCAAGCAACTCGAAAAATACAACGACGTCGGCGGACGAGATCCCAAACTGGTGGAACGCCTGGCCACGCTCGAAGAGGAAGCCGGCCAACCCAAGAAAGCCGCCGCCGCGCTCGATCGTCTAAACTACATTTATCCTGAAGATCAGGATCTGCACAAACGATTGGGCGATTTATGGCTTGCACAAAACAACGTGCCCGGTGCGATTCGCGAGTATCAGGCGTTGATCGCCTTGAAACCGCTGGATCAGGCTGCGTCGCATTACCAGCTGGCCGAGGCCTTGCGCAAAGCCAACCGGCTGGATCAGGCGCGCGACGAGGTGCTGCTGGCTCTGGAGGCCGCGCCCGGATTTAAGCCGGCTCAAAAACTACTTTTAGAGATTGCGAAATAATCAAACATGTCCACCACAACTTTAGCGATCAACGATTCGGCGGAATTAAAGGCGCGAATCGACCGGTTCCAGGAAGTCCAACGCAGCATCGTGCGCGAAGTTCGCAAGGTGATTGTCGGACAGGACGAGGTCATCGAACAGGTGATGATCTCTTTGTTTGTGGGCGGCCACTGCTTGATCACCGGTCTCCCGGGAACAGCCAAGACGTTGCTGGTGCGCACGCTCGCGCAGACCCTCGGCCTGGTCTTCAAACGCATCCAGTTCACGCCCGATCTGATGCCCTCCGACATTACCGGCACGGACATCATTGAAGAAGACCCCACCACCGGACGTCGCACCTGGACCTTCGTGGCCGGCCCTATTTTCTCCAACATCCTGCTGGCCGATGAAATCAACCGCACTCCGCCCAAGACGCAGTCGGCGCTGCTCGAAGCCATGCAGGAGCTGTCTTGCACGGTGCGCGGGCATCAATACAAGATCGAAGCGCCTTTTTTCGTGCTCGCCACCCAGAACCCCATTGAGCTGGAAGGCACCTATCCGCTGCCCGAAGCCCAGCTCGATCGCTTTCTGTTCAATACCGTGCTCGATTATCTCTCCGCCGAGGATGAAGTGAAGGTGGTTGACCTCACCACCACTACCACGCGCGCCGAAGCCGACACCGTGACCAACGCTACCGAGATCCTTGCGTTCCAGCAGTTGGTCCGCATGGTCCCGATCAGCGAGACCGTCGCGCGCTACGCGGTGGAACTGGTGCGCGCCACGCGGCCCAACGACGTGAGCGCCCCGGATTTCGTCAAGAACTACGTGAACTTCGGCGCCAGCGTGCGCGCCGCCCAATTCGTGGTGCTCGCCTCCAAGGCCCGCGCCCTGCTGCGCGGCCGCTATCACGTGGCCTATGAGGATGTCCGCGCGCTGGCCGCCCCCATCCTGCGCCATCGCATTCTGCTGAACTTCCACGCCGAATCCGAGCGCCTGGATTCGGACGCCATCCTGAAACGTCTGCTCGAGTGGAAGCCCGAACCAAAATAGGATTTTCTTTACAGCGTTCACACGAGTGTGAACGCGGCACGCAAGAGTGCGTGCGCCACAGCTTAAATTCATGCAACCTCGCAGCCCAACCCGCTTCATCGATCCGGCGCTCCTGGCCGGCATCTCCCACCTGGACCTGGTTGCAAAAACAGTAGTGGATGGTTTTGTCGCGGGGCTGCATCGCTCACCTGACTTCGGTTTCAGCCAGGAATTCGCCGAGTATCGCGCCTACACGCCCGGTGACGACCTGCGCCACGTGGATTGGAACGTCTTCGCGCGCACCGAGCGCATGTACTTGAAGCGCTACCGCGGTGAAACCAACTCCCAGCTTACGCTGATGATCGATACCAGCGCGTCCATGGGATACAGCTCGCACGGCATCAACAAACTGGACTACGGCCGTTATCTGGCTGTGTCACTGGCTTATCTCTCCAATCTTCAGCGCGACGCCGCGGGCGTGATTATCTTCGATGACGACGTGCGCAGTTACGTCCAGCCCTCCACGCGCCAGGGCCAGTTCATGCGCGTGGCGCATGCCATCGAACATGCGCAGACCGGCACGCATACCAATTTCGCTAAACCCTTCATACATTTTCAGCAGTTCCTGCGGCGGCGCGGCATCGTGGTCGTCATCTCGGATTTCTACGAACAGCCCGAGGTGGTGATCAAGACCGTGGAGCCGCTGCGCTATCGCGGCAACGATTTGATCCTGTTTCACGTCCTAGATCCACAGGAGATCCGGCCCAAGCTGAAAGAGCCGTCACTGCTGGTGGACATGGAAACCGAAGACGCCATCGAGGTTTCGCCTGAATACGCCAAGGAAGAATATGGCGCCAAGATCGACGCGCACATTGCCGCGCTCAAAATCAAAGCCAACGCGGCCGGCATCGATTACCAGCTTTTGCCCACCGACCGGCCGCTCGATGACGCGCTGCGCGAATATTTCTTGATCCGCAAGGGGAGGATGTAAGCGTGGGCTTTTTCGCTCCCTGGTTCCTGGCCGGCGCCGTCGCCATCGGTCTGCCATTCTGGATTCACCTGCTGCGCCAATATCGCAGCACGCCGCATCCTTTCAGCTCGCTCATGTTCTTCGAACGGCGCACGCAAAGTTCCATCAAGCATCGCCGTCTGCGTTACCTGCTGCTGCTCTCTCTGCGCGTCGCTCTCCTGCTGTTGATCGCCCTGGCCTTCGCCAATCCTTTCGTGAGCCGCTCGGGGGGCGCCACGGGCGGACGCAAAATGTTGGTCATCGCGGTCGACAATTCGTTCAGCATGCGTTATGACGATCATCTGGCGCGCGCCAAACAGACCGCTGTGAATGCCGTCTCGAATTTGAACCCGGGCGAGCGCGGGCAAGTGCTGGCCGTGGGATCGCGCGTGCATTTCCTGACGCAGCCGGTGGAGGAAGCAGATCAGCTCAAGGCCGCCATTCAAGGCATTCAACCTTCCGACGAGCAGAGCTCCTACGGCGAACTGGCGCGCGCCCTCAGAACCATCTCCCAGACGTCGCGCATTCCTCTCGAAGTACATTTTTCGAGCGATCTGCAGAAATCGTCCATGCCGCCCGCCTTCGCGGACCTGCGCTTGGGCACCGACACCAAGCTCGTCTTCCATTCCGTCGCCGATTCCAAAGAGCCCAACTGGATGCTGGAGAGCGTCACCGCCCCCGCCAAGATCTACGATCCGAAGAAAGTCCGCATACAGGCCGTGGTGGCAGGCTCCAACACCCCGCAGACCAAGCGGACCGTGTCGCTGGCGCTCGACGGCAAAACGCTCGAGAGCAAGATGCTGGACGTTCCCTCCAACGGCCGCGCGTCCGTCGAATTCCTTTCGCTGGATTCGCCGCACGGTTTTCATAAAGGCGAGATTCGCATCGAGCCCGGCGACGCTCTCCACGAAGACGATCGATTTGATTTCGCCATCGAGCGAACCGATCCGCACCCCGTCCTTTTTCTGCATCCCGCCGGACAGACTCTGGATGAGCTCTACTACCGCTCGGCGCTCGAATCGGTTTCAGAAGCCGGTTTCACGCTCGAACCTCTGGCCGTGGAGCAAGCCGGAAATCAATCGCTTTCCAAATACGCCTTCGTCGTCCTGTCAGACGTTGGGACGATGCCGCCCGGCCTCGAAGCTAACTTGCGCGCTTACGTCGCTGGCGGCGGATCGTTGTTGGTGGCCCTCGGGCCGCTCTCGGCTGCGCTCGCGCGCGTTCCAGTTTCGAACGAGACCATACAAGGATCGGCCTACGCGTCGCGTGGCGATTCGCGCTTCGAAACCGTAGCGGCGGCCGATGCCGAGCATCCCACGCTGCGCCGCGCGAACAAACTGGATGGCGTCAAGTTTTATCAAGAGATCAAGGTGGACCCCGGCCAATCGCACGTGATTGCGCGTCTTACCAACCAGGCGCCGCTGCTGCTCGAGAAGCAGGTCGGGGAAGGCCGCGTGGTCGTTTTCACATCCACCTTCGACAATGTCGGCAATGACATGCCGCTGCACGCCTCATTCGTTCCTTTCGTCGAAGAGACGGCGCGCTATCTGGGTGGCCAGCAGGACCGTTCCACCAATGTTGCCGTAGATTCCTATATCGAACTGCGCTCTGCCCAGGAGCACGGCTCGGCTATTGATGTGACCGAGCCTGACGGCTCTCATCCCTTGTCGCTCAAGGATGCCAGCACTACCCAGACTTTCCAGGTGACGCGTGAAGGCTTCTACGATATTCACCGCGCCAACGGCCGCGAGGAGCTGGTTGCCGTGCATGCCGACCGCCGCGAGTCAGACTTAACACCCATCCCGCAGGAGACGCTGGCCTTGTGGCAGAACACCGGCCTCGGCCCCGACACGCCGTCCGGCGACGGATCGGCTGCCGATACGCAGCCCCGGCCCTGGAGCCTGTGGCGCTACGCTTTGCTACTGGTGCTCATAATCGCGATAATTGAATCAGTATTGGCGAGCCGATATCTTTCGGTAGAGAAGGAGGTCGCTTGAACGCTATCGACCAACTGAATAGTTACCTTCAGCGGCTGGAAAAGCGCTTGCGTTTCCTGGCGGTGTCTAAGGGGACTTCGCTGGTCACCATTTTGGCCCTGGTGATTACGGTTCTGCTCGTCTGGATCATCAATCGTTATGCCTTCTCTTCGGCCAGCCTGTTAACGGCGCGCATTCTTCTGTTTCTGTCAGTCGCCACGGCCATCGCCTTCGGCCTGGTGATCCCGCTGCTGAATCTGAATCGGCGCAACGCCGCGCGGCAAGCCGAACAAAAATTTCCCGACTTTCAAGAACGCCTGCTGACGCTGGCCGAGAAGCCCAACGCGGCCGACCCGTTTCTGCAATTGCTCGCCGCCGACACCATGCGTGTCGCCGAAACCAGCGAGCCCGAGCGCTTAGCCTCGAGCGGCCCCATCTTCGGTTTTCTCGCGTCGGCAGCTCTCGCTGTCGCCGTGCTCATCTGGCTGATTAACGCCGGTCCCGGCTACTTGGGCTATGGAACCTCTTTGCTCTGGGCCGGTGCGCCCAAGTCTGGCACGCATGCCTTCTACGACATCGCGGTCACGCCTGGCGACCGCACCGTCCGCCGCAAAGCCGATCAATTGGTTACCGCGCAACTACTTGGATTCGATTCGCCCAAGGTGCGCCTGTTCGCGCAATATCGCGGCACTTCGAAATGGGAGCAGGTGGACATGCAGCCGTCGCCCGGCGCATCCACTTATGAGTTCCTGTTCAGCAGCCTGGCTGACAACGTCGAGTATTACGTCGCTGCGGGCGCCGTGGAATCGAAGCACTACAACCTGCGCGTCGTCGATCTGCCCAGCGTGAAGAAAATTCGCGTCACCTATCATTACCCCTCATGGACCGGAATGAAAGATTCGACTGAAGATCCCGGCGGCGATTTGCGCGCCGTTGAGGGCACCGAAGCCGAGGTCGCCATTCTCACCGATCGTCCGCTCAGCAAGGGCATCCTCGTGTTGGGTGAGGACAAGCAGATCGAACTGAAGGCCGGCGAAGGGAACTGGCAGACCGCTACAGTAAAGCTGGAAAAAGACGGCCTGTATCACGTCGCGGCGATCGACCGGGGAGAGAATGTCCGTCTCACCGAAGATTTCTTCATCGAAGCGCGCAAGGATAATGCGCCCACCGTCAAGATCGACCGTCCTGGCCGCGACGCAAAAGTCAATCCGATCGAAGAAGTCACCGTCACGGTGAATGCCGATGACGACTTCGGGCTGAACGAGGTTGCGCTGCATTATTCGGTGAATGGCGGAGCGGAAAAGACAGTGCAGTTGCTGCCGCAAAAAGGCGTCAAAACAGCGAACGGGAAATATGTTCTAACGCTCGAGGATTACAAGCTGGCCCCCGGCGATCTGGTCAGTATTTACGCCGAGGCCAAGGATGCGCGCAACACCACCAAGACGGACATCTATTTCATCCAGGCCGAGCCGTTCGAACGCAATTATTCGCAGGCGCAGGCGGGCGGCGGTGGCGGCGGCATGGGCGGTGGGGGCGACGATCAGCAGATCTCGACCAGACAGAAAGACATCATCGCAGCCACTTGGAACGAGAACAAGAACGGTTCCAAAGACCCGGCGGTTGCGGCCGACGACGCCAAGTTCCTGGCCGCGCAGGAAGACAAACTGGCCGCGCAGGCCAAATCGCTGGCCGATCGCATGAAGGCGCGCGAACTCTCCGACGCCAATCCGCAATTCCAGACCTACGCCAAGGAAATGACCGAGGCGTCCACCAGCATGATCGAATCGGCGCAGAAGATCCGCGGCCAAAAGTGGAACGACGCCATGCCTGCCGAGCAGAAGGCTCTGCAAGGTGCGCAGCGCGCCGAAGCTACGTTCCGCGACATCCAGGTGGCCTTCGGAACGCAAGGCGGTGGTGGAGGAGCAGGCGGCGCGGGCCGCGATCTCGAAAATCTGGCCGACCTCGAACTCGACCGCGAGAAGAACCAGTACGAAACCGGACAGCAGGCCGGTTCCGACAGCCGCCAGCAGGAGATCGACAAGGCTTTGCAGAAACTCGCCGAATTGGCGCGCCGTCAGCAGGAGCTGGCCGCCAAGAAGGATCAGCAGCAATCGTTCCAGCAACGCTGGGAGCAGGAAATGTTGCGGCGCGAGGCCGAACAGCTCCAAAAGCAGATGGAGCAATTGCAGCGTGGCGATTCCTCACAGCAACAGCAAGGGCAGCAGGGACAGCAGGGTCAGCAAGGACAACAAGGACAACAGGGGCAATCGGGTCAACAGGGCCAAGCAGGTCAACAAGGAAAGCAGGGACAACAGGCTGGCCAGCAATCCGGACAATCGGGTAGCGCCGGCCGCGTGGGCTCCGTCGCTTCGCGGCAATTGCAACAAGCTCTCGATCGGTTGAAGAAAGCCACCGAGGACATGCAGAGCGCCGAGAGCCAGCAAAACAGCAGTCCCGAGCAGACTGCCGCGGGACAGCGCCGGGCAGCCGATCGATTGCAGGAAGCTCGCGACATCCTGAATGGGATGCAGCACCAGAACTCGGCGCAGCAGCTTGACGACCTTGCGCAGCAAGCCGGACAGCTCGCGCAACAGGAAGCCGACGCGCAGAATCGTCTGAAGAAAATGGTGGGTGCGTCCCCCAACGAAAATCCGCGTTTCGGCGGGCAGGGTCTCCAGAATCAGCAGGAAGCCGAGAAGCTAGCCGCTGAGAAGAACGAAATGGCCGACAAGCTCAAGAAGCTGGAACAGGGCATGTCGCAGGCCGCTCGCAGCATGGCCGGTGCGCAGAATCCGGTGGGAAATAAATTGCGCGACGCCCTCGGTGAGGCGCAGCAGAATGAGCTCGAGATGCACATGCGGCAGAACGCCCAGTACATCCGGCAAGGCTACGGATCCACGGCCTGGGTGCGCGAGAACAACGTCAACATGGGGCTGAACAATCTGCGCGATCAGCTCCAGCAGGCGCAGGCCGCGAACCAGCAGCAAGGTAAACCCGGCCAAGGCCCAGGCGACAATAGCGATCTTGAAAAAGCCCTGGCCAGCCTGGAAGCCATGCGTAGCCGCATGCAGCAGCTCGCGCAAAGCCAGCAGGGCAAAGGCAGCCAGCCCGGGCAAGGGCGGCAATCGAATCAGTTGCAGCGCGGCAACCAGGACGGCAATTCACAGCAACCTGGCCAGTCGCAGCAGGGTCAGCAAGGACAGAACGGGCAACAACCAGGTCAGAGCGGCCAGCCAGGACAAAATGGTCAGCAGGGACAGCAGGGCCAATCCGGACAAGGTGGCCAAAACGGCCAGGGCGGCCAATCGGCACAGAACGGCACCGGCGGCCAAACCGGTCCAAATTCCGGTTATGCGCCATTCGGAGGCGGTGGACCGGTTACGCCGGGCAATGGCTCCGCGGCCGACGGACCGGTGCCCATGGAACAGGCTTATCGGGAATCGCTACGCGATCTGAACCAGATTCGCGATTTCGTCCGCCAGAACCCGGACGTCGCCGGCGACTACTCCAACTTGTCGCGCGCGCTGAATCCGGGCTTCGTCAGCAACGATGCCGAACTGTCCAATCGGCTGAACCACGAAGTGATCCCGGAGATGGAACGTCTGGAACTGGACATACGCCGCAAGCTGGAGGAGAAAAACTCCGATCAGGTACGCAGCGCGGGCGCCGAGGCTGTGGCGCCAGGCTACTCCGATGCCGTAGCCGATTACTTCCGCAAATTGAGCAAGAGCAAGTAGCGCAATGCCCGATAGCTATTGGGTCTGCTGTAGAGGATCGGCAGCGGTAATTTGCGAGCCCACCGCTTCGGAAACAACTTCCAAGCCCGTGGTCACCGTGATGTTCGCGGAGCTAATGGTCACGTTCGGCGTCACATTCACCGTCAGGTGAGTGGCGCTGATCACATTCACTTGGTTCACCACCACATCGCTGGTTCCAAATCCCACTGTCGTTACGCCTGCCGCGAAGTCGGTATTGATGCCTTTCACGTCCAGCGTCAATGCGCTGCCGGCCGGAATCACGTTCGGCGTCACGATCAAGCTTGGGTTGGCAGCCACAGACGGCGCCGCGCCAGGGGTATAGGTGTAAGTGGGAGCGGTCGGATTCAGAAGCAGTGAACTCTGTCCGTCGGTATTGAAAGCTGCCACCGCGGCCGTGTAGCCGGCTGGCGCAGGCGGCGGCGTCACAATCAATATGGTGCTGAACTGCGCCTGAATGGTGGCCGGCACACCGTCAAAAAGGACTTGCGTGCTGGGAGTGAATTGTTCACCCGAAATCGCTATGTTCCCGTTCCCGCTCGCCGCCGGGCCCAGTGCGCTGATCAGCGGTGGAGGCGCGTCCACTACCGAGAATCCCGAGGGGAGCACGTACAGATTTCCGGGAGTGCTAAACAGCAGATGCTCGGGCCCCGTTCGCGGTAAAGTGGGCAATACATCCACCGCGATGTAGTCTTGGTTGGGTGGCGGGTAAGCTCTCAGATTGCCGACTTGCGCGGCCGTTCCGAGCATGCCGACGTTCAGGCCAGGAGTGGGAACCGTGGCGCCCGTCGTACTGTTCACCGTTTCTACCAGGCCGGAACCCACGGCGGCGATGGTTGATTTTTCCCCATACACGATCGGCGCTCCGATGATGTAGCTGCCGGTGCCAGTGTTGTATCCATACGTTCGCACCGAAGCCACTCCGGATGAACCCGCTGCGTTGACATTGAAATTGATCGGCGACGGGTATGCGGCGCCGGCCGTCACTTCGATCACCTGGGCCTGGGTGTAATCCAATGTGCCGGGATAAAACTCGGTCGCGAACCCGGTGTCGGGCGTATGATACGTCCCCGACGAATCGAGCGGCAGCCAGACGTTATCCGGAGTGCTTTCGCCTTCCTGCGGCGGCGGCAGGGGATGCACGTAGACGTAATATTCCTGCCCCGGTGGAATGCCGTTGAGCTGATAGGTGCCATCCGGGTTGGTGAGCGTCGCGATGGCCGGATTGCTGGGCGAGATCGCAACCACCGATGCCAGGTTCAAGCCCGTGCCATTCAGGCTCACCGTGCCCGAGATGCTGCCTACCGTCGACAGGTAGTTGCCGGCAGGATAGAGCAGGGAAATGCCCGCAATGTCGTCCGCGCCCAGAGGGTTTGCCTTGGAAGACGCACTGGTGGGCAGCGTGGACATGACGCTCGACGTCAACGTATGCTGCAAGCCCATGGTGTGACCCAATTCATGCACTAGCGTGATGAAAAACTCCTCGCTGTAGCTCGGTCCGTTGAAGATGGTCAGGTCCGTCGGCAGATGCAGCAACGAAAGGTAAATGGGAAGGAAGGTGCCGCTCGGGCCGTTGGTCAGGCCACCCACCTCCGTCAAGGTGGTAAATGCCAGCAAACCCGGCGGAATGTCGTCTGAGAATTCAATTTGAATCCCGGGCGCGGATTCCGTGGTTCCCGGATTGTAGAACCCTCCATAAGCCAGCCGTAAGCTGGATGTACTCACGCCGTTCCAGACATTGGCCGCCGCGTTCATCTCGCTCACGATGGCCGGCAGGCTGTCGCCCGGGTACATCTTGGTTGGCCCGCTACCAGAAACAAAGAAGGGAACCGTGTTGTTCACCAGCGTGTTCAGATCGAACCGCGCGACGATCGGAGTGAAAGGCGGCGTGGTGCTCGCAAAGTAAGTGAAGTAATAATACGCCGAGCTGGTGTTGACCAGTAAAAAGCTTCCGGCTAGCATCGCCGCCAGACGAATGGTGCAACGCTTCGTCATTGCCCGCTGCCTCCGAACAGCACGGCTTGAATCGCACTGACCAACTGCGCGAGCGTCATTTGAAGATTGGTGTCCGGAACGAACTGTCCGCTCGAGTTCAGCATGGGAGACGCCGCCGCGCCGCGTGAAACGATCAACTGGCCCTGAGCGTTCTTACTGACGTTGAATAATCCTTGCGAAAGCCCGATCACTTGCGTCAATCCGCTCTTGCTGGTCCACAGAAAGAGGACGTAATCCTGCCCAACCGCCAGCGTCGGCGCTCCAGCCACCATCTGCCGCGTTCCATTTAGCATGCCGCCCGGAACGGCAACGTCAACCGATGCCCCGGGCGCTCCCTTGAACGCCGTCGTGACCGACAATTGATAATGGGTGTAGATCAGTGATCCGCGCATCACCGCCGAAGTGGCTGGCTGAACGGTGCCGCGAACGATCATGGTCGACTTCGTAACCATGTCGTTCAGGCTGAGCCGCTGGAGAGTGGAACCCGGAAGAGAGATCAGGCAACCCATTGCAGCGGCCAGGATGATCAGTCTGCGCATCATTAGTAAGCTATCCAATAAGCAACTGCCCGTCCAATTCAGAACGCTGAAAACAAGAGGGTTCCAGGCCTGCTCTGGCCAGCTGTGTATACCTTCGACACAACTCCTGCCGAATATTAGCTCGGCTGGGAGGCCGCTATTTCAGCCCACGGACGATCAGCAGCGGCACCTTCAATTTATGACGGACAGCATTAATTGTAGTCCCGAATACAATGTCTTTCAAGCCCTTATGCCCGTGGGCGCCCATCACCACCAGGTCCGGTTTCAGCTCTTCGGCGTAGCGAACAATCTCCTTGGTGGGAGTGCGGGCATGCCGCACCACCATCTCCACCGGGATCTGCTGGCTCTCCAGATCCCGAACAATCTGCTGTAGATATTGGTCGCCGGCTTCCACCTCGGCGGTCGAAGAAAGCGGCCCGTAGAGCTGGCTGGTTACGCCTTCTTCCACGTGCAGCAGGTAAAGCTTGGCGTTTTGCTGCTTGGCCATGGCGGCGGCGTGAGCGATGGCATCGCGGTCGCGGCTGGTATGGTCGAGCGGAACCAGGATCTTCTGATAGCTAGGCCTGGGCAGGTTTTCGGCAATGGCAACTTCGGGCAGTTCGATGGAAGCGCGGCCCAGTTCGCGCGCCCAACGCGGCAGAATCGGGTGAAACGTCACCCATAGCAGCAAGAAGGCGAGTCCGGTGAGAATTGGAACCAGCGCGAGTTCCAGAAGACCGCGCCAACCCGTGGCATCGTTCAGCCAGTCCCGAACCGAGATCGTGGCCAGCCATACATTCAAAACCACGATGAGCGCCGCTGTCAGCCATGCCAGCACCTGCACCCAGACGCGATTGGCCAGCGCTCCCATGCGCTGTTTATCGTTCGTGAAATGAATGAGGGGGATCACCGCAAATGGCAATTGCATGCTCAGGATAACCTGGCTTAAAAGCAGCAGTTTGAAGGTGCCATTCTCACCTGCAAGGTAAACTGTAAAGGCGGCCGGAATGATGGCCAGCGTCCGGGTCATCAGCCTGCGCAGCCAGGGACGCATGCGGATGTTGAGGAACCCTTCCATCACAATCTGACCCGCCATGGTGCCCGTTAAAGTTGAGGATTGTCCTGAGCAAAGCAGCGCCACACCAAAGAAAACACTGGCCAATGTAGTTCCGAGCAACGGCGTCAAGAGCTGGCTGGCCTGCTGGATTTCGGTGACAATAATGCCCCGGCGAAAGAACACCATGGCGGCCAAGACTAGGATGGCTGCGTTCACCAGGAGCGCGCCGTTGAGGGCAATGCTGGAGTCTAGGAGATTGAAGCGGCACGCGGTACGTTTCTCCTGCTCGCTCTTGCCGATACGCCGTGTTTGTACCAGTGCCGAATGAAGGTACATGTTGTGCGGCATCACGGTAGCGCCCAGGATACTGATCGCGATATAGAGATTCCGAGCCGACAGATGCGGCACAATCCCGCGCGCCACATCGGAGAAAACCGGCGTTCCGGCCCAGAAGATTTCGATGGCAAAACACACCGCGATCATGGCGATCAGCGACAGCACAAACGCCTCAATCACTCGGATCCCGAGGCGCGTGAACCACAGCAATAACAGCGTGTCCGCCGCCGTGAGCAGCACGCCGGTCAGCAGTGGAATATGGAACAGCAGGTTCAAGGCAATGGCCGCGCCCAGCACTTCCGCCAAATCGCAAGCGGCGATCGCGATCTCGCACAGCACCCAGAGCGCATAGGACACAGCGCGCGGATAGGTTTCGCGGCAAGCCTGGGCCAGGTCGCGTTGGCTGACGATTCCCAGCCGCGCGCTCAGCGTTTGCAGCAGAATCGCCATCAGGTTGGATAGCACCAGCACCCAAAGCAGCTGATAGCCGAAGCGCGCGCCGCCCTCCAGATCCGTGGCCCAGTTGCCCGGATCCATATAACCCACGCTCACTAGATACGCCGGCCCAGCGAACGCCAGCATCCGCCGCCACAGCGCCGGCTGCGCCGTGGGGACGCTGGAATGCACCTCGGGCAGGGAACTATTGACTGTGGTTGATGCCTGCAACTTAACTGTAGTTTACTCGACTTGCCCTGGCGAGACAAGACGCATTTGTGGCGCCTCCTGCGTGCAGCGTCGAAAATCGTGCCGAGTGCCCACTCAGAGCGATACAACCCTGAGACCGGGGATTCTGCTCGGGTGATAAAACTTTTGCATCACATTGTTTTCATTGCAGATAGCATGCAACTTTTTGGCTGTGTAGGAACTGTGCAGGGAAACTGTGTAAATTTCAGCCAATTTTGCCTGCTACAGGTCCCTTGGGCACGAGGAGCCGGGATGCGTCGCCCCTTCTTCCGAAGGTGAAGCCAGAACAGCAACACGTAGAGTATCCATGACCATACCCTTCTCGCCGCGCTTCACGAACCGGCCCATTTCTTTCCATGTGCCGAATCCCGCAACGCGCGTAGCCGTCGGCCGCTGCCCCGCAATGGCAACGATGTTGCCGAAGCTGTAGTTGTGAAAACGCGCCATCGCGGTCAAGTATGCGGCCAATGTCTCGCTCTTGCCTGCCTCGACCTGCCGGATGAGAAAATCCACGGCCTGCTTGATGATGAGTTGAGTTGGATTGTCCTTCTGCGCTGTCCGTCCCTGATAGGGCGATTCGCTGCGGTTGTTCCGCTGCGCCGCATTTTTACTGTGCGGCGCAGCTTGTCTGCTGGCTGTGCCATTGCTGGCGGTGGTGGCTGCGATGCTGGTAGTGTGGTTGCTGAATTCCATGATGATGCTCCTCTGGAAGCCCCGTTGGGGCCGATTGGCGTCCAGAAGCAAGAGCACCCAAACCCAATTTTTTTCGTTGAGTGCCCCCGCTTCATGGCTCTTGCAACGGGCGGAGGCGGAAGGTTCTGTCAAGGGCGGGCGTTTGTTGCCCGTTCATCGCAGCGCAGCGGAGACCCTTTACAGGTTCTTCCGCCTCTGCCAAGCCCGTTGCCTGAAGCGGGGGTGCTCAGACGAGAAAGAAATCTGGTGACACTTCCTTATTGCTGCACGCTTGTACGCACTTAGGGGCCGGCGTTGCGGGCAGGAACGAGGCTGTTACGAAACTCGCTCACCGCACAAGGGGGCGCGCGGATCAGTTAAGAGAAGATTCACGTTACTAATCTGCCGTTGCTTTCGAGTTCTCCGCCAACCGCCCGTTATGAGTGGTCATCCCGTTCCCTCAATGACCTCGCCATTAGCTGATCTGCGGCGACAGCTTCCATCACGGGGAGAGCGAAATCGAGCATTTCACGGGCGCTTAGTATGTGCGTCATCGCGTTCCCCACTAGACCACCATTGTTCTCGGTCTCTACCAGCAAACTGTCGACGATCTTCGCGAAAAAGCGATCTGGCCAGTTCGCATGAACGCCATCGCCCGAGGTATCAAATTCCGCCATCGCGCGCCATACCCGACAGCCATTTTCCATGACGGGCACCTGATAGCTCGCGACTCGCTTTCCTGGAATGTCGACGATGTGTTCCACGTAATGGAGGAAGGTCACGGCATCGTGGTCGGAACCGAGCAGGACGATCTTGCCATCGAGTAACAGGAATCGCTCCAGCGCAGAACCGGCACCGAAAGCATAATTCCACGGTTGACTCTCAAAGAGGTGCCCCGTCTGCTTACCCCAGCAGACGAAACGGGCAACATGGCGATTCACATGAGAACCTGGATAGGTTCTGAGGAGTTCGACGAGTATCCCATTGTCGCGATCAGATCTTGCCGTGAGAGAATCGAACGCCGGCAATTTCTCAAGGATCTCCCGCTCTTGCTCCATGGTGAGGTTCCCACGGCCCACCTCGTCGTAGAAACGCGGGCAGCTTGCATACATCATCAGGGTGCCTTCTGGAGTGAGCGCCGATTTGAGGGCCAGATGGATCGAATCGGGGCCTCCGGCAACTTCTCCGACCGCTCGCACCGAAGCATGCAGCATGACGGTGTCGCCAGCCGCGATGCCCAGTTTGCGAAAGTCATTCGCCAGTTCCTCTATGGAATACATAGCCACATACCTAGGCATCCGCCGCAGATGAAGCTGGGAGAACCGACGTCTTGAGCCCATTGCCAACCGCAAACAGCATCAGATAGAAGCCCGTGATGACCTCAGCAAGGGCCATCGGTGGAAAGCAGACGTACTGCAACAATGCATGACGTTCCGGGAAAACTAAGCTGACAAAGTAGAGGGCGGTCCAGATCACGGAGGCGAAAAGGCCGAGCACTGAGATGATTCTCGGGATATACCTCGATGTGACAAATAGATAGAAGAAAAGGCACGAGCCTAGACCGAAAGAGATACCTCCGATGTTCTCCGTAGTACCCGCAATCGTTCGTATCAGGTCGGACAACAGCTCGCCAGAGATCGATCCGGCTCCGCCGCCTGACGCGGAAGTATAGAGATGCAACCTCACGAAGCTGCACATCCGCACAATGAGGGCCAGGAATGAGTCTCCCAAGGTGAAGATCATCCCGAGCTGGGCCAGCAGACAGTTGACTGGTTTCAGCGTCACATAGAGTGCGAAGGCAAGAAGAGTGCTGCTCAAAGTTACAATCAACACCATCGAGAGCGCCACTCGATAGAATCGTTCCGAAGCTGAAATCCGAGCCCCTGTCTCTGCAAAGTTTCCGTTACCCGCGATGTTGGAGAGGATGGCGCCCCCGCCGACAGCAATGACAATCGCCCCAAGCATCAAGATCCCCGCAAGCCTCGCGTACGTCCGTTGCGCTTGATTCACTTCCGCGATTTCATTTGCAGAATGCATTCGAACCTCTCCCAGAAAACTGCTCGTTCGGGTGTTTGGCGCAGGGCCCTAAAGATTTGCTGATTCCTTTCGTGCGATGCATCTATGCGACCGCTGGGGCTGCTGGGGCCAATACCGGAGGCTTAGCACCCTTAATCAACAGCCACAACATGAATACAATCTCTCCGAAGACAGCTGGTTGAGTGTACGTGTAGACCTCGCTCTGATATTGCGGCAGCACTACGCTCACCAGGCTCAGGATGACCCAAGCGGCCCCGGCAAGGCCGAGCCAAACCCCCAGAAACCGCGGCAGGAATCGAGACCTGTACACCAGCAGCCCGAGCGGAAAGAGCCAAAGTCCCCAAAACAATTCGGTAACAACTAAACCGCGGCTATGCAGATTGAGGAACAGCATGGCGAAGGCATCCCTCTGAGGTTTGTCGAGTGTAGAGAGGAAGTTGGCCCCGCGCACGAGCGCGAGGGCAGTCAGTGAGTTCAGCTCGTTGGCAAACGCGATCGGGACCGAGACCACGATCAAGGTCACCATGAGCGAGGCTTGCCGCCGGGCGACCCCTGCGAGAAGCTTATACAAAGCGAAGGCCACGAAGATAAAGGCAGCCTGGCTGATGAGCTGCCCCGCGATACCGAGGCGAAAGAGCATCTCCTCCGCCGCGATATTGTTTACTGTGGCCGTTGTGTTTCCGTGGACAATCAGCTTGCCGGGAACGTAGCCCATAGCGAAGAACCCCACGATTGACGTGAGTACATACAGGCCTGCGAATCTGCCTGGGTTGCCCATGGGAGTCATGCGTCCTCAATCATTCAGCCCGAGATACGAGGGAGCTTGCCAGAAGTTCGGCACACGACGAAATCGTCCGACTGCGTGAATAAACCTCATTTACACGGTCTGAAAACGATTGTAGTCCGCGTGAGAGGCTATATGCAATTGAACGATATGGAATTGAGGCATTCGATTCCGTCTATGTCTGCTCAGCAATCCTCGGGCGAACAAAAGATATTGGACAATGGGTTGGATCGCCAGGCACACGCGAATTTCCAGTCCGTACGACGCCAATGTCTGGCGGATTCCGAATCCTCCCAAATAACGACGTTCTTGTGAGGCCCGCGCTTCGACGGCGCCGAGTACATTGTTGTCGTGGGAAAAATGAAACAATTTCACGCCGACCAGTACCGCCTGATCAAGGACAAACGCGAAGCTATGATGCAATACCCGACTCCTTCCCGGCACGAAGAGATTGGAACTGCACTAAGTACAGCCGCCAGCGGCGGCACGTGCAGAGAGATTTGCCGCTAAGAACGCCCCAGCGGGGCAGCGGCAAATCAGAACAATCTCAGGGAGGAGCGTCCGGGCCGGACATTGGGACGACTACGTCCCTGCGCCAGCCTCCGCCAGCGGCTCCGGCAAAAGACGGCTTCGGGAGGTTTATTGTCAACGCGCCTTGCTGCGTTGACCTCCTTTAGACCTATCGTGAACCTCTGCCGCCTTCACCGCCTTGGCCTTGCTATAGTCCGGTTGCGGCAGTTGCCACCCCGCCATCCCCTGCAACACGCGGTCCGCGTGCTTGATGGTGTTCACGTGTCCATAGTGGGTTTCAATCATGTGGACGGAAGTTCCCATCTGCTCGGCGAGGAAATACACGTCCA